>Ga0209024_1000476_pt1 | contig 66917 bp, 65 predicted proteins | sample AutmiccommunBRH5_FD_187380 | JGI IMG/M metagenome (GOLD analysis project Ga0209024, IMG submission 187380) | Deep subsurface microbial communities from Mt. Terri, Switzerland - Autotrophic microbial communities BRH/5 (SPAdes) (version 2) | ecosystem: Environmental > Aquatic > Deep subsurface >... | reverse complement strand
CCTGTGCATCCACATCTTCCTGAAGTTGCTGGAGCGCGTCGGCATGCTGCCGTTCGTGATCTACCGCTTGATCCTCGGTGTGGTGCTGCTGGTACTGTTCGCCGGCGCCTGAGCGCACCTGCTGATAGGTTGAACGCCTTGCCGCGGCTTGCGATCCCTCGCACTGCCGCGGCGCTGGCCGGAGCGAGGTCGCCCCATCAGCCCTGAGGGAGGTCGATCAGCAGTGGGCCGAGCAGGACAGCTGCGATACGCGCCTCGGTGAACATCTTCTCGGTCAAAGGCACGCTGCGTACTTCCGCGCTGCCAACAGGTTGCGCCTGAATTCGCGCTACCTCTCTGAACGAGTGACCATCTGCCCAGACCATGGTGGACCGACGCTTCTTATCGCACTTCACATTCGCTTCCTTTGCCTGCAGGGGTGGCACATTGCACATATTCGGCCACTACAGATCACTTAGGTTTGGGGCCTGAAAAAAGTTCGTCGTGTTACACGATATTTCTGCAATGGAAATGCGCCAGTGTGGGGAGGTTTTATGTTTGGCACAGGGGGAAAAGCCGGTGGGATGAGCCGGGACAAACCGGGAGGAGCCCTGACAGCCAGACGCGGTGCGGGATAGCGCCGAGCCGCGCGGGCCGACGAGCTGTCAATTTGTGCCAAATAGATGCGAAGCGCTTTCGGCAACTGATGCCATTCAAAATCAGCAGTTGGCGCGAGGTTTGACACTCACTCAGCGCATAGTGAGCCAGGGGCTCAAATCATCCAGCCACCAGCCCAGACCACGCGACCGACGATCTCCAGCTCTGGCAGGCGGTCCTTCGGCACCATCATGTTCTGGTAAGCCTTGTTCTCGCTGATGATCTGGACCGAGCCATCGAACTGGCGCTGCAGGCGCTTAGCGTATAGGTGGTCGTCCAGGCGGATCACGTAGACGGCCTCACCCTCCAGGGCATTCCGGCTGTGGTCGATCATGACCGTGTCGCCGTCGCTCAACAGCCCCTCCATCGAATCTCCATCGACACGAATAGCCGACAGGCGTGCGGGATCAAGCCCCTTCTTACGCAGGCTGTATCTAGTGAACGCCAGCTGCGTTAGCACGCGACAGTTCTCATTCCACGAGCCGTACCCGCAGGGCTACGAGACCATCTCCGAGCAGCTGCGCCTGGCCGACTCGCTGTCCTGGTGCGAGCGTGAGCTGCTGCCGCTACTGGAGCAGATGCCGCGCGAGGCGCGCAGCTTCTACGGCATGGACTTCGGCCGCAGCGGTGACCTTTCCGTCATCGTGCCGCTCCTGCAGCAACAGGACCTGCGCCGCCGCCAGGCCTTTCAGGTCGAGCTGCGCAATGTGCCGTTCAAGCAGCAGGAGCAGATCCTCTTCTTCATCGTCGACCGGCTACCCAACTTCCTCGGCGGCAAGAACGACGCCCGCGGCAACGGCCAGGCGATCGCCGAAGCGGCGGCCGTGCGTTACGGCCACACCCGCATCGACCAGGTCATGCTCACCGAGGGCTGGTACCGCGACAACACCTGCTCGCCGAGATGGGCAAGCGCCGCCGCGCGCTGACCACCGTTGACTGGGCCGTGCTGCCACCGCGCGACCCCAGCGCCGCCGAACAGGCCGAGGCCGACTGGCTCAACGAAGTCCTGCAGGATCTGCCCGACTTCGAGGATCTGCTGTTCGATCTGCTCGATGCGATCGGCAAGGGATTTTCCTGCATCGAGCTGGACTGGCAGCGCCTGGGTCGCGAGTGGCTGCCCGCCGCCTTCAACTACCGCGAGGCGTCCTGGTTCCAGCTGGACATGGCCACCCGCAACGAGCTGCGCCTGCGCGACGGAAGCGCCGAGGGCGAAGCCCGCCTGCTGCTGGACAAGATGGTGGTCGCCGGCCGCGCCGGTAACGCCGAGCTGGAGAACCTGCCGGACATCTTTGCCCGCGTCGGTAGCAACGCCAAATCCTCCAACCTGAGCCTCGACCAGACGCTTGCCCTGGTCGAGACGCTGTCCCTGGTCGAGCCCAACGCCGAGCGCCTGGCCACGCTCACCGACAGCACCCTGCGCGTGTTCACCAACGCGAACTACATGAAGTCCGCGTCCAAGGCGACCGGCATCAAGTTCTTCGACAAGGACGGCTCACGTCGGGACGCTCTGGAAGTCATCAACGACATCAAGGCCAAGTACGACAAGCTGGGCACCGATGCACAGCGCTTCAAGTTCATCAACAACGCCTTCGGCAAGACGGATCTGGACACGCAGCGCGGCCTCAAGACCTTGCTCGACGCCGACTCGCTGGGGAAGCTGGACCAGGTCTTCACCGAAGTCCGCGACGCCAGCGGCACCATCGCCCGCGACCTGCCGGACGCGATCGGCAACGCCGTCGACCAGACCAACCGCCTCAAGGGCGCGCTGCGCGAAGCCGCCGACGGCTTCGCCAAGCCGGTCAACGACACCCTGAGCGGCCTCATCAAGTGGGGCATGGACAGCAAGGAAAGCGGCGGCCTGGGACTGGACGGCAAGGACATGCTGCTCGGCGGTGCAGTAGGCGCAGCCGGGCTGTTCGGCGCGGCCCGCTATGGCGGCAAAGCCATCTCCGGAATTGCCGGCAAGCTCGGCGGCACCGCTGCCGGCGTGGCCACCGGCAAGGCCCTGGAGGAAGCGGCCGGCGTGCAGCCGGTGTACGTCGTCAACATGCCGGACAGCCTCGGCGGCAATCTCGGCGCTGCCGAAAAACTGGCCGACACAGCCGGCGACCTGGTCAGCCCAAAGACCATGACGTGGCTCAAGTCGTTACTAGGTACCTCAGTGACGGCCTTACCTGCCATGGGTTCCGGCGCCATGGCCACCGCAGGCGCAGCCGTTGCGGGTGCAGGCGCGGCCGGCTACGGCGTCGGCACGCTGCTCAACGACTACCTGATCGATGGCACCGCTGTCGGTGATGCCATCGGCAAGGCCGTGGCCTACGCCATCTCGCCTTTCAGCGAAGACGCCCGCAACGCCATCGCTGTGAACAACAAGGCATCCGAACTCACCATCCGCATCGAGGGCGAGACCAAGGCGCGCGTCACACAGATGAACAGCGACGGCCTGGACATGACCGTGCTCACCGGCCGTTCGAGAGTAGGAGGCTGACATGGCCTGGCGCGACGACTACCGCCCCGGTGCCTTCCGCGGCGTCCCCTTCCACCTCAAGAGCGCCACCCGTACCGGCGGCCGCCGCACCGTGTTGGACGAATTCCCGCTGCGCGACACGCCAAGCACCCAGGACATGGGCCGCAAGGCCCGCCAGTTCAACCTGGTGATGACCGTCATCGGCACCGATTACATGGCTCAGCGCGACGAGCTGATCGAGGCGCTCGAAGCCTCCGGCCCCGGCACGCTGATGCACCCGTTCTACGGTGAGCTGTACGTGGCCCCGCTCGGCGACTACAGCATCGAGGAGAGCCTCGACCAGGGCGGCCTGGCGCGCATTACCCAGAACTTCGTCGAAGCCGGCGAGAAGCCGCGCCCCGACAGCCAGCCGCTGGCCGGCGCGGCGGTCAACTCCGCTGCCGACCTGGTGCAGGCCGAGTCGGTAGAAGAGTTCGAAGGAAAATGGGCTGTTGTAGGATTTGCCAGCAGCGTGGCCGGACATGCGATTGCAGCACTCGGTACTGCATCCGGTTTTATCGGTGACGCTTTTGCGGCGGCGCTGGGCTACGCAACGCCGGCCATTGCCACGCTAAACGGCATCACCACCGGAATACTTTCCGGGGGCGGCCTGCTCACCCAAGGCGGCCAGTTCGGCACCCTGCTTGGGCGTTTCACCAGTTCGATCGCCTCGCTAATCCTCTCGCCGGGTAACCTCGGCATTGGGCTACTCGGGCTTGTTCGCGGCCTGACCGGTGGTCTCAGTCCCTTCGGTGCCTTTAAGGCCCTGACCTCGCTGTTCGACATTGGCAGCAAGGTGAAGCCGGTGCGCGGCAACGGCTATGTCACCCCGGCCCGTGCCCAGCAGGCGACCAACCAGGCAGCGATCTACACCCTTATCGAGCGGGCTGCGGTCGCCGAGGCTGCTCGCTTGGCGACAGGTCGGCCACTCGACACCGCCGGCAGTACGTTGCCCGGTCTCACCTACAACAACCGCGAAGAGGCCGTCGACACCCGCGACGTGCTGGTCGCCGAGCTGGACCGCCAGCAGCTGCAGGCCAGCCCCGAGCGCTACCGCGCGCTGGCCGGCCTGACCACTGCGCTGGTTACCGACCTCAACCGCCGCTCCGCCTCCCTGGCACCGCTCACCCGCTTCACGCCAGGCGCCACCATGCCGGCGCTGGTCATCGCCCATCGCCTCTACGGTGATGCCAGCCGTGCCGGCGAGATCGTCGCGCGCAACCGTGTCGCGCATCCGGGCTTCGTGCCCGGCGGCCAGGCGCTGGAGGTGCTCAAAGATGCCTGACGTCCTGCTCACCATCGGCAACCAGCAGTGGGGCGGCTGGAAGCGCTACCGCATTGGCCTGGGCATGCAGCAGCTGGCCGGCAGCTTCGAGCTGCAGTTGACCGAGCGCTGGGCCGGCCAGGCCAGCCGCCGCGAGATCCCCGAGGGTGCGCCGTGCACACTGCACTACGACGGCGAGCTGCTCATCACCGGCTACATCGACCGCGTCAGCCCGAGCTACGACGCCAATAGCCACAGCGTGAGCGTCAGCGGCCGCGACAAGACAGCCGACCTGGTCGACTGCTCGGCCCCGCCGATGCAGTTCATCGGCCGCGGCCTGGTCGACGTTGCGCGCGAGCTGTGCGCGCCCTTTGGTATCGCCGTTATCGACCAGGCCGGCGCCAATGCGCCGTTCCGCAGCCTCAAGCCGAACGATGGCGAGAGCGTGTTCGAGATGCTCGACCAGGCCGCGCGCATCCGCGGCGTGCTGCTGGTCACCGACGGCTGCGGCAACCTCATCATCACCCGCGCCGGGCAGTACCGCGCGCACGACGCCCTGGTGCTCGGCGAGAACATCCTGCAGGCCAGCGGCAACCGCGACCGCACCGACGTCTTCAGCCAGTACAGCCTCAAGGGCCAGGCCGCCGGGTCCGACGACTTCTTCGGCGAGCAGGCCGCCTCCGTGCTGGCCCGCTCCCGCGACAGCCGCGTGACGCGCCACCGCCCACTGACGCTCATCGCCGATGGCCCCATCGACGGCAAGGCCGCCCGCGACCAGGTCACTTGGGAACGCAACGTGCGGTGGGGCCGCTCGCAATCGGTCAGCTACACCCTGGCCGGCTACCGGCAGAGCAACGGCGAGATCTGGCGCGCCAACAGCCTCGTCCCCGTCTATGACGCCTACCAATACCTGCGCGGCGCCGAGCGGCTGGTCACTGAGGTGGCCTATCAGCTCGACGACCAGGGCGAACGCTGCGAGCTGACCGTGATGCCGAAAGAGGCCTTCGCCCTCGTCCCGCAACCCGAGCCGGAGGCGACCGATGCCTGGTATTGATCGCGTACTACGCCCGCTGCGCCGCGGCCTGGCCCACCTGGTCAGCCGTGCTGTCGTCACCTTGGTCAACGACGCGGCCAAGATGCAGGCGCTGCAGGTCAAGCTGCTGGCCGAGGAGACCCTCGACGGTATCGAGCACTGGCAACCCTACGGCTTCACCGCCCACCCACTTCCCGGCGCCGAAGCCCTGGTGCTGGCGGTCGGTGGCCATCGCGCGCACAGCGTGGTGGTCTCCTGTGGCGATCGCCGCTTTCGCCTCACCGCATTGGAGCCCGGTGAGGTGGCCATCTACACCGACGAAGGCGACAGGTTGCACTTCAAGCGCGGCAACGCCATCGAGGTCGAGACCCGCGTCTTCACCGTCAAGGCCAGCGAGGCCGCGCACTTCGAGACACCACTCATCACCACCACCGGCCGCATCGAGTCGGCCGGCGACCAGGTGGCGGCGGGCATCAGCCTGACCGGCCATAAACACCCAGGCGACAGCGGTGGCACCACCGGAGGCCCGCAATGACCGACATTGCCCTGCGCTGGGACGGCCTCGGCGCTGACCTGGTGCTCGATGGCAAGGACCTCGCCCTCGATCACGGCCTGCAGACGCCCGCCGTCATCAGCCTGTTCTCCGATCACCGGGCCCGTGCCGAGGACGTGCTGCCCGGCGGCGGCACCGACCGCCGCGGCTGGCCGGGCGACGCCTGGCCCGACGTAGGCGGTGACCAGATCGGCTCGCGCCTCTGGCTGCTCGGCCGCGAGAAGGAAATCGCCGAAACCCTGCGCCGTGCTCGCGAGTATGGGCAGGAAAGCATCGCCTGGACGCTCGAAGACGGCATCGCCGCACGCACCGAAGTCACCGTAAGCGTCCCGCGCCGCGGCTGGCTGCGCCTGCAGCTGGCGATTCACCGGCGTGACGGGCGCACCGAAAACCATCAATTCGATACCCTCTGGGAGGCTCACTGATGGCGTTCTCCATCCCTGACCTGAACACCACCCGCCAGCAGATCGCCGCCGACATCGAGGCGCACCTGCCGGGCACCGAAGCGCGCACCCGCCGCAGCACCCTGGGCGTGCTCGCCTTCGCCTTGGCCGGCGCAGTGCAGGGGCTGCATGCCCACATCGACTACCGCTACCGCAACTTCCTGCCGGACGAGCTGGCCGACGCCGAGGGCGTCGAGCGCTGGGCCCGCCGCTTCAAGCTCTGGTATCGCGCCGCCACCTCGGCCGGTGGCCTGGTCACCATTAGCGGCACCCCCGGCAGCAGGCTGTTGACCGGCACCACGCTGCAGTTCACCCAGGACCAGCTCTATACGGTGCGCGAGGACCTGGCCCTGACCGCCAGCACTGGCGAGGTCGCAGTCGCTGCCGCGACCGCTGGCAGCGCAGGCAACCTGCCAGCCGGCGCCCGCCTGACGCTGGTCAGTCCGGTCGCTGGCATCCAGTCCGCAGCTACCGTGGGTGCCGACGGCCTCACCGGCGGTGCGGATCAGGAAGATCTCGCCGGCCTGCGCGATCGCCTCCATCGCCGCATGGCCGAACCGCCCCAGGGCGGCACCCTGGCCGACTACGAGACCTGGGCGCTGGAGTCGCACACCGCCATCACCCGCGCCTGGGCCACGGAGCACGAGCAGGGCACCGGCAGCGTGGTCGTGCGCGTGGTCTGCGACAACCAGGACAGCCCCATCCCCGGCGCCGAGGTGCTGGAGGCCGCCGATGCCTACATCGGGCAGCGTCGCCCGGCAGGCCGGCGGTCCGTATACTACTGCCACCGGTGGAAGTGCCGGTTCAGTACCAGATCCGCGCTGTGCCAAACACCCTGCAAGTGCGCGTTGCTATCGAGGCCGAACTGCGCGACCTGCATCGCCGCGAGGCCGCACCCGGCGCCACCCTGCTGCTCAGTCACATCCGCGAGGCGGTCAGCCTGGCCAGCGGCGAGACGGACAACGCGGTGCTCTTCCCGATCACCGATCTGCTGCACAGCACCGGCCAGATGCCGACCTTCGGAGGCATCACATGGGCGTGACCGCCGATGACTACGGCCGCCTGCTCGGCCAGCTGCTGCCGCCCGGCGCCGCCTGGACGCAGGACCCGGACAGCCTGCTGCAGACCCTGCTGCGTGCCTTCGGCGAAGCGATGGCCCGCGCCCACCATCGTGCCGACGACCTCTACCGCGAAGCCGATGCCGGCGAGGCCTTCGAGACGCTGGAGCGCTGGGAAGCCGCCCTCGGCCTGCCGGACGAATGCAGTGTCCAGGGCGCCCAGACCTTCCAGGAACGCTCGGCCACCGTTCTGGCACGCCTCATCGGCCTGGGTGGCCAAGCCCGCCCGGACTTCCTCGCTCTCGCCGAGGCGCTCGGCTACCCGAACGCCACCATCACCGAATATCAGGCCCGCCGCCACGGCCGGGCCAGCATGGGCGAGCCCTACGGCGGCGAAGACTGGGAAGACACCTGGCAGCTCAACCTGCCTGCCAGCCTGGTCATCCAGCGCCGCCACGGCCGTGCCGCCATGGGCGAGCCCTACCAGGTCTGGGGTGACAGCCAGCTCGAATGCGTGCTGCACAAGCGCAAGCCGGCCGGCTCCATCCTGCTATTTACCTACGGAGGAAACTGATGGACTACCCCAAATCAGAGCCCGGCGTGAACCTGCTCAACGGCCAGTTCACTGACGGCAACCCGCTGCTGGGCATTCCAGCATCGAGAGACCCAGCAAAGTGGGCGAACGACGTGACGGAAGAGATCCTCAACGTTGTACGCGAAGTGGGCGACGAGCCCGACGAGGGCCAAAGCACTCAGTTGGTCGGCGCAATCTGGAAGATGTTTCGCTCGGCCACGGCATCCGCAACCCAGGTCCTGCGCGGAGTCCTACGCATTGGTACGCAGGCGGAAGTGAATGCCGGCCTGCTGGATGACGTGGCGGTGACACCGAAGAAGCTGCGCTGGGGGTTTGCTGCCAGTCTTGGAGTGAACGGCTACATAGCACTTCCGACTTGGTTGACCGGAGTAATACTCCAATGGGGCACTGCGACTGTCTCTAGCTCGGCGATCGTCAATTTCCCCATGGCTTTTCCGAACCATGCGAACGGGGCAGCCATAACCCGCACTTCGTCTGTATCGAGCGGCGTCGAGTATGCGCAGGTCCATACATGCACGGCCACCTCGTTCACCGTCGTCGCGTATGACAACATCGGTGTCGGTAGTTCGACCGGCTCTTTCTCTATCAGCTATGTCGCAGTTGGGTATTAGTATGAGCCGTCTGTACAGCAAATCGACAGGAACCACCTACATTCGTGGCCTTCATACATCGATCCCTTCGGACGCGGTTGAGCTACCCGATGAGGTCTATCAATCAGTAATCGCTAATCCGGCTCCTGGCAAAGTCCGTAGCCATGACCCTGCCGGTTTGCCAATTTTGGTCGATGCGCCGGCCTATGTGCCTTCGGCTGATGGACTTTGCTCTCGCATTGACATCGCCGCCGACGCAGCCCGAGCCCGGGTCGCCGGCGACCCGCTGCGGGCCGTTGAATACGACCGCGCCCGCATCGAGGCTCAGGCATTCGCCGACGCCGGCTACCCAGCAGATGCGGTGCCGCGCACCGTCGCCGCCTGGGCCATCAATGGCCGCACCGCGGAGCAGGCGGCGGACAGCATCCTGGCCGAGGCCGCTGCCTACACTGAGGCGCTGTACGTCATCCGCGAAACCCGACTGGCCGCCAAGGAGCAGATCCGCACACTGATGGCCTCCGGCGAGGTCGAGCAGGCGCAGCAGCTGGCCGAACAGACCATCGCCACCATTCAGGCGGCAGTGGCCGGCGTCGGCAATAACCCGGCTGCCTGATATGCCTACCGTCCGCGTCCTTTTCACCAGCCGCCGCCACCTCGGCAGCCTGGCCATTCGGCTGGGCACGTGGTCGACATGGTCGCATGTGGATCTGGTCGATGACCGGGGCGCGGCACCCGAGCTGATCGGCGCCGTCGCCCCATCCGGCGTGGTGCGCCTGCCAATGGCCGAGCGCCTGCGGCTGGCCAGCCAAGCCGCCCTGGTCGAGTTCTCGGTACGCGATCGCAACGCCGTACTCGACGCCGCCGCCAGCCAGCTGGGCCGCCCCTACGACTGGCTCGGCGTCGCCGGCATCGCCCTACGCGGGCGCGACTGGCAGGAAGATGATTGCTGGTTCTGCTCCGAGCTGGTCGCCTGGGCATTCAGCGCTGCAGGCGAACCCCTGTTCCGCGCCCACCTGGTTCGTCGCGTTGCGCCCCAGCATCTATGGATGCTTTCCAACCCCTCACTAACTGCAGTCAATCCGCTGGAGCTGATCAGCGACATCTAGCATGATGCCGTTTTGCCATTCGGAGCGGAGCGATGATCAAAAGCCTGGCCAATCTATCCCTGTTTCTAGGAGTTCCAGTGGCGGCTTTAACCGCCTATGGCATGCTTTCCTACTATCAGGACTTAGGGAATTGCGTGGGATCTAAAGGCGCAGCGCAGGATGCATGCCTGCGCGAATTCGCTAAAAACATGCCCGAGCCGACACTTGAGATGGCCATGGCAACTTGCTTCTCGGCCGAACGCTTCTTGATGCTATACAGGGCAGACCAGTCTACCCGTCGTAGATACCCTTACTCCGAGGACGAGGTGATGGCCCAATATGCCAAGGTGTGCGAAGCGTAAGCGCCCCCTCCCACTGAACCGTTTCACCCTCGCACAATACTGTATATAGATACAGCATAGACGCACTTACCAAACGGAGCGTCTATGCAATCCTCACCGATCATTCCTTGGCTAGGTGGCAAGCGCCGCCTAGCTGACCGCCTCCTGGCCCTTTTTCCCCCTCACGAATGCTACGTCGAAGTTTTCGCAGGCGGCGCGGCCCTGTATTTTCTGCGACCAATACCCGCCAAGACAGAAGTGCTCAACGATGTGAACGGCGAGCTGATCAATCTCTACCGGATCGTTCAGAATCACCTCGAAGAGTTCGTTCGCCAGTTCAAGTGGGCGCTCAGCAGCCGGCAGGTCTTCAAGTGGCTGCAAGACACACGACCAGAGACGCTGACTGACATCCAGCGCGCCGCCCGCTTCTTCTACCTGCAGCAGCACGCCTTCGGCGGCCGCGTCGACGGCCAGAGCTTCGGCACCGCCACTACTGGTCCAGCAATCAACCTCTGCCGCATCGAAGAGAATCTGTCGGCCGCCTACCTGCGCTTGGCCGGCACCTACGTCGAGAACCTCACCTGGCTCGATTGTGCAGAGCGCTACGACCGCCCACATACGTTCTTCTATATGGACCCGCCGTACTGGCAGACCGAAGGCTACGGCGTCGACTTCCCGTTCGAGAACTACCTGCAAATGGCCGACTTCATGCATCGTTGCAAAGGCAAGGTGATGGTCAGCATCAACGACCACCCCGACATCCGCGAGGCGTTCGCCGGCTTCCAGATCGAGCAGACCAATCTCAAGTACAGCGTGGCAAATCAACGCCAGGGAGGACAGCCAGCCAGCTCAGAGCTAGTGATCATGAACTGGCAGCCAGAGATGATGGGCGGGTTGTTCTAGCGCTGCGCTTGGAGATAGAGCCATGCAGCCCAGCAAAATGCTGCCATGCCGATGCAAAAGCATGCGAACGCAAACAACCCGGTACCCCAGATGACCTTATCCCACCACTCGGACACCTCCCCGTTGTCCCTTCCCGTTTGAAGATATTCGGCCCGGATCTCACCAAACCGATAGTCGCGACCGATGAGCAGAAGGGTGCAGGCGGCGAACGCGACGATACTCAAGGTAAGGCTCACCCATGCAACCTGAATCGGAGTGATGATGCGGTGCAGTTGATAGAAGTTGATGCCTGTCGAAAAGAACGACGCGCAGACGGCCAGAGCGCCTCCACTCAATACGAGGAATGCCTTAACTAGGTCATGCACCCTTTCAACCGTTCTTGCCTGGCTCTCGTTATGAATATCGATCTCTCGGGAGAGCTCCGCTTCGTCCACTTCTGTCGTCACTACTCGGCTCCAATGCCAAATCAATCGCGAAACTGCCGACTATAGGTTATGCCAAACACTGCGCAAGGCGGTGCCAAACACAACGCGCGCTTACAGCCAGAAGCGCTCCAAGCGTACTGTTCAGCTTTCCCTTGGCGCCACACGCCTACCACGCTCTATAATCCGCGCGCTTTTTCCGCTATTGAACCGGAGAACCCTCAATGCTGAAGCGCTCCCTGGCAGCCGTCGCCGGCCTTGCCCTGTCCCTGTCTATTGCTACTACCCACGCCGCTGAAACCCTGCGGGTTTCCGCTATCCCCGACGAAGCCCCGACCGAGCTGATTCGCAAGTTCAAGCCGCTGGGCGAATACCTGGAACAGCAGCTGGGCATGCCGGTGAAGTTCACCCCGGTATCGGACTATGCGGCTGTCGTCGAATCCCTGGCCTCCGACCGCCTCGATCTCGCCTGGCTGGGCGGCTTCACCTTCGTCCAGACTCGTCTGAAGACCGGCGATGCGATCCCGCTGGTGCAGCGCGAGCAGGACGAGCAGTTCACCAGCAAGTTCATCACCGCTGATCCCGAGGTGAAGTCACTGGCCGACCTCAAGGGCAAGACCTTCGCTTTCGGCTCCGTGTCGTCGACCTCGGGTAGCCTGATGCCGCGCTACTTCATGCTCAAGGACGGCATCCAGCCGGAGCAGTTCTTCAAGCGCATCGCCTACTCCGGCGCCCACGATGCAACCGCCGCCTGGGTCGAGGCCGGCAAGGCCGACGCCGGCGTGCTCAACGCCTCGGTGTGGGACAAGCTGGTCGCGGCCGGCAAGGTCGACACCGACAAGGTCCGTGTAATCTCCACCACTCCGCCTTATTACGACTACAACTGGACCGTGCGCGGCAACCTCGAGCCGGCGCTGGTCGAGAAGATCAAGGCTGCCTTCCTCGCCCTCGATCCGGCCAACCCGGAGCACAAGGCGATTCTCGATCTGCAGGCCGCCAGTCGCTTTATCGAGACCAAGCCGGAGAACTACACAGGCATCGAAGAAGCTGCGCGCGCCGCCGGCCTGCTCAAGTGATGCCGCATAATCGCCAGCCATGAGCACATTGCAAACACCGCCGGCGCCAGGCCTCGCTGCACAACCGGCGCTGAAGCTGGCCGGCGTGGGCCACACCCACGCCAGCGGCCAGATCGCACTGCGCGGGCTCGACCTGCAGGTCGCGCAGGGTGAACGGGTCGCCATCATTGGCCCGTCCGGGGCCGGCAAGACCACGCTGCTGCGTCTGCTGGCCACGTCGCTCAAGCCAGATCAGGGCGATCTCGAGCTGCTCGGCAAGCGCCCCTGGACGCTCTCGGCGGGCGCTCGCCAACGTCTGCGCAGCCAGATCGGTCTGATCCACCAGGCGCCGCCGCTACCATCGCGACAGCGGGTGGTGACGGCGGTACTGGCAGGGCGTCTCGGCAGATGGTCGCTAGCCAAAAGCCTGCTCAGCCTGCTCTATCCCCTGGACCGCCTGGGCGCTGCCGAGGCGCTCGGGCGCATCGATCTTGCCGACAAGCTGTACATGCGCTGCGATCAGTTATCCGGCGGCCAGCTGCAGCGGGTCGGGATCGCCCGCATGCTTTACCAGGCGCCGGAGCTGATCCTCGCCGACGAACCCGTCTCAGCCATGGACCCGGTGCTGGCCAGCCACACGCTGGGCGTGCTCAACCGCGAGGCGCAACGTCGCAACGCCACGCTGCTGGCCAGCCTGCACGCGGTGGAGCTGGCACTGGAACACTTTCCGCGAATCGTCGGCGTGCGTGACGGCCGCATCCTGTTCGACAAGCCTGCCAGCGAAATCGGGCCCGACGAGCTGGCGGCGCTGTATGCCAATGAGCAGCTTCAGCATGCCCCGTCGCCACCTGCAGCAGCGACCCCGCCACTGAACATTCCGCGATGCTGAACCCCGCAACTGTCCGACACGATCCTGCCGCCGCGCCACGCCTGATGTTGACCCTGCTGGCCGTGGCGCTGCTGTGGCCAGGGGTAAGGCTGAGCGAGCTGGACCTGGGTGTGCTGTTCGACGGCAGCAATGCCGACACCATGGGCACGTTTCTCTCGGCGTTCTGGCCACCGGAGCACAGTGGCGAATTCCTTGACCTGCTCTGGCAGGCGACACTGGAAACCCTGGCAATCGCCACTGCCGGCATGACCCTGGCCCTGGCTGTCGCCATCCCCTGCGCCCTGCTTGCCACCCGCGCCCTGTCGCTCTCGGCGCTCAGCCGTGGTGGTCGACCGGCCTGGTGGGCGCAAGCGTTGCGCTGGCCGGTACGCGGCCTGCTGATCGTGCTGCGCAGCATCCCGGAGATCGTCTGGGCGCTGTTATTCGTCCGCGCCGTAGGCCTGGGGCCGACCGCCGGCGTACTGGCCATCGCCATCACCTACGCCGGCATGCTCGGCAAGGTCTACGCGGAGATCTTCGAGTCGGTCGACCCGCTACCCGCCCGTGCACTGCTCGGTGCCGGCGCCTCGCGGCTGCAGGCCTTCCTCTACGGCGTGCTGCCGCAGGCCACGGGCGAGATGCTGTCGTACAGCGTCTACCGCTGGGAATGTGCGATCCGCGCCTCGGTGGTGATGGGGTTCGTCGGCGCCGGTGGACTCGGCCAGCAGATGGACCTGTCGATGCGCATGTTCGCCGGCGGTGAGGTCGCCGCCATGTTGCTGACGTTCCTCGCGCTGGTGCTGCTGGCCGACCTGCTCAGCCGAACGCTGCGCTGGAGATTCGCATGAGTCTGCTGTCGCGCCTGCTGATTCCGGCCGGGCTGGTCGCGGCCGTGGTGGCCGCCTTTGCCTTCCTGCAGCTGGAAAGCGCCGCGCTGCTCAGCCGAGACGGCCTTGCGCAGATGGCCGCCTACGCTTCGGGATTCATGGCGCCGGACCTGTCGCCCGCGCATCTGCAGGCGATCGCTCGCGGCACGCTGGAAACCCTGGCGATGTCGGCCATCGGCACATTGCTCGCAGCCCTGTTCGGCTTGTTGCTGGCACTCCCCGCGGCCGGCCGTTTCGGTCTGCTGGCACAGGCCGCATCACGCCTGCTGCTCAATGCGCTGCGGGCGATTCCGGAATTGGTTTGGGCCGCGCTGATGGTGCTGGCAGCGGGGCTCGGGCCGAACGCCGGCACCCTGGCGCTGGCGCTGCATACGGCTGGCGTGCTGGGGCGCCTGTTCGCCGAAGCGCTGGAAAATACCCCGTCCCAGCCCGCCGACGCCCTTCGCCTGGCCGGTAGCGGACACATCGCGGCATTCTGCTACGGCACGCTGCCCTCGCTCTGGCCGCAACTGGTGGCCTACACGTTGTACCGCTGGGAAAACAATATTCGCATGGCCAGCGTGCTCGGCTTCGTTGGCGCCGGCGGCCTGGGCCAGATGCTCTACATGAGCCTCAGCCTCTTCCAGGAAGCCCAAGCCTCGACGGTGATCCTGGCCATGCTGGCGATGGTGCTGGCGGTCGACAGCCTGAGTGCCTGGGCCAGGCAGCGCTGGGTGCGAGGCTAATCGCCGCGGCCGACTCCGTTGACTTTTGTGAACTGATTCACCGAACATCCGTGATGTCGTTTTGAGATCATCAAGGATGATGAAGTGCCGGCCCTACCGCGCCAGTTGTATACGCTACGAACCGTACTGGCATTGCTGGCAATCCTGCTGGATCCCTTCGGCCTGACTACGGCCACCGATGGCGCATCGTCCCGCCTGCTCAATCAGCTGCAAGCCAACGCCTACGGCGATGCCGGCGCCAGACAGCAGATCGCAGTTGTGATCATCGATGACGCTTTTCTGCGCCAGCGCGAAAGCCACTGGCCACTACCCTACAGCGAACAGAGCAAACTGTTCCGCCAGCTACTGGCCTATCGACCAGCCGCGGTCATGGTTGACCTGATGTACAGCTACGACCACTCCCGCGGACGCAACAGCGACAGTAGTCGACTCCTGTCCAACGTGTTCGAACGCTATCGAGCTGCCGGCGTGCCGCTGTATCTCGCCAACTCCGGCAGCACTGAATCCAATGCCTTGCCGATCTTTACCGAAGTTAGCGAGCCGGCACTGGTGAGCTGGAGCGGTTATGAAGATCAGTACCCGCTGGCAGCCGAGACCGCATACGGCTGGATGGACAGCGCAGCCTTCGCCTTATACAGAAGCTACTGCACGCGCCATGCCTGCCAGCCGCTACCAGCAACGGCACAGCTCGCCGGAGAACAACCGCCGATCGCTCTGCAATGGGGCGGTGACCCGGCGCGTGAGCAGCGTCTGGTCAGCGACGTCAGCCAGTGCGCTTCATCATCTGGACTCTGGAGCCGGATTTTCAGCCAGCTCGCCCAGTCGGTCTTCTGGCGTCTCAGTGCTCCTACCGAAACACGCTGCCCGTTTCACCTGACAATCACCGCGAGTGCCCTGGCTACGACCGTACCGGAGGAGCGCGCCTTGTTACGCGAGCTGCTTGGCGATCGCCTGGTAATGGTCGGCGCCTCCATCAGTTCCGCCGAAGATCTCACCAGCTCGCCGGTTCACGGCAAGTTGCCGGGCGTCTACGCCCACGCCATGGCGCTGGATAACTTGATCGAATATGGCCAGGACTACATCGCCGCACCACCGCAACTGTTCAACACCGAAATCGATGTCCTGGACCTGCTCGAGTTCATCTTCGCTTTGGTCATTCTCTGGTTTCACTCGGCCCGCGCAGGCCTTTTGCCTGGGCATCGCCTGGCGTTCGCGATCGGCGCAACGCTCTGTCTGCTGCTAATCAGCGTGCTGCTTTATCAGTTGCGCGTCACTCCAGTGAACATCCTCGGCTTGTTGCTGCTGATTGGCGTGTTACTGCCAGAAGAACCGGAATCCCCCTCCCTCCCCTCGACCAGCACACGAAAGGAGTCATCATGCGCAAACCCCTCACACTGCTCTGCGCCCTGTTGCTCAGCAGTACCAGCTACGCGGCCGGATTGACCGTAGAGCAATACACCAACGATCCGATCGCCCTGCTTGATGCAGAGGGTCGTTTGCTGAAGAAGATTGCACGCTCCGAGTTACCCGCAACACCGCTGGCCGCACAGCAGTGGAATGACGATCTCGAACTGGTGCAGGTCGAGGTAGCCGGACAGCTGGTCTGGCTGGATGGTGTCGATGTCCGCCTGAGTCAAGGCAAGACCGTTCCCATGCCGTGCGCATCACTGCCCAAGGCCCGCGCAGATAGCGCGACCAATCTCTCCACCATTGGTTACGGGGCTGGCTGTGCGAAGAACTGACCTACTGCGTAAGCGTGCCGCATTGGCGGCGGCTTTACTGCTGACTTGTCTGGGCGGGTGCAGCACGCTCAAAGGAGCACCTGACGCGCTGATCAATCTTGCAGGACAAAGCACGCAAAGCGGGTTTCAGGGCAAGTACCTGGAGCAGGAGGAAGTTCGCAGTTACTTCCGCCTCGATCCGCAGCACAACCACAACCTGCGGCTGAGCTATGACGGCCGTAGCCTGCCAGCCAATGAAATCCGCCAACAGAACGTGGTGTTGATCCCTGCGCTGCAGAACTATCTGCAAGGCATCGTCGAACGTCTCGCCAAGGGTTGGCCTGGCGAGCAGCCGCAATTGCGGGTAACGGTCACCGACAGTTATTCGTTCGGGCCATCAGCCGACCCGTACGGCAATCTCTACGTGCCGCTCGGCATGCTGGAAAGCGTAGAAAGCGAGGACGAAATCGCGGCGATGCTGGCCCATGAAATGAGCCATGTGCTGCTGCGCCACCATGATCGCCGCCAAGCCTTCAACGAGCAGCGGGAACTGCTGACCAACATTGCCACCACTGCAGTAATCGCGACGATGGTCGCCGACTCTCGCCTGGATCGCGGAGCTTCGAAATGGAAGGTGGTCAGCAAAAATCCGCAAGCCACGCAGAAGGCCGTCGGTGAGACGGTGCTCTACACCTCACTCGCCAACACCTTTTCAGACAACGTATGGAACACCGCCTGGGGTCGTGCTCAGGAAGACCAGGCAGATCTGCTGGGTACCGATCTACTGATCAAAGCGCGTTACGCGCCGCGCGGTGCCAGCCACAGTCTGCAGCGGCTTAGCGATTTCCAGGGAAAGCAGGAACCCCTCCTGGCCGGTTTTATCCAGGCGCGACGGGGCGCGATGCAGGATTCGCTGCAGCGCCTCGACTTGAACGGCTTTACCCAGGAGATCAACACGTTCGTCAATCAGGGCCTGATGACGACCGTCAGCGCAGTCGGCCAGCACCTCACCCGCTCACACATGTCAGCCCAGCGTCGCGATGACGACCTGCGCCAATATCTGCAGCGCGAGTACGATGCCGAGCGTTATCACCGGGTGAATAAACGGAACTGGCTTACAGTCCGCAACACCCCAAGCGTGAAAGCCTCACTGGACGCTTACAAGAACGCCTACGGAGCCAACGAGGCCCTGGCTCAGAAGAATCTGAAGGATGCCCGAACCTTGGCCGAGCGAGCTCTGAAGTCTCCGGTGGCTAACCAGCCAGGCATTCGTCGTAGCCTCTTCAACGTCCACATGGCAACTGGTGACAAACGTCGTGCACTGGCGCAGCTCAACGCAATCAAGGACTGGTCGCTAGCGGGACCGGAAGTCTACGAACAACTGGTTCACTATCATCTGAACAATGGCGATGCAGTTGCGGCCCTTGCGACCATTGAACGGGCTGAACGCCACCTGGGTTCACAGGAACAGTTCATTGTCGAAAAGATGCTCGCTCATAAGCTCAAGAAAGATGAGAGCGAACTGCGCATGCTCGGCGAAAAATGCAAGCAGATGCCAAATCGAAAGGATGTCTGCAAGAAGATCGGCTGACCTTGAGAGGGCGACGCTGGTTGCGCAGTCGATTACCCTGCTGCGCGCCTCGCCCCATTTCAGTGCAATGCAGGTTTGCCGACGCGCTCCTGCACCAGCACCCAGGGTGCGACCACGACGGCCCAGAGGTTGGGGTCACGCTCCAGCCAGTCCTGCGCCTGCTCGGGCTGCATCTTCGACAGCTGTCCGCCGTGGAGCCACGCCGCAACCTTGGTCTGATCGTCCTCGGCGACGGCCAGCGCCACCTCGACCAGATCAGCATCGCCAGCCACCTGCAGCAGCGCTCCGCGAGCGAAGAACGGCTGCAGTTCTTCCCAGGTAATCGCTGCGGTTTCGCCCAACAGCTTGGCATAAAGAGTGCTTGCGTCGTCGGCCATGGGACTCACCAGATACGAAAAGGGCGCAATGATACCCGCGCCCCGATTCCCATCAAACGGTTGAATCTGCCGGCTGTGCAAACGGAGGAGACACTTCTACACTGTGCCGGTACAGTTGCCGGAGCGTTTCGGGATGTTCGCCTCTTAACGGCACTCCGGCCCGCAGGATTCAAACAATAACGATGCAAGTGGAGCACTTATGAAGACCAACCAGCGTCTTTCGAAAATTTTTCTGGCAATGGCACTGACCGGCGCAGCCAGCTACACCCTGGCCGCCGACACGATCCGCATCGGATTGGCAGGGCCGGTAACCGGGCCGGTGGCGCAGTACGGGGACATGCAGTTCATCGGGGCCGAAATGGCCATCGAGCAGATCAACAAGGCCGGCGGGGTGAACGGCCAGCAACTGGAGGGCGTGCGCTACGACGACGCCTGCGATCCGAAGCAGGCCGTGGCGGTGGCCAACAAGATCGTCAATGACGAAGTGCAGTTCGTTGTCGGCCACCTCTGCTCCAGCTCCACTCAGCCGGCGTCCGACATCTATGAGGACGAAGGCATCCTGATGATCACCGCGGCTTCCACCAGCCCGGACATCACCTCCCGCGGTTACGAGCTGATCTTCCGCACCATCGGCCTCGACAGCCTGCAGGGCCCGACCGCCGGCAACTTCATTGCCGACCACGTCAAGCCGAAGAACGTCGCCGTCATCCACGACAAGCAGCAGTACGGTGAAGGCATTGCCACTGCCGTCAAGCAGACCCTGGAAAGCAAGAACATCAAGGTCGGCCTGTTCGAAGGCATCAATGCCGGCGACAAGGACTTCTCCTCGCTGATCGCCAAGCTCAAGCGCGAAGGCGTGGATTTCGTCTACTACGGCGGCTACCACCCGGAACTGGGTCTGCTGCTGCGTCAGTCCAAGGAAAAAGGCCTGAATGTGCGCTTTATGGGTCCGGAAGGCGTCGGCAACTCGGAAATCTCCGCCATCGCTGGCCCGGCTTCCGAAGGCATGTACGTGACGCTGCCGAAGTCGTTCGATCAGGACCCGCGCAACAAGGAACTGGTAGACGGCTTCAAGGCCAAGAAGCAGGACCCGAGCGGCCCGTTCGTATTCCCCGCCTACGCCGCCGTACAGGTCATTGCCGAAGGTATCGAGAAGGCCGGCAGCACCGACACCGAAAAGGTGGCCGAGGCGCTGCGCAGCAACACCTTCGACACTCCGACCGGCATGCTCTCCTTCGACGAGAAGGGCGACCTGAAGGACTTCAACTTCGTGGTCTACGAGTGGCACCAGGACGGCACCAAGACCGAAGCCAAGTAATTTCCATCAGCCTGACGAAGCCCACACTCGCTTGTGGGCTTTTTTTTAAGCAGGCGGCCCAGCCAAAAGCACCCGGGTCGCCCTGCCGTACCTGTAATTCAACGAGCGGCCTGAACAGCAGGCCCACCTCGAACCGATGCCGTGCGTGATCCGCAGGGCACCGTACCGCAGTGGCGCCGCGCCAGGGTGTGCGGTGCGTTCGACGTGGGCAGCGCAGCAGACCGAAACGCAATTGCAGGGACTTCGGGAGAGCAGTGATGCCTGAGCTTTACCACTACCTACAACAGCTGATCAACGGGCTCACCGTTGGCAGCACCTATGCGCTGATCGCCATCGGCTACACGATGGTGTACGGCATCATCGGCATGATCAACTTCGCCCACGGCGAGGTGTACATGATCGGCTCGTATGTCGCCTTCATCGCCATTGTCGGCCTGTCCATGATGGGCCTGGATGCGCTGCCTATCTTGATGATGGGTGCGTTCGTCGCCGCCATCATCGTCACCAGCGCCTACGGCTACAGCATCGAACGGGTCGCCTACCGCCCGCTACGTGGCAGTAATCGCCTGATTCCCCTGATCTCGGCCATCGGCATGTCGATCTTCCTGCAGAACGTCGTGCTGCTGGCTCAGGACTCCAAGGACAAAGCGATTCCCAACCTGATGCCGGGCAATCTGGTGTTCGGTGAAAGCACCATGAACGGCGTGGTGATTTCGTACATGCAGATCCTGATCTTCGTGGTCACCTTCGTTGCCATGTACGGGCTGACGATGTTCATCTCGCGGTCACGTCTGGGGCGTGCCTGCCGCGCCTGCGCAGAAGACCTGAAGATGGCCAACCTGTTGGGCATCAACACCAACGGCATCATCGCCCTGACCTTTGTCATCGGTGCTGCGCTGGCCGCCATCGCAGCTGTGCTGATCAGCATGCAGTACGGCGTGATCAACCCGCACATCGGCTTTCTCGCCGGCATCAAGGCATTCACCGCTGCAGTACTCGGCGGCATTGGCAGCATTCCAGGCGCCATGCTCGGCGGTCTGGTGCTTGGTGTGGCCGAGGCCTTCGGTGCCGACATCTTCGGCGACCAGTACAAGGATGTCGTGGCGTTCAGTCTGCTGGTGCTGGTCCTGCTGTTCCGCCCCACCGGCATCCTCGGCCGCCCGGAGGTGGAAAAGGTATGACCGGCAATCTCCGTACAGCCTTCTTCAGCGCCCTGCTGGTCATCGCCGTTGCGGTGCCGGTATTCGGCCTGAAGCTCACCACCGTCGGCATCCGCGTCGAAGTGCACGGCGCCGAAGCCGGTACGTTCTGGATCATCGCCGCCTGCGCGGTAGCCATGTTCGTCTGGCAACTGTTCCGTACTCACCTGGCCGCCGGCTGGGCCGCCAGCCCAAGCCTGCCGAGCGTACCCGCAGGTGCGGGCAGCTTCCTTACCCTGCCCTCGACCCAACGCTGGATCATCATCGCTCTGATCCTCGTCGCGCTGGCGTGGCCGTTCTATGGGTCACGTGGCGCGGTGGACATCGCCACGCTGATCCTGATCTACGTGATGCTCGGCCTCGGCCTGAACATCGTCGTCGGTCTGGCCGGCCTGCTCGACCTGGGTTACGTCGGCTTCTACGCCGTCGGTGCCTACACCTATGCGCTGCTCTCGCACTACTACGGGGTCGGGTTCTGGACTGCACTGCCCATCGCCGGCGCGATGGCGGCACTGTTCGGCTTCCTGCTGGGCTTCCCGGTGTTGCGCCTGCGCGGTGACTATCTGGCCATCGTGACTCTCGGCTTCGGCGAGATCATCCGCATCCTGCTGCGCAACATGACCAGCGTCACCGGCGGTCCCAACGGCATCAGCGGCATCGACAAACCGACCCTGTTCGGCCTGTCCTTCGACCGCCGCGCAGCCGAGGGCATGCAGACCTTTCACGAGTATTTCGGCGTGGCCTACAACTCGGTGAACAAGGTGATCTTCCTCTACCTGATCGCCTTGCTGCTGGTGCTGCTGACATTGTTCGTGATCAACCGCCTGCTGCGCATGCCGATCGGCCGCGCCTGGGAAGCCTTGCGCGAAGACGAGATCGCCTGCCGTGCGCTGGGCATGAACCCCACCGTGATCAAGCTCTCGGCCTTCACCCTCGGTGCAACCTTTGCCGGTTTCGCCGGCAGTTTCTTCGCCGCACGCCAGGGCCTGGTGTCGCCGGAGTCGTTCACCTTCATCGAGTCGGCGATCATCCTCGCCATCGTCGTGCTGGGCGGTATGGGCTCGCAGCTCGGCGTGATCCTCGCCGCCATCGTGATGATCCTGCTGCCTGAGCTGATGCGCGAATTCAGCGAATACCGCATGTTGATGTTCGGCGCCCTGATGGTGCTGATGATGATCTGGCGTCCGCAAGGCCTGCTGCCGATGCAACGCCCACACCTGGAGCTGAAGCAATGAGCCCCCCGATTCTAGAAGTACGCGGCCTGATGATGCGTTTTGGCGGCCTGCTGGCGGTCAACGAGGTGGGGCTGACGGTACATGACAAGCAAGTGGTTTCGATGATCGGCCCCAACGGCGCCGGCAAGACCACGGTGTTCAACTGCCTGACCGGCTTCTACCAGCCGACCGCGGGGGAAATCCTCCTCGACGGCACGCCGATCCACGGCCTGCCTGGCCACAAAATCGCTCGTCAGGGGGTGGTGCGCACGTTCCAGAACGTCCGCCTGTTCAAGGACATGACGGCCGTGGAAAACCTGCTGGTGGCCCAGCACCGTCACCTGAACACCGGCTTCCTTGCCGGCTTGTTCAAGACGCCGGCGTTTCGCAAGAGCGAGCGCGAGGCGATGGACTTCGCTGCGCACTGGCTGGAACAGGTCAATCTGACCGATGTCGCCAATCGACCGGCGGGCACCCTCGCCTACGGCCAGCAGCGCCGTCTGGAAATCGCCCGCTGCATGATGACGCGCCCGCGCATCCTCATGCTCGACGAACCGGCGGCCGGCCTGAACCCCAGAGAAACTGAGGACCTCAAGGCCCTGATCGCCATGCTACGCGACAAACACGGGGTCACCGTGCTGCTGATCGAGCACGACATGAAGCTGGTCATGAGCATTTCCGACCACATCTACGTGATCAATCAGGGCACCCCGCTGGCCAATGGTTCACCCGAGCAAGTCCGTAACAATCCGGACGTGATCAAAGCCTATCTGGGGGAGGCGTAAGCATGCTGACTTTCGAAAACGTCTCGACCTTCTACGGCAAGATCCAGGCCCTGCACGACATCAACGTGCAGGTCGAGCAGGGCGAGATCGTCACCCTGATCGGCGCCAACGGTGCCGGCAAGTCGACCCTGCTGATGACCCTGTGCGGCTCGCCGCAGGCAGCCAGTGGCAGCATCCGCTTCCAGGGCGAGGAGCTGGTCGGCCAGCAGACCTGCGACATCATGCGCAAGGCCATCGCCGTGGTGCCCGAAGGCCGGCGGATCTTCGCCCGTCTGACGGTTGAGGAAAACCTCTCCATGGGCGGCTTCTTCACCGGCAAGACGGACTTCCAGGAGCAACTGGACAAGGTGCTCGGCCTGTTCCCGCGGCTCAAGGAGCGCTATCAGCAACGCGGTGGCACCATGTCCGGCGGTGAACAGCAGATGCTCGCCATCGCCCGCGCGCTGATGAGCAAACCCAAGCTGCTGCTACTCGACGAGCCATCGCTGGGCTTGGCGCCGATCATCATCCAGCAGATTTTCGAGATCATCGAACAGCTGCGTGAGGATGGCGTGACGGTGTTTCTGGTCGAGCAGAACGCCAACCAGGCGCTCAAGCTGGCCGACCGCGGTTACGTGCTGGAGAACGGGCATATCGTCATGCAGGGCAGCGGCGAGGACCTGCTGACCGATCCGAAAGTGCGCGACGCCTACCTGGGCGGCTGACATCGCCACCACGCTCGACGAAAAAGCCCTGCCAACCAGCAGGGCTTTTTCGTCTTCTACGTATCCATCACGCAGCCGAACCCAGGCGCTGCGCGTGCAGTCGAAGAACCGCTATCCTTCTTCGAACCCCCTTCGCCAATATAACGATCACCAAGGAGATCCCACGATGCGCCACTGCCTGTTCGGCCTGCTCATGGTTGCCAGCATCACTGCGAATGCCGAGATTCAGACGCAGGAAATCCCCTACACCGCTGCCGATGGCACCGAGATGATCGGCTACTACGCCTATGACGACGCCATCGAAGGCAAGCGTCCCGGCATCGTCGTGGTACACGAATGGTGGGGGCTGAACGACTACGCCAAGCAGCGCGCTCGCGACCTCGCCGAGCTGGGCTACAGCGCGTTGGCCATCGACATGTACGGCGAAGGCAAGAACACCGATCACCCGAAAGACGCCATGAGCTTCATGCAGGCCGCGCTGAAGGACGCCGATGCTGCCAAGGGCCGCTTCAATGCCGGCCTCGATCTGCTCAAGGAGCAGGCCCAGACCGATACTGCCAAACTGGGCGCGGTGGGCTACTGCTTCGGCGGCAAGGTAGTTCTGGACATGGCGCGACAGGGTGTGCCGCTGGAAGGCGTGGTCAGCTTCCACGGCGCGCTGGCCACCGAAACCCGCGCCGCCCCCGGCAGCGTCAAGGCGCGTGTGCTGGTCGAACATGGCAGCGAGGACAGCATGATCAGCACCGACGACATCGCCGCGCTGAACGTCGAGATGGTCAAGGCCGGTGCCGACTACCAGTTCGTCAGCCTGCCGGGCGCCAAGCATGGCTTCACCAATCCGGGCGCCGACGCCCACCAGAAGAATGGCCTGGACGTCGCCTATCAGAAGGCCGCGGACGAACGCTCCTGGCGCGACATGCAACGCTTTTTCGAAGACACTTTCGGCGCGCCGGCAACCGCCCGGGCGCAGTGATCGGCTCGCTTCTCGACCGTGATTCGTCCCGGCGGCACGCCTGCCGCCGGGGCGCGTGCTAGCATTGCGCGCACAACTCACCGTCGATCACGAGTCATGGCCGAACACGATTTCCGCTACACCCTGCTCAACCCCGCCCACACCCTCACCGAATGCCGTGCGCTGGCGCCGGGCCGCTATCAGGTAACCGGCAATGGCGGCTCGATTCGCAGCGGCGATGTACTGATCGTCACGCTCAAGGGCAGCCGCGACCTTTCCCAGCGCCTGACAGTGGAGAAGGTCCGCCACCTGATCAACCCGCCGGGGCAATGGATGGCGGTGGCCAGCGGGCCGGTATTCCGCGAACTGGAAATCCTCAACTGGCAGGTCGCCTGCGACAGCTGCGGCAAACAGCTGGACTTCGAGTTCGCCGTGGATGCCAAGCTCGGCGAGGCCGCACGCAAGCCCGCCGCCCAAGCGCGCATCACCGAACTGGGCTGGTCCGGTCAGAACGACCAGCACCGCTGCCCCAGCTGCCAGAAGGAGCAACAGGCATGACTTCACGAATCCTGCCACTCATCGCAGCCCTCGGCCTGACAGGCTGTGCCACCGAACAGCTCGAACTGCAACGCGACGTCACCTACATCGCCGAATGGATCGGCGATGACGCCGTGATCGGCCGCACCCCCGTCTCGCTCACGCTGAGCGACGGCCGCGCCTACGGCAACGCGGGCTGCAACCACTGGTTCGGCAGTTACGAGCGTGATGGCCAGCAGATCCGCTTCAGCAATCTGGGCAGCACACGCAAGATGTGCGCAGAGGAAATCATGGAGCAGGAGCACCACTTCCTCGATCTGCTCAATCGCGTCGAGCACTGGGATGTCTCCAACATCGACCAACTGCGCCTCTGGCCCGCCCAGGGCACCCCGCTACGGCTCTGGCCGGAACAGGAATAACGCGCCAAATGTGCGCATGCAACAAGGCATGCGCACTGCTTTCACGCGAGATCACATCTGCCGGCTCTTCCTTACGGCGCATCTGACACAGCGCCTGGGACCCGCCGCCCCGCGGATTCCGGCGCTCAGCGCCTGTGAACAAGCCCGAGCAAAGCCGCCTGCCGACCTTCACGAAACTGGCACATCCAGTGCATAGACTGAATCAACCAGTTTCGGGGACCCTGGTACAGGCAGGCCAGGGATTCCCCTCTTTTACAGCCGGACGAAATGGCCGCTCATATTGAGCGGCCTTTTTGCGTTTGTTTCCGGTGGTCCGGTCTTCTAGCGATACAGTTCGCGGCGGAAGATCAGCGGTTTCGAGCCTTGATAGATACCGAATGTCCCAACACCTTCTGCTGAACGGCGGACTGGCCCATCCCAGCCATACTTCAGCCACTCGGCCAGCGCCGGAAAACCGAGCCTTACCGAACCGTGATTGCCCGCCCCTGGTGAACTCAAAGTCAGCACGCCACTGCCTGAACTGAAGCCGTCAATGGTCGCTGCAGTTTCGCCAGCGCCGAGCTCACCGCTGTAGCTGATTAAACTGGCTTCGCCGAGTTCGACAGGCGTGGTGCAAATGTCCTCGCTCTCGGGGGCGAAGCGGGCGCCGGATAGATCGCGCCAGGTCTCGACAAGCAACGGAAGCGGGAGCGACTGCAGCTCGGAGCCATGCGCGTTTTCGATTCGCAGCCGACCCAGACGTACCTCGCTGCCCGGCGCCTGGTCGAATCGCTTGCTGTAGCCCTGGCAGCCTGCTGGGCCAGTGATGCAGACCTCATCGTCGTCTGTGAGGCTGGCTGCGCTGAAGCTCATGTCGACCTCTGCCGGGAACGGCAGATCCTCCTGCGCAGCGGTTGATGCTGGCGCATAGCGAAGCTGCTGACCGGCCCAGCGATAGACCCGCGCGCCATCACCATCATTGGAGCCCAAGGCAGTCGAAGCCGCTGTGCCATCCACTTCGAAGCGCGCGTCGATACCTGCTAGTCCCGTCTGTGAAAGATAGTCAGGAGGGGGCGGTTCCGATAAGCGCCAGAACGGATCCAGGTCGTAGTTACGAGTGACCCCTCCTGCCCGGTTGTAACCGGTCACGGCCACGCTTGGCTCGCCAGTCGCGGCGAAATCCATCGGCTGCCCCTGATAGCTGAACGTGCCGCAGGAAGGCTGCAGACTGGCCGAGCCTGAGGCTCCAAGGTAAGCAGGAGTGAAACGACCGATGCGATTGCTCTCCCCCCCTTCGACCGTTTCGCCGAAGTAGCTGCCTTGCGGCGTGGCCGTAATCTTTATGATGCCCACCTCGGTATAGGCCTGCCCATGCACAGCCTCCTGCCCGCCGAGTGGGTGATCGAAACGGTTCACCGCAAGCTCGCCGCCAACTCCGTCCGGTGCCGTAAGCTCGTGGGTCAGGGCGATGTCGCCCATCTCAAAATTCGGCGTGTCAATGTTCCCAACACACAGCTGCTCAGCGGTAAGCAGCTCGCCGGGAGCTTCCCAGCCGACCGGACGTACCAGCAGACGGAACGGATCACCCGCCCGGACCGGCACACCGCCGGGCTGGAACACCGGGCAGTCGAGATCGTCCGATTCGCACGCGGCGCCGCCATCCGCCTGATCGGCTTCGGTTAGCAGACAAAGGCCGTATGGCCGGCTGGAAAACTGGTCGGAACCGGTCATCACCAGCCCTTTTTCCTCACCAGCGGCAGGCGCATAGCGGGCGAACAGGTCGATCAGCCCGGCGTCGGCGTAGCTGACCTCCAACGAAGCACGCGCCTCGCTGTCGAACGTCAGTTCGATATCTGTAGGGCTGGCACCGACCGGTGTGCCGTTGACCACTACTTGCCGCGTGCCGGTATCGGGATTCACGTAAGACGAACTGAACTGCAGCGTTCGCTTGCCCCCATCGTCGAAGCCCGGAACGCAGGCCTGCGTGCGGTCGTCCTTCTTGACCGCCTGCAACGCGATTCCGCTCTCCGGGCGCGCAGCGATCAGGTTGGGCACATCGAAGACGAATCCGCTGTCAGCGAAGACCACTTCGCAATTGGCAGTCGAGCAGAGCGTCTGGCTGAAAGACTGCGTTTGTGGTGTCGAATCCGATACACCGAGTTGCACGGTCCCCGCACTACTTGAGCGGAGATGGACGATGGTGCTGCCACCGGAAAAACTCACTGGATTACCTGCGGTCCAGCCGCCCACCGGCTGCAATGTGGCGCTCACCGGCTCCTGATAGATCGCCGAGCAGGCGTCGTCCATGCAAGCCCGAATCGTCACGGCATGCGGGCTACAGGTCAGCGCAGTGGGCGCGTAATTGAGTTCGAAGTGATGGATGCGTGCGGTCAGCGGACGGATGTCGGCCGCACACACTTCCAGCTCTTCGAGCTCGTGAATATTGTTCTGCCCGCCTGTAGACCCGGTAAAGGACAGGTAGAGGTTCTCCGGTAGAGTCGCCTGCCCGCTCGCACTCAGAACATCAATTCCGTCCAGGTTGCGCAACACTTGAAAGCCGGAACCACTGTCGCGCTCCACCGTGACGCTCGCCTGGCCGGCAGTACGGCCATCTATAGTGATGCGATAGAAATGGCCGGGCGCTGGCCGCGTACTACTGGGGTTGTCTATCTCTGGCTCAAGCGCTGTCTCGGTTCCGGCAATGTAGCGATAACCACTGGTGCCACTGCCTGAACCCCGCACCGACACCGTGTCACGTCGTAGCCCTGGTCCGCCAATACGACCTTCGGTAGGGTTGGAAAAGTTGCCGTATTCATCAATGGCTACCCCAAGCCAGCCACCTGCAAACCCGCTCTGGCCGTTGAGCTGTGCGTAACCAAGCGAACCACCGTAGCCGCCGGGTTGCGGTGTGACCGCCGCGTCGGAAAGGATCAGCGCAATGCCATCGGCACCGTTGCCGTCGTAGGCATAGTGGCGGAAGGAAACCTGAATGAACTGCCCCTCGGCAGGGAAAAGTCGTTGCAGCGCTGCGGCGGTCGCCACATTGCCAGCATTACTGGTCAGGCGCAGGCGACCATCCACCAGCTGTGGTACGAAGTGGGTCAATCCTCTGCTGGACACCGTCCAGTTCGAAGCGAATGTATCGGGCTCGAGGAAATCGCTATAGCACTGCAGTTCGGTTTCGCAGGGATGGCGTTCATTTACCAGCGCTGTGATCTGCGCCTGGCTGAGCTCCCCTTTGTAGATACGAAGCTCATCTAAATCACCGTCGAAATGACGACCAGCTATCTGATCCCAGCCCAGCTGCAACGGATCGGCGTTGGCTCTCGGCGTACCGAAGAGGTTTGCCGTCCCGGCCAGAGTACCGTTGATGTAGATGCGCTGCTCAGTAGCCGTATACCGAATCAGCACGTGGCTCCATTGACCGAGCGCAACACTCGAGGTGCTATCAAACTCTCGCGTGGCACCTGTGGTGGTCTGCCACCACCAGTTGATCGTGCCGTTGGGCTTCAGATGGAACTCGTAGTTTTCGTCCTTTGAGAGAACCGACATCAACCCGCTGGTCGGATAGCTCCGCGGCTTGACCCACAGGCCGATGCTAAAGCTACCTTCCTGGGTCAGCAGGTCGTCGTGCGGAGCCTGGATGTACTGACTGGTCGTGCGGTCGAATTGCCCGTAACGGCAGGTTCCTTCCCCACCTACCTCTGGAAGGGCAGGTGAGGCTCCGTTGGTGCCTGTTCCGTTGATTGCCTGACCATGCAGCTCGTTGCCGGAGCCGTCACGCACCTCCCCAGCCATTCCCGACCAGCTGCGCTCGTCCAGCGACCAACTGAGCACCAGTTCAGCGGCGGGTTCACTTGAACAACTCCCGGTCGGAGCGATATATCGGACCTTCGAATTCGTACCCAATTCGACATTCTCCGCCGTGACAGCACCCCACAGATAGCTGGCACTACCGAGATTAACCCCTGCATTTGCGCCCTGCGACGAAGCGCTGTACAGGTAGCCGCTCATCGTGGCTTCGTTATTGAAATACACGGATCCGTAGGCGTAGACGAATAATCGCTGCGGATTACCAGCCTGCTCCACTCCAGGCGAATTCATCAGGAAACGCGAAGCAAGCGAAAATGTGTCACGAACGAACAGACGTACCTGTCCGGAACCCTGGACTTCCAGGCGAGCCGCATGGTTGGTCGTCAGCGATCCGATCCAATAGTCGCCTGGTGAAAGCACCAGACGGCTGCTGGAACTCAGCGTGAGACGGTCGATATAGAACGGCTCCCCGCCGCCTTGAATGGTCAGGGTCGCCGAGTCGCTAACCTGAATATTGCGGTAGCGATTGCTTCCATCGCCAGTCAAGGTAGCGCTGGTGTTCCAGCCAACTGTGTAATCGCGGGTATGGGCCGAAGTAGCGGGGAATGCTCCAGCATCCTGTAAGGGCGCGGCGCTCGACGGATCGGCCTCGCAATTGTTCCACCACCACCATCCACACGTACCAAGGTAAGAACCGCCGTTTCGCTCCACTCTCTTGGCCTGGAGCAGATCATCCGGACTGTCCAGCAATTGCGCGTTGTAGCCGAACGAGATGACGCCTTTGCTATTGGCGTTCCCCGAATACGGGCTCTGAATACCATCTGCGAAGTTCACCGGACAGCTGCCCACCGCAGCGTAGCTTGGCACCGAAATCAGCAATGCCAGCAGCGTCCAGACCTTGCAAAGCCACTTATCCATTTCAGCGCTCCACAACCGCAGACAGCCTACGATATGCATAGTCGGGCCGTGAACCAGCCACGCCATTCTGTGCAATGGACTCAAACCGGTAGAGCGTCACCGGCTGGCCATCGACATCTGTGTATCCGTCAGGGCTACAGCTCACCACGACGCTGAACTCGGCCAGGTTGCTACCGGCAAAGGCAAGCGAACCAGACGCACAGCTGTCAGCGTTGACTGCGCGACTTAGGCCCCACTCGATTCCCGCTCTCGCCGCCTGGTAGGCGCGGGCCTGCTGGATTGAAAGACTATTGGTCCCATGCTGAACCAGAGACATCCGTGCCATGGCCATGACAACGAGCATGACGATCACGATAAGAAACAAGGCGGCCACCAAGCCGAATCCTGCCTGCTCACGTCTAGCTGGTCGCGCTGTCTGACGAGCGCTGGAGCGACGGGACCGTGCAGCCGTACGGATCGTCCCGGCAGGGCAGACATTGAACGCTGCAAGGTTCTGCTCAGGGGGCATTGTCGACGTGCACCTGCTGCAAAAGGCGGAGGGCTTCCCCATCCTGATTGAGCTCAAGGACCATGCTGAGCAAACCTGCCCGCACCGCGGTTCCTGGCTGATAGAGAAACGTACAGCCGCGAACGCTGTTGGCGAGCACACGCGGATTGGAACCAGTCGGCGGACTTGAGGGCACGACAGCGAGCAGATCGCCATAGCTGTAACGCACCAGATGATCGCCCTCGCAGCGATAGCCGACCACCGACTCGGCGAAATAGACGCGCCGCTGCGGTGATTCGAAGGCAAAGTCAAACTCACCAGCCGCACCTGGCAGATCGAGCGCAATTTGCGTTACGCCGCTGGCGCCACCAGTGGCGCTGAAGGTCGTGCCAGTCGGTGTGATCACGCCGGGGTTGGCAGATGCCCAGACATTGGCCCCGGCAACAGGGTTGGAGCCACTCAGGCTGCCAATGTTATAGACCACCATCCATTGCGCACCCGATGGATCGAAACCAGGAGCCAGCAACTCAACGACGTTGCAGGCACCACCGGCGACGGTGCTGTCGCAACTGCCGGCCCCACTGTCGGCAAATTTCAGCGTCTCGCTGCTCGTACGGTTCGGCCGATAGCGTGCCGCGCCAGAAAAGTCCGGATTGGTCTTGCTCGTCTGGATCAAGAGCATCTCCACAGCATTGCCATCGGCCGATACCCGCACGGAGTTCGGCACGGCCAACCGGACATCCCGGGCCATTCTGTTCAAGGCGGTCGCTGCCAGATCGACCAGCTCCGCACGCCGACTCTGGTCAACGAACCCCTGCATCGGACGCATAAGGACCGCGCTGATCATGACCGCTACAAGCCCGGCCAGTGCGATAACCATAACCAGCTCGACCAGCGTGAAACCACCGACGCTTGAGCCATGCCGAAGCCACGGAGCCTGCGGCCCGATTGCGCCGTCGACGGAAAGATGCACCATCAGTACCTCGTCCGATAGCCGCCGAGCACCAGCGCCTGGCCGGCCGGGTCGGTTACGGTCACTTCGATATAGAACACATCACTTGCTGGCAGCCCCCCCCAAGCCTGCGGCGCTACGTCTACCGCAACGGTGTAGGAGCCGAGACCTGCGATGGCTTCTCCTCGCGCATTGCGCGCACCAGCATCGGAAAGCTCGGCGTAGTCGCAAACGTTGTCGAAGTTGCCCCGTTGTGACGGTGGCGGTGGACAAGCCGTTCCGGTGGCCGGATCTAGAAATGCCTGCAGCAAAATTTCCTCAAGGTAGGCTTCGGCAAGGCTCAGGCTCTGCTGACGCAGCAACGGATCGGCGGAGCGTGCCGTTATCGAGGCCATTGCAGTGAACAGCGCCGCTGCCGCAATACCGATGATCACGATGGTGATCACCAGCTCGACCAGCGTCATGCCGCGCTGGAGTTTCATTGCACCAGCCCGGTTTCGGCGGTCACGCTGAAAGTGAACGCACCAATGGAGGCGCTCGCCGCGCTGGAGGGACGCCCCAGCGAGTCGAACACCACGGGAAAATTGGTCGCCGATACCGATACGCCCGTGGGCACCTCGGTATTGGCGAAGGGAGTCTGGCCGTCCGGCCCCTGCACCTCGGCGCTAAAAGCGCCCGAGGTACAGTTCGCGGCGCGGCGCAGATGGTAGCCACCACTCCCCAGGCTGACCTCGGTCAGGCAGCCGCCGGCCAAGGACAGCTTCTGTGCATAGCGCACAGCCGAAACCGTCTCTTCAAAGAAAAGGCGTTCGTCGAACACCTTTCGATCAAAGAAGCGCGGCCCCACCACAGCGGCGAGGATGCCGATGATGACGAGCGTCATGATCAACTCGACGAGGGTGAAACCGCGTTGACGCGACCGCATAAACATTGACCCATTGCCAAGAAAGTGCGGAGGACACAGCCGATCAGCCACAACGAATTCAGCATCGGCGAATTGCACCCGCTTGCCCGGCTTAACAACCGCTGGTCGTAACAGTAAAAGATGGCGGTGTTATCACTGCAGGAGTGCCTGTGCTGGTAGCTTCGGCATAAACAACTTTGCAATCGGTGGTGCTCTTCACAGCCACAGTACCTGCAGTGGAAACGTCGTAGTCGTTAGAAGTTATCTGCGCTGCAGTTAAAATACCGGCTGCGCTCGGATAACCGTGAACAAGTGCAACGTCAACTCCTTCCAACTTCACTGTGGCTGGTTTCGTGCCAGAAGCTAAGTAAGCGGCATGGGCTATGGCTGCTGCGGACTTCATTGCCCCGGTCGCACCATTAATCGATGCCACCTTTGCGTCCTTCCCAAAATCCGCAAATCTCGGCAGAGCAAACGCCGCCAGTATCCCCAAGATCACAATAACCATAATCAACTCGATCATGGTGAAACCGCTCTGTTGCTTCTTCATAGTTGTCGCTCCTTGTTTATGAATCATTGAAAGTTGACGAAAACTTCGCCGGTATTGGCGTTGTATTCGATGACGTCGTCACCGCCATCGAGGTTGTAGGTGAACAGGCAGCGGGTGCCGTTGGCCGTGGCTGTAAATGCCGGGTTGGTGCCGATCAGGCTCTGCGAGGAGGCCTGCAGCAGGTTGCCCCAGAGGTTGCGGCATTCATCGGCGGACATGCTGGTGTTGGCGAGCGGAGTGCCGCTGCGTTCGGTGCCTACGGGCCAGCCGTTGGCATTCACATCCATAGCGCCGTTGCCGTAGCCCTGTACGTTGATCTGGCAATTTCCTGCCAGGCAGGCATTGCTGCCGCCGCCGCGATTCAGTTCGTACTGGCCGCGCACCAGCGAGACGGCCGACGTCAGCGCACCACCAGCGCTGCGCACGCTGGCGCGGTGGGCGTCCTTGGCCGAGTCAATGAAGTGTGGCAAGGCGACCGCGGCCAGGATGCCGAGGATGGCGATGACCACGACCAGCTCGATCATGGTGAAACCCTTGTGTCGTTGCATCGTGCCTCCGTGGCTCATGTGAAATGTCGCTATTCGCAAGCTCATCAACCCCTCCCCTGCGCCGCGCTACCCAGTTCCCACATCGGCAGAAACACGCCGAGCGCGAGAATCAGCACCATCACGCCCATGGCCACGATAAGGATTGGCTCGATGGCATCAGCCAGCTGTTTAAGGTCGTAGTCCACCTCCTGCTCGTAGAAGTCGGCGACTTCGATGAACAGGTCGTCCAGCGCGCCGGTTTCTTCGCCGACGGCCATCATCTGCAGTACCAATGGGGTGAACAGGCCGGAGTTATGCGCCGAACGGGTCAGCGCTTCGCCGCGTTCGACGCTTTCGCGAATGCCGAGAATCGCCTGGCCGATATGCTGGTTGCCGACGCTGGCGCTGTTGATCGAGAGGGTCTGCAGCAGCGGCACGCCGGCGCGATACATCATCGCGAAGGTGCGGGTGAAGCGCGCCAGGGCGATACGTTCGAAGATGCCGCCGACGATGGGCAGGCGCAGCTTGATGCGGTCCCAGCGCAGTCGACCGGCGTCGGTTTCGATCCACTTGAAGAAGGCGTAGAGCCCGCCAACGATGCCCAGCAGCAACAGCCACCAATAGTCACGCATGAAGTTGGAGGTGCCGATCAGTACGCGCGTGGCCCACGGCAGTTGCGCGTGAAACTGGGCGAAGACCTTGGCGAACGCCGGGATCACCAAGAGATTGATGACACCCAGCGCCACCCCCATGGCCACCAGCACAAAGATCGGATAACGCGTGGCCTGCTTGATGCGCTTGCGGGTCTCGCGCTCCAGCTCGAGATAGGCAGACAGCTGCTTGAACGCCTGGTCGAGCTGGCCGGTGTTCTCACCGACGCTGACCATGCTGACAAACAGATTGTTGAACACCTTGGGATGCGCGTTCAGTGCGACCGCCATGGACTGGCCGCTTTCGAGGCTGGCGCGCACGTCCTGCAGGATGCCGCGGAAATACAGGTTGCGATTGGATTCGGCCAGGCCGCCGATGGCGCGAATGATCGGCACGCCGGCCTTGTTCAGGCTGTACATCTGGCGGCTGAAGATGATCAGTTCGTCCAGATCGACACGTTTGCGCCGCAGCTTCTCGCGCAGCACGGCAAACACGTCGACGCTATCGGCCTGGGCACGCTCCGCATCGATGGTGAGCGGGGTGATCTGGCGCGACACCAGCTCGCTTGCCACGGCGTCAGCGCTGGCGCCATCGAGCGCGCCGCTGACCCGTGCGCCGCGCATATCGCGGCCGGTATAGCGGAAGCTAGGCATCGGCAGGCTCCCCGCGAAGCGACCGGACGGCGCCCGCGGCGCTGGCGCCTACGGCCGCGATAGGCAGGAGACTAGCGGCGATCACGCGATCACCTCGTCGTCCGCCAGGGTGGCGCAGACCTTCAGCACCTCTTCGATACTGGTGACGCCGGCGATGGCGTAATCCAGCGCGCACGCCGCCAGTGGTCGATAGTGCGCCTGCTGGCGCGCGGCCTCGGCGAAGCCCTGAGGATCGCCTCGACGCAATGCGGCGATCATCGGTTCGTCCAGCTCCAGCAGCTCGTACACACCGACACGGCCGGCATAGCCGCTGTTGTGGCATTGATGGCAACCATTGCCGCGCTTGAAACGGTGGTCGCGCAGCGAGCCGCCGTGCAGCGCTTCCAGCCAGGCCAGTTGCCGAGGATCGGGCTGATCGTCCTCCATGCAGTTTTCGCACACGCGGCGTATCAGACGCTGGGCGAGCACCGCATTGAGCGCGGTGGCGACGAGGAAGGGCTCGACGCCCATGTCGATCAGGCGCATGGCCGAGGTCAGGGCATCGTTGGTGTGCAGCGTCGAGAGTACGAGGTGGCCTGTCAGTGCGGCGCGCAGGCCGATCTCGGCGGTTTCCTGATCGCGGATCTCGCCGACCAGGACGATGTCCGGGTCCTGACGCAAGGCGGCGCGCAGCACGCGGGCGAAGGTCAACTCGATCTTGGCGTTGACCTGCACCTGGTTGACCCGCGGCAGGCGGTACTCCACCGGGTCCTCGACGGTGATGATCTTCTTCTCCGGGCTGTTCAGCTCGGAAAGCCCGGCGTAGAGCGTGGTGGTCTTTCCCGAGCCGGTAGGGCCGGTGACCAGCACCATGCCGTGCGGACGCTGCAACAGGCGTCGGAAGCGCTCGAGCATCGCCGGCGGCATGCCGGTGCCTTCGAGCTTGAACATCGCGCCGCTCTGGTCGAGCAGACGCATGACCACCGACTCGCCGAACTGCACCGGCATGGTGGAAACCCGCACATCGAGGTTGCGGTTCTTCACGCGGATGTTGAAACGGCCGTCCTGCGGCAGGCGCTTTTCCGAGATATCCAGGCCGGACATGATCTTCAGGCGCATGACCAGCGCCGAAGCGACGCGGTGCTCCTTCATTACCTGTTCGTTGAGCACGCCGTCGATACGCTGGCGAATCCGCACCACGCCTTCGTCCGGTTCGATGTGAATGTCCGAGGCCTTCATCTGCACGGCGTCCTCGAACAGCGTCTGTAGCAGGCGCACCACCGGCGCATCGCTGTTGCTTTCGCCAAGGCGCGAGAGGTCAAAGTCGCTTTCCTGCAGCTCCCCTTCCAGCTCGCCGGCCAGCGAGGCGATTTCGCTGGTGCGGCGGTAGAGCTGATCGAGCGCGCCGAGCAGCTCGCTTTCCCGCACCACTGCCGGGTGGACGCGCTTGCCGAGCAGGCGCTCGATCTCGTCCTGAGCGAAGATGTCCAGCGGGTCGGTCATGCCCACCAGCAAACCATCGCCCTGGCGGGACAGCACGATCACCCGGAAGCGCCGGGCGACCGCCTCGGGCAGGCTCTGGGTCAGCTGGTTGTCGAACTTGTAGTGCTTGAGTTCGACGAAGGGAATCTGCAGCTGCTCGGACAGCGCACGCAGCAGGCGGCCTTCGTCGATGAAGCCGAGGTCGAGTACCGTGCGTCCGAGCTTGGAGCCGGTGCGCTTCTGGTCCTGCAGCGCCTGCTGCAGCTGCGCCTCGCTGATCAGGCCGGCCTGGACCAGCAGATCGCCGAGACGAATCTTGCGCTGGCGCATATCTTGCGCGGTCATCGGGCACCTCCGAGTACGCCGGCACGTTCGGCGGCGAAGCGCCGCGAGTTGTCATCGAGCCCCTGCCCTTGCGCGGCCAGACGGTAGTGGCGCGCCGCCCGGGCGGGTTGATCGATCTGTTCCAGCGCGATGGCCAAGCCCAGCTGCCAGGCCGCCTGCTGCGGCTGAAGAGCCACCAGCTGGCGATAAACCGCAGCGCTGCCGGCCCAGTCGCCGACCTGCTGCTGCAGAGCTGCCAGCAACGCGTGATAGCCGGGATCGCTGGCCAGCGACGGCGCGTTCTGCACCAGGGTGGCGAGCGCCGTCTGTTTGTCGCCGCTCTGCAGCTGGCCACGGGCGAGCAGCATACGCAGCTCGGCATCGAACGGCCGCCTCTGCAGCTGGGCCGGCAGCCACTCGAGCAATGGCTCGATCCGTCCAGCCGCCAGGTAAGCACGAGCCAACCAGCGGGCCGCCTCGACGTTGTCCGGCTGTGCGGCATGGAGCGCCTGCAGCAGCTCGATGGCACGGGGGAAGTTCTGCTGCTGCAGCGCGTCGCGCGCCTGGGCCAGCGGGTCCGGTCGATGACTGCCGATCTGCACGGTGGGTTTGGTGGCAACCTGAGGTCTGGCAACCGGGGCCGGGGCTGGCTCGGCGACCGGTTGCACATCCGGCGCGACGGGCGGCGCGGTTTGCGCGTCTGGCGCGGTGCGGGTGACCCACTCCGGCAGGCTCGCTTCGTCCAATGCCGGCTCGGCAAAAGGCAGCTCCAAGTCCTCAGGAACGGCGACTGGTGCGCCATCCATGTGGACTTCCAGCCAGAGCTGCGCATGGCCAGCGGCCGGCTCGAGCCGATCACGCACATCGAGGCGATCGGTCATGCCGAGCAGCAGCACCTGCACCTGGTCGCCCTGCTGTTCCACTCGCCAGGACAGACTTAGGCCATTGCTCTCCACACGGCCGTTTCGCGGGCCACCGACGAGCGTCACATCCGGCAGGCGCAGACTGATCGCGCCGCCTTCGTCGGTGCGCTGATAGCTGATCGAGCGATCCAGCAGCAACTGCAGCACGAAACGGCCACCGTCTTGCTGCGGCAAGACGTCGAGGAGCTGAGTTGCAGGCACCGCAGCGACCACCGGAGCGGCGGCAGGTGACTCCTGCACAGCCGGGGCTTGCGCGAAACGTTCGAACAGCACCACCGATGCCGCGGCGACCAACGCCCCGATAGCCAGCGGCAACAACCAGCGGCGCAACCGTGCCGATCGCTGACGCCGCGTTGCGGCTGTTTCATCGACAGCCTGCATGTCGAGGAACGGGCTCTGCCCGCCGGATGCCGCGCCGCGCGCTTCGAGATCGCGCAGCATGTCGTTGACCAGGCTCATGGCCGCACCTCGGCCAGCTGCGACAGCCATGGCAATGCACTCAGCAGCAGGCTCAGGGTTGCCGCACCCGCCAGCAATGCCCAACGCAACGGAAGGGCTGCACGCAGGAACGGTCGCGCACCCTCGGTATCGGCCAGGGCACGGCGTACGTGGCGGCTGCCGACCCGTCGCTGGCCTTCGCCAAACGCCGCCATCAGGCACTTGTTGGCCAGGATGTTGAGCAACCGCGGGATGCCACCGCTGCCCTTGACCAGCAAGCGAATCGCGGCCGGCTTGAACAGCGGTTCACCTTGATAACCGGCAACCGCCAGGCGTTCATGCAGGTAACGCCTGGCATCACTGACATCCAGCGGGCGCAGGCAATAGGAGAATGTGATGCGCTGGCGCAACTGCCGGAAATTCTCGCTGGCCAGCGTAGCGTCCAGTTCAGGCTGGCCGAACAGCACCACCTGCAGCAGTTTGCGCTGCTCGGTTTCCAGATTGGTCAGCAGTCGCAGGGCCTCCAGCGTGGCCGGTGGCAGCGCCTGCGCCTCATCGATCAACAGCACGGTGCTCTTGCCCTGGCCGGCCAGCTCGATCAGCCGGCGATGCAGTGCCGTCAGCAACCCGTGATTGTCCAGTTGCTCGACCCGCGGCACATGCAGCTCATGGGCCAGCGCCTGGCGCAGCGCCATGGGTCCGAGCGCTGGGTTCGGCAACCAGGCGAGCTGGTAGTGTTCGGCATCCAGTTGCTTGAGCAGCGCGCGGCAGAGCAGGGTCTTGCCGGTACCCACTTCGCCGGTCACCTTGATGAAGCCCTCGCCTTCGGCCAGAGCCACGCGCAGCAGGTTCAGGCACGCCTGGTAAGGCGGCAGGCGAACCATGAAGCCGGTATTCGGCGTCAATGCGAATGGCTTTTCCTGCAGGCCGAAGAATGCTTCGTACATACCGATGCTTACCTGACCTGCCGGAACGAATCGGCGCTGCGGCGCAGCTCGTCGAGCCAGACCTGATCGTCGATCACCTGCGGGCGCACCAGGATGACCAGCTCGGTCTGCTCGAGCGATTTGCGTTGCTGCTGGAACAGGCTGCCGACGATGGGCAGCTTGGAGGCCCAGGGAATGTTGGCGTCGTTGTTGCTGTTGCGGTTTTCCAGCAGGCCACCGATGACCACGACCTGGCCGCTGCGCGCGCGCACGATGGAATCCGACTGGCGCGTGGTGGACAGCGCCAGCGGCAGGTTGAAGACGTTGTCGGAACCGCCCAGCTGAATACTCTTGTTCTGATCCTGAACGCGGCTGACGGTCGGACGGACGTGCAGCGTGACCTGGTCGTTCTCGTCGATCTGCGGAGTGACGTCCAGCGAGATACCGGAGAAGAACGGAGTCAGGGTGATGTCCAGATCGGGCGCGGTAGTGCCGCCCGCCAGCGAGGTGGTGGTGGTCGAAACGTCGGTGACGAAAAACTCGTCGGTGCCGACCTTGATCACGGCCTTCTGGTTGTTGAGGGTGGAAATCCGCGGGCTGGAAAGCACCCGCACATCGCCTTGGGTTTCCAGTAGCTGCAGCACGCCGCTGAAGTCGCCGACGCTGACCGCAGCGCTGAACACGCCACCGACATTGTTGACGCCGTCCAGCGTATCGCCCTGTACACCCAGCGCGAAGTCGGCGTTGCCCATGGAGCCCAGCTGCGCCCAGTTGATCCCGGACTGGAAGCCATCGGACAGGCTCACCTCGAGAATCTTGGTTTCCAGAATCACCTGACGCTGCAGGTTGCGCTGCGCCTGCTGCAGGAAGCGCTCGACGTTCTGCTGGTCGGCACTGGAGGCACGAACCACCAGCAAACCAGCCTGCGGATTGACCACCACGCTGTTGTCCGCCCCGCTGCCGATCATCATCGCCACGACTTCGCGCACTTCACTCCAGAAGTCGACGGTGCTGCTGGTCAGCAACTGACTGGCATTGACGGTGCTGGAGGTAGAGTTGGTCGTGGTACCGCTTGCGCCGGTGTCGGTGTTGTCGCTGGTGCTGACCTGGCCGGAGCTGACCCGGGTATCGGTCATGCCCTGACGCTGCAGGTTGAGGTAGTTCAGGTCATAGGTGCGGGTGACCGCGGTGTTCGCCTGGATCTGGTAGCCATAGCTGGTGCGGCGATAGTCGTAACCGTAGCTGTCGCGCACCGCCGCGAGCACTTCTTCCAGCGTCACGTTGCGCAGGCTGAAGGTGATGTTGCCGGTCACCGCCGGGTGCACCAGCAGGTTCTGTCCGGCGTTGTCCATCAGGCTGAGGAAGAATTCGCGGGCCGGCATGTCGTTGGCGACTACATCGAAGCGCGGGCCACTGACAGCCGAACTGCCGTCGACGCTCAGCGGCGGAATCAGCGCAGCCTGCACCGACGGCGGCGGCAGCGCCTTGGCCTGGGTCTGCTGCAGGCTTTCCTCGAACAGACGGTTGCTCTGCTCGTAGAGGCGCTTGTCGCCGTCCTCGAATGTCTGGCAGGCGGCCAGCAGGCAGAACAGGCTCAGCAAGCCGAGACGTGGAAAAAGGGTCGGCATCATGGTCGGACTTGGCTCGGAGTAATGATCGGGGCAACCAGACGCAGCGTCTGCTGCTGGCCGTCGCGCTCGATCAGGACGGAATTCGTGTTGATGGCCAGGACTCTGGCATCGGCCAGGGTGTCGCCGACTCTCAGCGATTGGCCGTTGAGCACCGCCCGGGCGCTCTGCGCACCGCGGAAAATGGCCTGCAGGTGCAGCGTCGCCGGTGCCTGGCGCTCCGCTGCAGCGGTCACGAACGCAGCGGGCGGGCGCGTGGGGTCGAGCGCGTAGGCCGAAGCGGGCAGCAAAAGGAGCAAGCAAAACGCACGAGAAAAATCAGACACCAACCCACCCCGCTTCGCGACTCAAGGTATGCAGCTCCAGCGTGATCCGCGCCTTGTCAGGCCCGGCCTCATCGATGTGATAGTCCAGGCTGTCCCAATGCAGACGCCAGCCACTGTTCTGCACCGCCTGCAGGTAATCGAGCAGGTCGAAGTAGCCGCCTTGCAGGGTCAGACGCAGACCGTGCCGATAGAAGCTGACCGCCGCTGGCGGCGTGTCCTTCGCAGCATCCGATGCGGGCAACTCCAGCGGCGTGCTGAAACTCTGCAGCGCGACCATCTGCAGATGAGGCTGCCGGCGCAGCAGGTCCTGCAGCAGCGCTTTCATGCGTGCAGGTGAAACCAGTGAGCGGGTCTCCTCGTCGATGCTGCGCAGAATCTGTTCGCGATTGGTGCGCGCCACATCGAGGGCGTCTCGATAGGGACGATTGGGGTCGGCCGCGAGCTTGGCCTGAAGTTCGAGCAACGCGTTGTTCGCCTCCACCTGACGGGCTTCGGCGAGACGCAGCTGGCTGTCCTGCTGGGCGATGCGCTCGGCGAGCGGCTCAGCCACCAGCAGCAGATAAAGCATGCCCAGCAGGGAAGCGCCGACCAGCACGCTCAGCCACTGTTCGCGCGGTGCCAGTGCCTGCCAGCGCTGCCGCAGGCTTTGCATGGCGTTATTCATCGTCGCCCTCCTGCGCCGCACGGGATGCCAGGCGGAACGCCAGCAGGCCACTGTCGTCGCGCTGCAGATCGAAGCTGCCGAACTCACGACCCTGCAACGTCTTGCTGCGCCCGAGGCTTTCCAGATACAGCGGAAGCAGTTCCTGATCCTGGCTCAACCCGCGCAACAGCATGTCGCTGCCGCCAGCCTGCAGACGGATGCGAGTCAGCCAGAGCCCGCGCGGCGGGTGCCGATCGGCCAGGGCCGTCAGCACTGGCGCGAAGCCGCTGCGCAGCTGGCCATCGAGCGCGCGCAGATGCGTTGCGAGGCGTTGCAGCTGGCGGTTCTCCGCTTCCCGCTCCGCCAGTTGCGCAGGCAGCCGGGTATCCAGCGTCGGTTCCCGATAGTTGGCCTTCAAGGCGGCCAGCTGCGCCTCTGCAGAAACCGCCTGCGCCTCGGCCAACTGACGGTCCGAGGCGCGCTGCTTGAGGTTCCAGCCCTGCCAGGCAGCATGCGAAGCCAGGGCAAGCGCCAGTACACATGCGCCAAGCAGCAGTTGCCGCGGACGCGGGCCACCCTGCTGACGACGTTCGCGCTGATAGAGATTGACGTTCTGCATCAGACGGCGTCCTGACGCAGGGCGGCGCCCACGGCGCCAATGCAGAACGCCTGCTGCGCTTCGGACAACTCGGCACCCGGCTGGCCGGGGAAGAGCTCGCGCAGGTCGAGGCGTTGCAGGTTCACCGCCAGGCCACTGGCCAGCCCCTGATAGGCGCGTTCGCCATCTTGCTTCATGGGCAGCAACATCAAGCGATTGATATAGCCCTTGCCGAGTTGGCTCTCGAAGTAGTCAAGCGAGCGCTGGATCTCCAGTGTCGTACTGCTCAGATCCTGGGCGGCACGGGCCAGCCCCTGCTCGATACGCCGCGCCATGTAAAGGTCGGCGCCGTTCTGGATGCAGATCAGGCCTTCGCTGGTGCGCAGGCGCAGCAGTGCGAGATTCAGGCCTTCGGCGCCGGCGAGCGAGCCCAGGTTGCGAAACGCCATCTCGGTGATGTCGATGCTCGCCATGTGCAGACCGGCCTGACGCACGAGCTGGGCGTAATGCTGCATCCGGGTTTTCTCGAGAACGGCGCAATAGACCATGCGCGTGCGCCCGCGATAGGCGTCCTCGGGCAGTGCGAAACAGTCGATCACCACATCGTCCAGCGACTGGCTGATCATATCCTTGATGCGCCAGCGCATGGCGTCACGCAATTCCTGTGGCGGCACTTCAGGCGCTTCGAGAAGGAACATCTGGTATTCGGAAGGATGTAGCAGCACGTTTGCCGGCAGGCCCTGCAAGGCCCGCTCGCTTACGGTTTTTTCCAGCAGCGCTGCCTGTGCGTCGGCACTGCCTTCCAGGTGTTCGCAGTACGGCAGCATCGGCCGTGCACCAGCCGCCCGAACGACCTGCGCCAATGCGATGCCTTGCGGACCAGCCTCGATGCCGAGCATGCCGGCTGGTTTTGATTTCTTGGTTTTGGAAAACAGACCCACCACTGGCTCCCTCGCCAAGACGTCGGTGCTCAACTGCCAGAAAGCAGAGAATCGATATTGAGGGCGTCAAATAGATAGCATATTGCCATCTGGCGTGACTCTAACAATATCCGATGGGTGCGTCCAAATATTGTCGTAAATCAATCGCGCACCAGAAAAGCGTCAATCTAAGGACGTCAAGTATCGCGCGCATTCTGGGTTAATTAATAAGCTGGCGCTATATCGGCTTAAGCCCTTTCGTCGCACGAGGGCATCACAAACTACGCACCTGACGAACGGTAGTCAGCGGAATGAGCACGCGATGGATGCAGGAAAAGGAAACTGGCGCTCTTAGAACAGAGTGAGCTGCTCGAAACCACCGCGCAGATCGACCAACCGCACGCCGACGCCAATCAACCGAACCGGCCGCGCACCACGGGAGAAGGCGATGGAGAGCAGATCGGCGTAGTCGTCGATTTCGAGTCCGGCGCCAGCCTGCTCCATTGTGGTCTGGGTGAAGTCATGGAATTTGAGCTTTACGAAGGGCTTGCCGGGTCGATAGCCGTTGTCGAGGCGCGCCATGCGGGTAGCCAACTGCTGCAGCAGCTCCGGCAGACGCTCCAGGCACGCCGCCAAGTCCGGCAGATCCTTGTCGTAGGTCTGCTCGACGCTCACCGACTGGCGCCGGCTTTCCACCTGCACCGACCGCTCATCGACGCCACGCGCCAGCCCCCAGAGCCGCTCACCGAACGCGCCGAACTCGCGGACCAGATCCAGTTTGCGCCACTCGCGTAAGTCGCTACAGGTGCGGATGCCGAGCCGGCCGAGCTTCTCAGCGGTGACGCGACCAACACCATGCAGCCGCTTGACCTCCAGCGCCTGTACGAAATCGTCGACCTGTGCCGGGGTAATGACGAACAGGCCGTCGGGCTTATTCCATTCGCTGGCAATCTTGGCGAGAAACTTGTTCGGAGCAACACCCGCCGACACCGTGATGCGCAGCTGCTGCCAGACCCGACGCCGGATGTCCTCGGCAATACGCGTGGCGCTACCGGAAAAATGCTCGCAGGCAGTGACGTCCAGATAAGCCTCGTCCAGCGACAGCGGCTCGATCTGCTCGGTGTAGGTGCGAAAAATGTTATGGATCTCACGCGAAGCCTCCCGGTAGGCATCCATGCGGGGCCGCAGGATCAACAGATCAGGACACAACTTCAGTGCGTGCCCGGACGCCATGGCCGAGCGAACACCATATGCACGCGCCTCGTAGTTGCACGTGGCAATGACCCCGCGCCGATCCGCAGCACCACCAACTGCGATCGGCCGCCGAGCCAGACTGGGGTCGTCGCGCATCTCGATCGCGGCGTAAAAGCAGTCGCAATCAATATGGATGATCTTGCGAAGGGTGGACTGACTCACGGAAAACAGGGCACCGGACAGGAGTGAACGAATCTTCAGCGCAGCAGGTCGGTTATTGAGATGGTAAGTCCTTTATCACCCGATAGCCGGAGGTTCAGATGAAAATCTTGTACGCAGGCATCATCGCACTGGGCAGCTTGTTTTCCGCGGTTGCGCTGGCCGACCAGGACATGATGAACACTCAGCCGCAAGGCACCAACATCCAGCAGGAAAAGAAAGGCGAGGGAATGGTTCGCGAGAACGAAGATGGCGGCGCCGACCCGAAAATGAAAGAGGAAATCCAGGAAGATTGGCGCGAGGATGCCGAGAAGCGCCGCGAGAGCGACGTCATGAAGCCCGAGCAGCGCGGCTGAGCAACCAGCTTCGTCAAAGCTCCAGCGGGTACGGCTGAACCAGCGCTTTACCGTAGCCGTCGATGAACTCCGGCGGCATGCGCTTGGGTTTCCCGCTGGAGAGCTCGATGCAAACGAAAGTCGTCTGCGCGCGCAGCAGCGTAGCGCCGTCGGCCGGTCGGATCAGCTGGAAATTGCGTTTCATCTTCAAACGCTGATCGGATTCGGAAATCCAGCTTCCCAACCGCAGCAGATCGCCTTCGTAGGCCGCGGCCAGATAATCGATCTCGTGCCGCAGCACTGCCATCGCCCGATCGAGGCGGCGGTAGTCATGGATGCCCAATCCCAGACTCTGCGAATGCTGCCAGGCACACCGCTCCAGCCAGGTTACATAGACAGCATTGTTGGCATGGCCCAGCTCGTCGACATGCTCGGACTGCACCTGCAGGTCGATGGTAAACGCGTCCGCCTGATCCCAGCTCATTCGTTGCAAGCCTCGTTGGCCGTTTGCGATGACCTATGAAACCGCAGCCGCCGCGACGAGTCACGCCTGTTGCTGCGAGCAATGACAAGACATTCAGCGCAGTGCGACTCAACCGACTTTTCGACCACGCAAAACAAAAAGGGCCATCTCATGAAAGATGACCCCTTGAAGCCCAAAACGGGCAATAAAAATGGCGTCCCCTAGGGGACTCGAACCCCTGTTACCGCCGTGAAAGGGCGGTGTCCTAGGCCACTAGACGAAGGGGACGAAACCTTCGCAAACCTGCCGAACAATCAATCGACAAGCCGTGATTGGTGGAGCTAGACGGGATCGAACCGTCGACCTCTTGCATGCCATGCAAGCGCTCTCCCAGCTGAGCTATAGCCCCGGATTTATCGTCTCTCGACGCGCGATGTCGAACATCGCTTAATAATGGCGTCCCCTAGGGGACTCGAACCCCTGTTACCGCCGTGAAAGGGCGGTGTCCTAGGCCACTAGACGAAGGGGACGCAAACCCTTCAAGCGCAACCTGTATCGCTTATGCGGCAAATACAAGCTGGTGGCAAATTCTGCTCTTCGAGATTGGTGGAGCTAGACGGGATCGAACCGTCGACCTCTTGCATGCCATGCAAGCGCTCTCCCAGCTGAGCTATAGCCCCATCTCGAGGACGGGGCGCATATTAGGGGCGCCCCCAAGTAGTGTCAACAACAATTTCGAACGGGCCGAAGTTTTTTTGGCATTAGGAACAACTACTTACCACCGACGAATGGTAACGCCACCACCTCGGGGCGATGCTGGTCACAAGCACCGCCCCTGCCCCGCACTCAGACAATCGACGCCGCGAGCTTCTCCCACTCCTTGGCTTCCTTCTTCGACGCGCCACCGAGCAACTCGAGTGCGTTGCGCAGGCGGAAGCGCGTCAGATCCGGGCCGAGAATCTCCATCGCGTCGAGTACCGATACCGAACTGGCCTGCCCGGTGATGGCGGCGAACATCAGCGGCATCACATCGCGCAGCTTGAAGCCAAGATGTTCCGCCACCTGGGTGATGCACGCGGTGATGCGCTCCTTTTCCCACTGGCGCAGTGCTTCCAGCTTCCACAGAATCAGCTGCATGACCTGGCGCACCTGCGTCGCATCGAGCTTCTTGTGCGCGAACAATGCGGGGTCGAGCGGCAATGCACCGGAGAAAAAGAAGCCAGCCAATGGCGCAATCTGGCTGAAGGTTTCCACGCGCTGCTGCACGTGCGGCGCGATCTGCATCATGTACTGCGGATTGAATGCCCACTTCTGCACTTCGGCAGCGAACTGCTCGACCGGCAGTTCGCGCAGCCACTGGCCGTTCAGCCAGGAAAGCTTCTCCAGATCGAAGATCGGTCCGCCGAGCGATACGCGATTGATGTCGAAGTGCTCGATCATCTCGTTCAGAGTGAATTTCTCGCGCTCGTCAGGCATCGACCAACCCATGCGCCCGAGGTAGTTGAGCATCGCCTGTGGCAGAAAACCCATGCGCTCGTAGAAGGTCACCGAGGTCGGATTCTTGCGCTTGGAGAGCTTGCTCTTGTCGGGATTGCGCAGCAGCGGCATGTAGCACAGCTGCGGCTGCTCCCAGCCGAAGTACTCGTACAGCTTGATCAGCTTGGGCGCCGACGGCAGCCACTCTTCGCCACGCAGCACATGAGTGATACCCATCAGGTGGTCATCGACCACGTTGGCGAGGAAGTAGGTCGGCAGGCCATCGGCCTTCATCAGTACCTGCATGTCCATGCGGTCCCAGCCGATCTCGACGGTGCCGCGCAGCATGTCGTTGACCTGACACACGCCTTCGCTCGGCACCTTCATCCGAATTACATGGGATTCACCAGCAGCGATGCGACGCTGAGCTTCGGCCGGATCGAGGTGCATGCAATGGCCGTCATAACGCGGCGTTTCCTTGTTCGCCATCTGCACGGCACGCACCTGATCCAGGCGCTCGCTGCTGCAGAAGCACGGAAACGCATGACCCTTGCTGACCAGCTCGTCCGAGTACTTCTTGTAGATCTCGCCGCGCTCGCTCTGCCGGTACGGGCCATGCGGACCGCCAACGTCCGGACCCTCGTCCCATTCGATTCCCAGCCAGCGCAGCGCATCGTAGATCTGCTGCTCGGATTCACGGGTCGAGCGCACCTGATCGGTATCCTCAATGCGCAAGATGAACTGGCCACCGTGCTGTCGGGCGAAGCACAGGTTGAACAGCGCGATGTAGGCAGTACCGACGTGGGGATCGCCGGTCGGAGATGGCGCGATGCGGGTGCGAACCGTGGTCATGAATGCTCTCGGACGGTAGGGACATACGGAAAGGGACGAATGTTAGCAGGCGCTGCGCAGCCGGCTCCAGCCGAACACCGGGAAGCAGAGCGAGAGCGTCCCGAAGGAGACGCTCCGGGACAGGCCGAAACGGTCGATCCGCCAGAATAGCTTGCTAGACCTGCAACAAGCGCTCGCGCAGCTTGTGAATTTCGTCGCGCGCTTCAGCGGCAGCCTCGAACTCCAGATCGCGCGCCAGGCTCAGCATCTTCTCTTCCAGCTGACGAATCCGCTTGGTGATCTCGCTCGGCGAACGCAGTTCGTTCTCGTAACGCGCACTCTCCTCCGCCGCTTTCGCCTCGCCACGCCGCTTCTTGCTGCGCGAGCCTGGTACGGTTGCGCCTTCGAGGATGTCCTGCACGTCCTTCTTCACGCCCTTGGGCACGATGCCGTTGGCCTCGTTGAAGGCAATCTGCTTGTTGCGCCGCCGCTCGGTTTCGTCCATGGCGCGCTGCATGGACCCGGTGACGTTGTCGGCATACAAAATCGCGCGACCGTTGAGATTGCGCGCCGCGCGGCCGATGGTCTGGATCAGCGAGCGCTCTGAACGCAGGAAGCCTTCCTTGTCCGCATCGAGGATCGCCACCAGCGACACCTCAGGCATATCCAGGCCTTCGCGCAGCAGGTTGATGCCCACCAGCACATCGAAAGTGCCCAGCCGCAGGTCGCGGATGATCTCGACCCGCTCTACGGTATCGATGTCCGAATGCAGGTAGCGCACGCGCACATCGTGATCACTCAGGTAGTCGGTCAAGTCCTCGGCCATGCGCTTGGTCAGCGTGGTGACCAGCACCCGCTCCTCCTTGACCACGCACTTGCGAATCTCCGACAGCAGATCGTCGACCTGGGTCAGTGCAGGACGCACCTCGATCTGTGGATCGACCAGGCCCGTCGGACGCACGACCTGCTCCACCACGCGGCCAGCATGTTCGGCCTCGTAAGGTCCGGGTGTCGCGGAGACGAAGATGGTCTGCGGGCAGATCGCCTCCCATTCGTCGAAGCGCATCGGCCGGTTATCCAGCGCCGATGGCAGCCGGAAGCCATACTCCACCAGGGTTTCCTTGCGCGAGCGGTCGCCCTTGTACATCGCGCCGACCTGCGGCACCGACACGTGGGACTCATCGATCACCAGCAGCGCATCGGCCGGCAGGTAGTCGAACAGCGTCGGTGGCGGCTCGCCAGCATCGCGCCCGGACAGATAGCGCGAGTAGTTTTCGATGCCGTTGCAGTAACCCAGCTCCATGATCATTTCCAGATCGAAACGCGTGCGCTGCTCGAGCCGCTGCGCCTCCACCAGCTTGTTCTGACTGCGCAGGTAATCGAGCCGCTCGCGCAGCTCGTCCTTGATCTTCTCTATCGCGTCGAGCAGAGTTTCCCGCGGCGTTACGTAGTGGCTCTTGGGATAGAAGGTGAAGCGCGGCAGCTTGCGGATCACCTCCCCGGTCAGCGGATCGAAGGCCGACAGGCTCTCCACCTCGTCATCGAACAGCTCGATGCGCACCGCCTCGAGATCCGATTCCGCCGGGAAGATGTCGATCACGTCGCCGCGCACACGGAAGGTCGCACGAGCGAAATCCATGTCGTTGCGGGTGTACTGCAGGCCAGTCAGCCGGCGCAGCAGCTCGCGCTGATCGAGCCGATCACCACGATCGACGTGCAGGACCATCTTCAGGTATGACTGCGGATCACCCAGACCGTAGATGCACGACACAGTGGTGACGATGATCGCATCCGGGCGCTCCAGCAGCGCCTTGGTTGCCGACAGACGCATCTGCTCGATGTGATCGTTGATCGATGCATCCTTCTCGATGAAGGTGTCCGACGACGGCACATAGGCTTCCGGCTGGTAATAGTCGTAGTAGGAAACGAAATACTCGACCGCATTGTTCGGGAAGAACGCCTTGAACTCACCATAGAGCTGCGCGGCCAGCGTCTTGTTTGGCGCCAGCACCAGCGTAGGCCGCTGCACATGGGCGATGACGTTGGCGACGCTGAAGGTCTTGCCCGAGCCCGTAACGCCCAGCAGCGTCTGGTGCGACAACCCCGCCTCGATGCCTTCGATCATCTGCCGAATGGCCTCCGGTTGATCGCCGGCCGGCTTGAAACGGGTGACCAGTTCGAACTTGGACATTTCGCCTCTCTAGGTAACATGTGCGAGCTTGGCAGCCGAACTTTCGAACAGCCATCCAGCGGTTTGGCGCGACAGCCAGCGGATCCTGAATTCCGCCACCAGCGATGGGCGCGCAGAGCCGAGAAACCGCCCATCTTTCCAGTACGCAAAACGCACCGAAAGTGATCAGAAAACCTCGGTAGCATATCGCAGGCAACAGGCTTGACCGCTATACTACCGCCCCGTTTGCGCATCACCCTGCGCGCCGACGCGAGGGTGGTGAATCTAGTCACTCTTCTCTTTCGAGCCCCCTCACCATGAGTTTGTTCTCTGCTGTCGAAATGGCGCCGCGCGATCCTATCCTCGGCCTCAATGAAGCCTTCAACGCCGACACGCGGCCGAACAAGGTCAACCTCGGTGTCGGTGTCTACTACAACGAAGAAGGTCGCATTCCACTGCTGCGCGCCGTGGTCGAGGCGGAGCATGCCCGCATCGCTGCCCACGCGCCCCGCGGCTATCTGCCGATCGAGGGCATTGCCGCTTATGATGCTGCCGTACAGAAGCTGCTGTTCGGCAACGATTCTCCGCTGATCGCCGAAGGCCGGGTGGTGACTACCCAGGCGCTGGGCGGAACCGGCGCACTCAAAGTCGGCGCAGACTTCCTCAAGCGCCTGCTGCCGGACGCCGTGGTAGCCATCAGCAACCCGAGCTGGGAAAACCATCGCGCGCTGTTCGAGTCGGCCGGTTTCCCGGTCCAGAGCTACAGCTACTATGACGCGAGCAATCACGGCATCGATCGCGCCGGCCTGCTGCAGGACCTGAAGAACCTGCCACCCCGCTCCATCGTCGTGCTGCACGCCTGCTGCCACAACCCGACCGGCGTCGATCTGAACCTGGATGACTGGAAGCAGATTCTCGACGTGCTGCGTGCCCAGGATCACGTGCCGTTCATCGACATCGCCTACCAGGGCTTCGGCGACAGCATCGAAGAGGACGCCGCCGCCGTGCGCCTTTTCGCCGAGTCGGACATGACCTTCTTCGTTTCCAGCTCGTTCTCCAAGTCTTTCTCGCTGTACGGCGAACGCGTCGGCGCGCTGTCGATGGTCACCCAGAGCCGCGAGGAGTCGGCTCGCGTACTGTCGCAGGTCAAGCGCGTGATCCGCACCAACTATTCCAACCCGCCGACCCACGGCGCCACGATCGTCTCCGCGGTGCTCAACAGCCCGGAACTGCGCGCCATGTGGGAAGCCGAGCTGGGCGAGATGCGCAGCCGCATCCGCGAGCTGCGCCTGAGCATGGTCGAGCAATTGGCGGCCAAAGGCGCGAAGACGGACTTCAGCTTCGTTGCCGCCCAGCGCGGCATGTTCTCCTACTCCGGCCTCACGGCCGAGCAGGTCGAGCGACTGCGTGTCGAGTTCGGCGTCTACGCCATCAGCACCGGTCGAATCTGCGCCGCCGCACTGAACCGCAACAACATCGGTCACGTCACTGACGCCATCGTTCAGGTGCTCTGACTCCAGCCGCCCGGGGCCCTCTCAGACCCCGGGCGCGGCGTCGTTCCTAGCGGCGCAAAGGGTTGACTTCTCTTTTGCAAACAGTAGGATACGCACCGTTGTTCCGCGATAGCTCAGTCGGTAGAGCAAATGACTGTTAATCATTGGGTCCCTGGTTCGAGTCCAGGTCGCGGAGCCAAATTTCAAAGCCTCGGTTGATACCGGGGCTTTTTTATTGCCGCTGGACTCTCACCAGGGACTGCGTCCCAGGTTATTCGCTTCGCTCACCCCTTCGGGGCCGCGCTGAAGCGCGTTCAGCTTCGCTGTCGAGTCCAGGTCGCGGAGCCAAATTTCAAAGCCTCGGTTAATACCGGGGCTTTTTTATTGCCGCTGGACTCTCACCAGGGACTGCGTCCCAGGTTATTCGCTTCGCTCACCCCTTCGGGGCCGCGCTGAAGCGCGTTCAGCTTCGCTTTCGAGTCCAGGTCGCGGAGCCAAATTTCAAAGCCTCGGTTGATACCGGGGCTTTTTTATTGCCGCTGGACTCTCACCAGGGACTGCGTCCCAGGTTATTCGCTTCGCTCACCCCTTCGGGGCCGCGCTGAAGCGCGTTCAGCTTCGCTGTCGAGTCCAGGTCGCGGAGCCAAATTTCAAAGCCTCGGTTGATACCGGGGCTTTTTTATTGCCGCTGGACTCTCACCAGGGACTGAGTCCCAGGTTATTCGCTTCCTACTCGGTCAGCGGTTCGCCCAGCCGCTGACGCCACCAGCCCTGCGCCACAACCGAGCAGCCCCAGCCCAGCAGCACGCCCAACACATTGGCCAGCATGTCCCAGCGCGAGGCGGTCCGATAAGGCAGCATGCCCTGCCCGATCTCGATCGACAGTGCCGCAATAACTGTCAGACCCAGCCCCCACAGGAATGGCACCCGCGGGAACGCCAGACGAAGGGTGAACGCCAGCGCGGCGAAACCCAGCAGATGATGCAGCTTGTCTTGCTGATCGAACAGCTGCGGTACCGGCTCCGGCTTCAAGCCGTTGAACAGGACGACCGCCAGCACGATCAGAAAGGGCAGCATTCGCATATAGGGCATCAGGTGGCGTCTCTCACCTCAAGGGATCAACAGAACAGAGGGAAACGCCCTCACCGCGACCTCTGACCCGGGAAAGACCATAAAGATCAACGCGTCAGCCGAGCGGCCTTATTCAGCAGAGCGGCACAAACAAAAATGCCCGCATCCTTCGATGCGGGCATCAGCAAAGCCTATGCGGTCAGACCGGGCTTAGGCCTCGGTCTTGCCGACAGCGGACTTGATCAGAGTCTGCAGCTCGCCGTTCTCGAACATCTCGAGGATGATGTCGCTGCCACCGACCAGCTCACCATTCACCCACAGCTGCGGGAAGGTCGGCCAGTTGGCATAGGTCGGCAGGCTGGCACGAATTTCCGGGTTCTGCAGGATGTCGACATAAGCGAACTTCTCGCCACAGCCCATTACCGCCTGGGTCGCGCGAGCGGAAAAACCGCACTGCGGGGCGTTGGGCGAACCCTTCATGTAAAGCAGCACCGGGTTGTTGGCGATCTGTTCTTTGATGGTTTCGATGATATCCATGGAGTACCTCGGCTAGACACGGTTGCCGCGCATTGTAACGGAAAAAGCATGGGAAAGCCGAGCGGAGGACTCGGCTTTGTTGCGGCGCAAAGGCCGTCAGCACGGCGATTCAGCCCACCGGAGGCCGCGGGCTGCGGATTTGCGCCTACGCTCGCTTTCTGGATAAGATCGCGCCTTTCCCGTTTCGTCGCTCCCCGTGCGACCCCCAGTCGTCGGTCCCCTTTTTCTGTCGAAAAGCACTGGATCGCGCTGCGGCAATAAAGGTAGTTGATATGAGCGCAAGGCATTTTCTCTCACTGATGGACTGCACGCCCCAGGAGCTGAACAGCCTGGTCCGCCGCGGCATCGAGCTGAAGGATCTGCGCGAGCGCGGCGTCCTGTTCGAACCCCTGAAGAATCGCGTGCTGGGCATGATCTTCGAGAAGGCCTCGACCCGCACCCGACTGTCGTTCGAAGCCGGCATGATCCAGCTCGGCGGCCAGGCGATCTTCCTGTCCCCGCGCGACACCCAGCTCGGGCGCGGCGAGCCGATCAGCGATTCGGCCATCGTCATGTCGCGCATGCTCGATGCGGTGATGATCCGCACGTTCGCCCACTCGACCCTCACCGACTTTGCCGCCAACTCGAGCGTTCCGGTCATCAACGGTCTTTCCGATGACCTGCACCCCTGCCAGCTGATGGCCGATATGCAGACCTTCCATGAGCACCGCGGCAGCATCGCCGGCAAGACGGTGGCCTGGATCGGCGACGGCAACAACATGTGCAATACCTATATAGAAGCCGCCATCCAGTTCGACTTCCAGCTCAAGGTCGCCTGCCCCGAGGGCTACGAGCCCGACGCCGAACTGATGGCGCGCGCCGGTGATCGCGTGCAGGTAATGCGTGATCCGCACGAAGCGGCTGCAGGCGCACACCTGATCAGCACCGACGTCTGGGCCTCCATGGGCCAAGAAGACGAGGCCGCCGCGCGCCTGGCCACGTTCCGCCCCTATCAGGTGGACCGCGCTCTGCTCGATTGCGCGGCCGAGGACGTGCTGTTCATGCATTGCCTGCCGGCCCACCGCGGCGAGGAGATCAGCCACGACCTGCTCGACGATCCGCGCTCCGTGGCCTGGGATCAGGCCGAGAACCGCCTGCATGTACAGAAGGCGCTGCTGGAGTTTCTCGTCGAGCCGGCCTACCACCACGCATGAAACACAAGCCGCCGCTGCTGCAACTGCGTGACCTGGCCTGCGGCTACGGCGAGCAGAGCATCGTCCAGCACCTCAACCTGCATCTGAACCGCGGCGACATCGGCTGCCTGCTGGGCCCGTCCGGTTGCGGCAAAACCACTACGCTGCGTGCCATCGCCGGCTTCGAGCCGGTGCACCAGGGCGAAGTCCACCTGGCGGAGTCGGTCATTTCCCGCTCGGGCTTCACCCTGGCGCCGGAGAAGCGCCGCATCGGCATGGTCTTTCAGGACTACGCGCTGTTTCCCCATCTGACCGTGGCGGAGAACATCGCCTTCGGGATTCGCAAGCAGCCTGACTGCTCGCGAATCGTCTCCGAGATGCTCGAACTGGTGCACCTGGCCGCCCTTGGCAGACGCTATCCGCACGAGCTCTCCGGGGGACAGCAGCAGCGCGTCGCACTGGCCCGCGCCCTGGCGCCCGAGCCTGCACTTTTGCTGCTGGACGAGCCGTTCTCCAACCTCGACGTCGAACTGCGTCGGCGCCTCAGCCATGAGGTGCGCGAGATCCTCAAGGCACGCAACACCAGCGCCATTCTGGTTACCCACGACCAGGAAGAAGCCTTCGCCGTCAGCGATCAGGTCGGCGTGTTCAAGGACGGTCGCCTGGAGCAGTGGGACACCCCGTTCAACCTTTACCACGAACCGCTGACGCCCTTCGTGGCCAGCTTTATCGGCCAGGGCTATTTCATCCGCGGGCAGCTGCTAGACCCGGAAACCGTGCAGACCGAACTCGGTGTGATTCGCGGCAACCGCGCCTACACCTGGCCGGCAGGCAGCTCGGTGGATGTGTTGCTGCGCCCGGATGACATCGTCTACAAGCCGGACAGCCCGCTGCGGGCGCTGATCGTCGGCAAGACCTTCCTCGGCGCATCGACGCTGTACCGGCTGCAGCTGCCCACCGGCAATCAACTGGTGGCGATCTTCACCAGCCATGCGGACTACCCCACCGGGCAGGAAGTCGGCATCGCCATCGCCGCCGACCATCTGGTGGTATTTCCGGCACAGGGCAGCGTCGCCGCCCATGAAACGCTGCAGCCGACAACAGCGGCGCGCTAACCCTTCTGCCGGCGCTGGCGGAAGAACTCGCTGAGCACCATCCCGCACTCCTCGGCCAGCACACCACCCTCGACCAGCACCCGGTGGTTGAGAAAGCCCTGATCGAAAAACTGGCCGCGACTGACAACCACGCCGGCCTTCGGCTCGGTAGCGCCATAGACGACGCGCTGGATCCGCGAATGCACGATCAGACCGGCGCACATGCTGCACGGCTCCAGCGTGACGTAGAGCGTCACGCCGGGTAACCGATAGTTCTGCAGCACCTGCGCCGCATCCCGCACCGCGACCATTTCCGCATGCGCACTGGGGTCGTGTCGGGATATCGGGCAGTTGAAGCCGCGCCCAATGATCTGCCCATCCTGCACCAGCACAGCGCCGACCGGCACCTCTCCCAACGCAGCGCCCTGCGCCGCCAGCGCCAGGGCTTCGCGCATGAAGCGCTCGTCCTGGCTGCGGTCGATGATCTGCGGCTTCCTCACTGCCCTACTCCGCCCTGTCTCATACCACCTCGATCGCTGCCATCAACCCGGTTTCCATGTGGTCGATGACATGACAGTGAAACATCCAGACACCCGGATTATCGGCGACCAGCGCGATACGGGCCGTCTCGTTCTTGCCCAGCAGGTAGGTATCGGTGAACCACGGATCAATCTTGCGGCGATTGGACGAGATCACCTTGAAGGTCATACCGTGCAGATGAATCGGATGCTGGTACTGACTGAGGTTGCGCAGCTCAAAGATGTAATGGCCATCCTTTTTCAGCGTCGCAATCGGGCGATCGGCGCAGGTCTTGTCGTTGATGTCCCAGGCCTCGCCGTTGATCTGCCAGAAGGTATAGGCGCCGCCCTGCGCGGCGTCTGTCGACAAGGTACCGGCCCACTCGAAGTTGAAGCGCAGCGTTTCCGCGCGCTGCAGATCCGGCTCCGCCACGGGATTGGCCGGCAACGCCGGCGGCCAGTCGCCGGCGACTTCGTCATGCGCCACCGAGCGCAGCGTCGCCAGCCGTAGCGGGCCATTGCGCAAGGACAGCTCCGTGCCGGCCTCCGGCACCTTCAGCGCCAGGTCGATACGCATGCCCGGACCGAGCCAGTACTCCTTGCCCAGCGGCATCGGAGCGACCGGATGTCCATCGAGCGCATAGATGCGCGCCTCGCTATCTGGCAGGTTCAGCCGATAGGTCAGGGTGTTGTCGAGATTCAGCAGCCGCAGCCGCACGACCTGCCCGGCCGGCAGATCAAGCGTGGGCGCATGTGTGCCATTCACCGTCGACAGCACGCCCGGCGTACCGCCACGGGCCGCCTCGCGCGGCACGCTGAATTCGGTGAACGCCCCCTGCTTGTCGACATGCCAGCTTTTCAGGTTAAGCGTGCGCTCGTGCCTGAAACCGCTTGGCTCGCGCTCCTCGACAATCAGCGGACCGACCAGCCCGCGGCCCAGCTGCGCGGCACTGCTGGTGTGCGGGTGATACCAGAAGCTGCCGGCATCGTGCAGCTGGAAGCGATAGTCGAAGAACTCGCCGGGCAACACCGGCAACTGCGATACGTAGGGCACGCCATCCATTTCCAGCGGCAGACGAATGCCATGCCAATGGATGGTGGTGGGCTCGGGCAGATTGTTGATGAAGCGCACCCGCAGCCAGTCGCCCTGACGGCCACGCAGCTCCAGGCCAGGCGCTTGCCCACCATAGGCCCAGGCAGGCGTGACGTGACCGGGCACCAGCTCCACGTCCAGCGGGGCGGCAATCAGTTCGTAGTCATGAGTGGTGATGTCGGCCGGGCGACCGAGCCAGTAGCGCGCGCCACTGCCGGCGAGACCGACGACACCAAGACCGGCCAAGCCGGTGAGAATCTGTCTACGGGTAAAGGACATGCATGGGCTCCAGCCAGTCCGAATTCATGGACCCATCAGGCTCGACGCGCCTCTCTGCGGAGGCTGCGCATAGCATGAGGGCAGCCTGGGCTGCCCTCATTGCTTCAGATCATTCCCACTCGATGGTGGCCGGCGGCTTGCTCGACACATCGTAAGTCACGCGGGAGATGCCTTCGATTTCGTTGATGATGCGGTTGGACACCTTTTCCAGCAACTCATAAGGCAGGTGCGCCCAACGTGCGGTCATGAAGTCGATGGTTTCCACCGCGCGCAGCGCGACGACCCAGGCGTAGCGGCGGCCGTCGCCGACCACACCGACCGATTTCACCGGCTGGAACACCACGAAGGCCTGGCTGGTCTTGTGGTACCAGTCGAAGTTGCGCAGCTCTTCGATGAAGATGTGATCCGCGCGACGCAGCAGGTCGGCGTATTCCTTCTTCACTTCGCCGAGGATACGCACACCCAGACCCGGGCCCGGGAACGGGTGACGGTAGACCATGTCGTAGGGCAGGCCGAGTTCCAGGCCGATCTTGCGCACCTCGTCCTTGAACAGTTCACGCAGCGGCTCGACCAGCTTGAGGTTCATTTCCTCCGGCAGGCCGCCGACGTTGTGGTGCGACTTGATCACATGGGCCTTGCCGCTCTTGGCGCCGGCCGACTCGATCACGTCGGGGTAGATGGTGCCCTGGGCGAGGAACTGGATGTTGTCCAGCTTGCTGGCTTCTGCATCGAACACGTCGATAAAGGTACGACCGATGATCTTGCGCTTCTTCTCTGGATCGGCCTCGCCCTCGAGGTTGCCGAGGAACTGCGCCTCGGCGTCGGCGCGAATCACCTTGACGCCCATGTTCTCGGCGAACATGGCCATCACCTGGTCACCCTCGTGCAGGCGCAGCAGGCCGTTGTCGACGAACACGCAGGTCAGCTGATCGCCGATGGCCTTGTGCAGCAGGGCCGCGACCACCGACGAATCGACACCGCCGGAAAGGCCGAGCAACACGTTGGCATCACCGACCTGGGCACGCACCTGGGCGATGGCGTCTTCGACGATGTTGGACGGCGTCCACAGCGCTTCGCAGCCACAGATGTCGAGAATGAAACGGGAAAGGATGCGGCCGCCCTGGCGGGTGTGGGTCACTTCCGGATGGAACTGCACGCCGTAGTAACGGCGGTCGTCGTCACCCATGGCTGCGATCGGGCAGCTCGGCGTGCTGGCGAGGATATGGAAACCTTCCGGCAGCGTGGTCACCTTGTCGCCGTGGCTCATCCACACGTCGAGGCCGAACACACCGTCGTCATCCATGTGGTCTTCGATGCCGTCGAACAGCTTCGACTTGCCGACCAGATCGACGCGGGCATAGCCGAACTCGCGAACGTCGGAGCCCTGCACCTTGCCACCCAGCTGCTCGGACATAGTCTGCATGCCGTAGCAGATGCCGAACAGCGGCACACCGAGATCGAACACGGCCTGCGGCGCGCGCGGGCTGCCTGCCTCGTGAACCGACTCCGGGCCGCCGGCGAGAATGATGCCGCGTGGCGCGAAGGCACGGATGTCGTCCTCGCTCATGTCCCACGGATGCAGCTCGCAATACACGCCGATCTCGCGCACGCGGCGGGCGATCAGCTGGGTGTACTGGGAACCGAAGTCGAGGATCAGGATGCGGTGGGCGTGAATGTCTTGGTGAGCCATGAGCTTTCCTTCGGAAAGAGCCTGAAGCTGAAAGCCGGAAGCTGGAAGCCGAAGCCAGGATTTCTCCCCGCTCCCGCTGCCAGCTTCCGGCGCCTGTCTAGCTGAGCGGATCAACCCACTCGGTAATTCGGGGCTTCCTTGGTGATCTGCACGTCATGCACGTGCGACTCGGCCATGCCGGCACCGGTGATGCGCACGAACTGCGGCTTGCTGCGCATCTCGTCGACGGTGGCGCTGCCGGTATAGCCCATGGAAGCACGCAGGCCGCCCATCAGCTGATGGATGATCGCCGCCAGCGAGCCCTTGTACGGTACGCGGCCTTCGATACCTTCCGGCACCAGCTTCTCGGCACCGGCGGCGGAATCCTGGAAGTAGCGATCCGAGGAGCCCTGCGCCTGGGACATGGCTCCCAGCGAACCCATGCCACGGTAAGCCTTGTAGGAACGGCCCTGGAACAGCTCGATCTCGCCCGGCGCTTCTTCGGTACCGGCGAACATCGAACCCATCATCACCGCGTTGGCGCCGGCGACGATGGCCTTGGACAGGTCACCGGAGAAGCGGATGCCACCGTCGGCGATCATCGGCACGCCGGTGCCTTCCAGCGCGGCGGAGACGTTGGCGATGGCAGAGATCTGCGGTACGCCGACGCCGGCAACGATACGGGTGGTGCAGATCGAGCCCGGGCCGATACCGACCTTGACCGCGTCGGCGCCGGCCTTGACCAGGTCCAGCGCGGCTTCGGCGGTGGCGATGTTGCCGCCGATCACCTGCACCTGCGGGAAATTCTCCTTCACCCAGCGCACGCGGTCGATCACGCCGCGGGAGTGACCGTGAGCGGTGTCGACCACCACCACGTCGACACCGGCAGCGGCCAGCGCTTCGACGCGCTCACCGGTATCGGCGCCGGTACCGACCGCTGCGCCGACGCGCAGACGACCCTGGCTGTCCTTGGAGGCCAGCGGGTAGGTCTTGGCTTTCTCGATGTCGCGGAAGGTGACCAGGCCGCGCAGGTGGAAATTGCCGTCTACCACGAGCATCTTCTCGATGCGGTGCTTGTAGAGCTCGGTCTTGATTTCTTCCAGGGCGGTGCCTTCGAGCACGGTGACCAGCTTGTCCTTGGGCGTCATGATCGCTGCGACGGAGTCGCCGGCATTGGGTGTGAAGCGCAGGTCTCGACCGGTGACGATGCCGACCAGCTCCTTGCCGGACACTACCGGAAAGCCGGAGAAGCCCAGTTCATGCGCCTTGCGCAGCAGCTCGCTGATCTTGGTTTCCGGCGTGACGGTGACCGGATCGTGAACGATGGCGGTCTCGTGACGCTTGACCTTGCGCACCTCGGCAGCCTGCTGCTCGATGCTCATGTTCTTGTGGATGATGCCGATGCCGCCTTCCTGAGCCATGGCAATGGCCAGGCGCGCTTCGGTGACGGTGTCCATGGCCGCGGAAACCAGCGGAATGTTCAGCTCGATTTCGCGGGTCAGACGGGTCTTCAGGCTGACATCCTTCGGCAAAACCTCGGAATATCCCGGGATCAGGAGAACATCATCGAAAGTCAGGGCTTCTTGGCTGATACGCAGCATGGCGGGGGCTCCCAGGCGGGAAAAAGGAAGCGCGGCATTATACCCACGCACCCCTTCACGCTCAATGCGGATGTGAGGCGCGTCGCGCACGGCGAAATGCGCGGTATCGCCGAAATGACCGAGCGGTCACGACCGATCAATCACCAGCGCCACCTTGAAGCCCAGGCGTTCGGCGAATTCATCGAGAAACGACTGGCGAAGGCCGGCCTCGCCCCAGCCGTTGAAGATAAAGCCGAGATTGGAAAAGCCGCACGCCGGAATGAACAGGAAGCCATTGATGTCGTCTTCGAAGCCACATTCCGGACAGGTGAAATTGTCGGTCTGCTTAGGCATCCACTCGTCGAGGCTTTCAAACAACGCCTCGCCAATCTCGCGACGGCATTCGGGGCAGCCTGCCTCCTCGGCGAAATCCCGTGTTGGCGTGTAGATGCAGCGCTTGGTCACCACTTCAAGGCCGTTGATGGCCTCGCCAAAAGGCAAGCGTTCCGGTTGCTGCACGACACTGCGCGCGCCGGAAGCGATTGCGTAGCCCATGCCGCCAACGCCGCGACCGCAGGTGGTCGGCAGCGCCTCGACGATGCGCCGCTCGGCCAGCCAGCGCAGAATCATCCGCGCCTTGGCTTCGTGCGCTGGGAATGTGGAAATGCGCGGCACGATGATCGCTTGACTGTGGCTCATGGCGGCTCGGAACGGGAGATAAAAAAAGGCCGCGCAGCTTAGCGCCACCCATTGGCCGGTCAAGGCCCGCTGGACGGACGCGAAGCAGATTCGGTTTCCGCCTGGCCGCGCCCGGCTTATCATCGCCGCCATGCTCAAAGATCCCTTCCAGCGTCTCAATCTCGATCGCGAAGTGCTGACCGTCAGTCAGCTCAACGGTCGCGCCCGCCTGTTGCTCGAGGACGTGTTCGCCCAGGTCTGGGTCGAAGGCGAGATTTCCAACCTCGCCCGCCCGGCTTCCGGCCACATCTATTTCACGCTCAAGGACAAGAACGCCCAGGTGCGCTGTGCGCTGTTCCGGCAGAACGCGGCGAGGGTTCGCCAGGCCCTGCGCGACGGCCTGGCGGTGCGGGTACGCGGCAAGGTCTCGCTGTTCGAGGGACGCGGCGACTACCAGCTGATTCTCGATACGCTGGAGCCGGCCGGCGACGGCGCTTTGCGCCTGGCCTTCGAGGCTCTCAAGGAAAAGCTCAGCACCGAAGGTCTGTTCGCTGCCGAACGCAAGGCCGCCTTGCCCGTCCACCCGCGACGCATTGGCATCGTCAGCTCGCCGACCGGCGCGGTGATCCGCGACATCATCTCGGTGTTCAAACGCCGCGCGCCGCAGGTCGAGCTGACGCTGATCCCCACCGCCGTGCAAGGTCGCGAAGCCACCGCGCAGATTGTCCGCGCACTGCAACTGGCCGATGCCCAGGGCTTCGATGCGCTGATCCTGGCCCGCGGCGGCGGTTCGCTGGAGGACCTCTGGTGCTTCAACGAAGAAGCGGTGGCGCGCGCGGTGGATGCCTGTGTCACGCCGATTGTCAGCGCCGTGGGCCACGAAACCGATATCTCGATCGCCGACTTCGTCGCCGACGTCCGCGCGCCAACGCCATCCGCGGCTGCCGAGCTGCTGGCACCCAGCAGCGCCGACCTGCAACACCGGCTGAGCGGGCTGCAACAGCGTCTGGTGCTGCGCATGCGTGATCGTCTGCACCGTGACGCCATGCGACTGGAAGGCCTGACCCGTCGCCTGCGCCACCCCGGCGAACGGCTGCAGCAGCAGACCCAGCGCATCGACGACCTCGAGCAGCGCCTGCTGCGCGCCGTCGACCGCCGCCTGTGCAGCGGCCAGGAGCGCCTGGCCCGCCTGGAAACGCGCCTGGCCGCGCAACATCCGGGGCGTTCTCTGAATCTGTTGCGCCAGCGCCTCGAACACCTCTCCTCACGACTGCCGCGGGCGATGCAGGCCAACCTGAAAGGCCGGCGCCAGCAGCTTCAGGGCCTCGCCCAGACACTCAATGTGGTCAGCCCGCTGGCCACACTCAGCCGCGGCTACAGCATTCTGCTCGACGAGCGCGGCCAGGCGATCCGCAGCGCCAGCCAGACGCAACCTGGCCAGCGCCTCAAGGCCAGGCTCGGCGAGGGCGAATTGGAGGTGCGGGTGGAAGATAATCATCTGGCACCGGTCACGCTGCCGCTGCTCTGACCGGCGGTCGCCAGATGGCCAGCCTTTTCCCCAGCGCAGCTTTACGCGAGGATGGGCCGTTTATTCCAGCGGATCCTTTCATGCCACGCCTTCTCGCCCTGCTGTTGTGCCTCGCCCTTCCCCTTTGCGCCCATGCCGAGGGCTTCATCACCCGCCTGCTGAACAAGCCTGTGCCCGGCGGCGTTGCCGTGATCGAGCTAGGTGACGGCGCTAGCGCACCGCAGGCTCGCTATCAGGGCAAGCCGACCCTGGTGGTGCGTGAGGATGGCAAACGCTGGATCGCCATCGTCGGCATCCCGCTGTCGGTGAAGCCGGGCGCGCAGCAGCTGGAGATCGATGGCCGTCCCCAAACCTTCCAGGTCGAGAGCCGCGACTATCGAGCGCAGCACATCACGCTGAAGAACCAGCGCCAGGTCAATCCCAATCCGGCAGACCTCAAGCGCATCGAGCGCGAACTGGACGAACAGACCCGCGCCTACCGGCAGTTCAGCGCCAACCAGCCAAGCAATCTGTTGTTCGATCGCCCGGTGGACGGCCCGCTGTCGTCGCCGTTCGGCCTGCGCCGTTTCTTCAACGGCGAGGAACGTAACCCGCACTCGGGCCTGGATTTCGCCGCCAAGAGCGGCACGCCGATCAAGGCACCGGCGGCCGGCAAGGTCATACTCACCGGTGACTACTTCTTCAACGGCAAGACCGTTTTCGTCGACCACGGCCAGGGGCTGATCAGCATGTTCTGCCATCTCTCCGAAATTGGCGTGAAGGTCGGCGACCAGCTTGTGCGAGGCCAGGTGCTCGGCAAGGTCGGCGCGACCGGGCGTGCCACCGGCCCCCATCTGCACTGGAACGTGAGCCTGAACGATGCCCGCGTCGACCCGGCCATCTTCATCGGCGCCTACAAACCCTGAACCACGAGGAAGCACTGCGATGCGTATCAAGGCAACGGATTCCACCCTGCTGATCATCGACATCCAGGAACGCCTGTTTCCGGTGATCCTCGACAATGCAGCCATGGCCGAGCACACCGCCTGGCTGCAACAGGTGGCGCAGCGAGTCGGTGTGCCGGTGCTGCTGACCGAGCAGTACAGCAAGGGCCTCGGCCACACGATTTCGGCTCTGCGTGACAACGTCGACGAGACCGCCATTGTCGAGAAGCTGCATTTTTCCGCGGCCGGCGACGGCGAGCTGTTCCAGCGCCCGGGTGGCGAACGCCGGCAGTTCGTCATCTGCGGCTGCGAGACTCACGTGTGCGTGCTGCAGACGGTGCTGGACCTGCGCGCCCGTGGCAACGAAGTCTTCGTCGTCGAAGAAGGCGTCAGCTCGCGGCGGGCCAGCGATAAGGCGCTGGCCCTGGAGCGCATGCGCCAGGCCGGCGCGGTGATCGTCTCGCGGGAGATGGTTGCCTTCGAATGGATGGAACGCGCCGGCACCGAAGTGTTCAAGAGTATCAGCCGCGAATTTATCCGCTGACCCAGCCACACCGACAAGCCGCCGCGGCCAACGCAATTTGCCAAGGCCGCGCCCTCACCTCTCAATGGAGATTCACATGTCTGACGATCTGGCCGGCTGGCTGGACTGGCTCAGAGCCCACCCCGAACTGCAGACGCTGCTCGCCAGTGCCACGCTGATCTTCGCCGCCTGGCTGTCCAACTGGATCGTCAAGCGCATCCTGGTGCGTGGCCTTTACCGTTTACTGCGCCACACCCGCGATGGCGAACTGCAGGATTTCGGCATCATCAAGCGGCTGTCGAACATCGTCCCGGCACTGGTGCTGTCGCTTGGCGTGACGACTGTACCGGGCCTGCCCGAAGCCGCGGTGACCGTGGTGCAGAACGTCTGCGGCGGCTTCATCGTGCTGACCATCGCGCTGGCGCTCGGCGCGGTGCTCGACATCATCAACGTGGTCTACCAACGCCGACCGGACGCCCGCCTGCACCCGATCAAGGGCTATCTGCAGGTGGTGAAGATCGTCATCTACGCGATCGCCACCATCCTCATCATCGCCACTCTGATCGACCGTTCGCCGCTGATCCTGCTCTCCGGCCTCGGTGCCATGGCGGCGGTGCTGATGCTGATTTTCCAGGACACCCTGCTTTCGCTGGTGGCCAGCGTACAGATCACCTCCAACGACCTGATCCGCGTCGGCGACTGGGTGGAGATGCCGCAGCTCAATGCCGACGGCGACGTGATCGATATCGCGCTTCATACCGTGAAGGTGCAGAACTGGGACAAGACCATCACCAGCATCCCGACCAAGCGCTTTATCTCGGATTCGTTCAAGAACTGGCGCGGCATGCAGGAAAGCGGCGGCCGGCGCATCAAGCGCAGCCTGTATCTGGATCAGCAGAGCGTGCATTTTCTCGATGCCGACGAGCGCAAGCGGCTGTATCGCTTTAGCCTGCTGGAGGATTACCTGGTCAACAAGCGCAAGGAGATCGACGAGTGGAACGCCAAGCTCGCCGAGCGTGGGCAGGACCCGGTCAACACCCGCAGGGTGACCAATCTCGGGACGTTCCGCGCCTATGTCGAGCGCTATCTGCGCGCCCACCCCGGCGTGCACCAGAACATGACGCTGATGGTGCGCCAGCTGAGCCCGACTGCGGACGGCCTGCCGCTGGAAATCTACTGCTTCACCAATACGGTGGCGTGGACGCAGTACGAAGCCATCCAGTCGGACATCTTCGACCACCTGCTGGCGATCCTGCCGGAATTCGGTCTACGGGTATTCCAGCACCCAAGCGGCGGCGATGTACGCGATTGGCGCGATTCACTGCGCCAGCCGGGCGCGCCAGCATTGCAGCAACCGGAAGGACATCCGGCCGAGGAAAGAAGTTAATCGTAGGTTGGCGCTGAGGCACGAAGCCGCTGAAACCGCCTTGAGCGCTGCCCATGCGTCGTCCCTGACGCCAGCGCCGCGAGCAACACCACCACGCCCCGCGCCTCAGCGCCAACCTACGTCCGGAGCGAGGAAAAGCCTCGCTCCTTTACCGCCGTTGTCTCGTTAGAAGCTCATGTCGACCCGCGCCCAGTAGGTGCGGCCCGGTTCGTTGACTCGGCTGGTGGGCTCAAGGCCGTAATCGGCGAAGCCCGCACTGCCGGCTAGATTGAGATGCTCGCTGTAGGCCTTGTCCAGCAGGTTGTCGACGCCCGCGCTGAGCTTGAAATTCTTGTTCAGGCGGTAGGCGCCGTTGACTGCCAGCACGCTGAAACCGGCGCTTTCGTCGAAGTCCTTGCCGACCACCGTGCCCTGGTTTTCGGCGACCCTTCCCTGCGAGGCAACCACGCGCCAGAGGCCACTGGTGCTCCAGTTGTCACGCTCGTAGGTCAGCCCCAGGCGCCCTTCCAGTGGCGGAATCTGTGGCATGGCGCGATCATCGCTGCGATTCGTGCCCCAGGCGTAGGCCAGGCTCGCATCACCCTTCCAGTTGCTGGTGAAACGGTAGCTTGCGCCCATCTCGGCACCGGCGATGGTGGCGTCGATATTGCTGACCTCCGCACGGAGCATGCCGGGCATCACGCCAGGCACATAGCTGAACAGAATGTAATCCTCGACCAGGCCGGCATAGGCGGAAACCCACGCATCCAGCGGCCCCTTGGCGTATTGCAGGCCGATGTCCAGCTGCGTGGTCTTCTCCGGCCGCACCGAGTCGAAGGGTTGCAGCGTGCCCACAGGGCCGGGATTGGAAACGAACAGCTCCCAATAGTCGGGGAAGCGTTCGGCATGGCCGAGGCCGGCATACCAGGTCGCGGGCAGGCTGACGAGTTCCTCCTCATAGCGCAGGAAGCCGCTGTAGAGCGTGTCGCGACGCGTTTCACCGGCAGTAGGGTTGTCCCAGTTGCGGGAAACGATGGGCATGCTCGAAGCGTCATGACTGCGGAAGAACTCGCGATCGTCGGTCGCTTCGTGCAGGTCCAGGCGCAGGCCGCTGATGAGCTTCTCGCGCTCGCTGAGCTGCCAGGTCAGCTCGCCGAAGACGCCGTAGCTGTGCAACATCGCGTCCGGCACCCAGGGCAGTGCGTCGCTTCCCGCAGCGGTGACCATCTGGTTGGCGGCGCCGGCCGGGTTCATGACCTTGCGGTGCTCGCTACGCTGGGCATCGACCCCGGCCTTGAGCTCG
>Ga0209024_1000475_pt1 | contig 66939 bp, 67 predicted proteins | sample AutmiccommunBRH5_FD_187380 | JGI IMG/M metagenome (GOLD analysis project Ga0209024, IMG submission 187380) | Deep subsurface microbial communities from Mt. Terri, Switzerland - Autotrophic microbial communities BRH/5 (SPAdes) (version 2) | ecosystem: Environmental > Aquatic > Deep subsurface >... | reverse complement strand
CAATGATAGTAGGCACTGCGCCTGTGAAAGTAGGTCATCGTCAGACTCCTTATCCGTATCCCGGCAATCCCCGGGATACCCCAAACCCCCTCAAAATCCGAGGGGGTTTTTTATTGGGAAAAAGAAAATGGGGCTTCCTGTTGTTCATGAGGAGCCCTTTCCGCGCTTCCTGGTTCTGCCGTTTCAGACGGGAAATCTGATAATTCATTTTAAATACAATCAGCTATGCTGCGCATACAACTTTAGTTGTATAGCTTTCGCGTTTCAAACGCTGTAGTTTCCGCGTGTGAACTTCCGGGTTCACATTCCTTGGTTACTGACAAAATGGAGGCAATATGAAAAAAGTTATGGGAAGCTTGTTGCTGATCGCCGGCCTGATGGCCTTTTCCGTACAGGCGGCAGTGGATCTCAATACGGCCACACAGTCTGAACTTGAAGCAGTCAGAGGGTTGGGGCCCGCAAAAGCGAAGGCCATCATTTCTTATCGTGAAGCCAATGGTGGTTTTAAATCGGTGGATGAGTTGGACAAGGTGAAAGGGTTCGGGAAAACCAGCGTGGAGAAACTGAAGCCTGAATTATCCGTGACAGCGGGGAAGGCCAAGCGCTAATTCACGGTTGTATGTGTAGTAGGTAAAGCACGCGTCCCTTCGCTCATGGCGTGCGGGACGCGTCGCATCGCTGCCGATACCAGGATGCGATGGAGTCGTGTCGCCTCGACGGCTGCTGCAGTGTGAGGTGAAAGCACGTTCCAGCCGGTATAATCGACGCCTTTAGCTGGTTTCTGTCTGCGCTCCATTCATGTCTCCCCTTGCTGTCATTTTGATCGCAACTGCCGCTGGCAGTTTGCTGAGCTTGTTGCTGGCCGCAATCGTGGCCCTTTCTGCGCGCCCAACCTGGGTACCGGTACTGGTCAGTTATGCGATTGGTGCATTGTTAGGCGCATCGCTTCTGGAGGTGCTGCCTGAAGCTGTTGAAATGGGGGGGGACATACACACTGTCGCGACCGCGCTGCTCGGGGGCATATTGCTGTTTTTTCTGCTGGAAAAACTGGTGCTCTGGCGCCATTGCCATGACGTGGTTTGTGAGGCGCATGGTAGCCCGGCCCCACAGATGCATGATCACGGACGTTCGGGTTTAATGATCACGGTGGGCGATACTTTCCACAATTTTGTAGACGGTATCATTATCGCAGGGGCTTTTCTGGCTGATTTTCGACTTGGCGTCGTGACTGCCCTCGCAATTATTGCGCATGAGATCCCGCAGGAAATCGGGGATTTTCTGATTTTGCTGCATTCGGGCTACACGCGTACACAGGCCTTGCTGCTCAACTTCCTGACCGGTGTCGCGACCATGATAGGCGCGTTGGTGGGCTATTATGCCTTGTCCATGTTGCAAGGCTGGACGCCGGTTTTGCTGGGGCTGGCTGCGGCGAGCATGTTATATGTGGCGCTATCGGATCTCATTCCCGGGCTGCATAAGCGCGCGAAAATCGGTGAAACACTGCAGCAGCTGGTACTAATCGGAATGGGTATTGGGAGTGTCGGTTTGATCGGTTACGTCATTGCCAACGGGCATTGATTTGCGGCGGCGGGGCCGCCCGAATACATAGACAAATAAAGCCAGCGGCAACACACCCAGAAAAAACAGGGTGGCAAGCGCCTTGGTGATGCTGCTGGCCGTTATTGCCATCATCAGAATGACGTAGCCCCAACCAATTGCCACGATATACATTTAATTAAACTCCATAGTGAATACCATGGTAACCAAAGTGTCCCCATTACGCACGCCTACAGTGGGCTTCGTTTCTCTAGGCTGCCCCAAAGCCACCGTCGATTCGGAACGCATTCTTACCCAGCTGCGTGCCGAGGGGTATGGCATTGTCGGCACCTACCATGATGCCGATGTGGTGGTAGTCAACACGTGTGGCTTCATCGATGCTGCGGTGGAGGAATCGCTGGAGGCCATCGGCGAGGCCCTGGCCGAGAATGGCAAGGTCATTGTGACGGGCTGTCTTGGCGCGAGAGCCGATGTGATTCGCGAAGCGCATCCCAAAGTGCTCGCCGTATCCGGGCCGCATGCCCTGGACGAGGTGATGCAGGCGGTGCATACCGCCTTGCCCAAGCCGCATGATCCTTTCGAGGATTTGATCCCGCCCGGCGGCATCAAGCTCACGCCGCGCCATTATGCCTACCTGAAGATTTCAGAGGGCTGTAATCATCGCTGTACTTTCTGCATTATTCCCTCGATGCGAGGTGATCTGGTCAGTCGGACGGTGGGTGACGTGATGCGTGAGGCGGAAGCGCTGGCAGGTGCAGGGGTCCAGGAGTTGCTGGTGGTTTCGCAAGACACCAGCGCGTATGGGGTCGATGTGAAGTATCGTCCAGGATTCTGGAATGGCCGCCCACTGAAAACGCGGATGACCGAACTGGCGGGTGCGTTAGGGGAACTCGGTGTGTGGGTACGCCTGCATTACGTGTATCCGTACCCCAGCGTGGATACCGTGATTCCGTTGATGGCAGAAGGGATTGTCTTGCCCTATCTGGATATTCCATTCCAGCATGCCAGTCCGCGCCTGCTCAAGTTGATGAAACGACCCGGTTCGGTTGAAAAGACCCTGGAGCGGATTCAGTCGTGGCGTGCCGCCGTGCCTGACCTCACGCTGCGCTCCACCTTTATTGTGGGCTTTCCCGGAGAAACCGAAACCGAGTTCGACGCGTTGCTGACGTTCCTTGGGGAAGCGCAACTGGATCGGGTGGGATGCTTCAAATATTCGCCCGTGGAAGGCGCGGTAGCCAACGACTTGCCGGATGCAGTGCCCGAGGCGTTAAAGGAGGAACGCCTGGCCCGTTTTATGACAGTCCAGGCTCGCATCTCCGCAGCCAGGCTGCAGGACAAAATTGGCCGTGAGATCGAGGTCATGGTTGACGAAGGGGATGAGGCCGGAACGCGCGCGCGAAGCCATGCCGACGCGCCGGAAATTGACGGCATCGTGTACCTGGAAGGCATACACGGACACAAGCCGGGCTCACGTCTCAGGGTTCGGGTCACCGATGCAGACGATCATGATTTATGGGCCGCTCCGATCTGATTGGATGACGGGACGGCTCGGTCTGAATCGTCAGATTCTACCGGCCGGGTCAGGCTGCAATCCCCTGCAGTTTTTTTGGCCGCCGCCAGATTTTCCATGCATCTGCCGGGTGTAAATGCAGGCTTTTTCCATTCACCGGATCCGCCAGCTGCAGGCCTTCGCGGCCGAGGCTGTGGAGGGCGGCGCGGAGGGGGACAAACCAGTCCTGTTCCATTGCGCCGATCGCTTCGCGCCAGCCATACGCATCACCGCACTGGCCTGCCGGTGTCAGCGCATCCAGCAGGATCACGTTGCCGGTTTGAATCAAGGATTGTTGCAGTGCGGATGGCGTGGCGTGAAGCTGCGCATCGCAGTATTGTCCTATTGCCGCGGCATCAGGATCATTTGAATAAAGGGATGCAACCACCCGGCTTGAGCGGGGTTGGGTCCCGCCGCCCCATAACCACAAGGAATTGACGGCCAGGTCGCCGCGCGCCTCGCGCGCCTGATTGATCGGATGTGCAAACAGCAACATCTGCAATTCATTGGACAGGCTACGAAACCGCTGGGCATCGTCGCCTTGGGGTTGAAGCCGATCAATGTCACGTCCTGTCGCGATAGACAGGGGGGTGGTGGTGAGACGGGGCGGGTGCGGGGTTTCGATATACCAGCGATGCGGATCCAGGGGCAGGGGGCGAAAGGCATCGCCAAAGTGATCGGCGATTGCGGCTGCGAGTGTGTCCGCTTCCTCGGGCAGCAAGTTCAGGGTGCGGCTGTCAGTCAGGACGAGGCGGTCGCGCATTATCCGAAAATGGACCGGGTCGGCGCGCAGCCAGTACGCAGTGCCCGGGGGCCGTCCCCCCGATGCCAGTGTCATTGCCGCCACAGGCCAGTCCTGCTGACGAACAATTCCCAAAGCCTGGCACAGTGCCGCTTCCGTGCCCTCGGCTGGCGTGGCGTGGATGGTCCCCCTGGCCAATAGGGTTTCGAGCGCCGGCAACCGAAAATTTTGCAGTGCTGTTTCAAGCAGGCGTAGCGAGGGAAACAAATGGGGAATAAGCAGCAGCATCGGTCGAGTGTACCAAGCCGATTCGATAGAATGACGCATGCGTCAGGCTTTTGAGGAAATCCACGTAGCGACCCACGGGAGCGGGCTCTATGATTTCACCTCCCAGGTGAGGGCGTGGGTGCGGGTGAGCGGGATGGTACGGGGCTTGCTGACGCTGTATATCCGCCATACTTCGGCAAGTTTGCTGATCCAGGAAAACTGCGATCCCACGGTGCAATCGGATCTGGAACGGTTTCTGTCGCGCCTGGTGCCAGAGGGGGATCCGGTTTATGAGCATGTCCTGGAAGGCCCGGATGATATGCCGGCGCATGTCCGCGCGGCGCTGACGCAAACGCACCTGGCCATCCCCGTGAGCGAGGGCGAGCCCATGCTGGGTACCTGGCAGGGCATCTATGTGTTTGAACATCGCCGGGCTGCCCAAGTGCGCAATGTGGTCATGCATCTGCTGGGTGAGTAGAGAGCTGTGGCATACTCGCGAAATTCTTTAAGCGAGTTCTGCCTTGTTGCCTTTTGAACTTCTGGTTGGCCTGCGTTACACCCACGCCAAGCGCAGCAACCATTTCATCTCCTTTATCTCCATTGTTTCGATGGCCGGTATCGCACTGGGCGTGATGGCGCTGATCGTGGTGCTTAGCGTGATGAACGGATTTCAGGAGGAGTTGCGCACGCGCATTCTCGGCGTGGCCGCGCACCTTGAGATCAGTGGTCCGGCGGACCGGCTGACCGACTGGCGCGATGTGCTGGCGCAGTCGAAACAAAACAAGCATGTAATGGCCGGAGCACCTTACGTCAATTCACAAGGCATGCTCGCCAACGGGGATATGGTGCGGGGCGCAATCATCCGCGGCATTCAGCCCGAGCTGGAAAACCAGGTGGCGGACTTTGCACAGCATATGAAGGCGGGGAAACTGAGCGACCTCAAACCGGGCGAGTTCGGGATCATTCTGGGTGCCGAGCTGGCGCGCGTACTGAACGTTTTTCCCGGGGACACACTGGTACTGCTGAGCCCGCAAGGCAATATCACCCCCGCAGGGGTGATGCCCCGCGTCAAGCAGTTCACCGTGACGGGCATCTTTGAAGCCGGCATGTTCGAGTATGACTCCGGCCTCGCCTTGATCAGTTTGCAGGACGCGCAAAAACTATTGCGGATGGGTGAAGACGTATCAGGGGTGCGCTTGAAGCTCGATGAACTGTTCCGCGCGCCATTCGTGACCCGCGAATTGTCGAAGAGCCTCAATGGCGAGTTTTATCTCACGGACTGGACGCAAAGCCATGCCAACTTTTTTCGCGCTGTGGCGATTGAAAAACGCATGATGTTCTTGATCCTGTTGTTGATTGTGGCGGTGGCCGCATTCAATATCGTGTCCACGCTGGTCATGGCCGTCACCGACAAGCAATCCGACATCGCCATTTTGCGCACGCTGGGTGCACGCCCCGGCTCGGTCATGGCCATCTTCATGGTGCAGGGTGCGTTTATCGGCGTGTTCGGCACGCTGCTGGGGGTGTCGAGCGGGGTGTTGCTTGCACTCAATCTTGAGACTGTCGTGCCCATCATCGAGCGCATGGCCGGTATGGATTTGTTCCCTGCCGAGGTGTATTACATCAACCAGTTGCCGTCGAAACTGGTTTGGGGTGATGTCGGGGTAATTGCCGGGGTTTCGCTGCTGATCAGTCTGGTCGCGACGATCTATCCCAGTTGGGCTGCTTCGCGCATCAATCCTGCGGAGGCGCTGCGTTATGAGTGAGATCGTGCTGCGTTGTAGCGGACTGAGCAAGACATTCCGCCAGGGAAAAAATGACGTGCCGGTCCTGATCGGGGTCGATCTGAACGTCGCTGCGGGTGAGTCGCTGGCAATTGTTGGCGCCTCCGGGTCGGGCAAAAGCACGTTGCTGCATTTACTCGGTGGCCTCGATACGCCGACCGCCGGCAAAATCGAATTGCTGGGGCGAGATCCCTTCGCCATTTCCGAAGCGGCACGCTGCGAATTGCGCAACACGGCCCTGGGGTTTGTCTATCAGTTTCATCATCTGCTGCCGGAGTTTTCGGCACTGGAAAATGCCGCCATGCCGCTGACCATCCGCCGGCTCGACAAAGCCCAGGCCATGGGCCGTGCGGCAACGGTGCTGCAGGAAGTGGGCCTCGGCCATCGGCTCCCGCATCGTCCCGGCGAGCTTTCCGGTGGCGAGCGTCAGCGGGTGGCGATCGCGCGCGCATTGGTTACCCAGCCCGCCTGCATCCTGGCCGATGAGCCCACGGGCAATCTCGATCGCCATACCGCCAATGCGGTGTTCGACCTGATGCGCGAACTCAACCTGAAACATAACACCAGCCTCATTGTTGTCACTCACGACATCGATCTGGCTGCCCGTATGGACCGGCAGTTGCGGCTGGTGGACGGGATGCTGCAACCGGTTTAACGACCCCACGCGATGCGGATTGCGCTCATCGCGTTTTGTTTCGGTGTGTGGCTATTGCAGCAGCAAGCCGCTTTGCCGTCCGTACGCTGGTTGTGGGTGCTGCCGCTGTTGTCGGCGGTGCTGCTGTTGCCGCGTTTTTCCGCCCTGCTTTTTGAAACCGTACGCCGCCTCGGCATCGCCCTGCTGTGCGTTGCGCTGGGCTTTGCCTGGGCGACGTGGCGGGCTGATTTGCGGTTGGCCGACCAACTGCCCGGCCACTGGCAGGGGATAGATATCACTGTGGTGGGTGTCGTAAGCGATTTGCCGCAGACCAACGCGCGCGGCGAGCGCTTCGTGCTGGATATCGAGCAGATCGCCACGCCCAATGCGCCGGGTTTGCAACGGATTCAACTGACACGTTACTGGCCGCGCAACGGTGACCGCATGCCGACCGTGCGCGCCGGCGAGCGGTGGCAATTCACGGTCCGCTTGAAACGGCCCTTCGGCACCCACAATCCGCACGGGTTTGATCTCGAAGCCTGGATGCTGGAGCGGGGCATTGCCGGCTCGGGCTATGTGCGCAACCTTCCCCAGCCGCAGCGTATCGATGCCCGCGCGGCCACCTTCAGCGCATGGGTTGCTGCCACGCGTGCGGGTATACGCGAGCGGATTGCTGCCACGCTGGGTGATGCGCCTTTCGCGGGTGTCATCACGGCGCTGGTGATCGGCGACCAGCGCAGCATTCCGCACGCGCAATGGCGATCCTTTACACGCACCGGCGTCAATCATCTGCTGAGTATTTCAGGCCTGCACGTCACCATGATCGCGGCGCTGGCGGGCTGGGTGGCGGCTTTTGGGTGGCGGCGTTGGCCGCGCGCGGCAGAGCGCCTGCCCGCACGCCAAGCGGGGTTGGTGGTCGCGGTGTTGGCCGCGTGTGCGTATGCGGTGCTGGCGGGATTTCAGGTGCCGGCACAGCGCACCTTGTTCATGCTCTGCGTGTTGGCGCTGGCCTTCTGGGGGCGACACGAGCCGCGCCCGTTTTCGGCGCTGATCTGGGCCTTGTTTGCGGTGCTGCTGATCGACCCCTGGGCGGTGCTGTCTGCCGGTTTCTGGCTATCGTTCGGCGCCATGGCGGCCATCCTGTGGGTGACCTTCGGCCGTGTGGCCATGCCCGACAAGCTGCGCGGCTGGGTGACGGTGCAGGCGGCCGTGACCCTGGCGCTTGCCCCCGCTTTGCTCTTGCTGTTCCAGCAGGTGTCGATTGTGTCGCCGCTGGCCAATGCGGTTGCGATTCCCGTGGTGAGCTGGCTGGTGACCCCGCTGGCTTTGCTGGGTGTGATCGCGCCGCCGCTGTGGCATGTGTCAGCCTGGCTCATGGAAGGGTTGGGGCAGGGGCTGGCGTGGGCCAGCGCCTTGTCCTGGGCGGTGGCCGCGCGCCCCGCACCCGATGCCTGGGCGACGCTGCTGGCGGTAGTGGGCACGGTGTGGTTGCTGCTGCCGCGCGGTTTTCCGTTGCGGGCAATGGGGAGCCTGCTGTGGTTGCCAATCGTGTTTCCGCAGCAGGCCCAGGTCGCCCCCGGCCATTTTCAGGCCGATGTGATCGACGTCGGGCAGGGCACCGCCATTCTGATTCGCACGCCGCATCATGCGCTGCTCTACGATACCGGCGCGGCGTTTGCTGACAGCGATTCGGGCGAGCGCATCATCGTGCCGTATCTGCGTGCATCGGGGGTGGGTGCGTTATCCGGAGTGATCGTCTCGCACGACGACAACGATCATAGCGGCGGCCTGCAATCGGTGCTGCGCGATGTCCCCACCGGCTGGCTATTGCATGGCTTGCCTGCTTCGAGTCCGTTGCTGAGCGCGGCACCGCAGCCCCGTCACTGCTATCGGGGCCAGCGCTGGCAATGGGATGGCGTGCGCTTCGAAATACTCAATCCGCGGGCCAAGGCTTATGCCGAGGGAAATCGCCGCGACAATGATTTCAGTTGCGTGCTGAAAGTCAACCTGGGCAAACAAAGCCTGTTGATCACGGGGGACGCTGAGCGGCGGGGGGAACTCGAGTTGCTGGAATCGGGTGCCGACCTGTCAGCCACCGTGTTGGTAGCGGGGCACCATGGCAGCCGCACGTCGTCGCTGGCCGAATTCATCGAGCAGGTGCAGCCGCAAGTCGGGGTCTTCACCGTGGGTTACCACAACCGTTTCAAGCATCCGCATCCGAAAGTCGTCGCCCGCTTTCGCGAACGGAATGCGAAGGTTTTTCGCAGCGACAGTAGCGGCTTGATTCGTATGACGTTTGGTGAAGCCGGGGTGGAGGCCTCAGAATACCGGCCTGCCCATCGCCGTTACTGGCATGACCCTGTCGAATGAATGAAACGACTCGCCCCCGCTGTTTTGACGCAACTGACCTCGATTCGGCGCGTCAAGCGCTTGCGCGCGTGTTGCCCGTGGCTGAAAACGATCTGCCTTGGCGCGCCTTGGCTTATGCCTCTGCGCAGTTAGGCGACAGCACGGCTTTTTCACATAGCGTGGGGACCGCACTGATCGTCGCCGAACTGCGGGTGGGGGCGGATGCTGTCGCGGCTGCCTTGCTGCAAGCCTGCCCGGATGCGTCGCCGGATTTTGAGGCCGACTTCGGCGTCGCCGCCCGGCTGGCGCGCGGCGTGGAGACCATGGCGCGCATCGAGACACTGGCTGTCAGCGTGACCGACAAGCACATCGATCCACATATCCAACTCGAAGCTTTGCGCCAAATGGTGCTGGCGATGGTGGATGATATTCGCGTGGTCGTGTTGAAACTGGCCGAGCGAACGCATGCATTGCGCTGTGCCGCGAATGCAGACCACGATACCCAGCTGGTCTTGGGCCAACAGGCCCGCGAGTTGTTCTCCCCGTTGGCAAATCGCCTTGGCGTGTGGCAGATCAAGTGGGAAATGGAAGATTGGGCGTTTCGCTATCTGGAACCCGATACCTACAAGAGCATCGCGGCAAAACTCGACGAGAAACGTGCGAATCGGGAAGCTTATATCCGCGGCCTGATCGAGCGGTTGCAAGCCGAGCTCGCCCTTCATGGCGTCGACGCCGAAGTCAGCGGCCGTCCCAAGCACATCGCCAGCATCGTCAACAAGATGCGGCGCAAGCGATTGAGCTTCGAGCAGTTATACGATGTGCGTGCGGTGCGCGTGCTGGTCCAAAGGGAGACCGACTGCTACACGGTGCTGGGTCTGGTGCACAATTTGTGGCGTCCGATTCCCGGCGAATTCGACGATTACATTTCGCAGCCAAAAAGCAACGACTACCGCTCGTTGCATACGGCGGTGATCGGGCCGGAAGACCGGGCCGTTGAGATCCAGATCCGCACCTTCGACATGCATCGCCATGCGGAGCTTGGCGTGGCTGCGCATTGGCGCTACAAAGAAGGCGGTCGTCAGGACGCGCAGTATGAGGAAAAAATTGCGTGGCTGCGCCGGATTCTGGAATGGAAGGATGATGTCGCTGACAGCAGTGAATTTTCCGAACAGTTCAAGACCGAACTGTTTCACGATCAGGTCTACGTGCTGACGCCTCAGGGACGGGTGATTTCACTGGAGCGTGGGGCCACGCCGGTGGATTTTGCCTATGCCGTCCATACCGATCTTGGACACCGTTGCAGAGGGGCCAAGGTGGATGGGGCCATGGTGCCCCTGCAGACCGTGCTCGAGAACGGCCAGCAAATCGAAATCGTGGCGGCCAAGGAAGGCGAGCCGAGCCGGGACTGGCTTAATAGCGCACTGGGCTACCTTGCCACACACCGTGCACGCGCCAAGGTCCGCGCATGGTTCCGTCAGCGCGATGTCGGTGAGCAGGTGAGCCTGGGCCGCACGCTGCTAGAAAAAGAACTCAAGCGCCTGGGCGTGGTGGGGACCAATCATGAAAAACTTGCGCAGCGGCTCAAATTCGGCAAGGTGGACGAGTTCCTCGCTGCACTGGGTCGAGGCGATGTCGGCCACCGTAATCTGGTGAGTGCCCTGCATGAGCCCGGCACGCCGGAACCCGTCTTCGCGCCGACGGCCAAACCCCGCACCCGGGCCAAAACGGGCAATCCGGTAACGATTCCGGGTCTGGGCGACGTCCCGCTGACGCTGGCGCGTTGCTGCAAGCCGCGGCCTCCCGACGATATTGTCGCGTATACGACCGTGGGGCGGGGTGTCATGGTGCATCGCAGCGATTGCGCCTCGCTTCGCCGAGGCAATCCTGCCCGTTCGATGCCGGCCGAGTGGGTGCCCGATGCCGGAGCCGCGTTTGAAGTGAATGTGAAATTGATAGCCCTGGATCGCCAGGGCTTGCTGCGGGATATCTCGGATGTGATTAGCAAGGACAGACTGGACGTACTGCGCGTCAATACCGAAAGCCGGGGCGAGTATGCGCACATGCAGCTTACGGTGCGCGTCAGGGAACTCCAGCAGTTGGCCCGTCTGCTGGCGCGCCTGCAGCATGTGCAGAACGTGATTGAAGTGAAACGGAGCTAGCGGTGGAACCGGCGGAAGAACCGCGCACTGATAAATCAAACGCTGGTGGCGCAACTGGAAAGCGATGGTGCCGCTATGGCTGGCCATGGGTGTGATGATCTGGCTGGGATTGTATTTCAATGTGGATCGCAGCGTGATTGCCGGCAGCGTGATCGCTGTCGGATTGATTTCGGATGCGTTTGCCTGGCTGCTCGGCATCATTGCGCTGGTGCCGATTACCTCGGTCCGATCATTGTCAAGGTGCTGTCCATCGGTGAGATCTGGCTCTTGAACGCGGTCGGCTATTTGGTGTCCTATGTTGCCATCCGGCGCGGGGATATTAGGGATATGCTGACCTACCGCAGCCTGACTGTGGCCGTCATTATCGGTGTCGTCATTGGCTTCGTTCTGGGGAAACTGATTTAAGCCGGAATAGGGGTTTTTAAAATGGTCTGTGCGAGCTGCTGCAGGCTGGCGGGGGATAAGTCAGCTGTGCGAAAGCCCCTATCCGTCGGTGCGTGCGCATAGTTGGCGGCAAGCGACCTGAGGTAGGCCGGATCGTAATGCTGTTCCAGCAGCGCCGCCACGAGTTGGTCCCAGGCATGCTGATGCGCCAGCGTCTGCCATGCGCTTACGGTCTCGTGACCGCGCAAGGGGATGAGATGCGCAAGCTGGCTGCTGATGGTTGCGGGGTCGTTGAGGAAATGGGCATAGTCCTCGGTCAGCAGTTTGACACGGGCTTCCAGCGGTACCTCAAGACGCACACAGGGGCTGGCGCGCATGGCGCTGATGAGGACCTCGGGGACGCGCAGGGCGCCGATTTTCCTGCTTTCTGATTCCACATAGACCGCCTGCGTGAAGTCGAAGCGTGCAAGCGCAAACCAGATGGCGCTCTCGAAACTTTTTTGGGAAGGCTGGCACTGGTCTGGCAAGGCCCCCAGCAGCGAACCCCGATGCGCCGCCAATGCTTCGAGATCCAGCACCTGAGCCCCCGCCGCCGCCAGCGCCTGCAGCAGGCGGCTTTTGCCGCTTCCTGTGGTGCCGCACACTACGCGATAGGCAAACAAGGGCGGAAGCCGCAGCAGTTCGCTGCTGACATGCCGACGGTAAGCCTTGTAACCCCCATCGAGTTGTTGCGCCGGGAATCCGATTTTTTGCAGGATATGCGTTAACGAGCCGCTGCGGCTGCCTCCTCGCCAGCAATACACCAGCGGACGATAAGATCGGGGTTTGTCGGAAAAGTGGCTTTCCAGGTATTGCGCGATATTGCGGGATACCAGCGCTGCGCCTGCTTTTTTGGCTTCAAACGACGAGATCTGCTTGTACATTGTGCCGACACGTTCCCGTTCGGCGTCATTGAGCACAGGCAAATTCAGGGCCCCTGGAAGATGATCCTCCGCAAACTCACTGGGCGAACGGACGTCAATCACTACGTCAAAGCTGGGAAATTCGGTAACAGGAACGGGCGACAAAGGAACTCAACTTTCAGGAAACGCGCATTGACACCCTGTAACTTACGCGATTTTTTGCGTGTCCACCGGCGAAGGCCGGAAAACCCCCCACATTCTTAGCCCAAATGCCGGGATGAGAGGTGAATCCGGGTGCGCGCAGGGCTTGATGCCCCGCAGGATGAAACACGCAAATAGCAGAGGCAGATCAAGGGCGACGTGGACTTTTACGTAGAGCCTGCAAGCGTTATCTTCGTTTCAGCCGGGTGGCGGATAGGCGGTCTTCGCTTCGCCGACCATCGCCATGATTCTGACGACGGTCAGCCTTGACCGGTGGCGGCAATTCAGAAGCGCAAGACACGATACGACGGTCCCCCAAACGACGCTCGAAGGGAATGAACTCAACTTGGTAAACGGGAAGTGCAGACATCGGCGTACCCTCACCTGTCGAAATTAAGTCAATTATAGTCGGAATCTCGACAGAGTTGCGACCGGTTCTGCGGCTCGCTACCGTATCCCGTCCGCCCAGCGCGTTCTAGCTTTGGCTGGCTCGCACCAGCCGTTGTTTTTCGCGCTCCCACTCCCGGTCTTTTTCCGCGGCCCGTTTGTCATGCTGTTTTTTCCCTTTGGCCAATCCGATTTCCAGCTTGATCCGACCTTTGGAAAAATGCAGGTTCAGCGGGATGAGGGTGAAACCTGCGCGTTCCGTTTTTCCGATCAGCTTGTTGATTTCGGCTGCGTGCAGCAGCAGTTTTCTCGAGCGGGTAGGATCAGGAAGAATGTGGGTGGAGGCCGTGAGCAGCGGACTGATATGACAGCCTATCAGGTAAACCGCGCCATTTCTGACAACGACGTAGGCCTCTTTCAGCTGTACCCGGCCGGCGCGTATCGCCTTGACTTCCCAGCCCTGGAGGACGAGCCCGGCCTCGAATTTTTCTTCGATGAAATAATCGTGAAAGGCTTTTTTGTTATCGGCGATACTCATGTCGGACAGGCTTGCGTACAATTCTTGATTTTACAAGGCTTTAGGCTGTCATGGCACGTGTGGAAAAAAGTGTGTTGGTGGCGCATCCCCCGGAACGCATGTTTGCGCTCGTGGACCGAGTCGAGGATTACCCTGTTTTCCTGCCCTGGTGCGGGGGGTCGGAGCTGGTATCGCGCGATGAACATCATACGGTGGCGACCATTCATATTGCCTACATGGGTATCCGCCAGAGCTTCACGACGGAGAATGCCAAAATCCATCCCCGTGCGATGAAAATCAAGTTACGCGACGGCCCTTTTTCAAGTCTGGAAGGGGATTGGGCTTTCATTCCTCTCGGCGAGGACGCCTGCAAAGTCGAGTTTCGCTTGCATTACGTGTTCTCGAATCGAGTGTTCGAAACCCTATTGGCTCCTGTGTTCAGTCATATCACCAATACTTTTGTCGATGCTTTCGTGCGACGTGCCGATGAAGTGGCGCCCCAATGAGTGTTCCACCTATCGAGGTTGAACTGGTCTATGCGTTGCCTGCGGTGCAGCCCCTGATCCAGGTGCAGGTGGATCAGGGTGCAACGGTCGAAATGGTGATTCGTGCCTCGGGTATCCTGGAAGCCTTCCCGGAAATTGATCTGACAAAGAACAAGGTGGGCATTTTCAGCAAACTGGTCAAACTGGACGAGGCGGTGCGCGATAGGGATCGGGTTGAAATTTACCGCCCGTTGATCGCCGATCCCAAGGAGGTTCGCCGTAAACGGGCAGAAGAGGGCAAGGTCACCAAAAAAGGGGGAGGCGGTGCAGGGGGTGGGGGCGACAAGCCCTTGGTCACAGACGCACCGGAGGCAGGCTGAGCGCAGTCGTTATTTGCAGAATTCGGCGACGGATTTTTGGGTGGCGGACTGGGCGCTGAGACGGGCTGCATCGTCCATGTAGATTCGTTGCCCTGTGGCATTGGTGGAATAAATGCGCGGGGTATTCTGAAGCGTGACTAGATGCTTGCGCGCTTTTGCGCAGTTGTCGGCCTGAACACGTTCTTTCTCGGCCTCGGCCGAGGCCTTTGCTTGGGCGGTTTCAGCGTCTTTCTTGCGTTGCAGGTAATCCTGATTTTTTGCGTCGAGATTCTTTTTGGCGGTTGACGTAATCTCGGACTGTACCATGGAGGAACCTTTAATCGAGGGCGTCTTGTCGGTGAGTGGCTGGTCTGAATAATACACCTTGCCTTTTTCATCGACCCATTTATAAAGTTCCGCCTGCGCGTGGGAGACCCCAAGCGCCAGAATAAACAATAACAAAAGCCTTCCGGCTTGAGGCCGGAAGGCTTTTGTGCAGGACTGAATCGCTTTAATCACCGACTTTGATGGGCGGATAGTTCAGTTGCGCAATCGCCAGCCGAACCAATTTGCGGACTTCAGCCGATTCCTTGATGACGGTCGCGCTGTCGCCATTTTTGGCGGCTGCCTCGGCATCTTTCAGCGCATCCGCTGCGGTGGTCCACAGTGCATTCTTGGATTTTGCCATTTTCACGTCAGCCTGTGCGTTTTTCAGCGCGGCCTGGGCTTCGGCACTGATGGCACCCTTGCCCGATTCCGCCGATTTCGGCGCGCCGCCAGGCTGGTTGTTGTACAGACCCGCACAACCAGACAAACCCAGCAGGGCAGCGGAAGTCAGTGCAATTAAAACTTTGGACATTGTTTTATCTCCTCGAGTTGTATGGCATTCAGGGGTGGGCAGTTGAACCACGCGCCCTAGCAGCTTTTTTGATGCTGCTGGCAAAGTTAGCCGCATCGGGCGCGCGAGTCAACCTGTTGCCGTGCAAATAAATTGGTAGATTACGACCAACCCTTATGGGGCGCCCCACGGGTTTGTGCCGTTGCAGGGGGCCGCGTATAATTCCGCTTTGCTATAAGGAAAGCCCATGCGTGTTCTGCAAAAAGCGCTGACGTTCGACGACGTTCTGCTCGTCCCCGCCTATTCCGCCATCCTTCCCCGCGAAGTGAGCCTGTCAACGCAGTTGACCCGCAGTATCACCCTGAATTTACCGCTATTGTCTGCCGCCATGGATACGGTGACCGAGGCCCGCCTGGCGATTGCCCTGGCGCAGGAAGGCGGCATCGGTACCATTCACAAGAACATGAACATCGAGATGCAGGCGGCGCAAGTCGCGGCAGTGAAGCGCTTTGAGTCGGGCGTGGTCAAGGATCCTATAACGGTCGCGCCGCAAATGACAGTGCGTCAGGTTCTCGAGATTACCCGCGCCAAGCGCATTTCCGGGCTGCCTGTCATCGATGGCGGCAAGGTGGTGGGGATTGTAACCAACCGCGACCTGCGCTTCGAGACCAGTCTTGATCAGCCCGTGGCCAACATCATGACGCCGAAAGCCCGGCTGGTCACTGTCCAGGAGGGGGCGAACCTTGATGAAGCCATGGCTTTGCTGCATCAGTATCGCCTCGAACGCGTGCTGGTCGTCAACGACGCGTTTGAATTGCGTGGGCTGATTACAGTCAAGGACATTCAGAAATCCAGCGAGCATCCGCTCGCGTGTAAAGATGCGATGGGGCGCTTGCGGGTTGGCGCGGCTGTAGGCACCGGCGAAGGCACCGAAGAACGCGTCGCTGCGCTGGTGGCCGCCGGCGTCGATATCATCACGGTGGATACGGCGCATGGTCATTCCAAGGGCGTGCTCGAGCGGGTCCGCTGGGTCAAGCAGACCTTTCCCGACGTGCAGGTGATCGGCGGCAACATTGCCACCGCATCGGCTGCGGCTGCACTGGTCGAGCATGGCGCCGATGCGGTCAAGGTCGGGATCGGCCCCGGCTCCATTTGCACCACGCGCATGGTTGCAGGCGTGGGCGTGCCGCAGATCACTGCCGTGGCCAACGTGGCAGCCGCCTTGGCCGGCAGTGGCGTCGGCGTGATTGCGGACGGCGGCATTCGTTATTCCGGCGACATCGCCAAAGCAATCGCCGCAGGCGCCAATTGCGTGATGCTCGGCGGTCTGTTGGCTGGCACCGAGGAGGCGCCGGGCGAAGTCGAACTGTTCCAGGGACGCTCGTATAAATCCTATCGCGGCATGGGTTCGCTCGGCGCGATGCAGCAGGGCTCCAGCGACCGTTATTTCCAGGACAATGAAAAGAGTGCTGAAAAACTGGTGCCCGAAGGCATCGAGGGCCGCGTGCCGTACAAGGGCAGCGCGCTGGGCGTGATCCATCAACTGATGGGCGGCCTGCGCTCCAGCATGGGCTATCTGGGCGTGGCCACTATCCCCGACATGCATGCCAAGGCGGAATTTGTCGAAATCACCTCGGCCGGCGTGCGCGAATCGCATGTGCATGACGTTCAAATCACCAAGGAAGCGCCGAATTACCGCCTTGAATAGCGACCGATGGCAGGACGGAGAGGCCAGGGAAAGTCACGCTGCGCGTGGCTTTTTCTTTATCGCTGCTGTTCTTGCCTGAATCCTGTTCCCTGAAACCCGACCTCCTTATATAACCATGCACCAGAAAATCCTCATTCTCGATTTCGGCTCCCAATACACCCAGCTGATCGCGCGTCGTGTGCGCGAAGCCGGCGTGTATTGCGAATTGCACCCCAATGATGTGAGCGACGCATTCGTGCGCGAATTTGCGCCGGCAGGCATTATTCTCTCCGGTGGGCCGAACTCGGTGTACGAGGAGGAAACGCCGCGCGCACCACAGCTTGTGTTCGAGCTGGGGGTGCCAGTGCTGGGGATCTGCTACGGCATGCAAACCATGGCGGCCCAACTCGGCGGCAAGGTGGAAAATGCCCTCAAGCGCGAATTCGGCTATGCGGAAATCCGTGCGCATGGCCACACTGCACTGCTGCGCGACATCCAGGATCGCGTCAATGACGAAGGTCACGGCCTGCTCGATGTGTGGATGAGCCATGGCGACAAGGTCACCGAACTGCCGCCGGGATTCAAGGTGATGGCATCCAATGCGGCCACGCCGATTGCCGGCATGGCCGACGATGCGCGCAAGTATTACGGCGTGCAGTTCCATCCCGAAGTCACGCACACCCTGCAAGGCAAAACGCTGCTCAACCGTTTCGTGCGCGAGTTGTGCGGCTGTGCCGGCGACTGGAACATGCCGGATTACGTCGACGAGGCGATTGGCCGCGTGCGTTCGGAAGTCGGCAGCGACGACGTGATTCTGGGGCTGTCCGGCGGCGTCGATTCGTCGGTGGTCGCCGCGTTATTGCACCGCGCCATCGGTAACCAACTCACCTGCGTGTTCGTCGACAACGGCCTCCTGCGGTTGAATGAAGCCGAGCAGGTGATGCAGACCTTCGCCGACAACCTCGGCGTCAGGGTGATTCACGTCGATGCGCGCGATCGCTTCATGGATGCACTGGCGGGCGTGTCCGACCCGGAGCAGAAGCGCAAGATCATCGGCCGTGAATTCGTTCATGTGTTCCAGGACGAAGCCGAGAAACTGCCAAAGGCCAAATGGCTGGCGCAGGGCACGATTTATCCCGATGTGATCGAATCGGCCAGCGCCAAGACAAACAAGGCGCACACCATCAAGAGTCACCACAACGTGGGTGGCCTACCCGATACCCTGCACCTGAGACTGCTGGAACCACTGCGCGAATTATTCAAGGACGAAGTGCGCGAACTGGGCGTGGCACTGGGCTTGCCGCATGACATGGTTTATCGGCACCCATTCCCCGGTCCGGGCCTGGGGGTGCGCATTCTCGGTGAAGTAAGGCGCGAATACGCCGATCTGCTGCGTCTGGCCGACGCCGTCTTCATCGAGGAATTGCGTGCCTCAGGTTGGTACGAGAAAACCAGCCAGGCGTTTGCCGTATTCCTGCCGGTCAAGTCGGTGGGCGTGATGGGCGATGGCCGCACTTACGATTATGTCGTCGCGCTACGCGCCGTGGTCACCAGCGATTTCATGACTGCGCACTGGGCGGAACTGCCGTACACCCTGCTGGGCAAGGTCTCCAATCGCATCATCAATGAAATCCGCGGCATCAACCGTGTCGTCTATGACATCAGTGGCAAGCCACCGGCCACCATCGAGTGGGAGTGAGAACTTGGCTATCGTGCAGTGGCGCACGCTAAGTTCCTGTTCAGTAGTGCCTGCGCCGGCATTTTGCCCTCGTTGAGCCATTGTTCGCAGTCCGCACGGGCGCTTGCCGCAGGGACTGTGAAACCGGTTTCCCCCCCAGATCGCCTGACCCCGACTCGGGTCCTGTCGCCGTGCGCGTGGGACATTCTCGCTATTTTTAGATACGTTCCCTGTTAAGCTCTTGGCCAGCCCGGAAGTGAATCTGATGCTGCGTTAATCCAGGTGCCGGGTGCCAAGGTAGACGACACCACTTTCCTGATTGCAGTACCCCTTGAGAATGCCGGTCTTTCTAACGGATTCATCATGAGTCTGTTCGATCTGAAAACTGCACTTGCTGCTGTTGTGGCCGAGAAAACCGCCCACGGATATTCGATGGCCATTACCCAAGACGCGCGCATGCTGTATCGCAGCGATGCGCCCGGTACGCCGCTGGACAAAAAGTGTGGCGCGAGATACCGCTCCAGATAGGGCATGCCACCTGGCAGGCGCGAATCTGGCCCCCGCGCACAGCGGCTCAATGAAGCTCAGTCCGACTTGCCCGAAACGGCGCTTGTGGCCGGATTCGTGCCAGGAAACTCAACGGATCCGGCCTGGTTACGACCGTTGCGCACGTCATGGAAGGCACCGGACTCGATCCGAAATACCTCGAACTCGAGATTACGGAAACCATGCTCATGCATGACATCGAGCTCACGATCGCCACCCTCGATGCCCTGGCAAAAATAGGGATCGCGATCGATAGTTATGGAACGGGATACCCATCGCTTGCTTTTGCCGGCTAGTTCAGGGTTGGGGGCCCGGGACAGAAGGCAGTTTTTGAACCGGTTGCATTCTCCCAAGCCGCTAAGCAATGGACGGTATGGCAGAGTAAAATGTGATTGACTTGCCGAGTGGCGGCGGTCTTTGAATGCGTTGCAATGGTTCATGTGCAAGCCGAATGCAACTCCCGCGTCAGTAAAAAAAGTGGCCGGTTTATAACCGGAAAAGGATCGACAAAGGCAATGGCAATGGCAATGGCAAGAATAACTAAAATGGGTGTGTATGCGGATTTCCTGGCAGCAGGCGCAATCAAGCGGGAATTAACCGGCTAATGTCCGGTGTCGCCGTCATCGGCGGCGGCCCGGCCGGCTTGATGGCGGCTGAAGTGCTGGCGCAAGCGGGTGTCCGGGTCGATCTGTTCGATGCCATGCCGTCGGTCGGCCGCAAGTTTCTGCTTGCCGGCGTGGGTGGCATGAATATTACCCATTCCGAGCCCTTCGAGGCTTTTCTGTCCCGTTATCAGTCACATGCCAAGCGCCTGCAGCCTTTCATCAGCGCCTTGCCGCCTTCCGCGCTCCGCGAGTGGATGCATGGGCTGGGCGTGGAAACTTTTGTGGGATCGTCGGGGCGGGTGTTTCCAACCGCGATGAAAGCCGCGCCCCTTTTACGCGCCTGGATCCATCGCCTGCGCGCTGCCGGTGTGCGTTTTCATGTGCGCCATCGCTGGACGGGCTGGGCTGATGCAACCACGCTGCATTTTGCTACTCCCACCGGCGAACGCGAATTCAAGGCCGATGCGGTGGTGCTGGCCCTGGGCGGTGGAAGCTGGGCGCGACTCGGCTCAGATGGGGCGTGGATGCAGTTGCTGGCGCAACGCGGGGTCGCGGTCACCCCCCTGCTGTCAGCAAATTGTGGGTTTGAGGTGAAATCCGGCTGGAGTGATCACCTGCGGAGAGGCTTTGCCGGGCAACCGCTGAAAACCGTGGCATTGCGTTTCACGGATAATGACGGCACGACGCACCAGCGGAAGGGTGAATTGATGCTCTCTGACAGCGGTGTCGAGGGCGGCCTGATTTACGCGGTGTCGGCGCCGTTGCGCAATACGATCAACGCGCAGGGTTCGGTCATGCTGGAACTGGATCTGTTGCCTGACTGGCCGCTGGAGCGGGTCGTTGCCGGGGTGTCCCATCCACGCGGCGCGCGTTCGCTGTCGAGTCATCTGCAAAGCCGGACCGGCATCAAAGGCGCGAAAATGGCGCTGTTGCGTGAGGTGCTGTCGTCAGCGCAGTTGGGTGACCCCGTCACGCTTGCGCACGCGATAAAATCGTTACCGCTGATGCTGACTGCGCCCCGACCCCTGGATGAAGCAATCAGCAGTGCAGGCGGTGTGCGCTTTGAGGCGCTCGATGATGCGCTCATGCTGCGGGAAATCCCCGGGGTATTTTGCGCAGGGGAGATGCTCGATTGGGAAGCACCCACCGGGGGGTATTTATTAACGGCTTGCCTGGCCACAGGGCGCGCAGCGGGACAGGGTGCCTTGAATTTTTTACGTATTGACCATGTTGCGACTGACTGAACTTAAATTACCGCTGGATCATCCGCCGGAAGCATTGCGTACGGCCATCCTGCAACGGCTTGCCCTCACGGATGACGAACTGCTGGGTTTCAGCATTTTCAAACGCAGTTTCGATGCGCGTAAAAAGCATGCGATGTTGCTGATTTATGCGCTGGATATTGAAGTGAAGCAGGAGGCGATGCTACTGCAGCGGTTGCGCCAAGACCGCCACCTGATGCCCACCCCAGACACGACTTATCGCTTTGTAGGGAAGGCGGCTGGACCCTTGACCACACGGCCGGTTGTGGTGGGTTTTGGCCCCTGCGGCATTTTCGCGGCGCTGGTGCTGGCCCAGATGGGTTTCAACCCGATCGTGCTTGAGCGTGGCAAAGCGGTGCGCGAGCGGACGAAGGATACCTGGGGGCTGTGGCGCAAGCACACGCTGAACCCGGAGTCCAATGTGCAATTTGGTGAGGGGGGGGCGGGCACGTTTTCCGACGGCAAGCTTTACAGTCAGATCAAGGACCCCAAGCATTACGGACGCAAGGTGATTGCCGAGTTTATTAAAGCGGGTGCACCGGAAGAGATCCGGTATGTATCCAAACCCCACATCGGCACCTTTCGGCTGGTGGGCGTGGTCGAAGCCATGCGCCACGAGATTGAGGCGCTCGGCGGCGAGATCCGCTTTGAGCAGCGTGTGACGGATGTCGTGATGGATGAAGACCTGCATGACAAACGGATCCGGGGCGTTAGGCTGGCAAGCGGGGAAACGCTACGCAGTGATCACGTCATTCTTGCGCTCGGTCACAGTGCCCGCGATACCTTCGAAATGCTGCATGCGCGCGGTGTTTTCATGGAAGCCAAGCCTTTTTCCATTGGCTTTCGCATTGAACACCCACAGTCGCTGATCGACCGTGCCCGACTGGGGCCGAATGCCGGCAATCCCCTGCTGGGCGCTGCGGATTACAAATTGGTACATCACGCAAAAAACGGTCGGTCGGTCTACAGCTTCTGCATGTGTCCGGGCGGGACGGTAGTGGCGGCGGCATCCGAGCCGGGGCGTGTGGTCACCAACGGCATGAGCCAATATTCCAGGAATGAGCGCAATGCCAATGCGGGCATCGTGGTCGGCATTACGCCCGAGGATTATCCCGGCGGGCCGCTTGCCGGCGTCGAATTGCAGCGCAAACTGGAGGCGGGCGCGTTTGAACTGGGAGGGCGCAATTATGAAGCGCCCGCGCAACAGGTCGGCGACTTTCTGGCAGGCAGGCCGTCGACGCAACTCGGCAGCGTTGTGCCGTCCTATCAGCCCGGTGTGCATCTTACCGACCTGGGAACCAGCCTGCCGCACTATGCCATTGAAGCGATCCGCGAGGCGTTGCCTGCATTCGATCAGCAAATCCAGGGGTTTGCGATGCAGGATGCGGTGCTGACGGGCGTCGAGACACGTACCTCATCGCCCTTGCGTATGACACGCGGCACCGATTACCAGAGCCTCAATGTAAAAGGGCTGTATCCGGCGGGCGAAGGTGCAGGCTATGCGGGCGGTATTCTGTCTGCGGGTGTGGACGGTATCCGGGTGGCGGAAGCGGTGGCACTGAGTTGCCTTGAGCGACCGCTGACCCATGCCGCTTCGTCGCTTCCGGCAGCCTGCGGATCGCTGGTGTAGCATTATTCGCCGACGCAGGCTTTGCTGAGCACACGCTCCCCGCTGGCTCGATGCAAAAATGCCTCCGGATGACGCCGGAGGCATTGGTCAACTGGCTAAAAAGCCGGGCTTGTGGATCAGTCCTGCTTGTCCCTGCGCAGCTTGGCCAGCCAATAATCCATTTTCTTGCCGGCCGCCTCGCGGCCACCCCGGCCAAAGGACAGGGCAATCGCCACAGCCAGGGCACCGGATACCCGCAGGAAAACCAGGTTGACGATATCGTCAGCGATCCCTATCGCGGACAGGCCCTTGGCCACAACCAGGCCGAGTATGGCATACCGGGCGGTGCTGCCCATGACGATTGCGTTATCGATACTTGCGCGCAAATGGCCCGGTGGCGAGATGGGCCAGCCAGAAGCCGATGGGCAGAATCCCTACGCCGAGCGGGACGTCGCCGCCAAACTTGATAAACATGCCGACCAGCACTTCGACCCGGGTAAAGTCGAGGCGATGTGCCGCTTCGACGGTGGCAAACAGCATGGCGAAAATGACGATGACGCGGGTCACCAGATCACTCGCCTTGAAGGTTTCGGAAAAAACATGCGCCATCCCCCTTTTTGGCGGGCAGCGTGTCCAGCCCCAGATTGGCGAGCCACGCGCCCAATAGACCCGCAGCAAAACGTGCAACATACCAGGTGATAAGCAGGATCAAAATGGCGGCAAAAATAGTGGAATCGACTGCAGGATCATGCCCGGCATCCCGGTCGCAGGTCCTGATATGGCCGTGATCTGAAGCGCATCGGGCGCAGCGATCAGGTCGGGGACAAATACCAGGATGAAAACAAGCAATCCCGCAAGTTTGGACAACTCGAGATGATTCTGCATCCCGGCCGACTCACCCAGGCGGTCCGCCCCGACGGCGGCCAGCAGGTGGGTGCCCAGCTCACGCAGAATCTTGGCGACCAGTCATGCAACCAGCAGCAGTCCTGCCAGCTGATGCGGCAGATACGTCATGACCTGGGACCTCATCCGGGCAAATTCCCCGGATTCCGGGTATTGAATACCCCACGGAGAGTGACCAGCAGCATACACTCCAATACGCCGAGCGCGGGTGAGTGACAGGTTGCCCGGCACACTGACAGAGCCCGCCGTTAAATGTTATTATTGAATATATTTTTGTTAAAAAATTATGTCATAATTAATTCTGTTTGTCCTGCGGGAACAGGTTCATCATGCGATTTCCATCATTCGTCGGCCCATTGCGCGCCACGCGATTCCCGGTCTCGCAGTCGGTCCGGGCCAGGGCAGCGGGGCGTAAATGAAAGCGAAGCCCGGGAACAATCCCCTCGCCGCGGAAACCCTCAAGCAATTCCGCGTCATTATCAGTGCGGTGCGTCAGCACTTCCGTGCTCTGGAAGAAGCGTGCGGCGTGTCGGGTGCCCAGATATGGATCTTGTCTACCATAGCGGAAAAGCCGGGGATTACGGTTTCGCGTTTGGGTGAAGCCTTGTCTGTCCATGTTTCCACCGTAAGCAACATGCTGGATAAATTGGCTAAAGCCGGCCTTGTAGAACGTTTGCGTGGCGAAAGCGATCGCCGGATCGTGAATCTACAGCTCACCCCGAAGGGAGTGGCGGTGCTGGAACGCGCGCCGAAGCCGCTGACCGGCCTGGTACCGCATGCATTGGCAAATCTGCCGGAACCCGCACTGGTCAGATTGAATGAAGATCTGGCCTTGTTGATTAAGCATATGCAATATGTCGATCATGGCAACGCCAATAAGCCTTTATCCATTCTGGTCCGTTGAACGGCCCGTTGTTTGATTATTCTGGAGCACGATTATGAACACCACAGATACGCCCCCCCTCCAAAAAAAGTCTGGCATGGATGGCAATCGCAAGATCATGCTCGGTCTGGCTGTTGCACTTGTTGTTGTCGCCATCGCCATGTATTTATGGAAATCGGCCGCAGTCAGTAGCGTGGAGAGCCGTTTGACGGAGGTTCAGGCACAGCAGGTGCAGGCGCGTGCTGAGTTGATCGAGCAGGCCCGCCAGCTCGACTCGCGGCAGGATGCCGAATCGCTGAAACGCTTCAGCACGCCGCTTGCCTGGGCGATCCGTCGGGAGTTGATGGCCTCCAACCTCGACCAGGTGGATCAGTATTTGACCGAACTGGTGCAAATACCCGGTTTTCAGTCTGCCGTGCTTGCCACCCCGGGAGATAAAGTGATCGTGGCCAGCGATCGCAAGCAACTCGCCCAACCTTTTTCGGCCATCTATCCTGGTGCCTACCTGCAAGCCAAAGAGGTCAAGGTTGAGCCTGCAACCGACGGCGGTTTGCGGACCATCATCCCGATCATGGGCCTCAATCGGCAACTCGGAACGCTGGTGGTGGAATATGTTGCGCCGGCTTACCCGCTTAAGTAGGCCCGCGCTCTACCGCACGGGCTCTCGCTGATCGCCTGAACTTGACTTCATATAAACACCTGTGACAGAGGCGATTGATTCTGCGTCTGTCGCTTGCCTTTGTTTCTATGTTTCGACTATTATTGAAACATGGAAACAAATAATGCCGTCCTCGCTCTATCCGCCTTGGCCCAGAGTTCTCGCCTGGCGGTGTTTCGCGCCCTGGTGCAAGCCGGGCCGGGAGGACTGGCTGCGGGGCGAATCGCCGAAATAACCGGCATTCCGCCCTCGTCGCTGTCTTTCCATTTAAAGGAACTGACGCATGCCGATCTGGCGCTTGCGCGTCAGGAAGGACGATTCGTCATCTACACCGCCCAGTTCGATGTCATGAATGCATTGCTGGGTTTTCTCACTGACAACTGCTGCGGCGGCAATGCCTGTTCGCCTGTGCGCCCCCCGGTTTGTTCCCCCGAAAAGGAGTCCTCATGAAACGCCTGCATGTCCACGTCGCGGTCGACGACCTTGCCGCCAGCATCCGCTTTTACTCGGCCATGTTTGCCGCCGCGCCCACCGTTGCCAAGACCGACTACGCGAAATGGATGCTCGACGATCCGCGCGTGAATTTTGCGATTTCGGCGCGTGGCGCCACGCCGGGTCTAAACCATCTGGGTGTTCAGGTTGAGTCTGCCGACGAACTGGCCGAGATGGGCGCGCGTCTGCAAAAGCTGGAAACCGAGGTGGTGGAAGAAATGGGCACCGCCTGTTGCTACGCTAAATCCGACAAATACTGGGCAACCGATCCGCAGGGCATCGCCTGGGAAACTTACCACACGCTCGACAGCATTCCGGTGTTCGGTCATGCCGATGCGTCCGTATCCGACAGCGGCTGCTGCGTGCCCGAGCCGGTCGCAGTCAACGTCTCCAGCCGCATCCCGCTCAAGGCCAAGCCTGCAGCGGGCGGCTGTTGCTGATTGCATGGTCATTGCGAGCAAGGCGAAGCAATCCAGCACCGGCGAGTGCACTGGATTGCTTCGTTTCACTCGCAATGACACTTCGTTAAAAAGTTTCTTCCTTATCCATTCACGTTTATCAAGGACAACTCGTGGCTGACAAAACCTATACCGTGCTGGTGCTGTGCACCGGTAACTCCTGCCGTTCGCAAATGGCCGAAGTGCTGCTGAATCATGATCTCGCCGGCCAGGTGCGCGCGCTCTCCGCCGGCATCCGGCCGCAGCCGAAAGTGGCCGACGGCGCGATCGCGGCGCTGAAAGCCGCCGGCCTGAATACCGACGGCCTGTATCCGAAAGACATCGACGCGGTGATGGACGAGTCCATCGACCTGGTGGTGACCGTGTGCGACAACGCCCGCGAAGCCTGCCCGATTTTCCCGCGCCCGATCCCGGCCATCCACCTGCCGTTCCACGACCCGCACGGCGAACCGCTGGAGCGCTTTCTTGCGGTGCGCGACGACATCCGCACCCGGCTGGTGGCCGCCGTGCGCGAGAAACTCGGCTTGCAAGCGGTCGCGGCCTGAGTCGCCGGAGACGATGCCATGGCTGAACCTGTCTTCAATGTGCTGTTCCTGTGCACCGGCAATTCGGCGCGCTCGATTCTGGCCGAATCGCTGCTCAACCATTTTGGCAAGGGGCGCTTTCGGGCGTTCAGCGCAGGAAGCCACCCGGCCGGGCAAGTCAATCCGTTTGCGCGGGCGCTGCTGGGAAAAAATCATTACCCCACCGGCGAACTGCGCAGCAAGTCGTGGGACGAATTCGCGCAGCCTGCTGCGCCGCAGCTCGATTTCGTGATTACGGTATGCGACAACGCAGCGGGCGAGGTCTGTCCGGTGTGGCCGGGGCAGCCGATGACCGCGCACTGGGGCATTCCCGACCCGGCCGCGGTGGAAGGCAGCGACGACGTCAAGCGCCATGCCTTTGTCGAGGCCATGAACCAGTTGCAGCGCCGCATCTGCATGTTCGTCAGCCTGCCGTTCGCCACGCTCGACGGCATGAAGCTGCAGCAGGCCGTGCGCGAGATCGGAAAGACGCCATGAGTGCGCCCGTTTTAATGGAGTTCGCCCGATGAGCGCACAGTGCGAAGTAGCGGGGAAGCTTGCTGCTGCCGCGCCGATGAGCCTGTTCGAGCGCGGGCTCACGCTGTGGGTGGCGCTGTGCATCGTCGTCGGGGTGCTGCTGGGCCAGTGGATGCCAGGTCCGTTCCAGGCACTGGGGCGCATGGAAGTGGCGCAGGTCAATATTCCGGTCGGTCTGCTGATCTGGGTGATGATCATTCCCATGCTGATGAAGATCGATTTCGGCGCCTTGCATCAGGTGAAGTCGCACTGGAAAGGCATCGGCGTGACGCTGTTCGTCAACTGGGCGGTGAAGCCGTTTTCGATGGCGTTGCTGGCGTGGCTGTTCATCCGTCATCTGTTCGCCCCGTATCTGCCGGCGGAGCAGCTCGACAGCTACGTCGCGGGCCTGATCCTGCTGGCCGCCGCGCCGTGCACCGCGATGGTGTTTGTGTGGAGCCGGCTGACCGGCGGCGATCCGTATTTCACCCTGTCGCAGGTGGCGCTCAACGACGCCATCATGATTTTCGCTTTTGCGCCCATCGTCGCCCTGCTGCTCGGGCTGTCCGCCATCATCGTGCCGTGGGATACGTTGCTGACTTCGGTGGTGCTGTATATCGTCGTGCCGGTGATCCTGGCGCAGGTCTGGCGCAAGTGGCTGCTCAAACGCGGGCAGACGGCGTTCGATGCGACGATGGCCCAGCTCGGCCACGCTTCCATTTTGGCGCTGCTGGCGACACTGGTGCTGCTGTTCGCCTTCCAGGGCGAGGCCATCATTGCGCAGCCGCTGATCATCGCGTTGCTGGCGGTGCCGATCCTGATCCAGGTGTTTTTCAACTCGGGGCTGGCCTACTGGCTCAACCGCAAGGTCGGCGAGAAGCACAGCGTGGCCGGCCCGTCGGCGCTGATCGGCGCGTCCAATTTCTTCGAGCTGGCGGTCGCGGCGGCGATTGCCCTGTTCGGCTTTCAGTCGGGTGCGGCGCTGGCCACCGTGGTCGGGGTGCTGATCGAGGTGCCGGCGATGCTGCTGGTGGTGAAATGGGTCAATCAAAGCAAGGTCTGGTACGAGTCAGGCATCAGACGATAGCCGGCGGGCACTCCCGCTGTCTGGCCCAATCCGATTTGGTGGCAGAGCCTCTGGCTCACCTGATGACCGGCCGAAAAAGCTGTCCGATTAAAGCCGCCGGATAATTATCCGTAATCATCAACAGACAGAGACCAACCCTTATCCGGCTTCCCATTGACACTTTTTTTTACCGTGATTCCCTGCATGGTGTTGCAAGCCCGGGCTTGCTAACGACAGATTCGCCGTGTGAAAAAAATGGCCCCCTTCCCCTCAACCACCGATTTTAGCGAGAAACGTCGTCATGTGCGGCAGTCGTCACTGCAAGCCGCACGAATTCATGTGGGTGACAGCGAGGTCATTGCTACGGAAATCCGTGACTATTGCCAAACGGGCGTGTATCTCGCTTTTATCCGGGGGCGAACACCGGACGCGGCTGTGCCCGCGATGGTGGGCACCCCGGTTGTGGTGGAGCTGGGCAGCGGTCAGACCCGGGGGCTTGAATTTGCGGGACGCGTCGCGCGCGTTTCTCCCCATGGCCTGGGCGTGTTTGTTCTGTCCATGCCCGATGGCGTCTTGCAGGTATTGCGCAAGGGAAATGGACCCATCGCGTCGCCAGGGTCAGTGCCCGACGCAAACAACCCGGACATCCGCCAGGCTCGAGTCCTTAAACAGGAATGCACGACGCTGTTTCAGACCGTGCTTGAGGCGGTGATGCAGGATTTTTTCCAGCGTGCCGAGGAGCGGCTGTACGAAGCGGGCCTGGACGAAATGGACTTTCTCGAGCGCTCCCGCTTTGATTATGCTGCCCAGCAACTGGTGCGTCATCGCAGTCGTATCAAGGATGAATTCTTCAGTGGCATTCGCGAACGTATCCAGAACGTGGACGGCAGCATGGATGCGCCCCGTGCAACGGTCACAGACGAGAGTCAGGACGCGAACGCGCTCGCACTGGTTGGCGAGGATGAATTCGAGGACTGGTTGAATCTGTCATCGATAGTCAGGCAGGTTGAGGAAGACATCGTGGTCGAGCTGGATGCGTTCGAGCGGCGGTACAGCCGCTTGGCGCACATGCGGGTCAACAGGAAGAACAATCCATTCGGACCGGAAAGCATCGCACGTGCCTTCCAGAGCACCGTCCAGAACAACCTGGATTTTACAAACCCCGTGCGGACCGTTCTTTACAAAGCGCTGGGGCAGGCCTTGTCAAGCCGATGCAGTGAACTCTATGCCCAGCTTAATGCGCTATTGATATCGCTGCAGCCTGTCCAGTCCGTCAGCACGTCACATGACCAGAGTAAACCGCACACGGCCTCCGCCACCGAACCGGCGATCAAGACCGGTATGGAGGAAATCGACGAGGTGCTGCGCACCCTCTATCCGCAGGACCCCGCCGCACTCACTCTGAGCCCGGAAAATACCGACTACAGCCTGGATCGCATTTTGGCAGGTCTTGGACAATCGCAGCGAAGCCGGGTGGGCGAAACGTTCGTCCACCCGGCAGACACACGGGCGGCGAAAGGCGATTCCCCGTCGGGCGTGTTCTCTGTGCAGATGGCCCCACGACCGGAATTACTGCAGGTGGTGCATCGCTTGCAGCAAACCGCCAGCCAATTAAGTGGACGGGCTGAGCCGGACTTGCCCACTTTCGGCGAGCAAGGGGACGGTCGGCCGCAAGTGACTTTGAGCGAGCTTAAACGGGTGCTGGACAGTCTTCCGCTGACGCTGAAGGCAGCACAGGACGGCGTGTTGCCTGCGCTTTCCGATCAAATCAACACCCGCATTGCCACCCAGACTGGGGTAGCCCGATATCTTGCCCCGTCGCATCGGCAGGTTCTGGATGCGATGTCAGGCCTGTTTACCCGCGCCCGGGCAGACATGGTGCCCAGTTCGGATATCGAGATACTGGTAAAGCAGCTGGAGCGCCCCTTGCTCAAACTGGCACTCCAGGACGCCCACTTCCCTGGCATGCCGGATCATCCAGCCCGACAGGTGCTGAATCTTATCGAGCAATTTGCGGTAGCTGCAGATGACAATGGCAGGTTTTTTGATGCCAAGCTGAAACGTTTTCTTTTTCTCCTGGTAGACCGGGTCTGCAAGCGTGCGGATGAGGACCCGACGATTTTTGAGGCGGTACGCGACAATCTGGAGAAGGTGCTGTATCCCATTATGCAAATACGCCGCACGCGTATTGCGCGCATGCAGGAGGCATGCGAGGGGCGCGAGTGCATTCGCACGGCACGCTCGCGGGTGAATGAGGCACTGGAGCAGCGGCTGGCGGGGCGCGAGGTGCCCCGCATCCTGTTGCGCCTGCTGGATGCCGGCTGGCGCCAGTATCTTGTTCTGCTGGAGATGCGGCAGGGAGGACAGGGTGATGCATGGGATGCGGCGTTTGCGGTCATGGATCAACTCAGGGACTGGCTCGACCCCACCCATGAACTTATTCCCCACAGTGCGGGTGCGGCCGGTGTCCTGCTGGGTGAAATCGAGCGCACGTTAAATACGACTAACGTGGATACCAACCTGCTCGCCGCATTCATGTGCGAACTGGGCGAATGCCTGGCCACTGATACCGCGGCGACTTCCAGGGGGCATGCGATGGTGCGGGTGCCGCCCGGCAGAATGTCTCAATCCCGGCAGGCGGGCGCCGACCTTCATGCCAGGCATCACCCATGGGAAAGCCGCCTGCGAATGGGCCAATGGTGGGATATCAGCGTGGGTGAACGCAGCGTGCCGATGCAGCTGGTATGGACCAGCCAACCACTATCCCTATGCGCATTTTCCAATCGCTCGGCAACCCACAAGCTGGAATTCACCCTCTCCGAATTATCCCGGAAAATTCACAGCGGTGTTGCCAAGCCCGGCAAGGATATGGGCTTGCCGGTCATCGAGCGTTCGGAGCATGCCCTGTTCGACGAAACATATCAGGATCTGATCCATCAGGTTTTGTATGACCCCACCACCGGCCTGCTGAATCGGAAAGGGTTCATGCAGCGTCTGGGTTTGCTGGGCATGCCCGAACAGGCGGGGTTGTCGCACACGGTGGGGATTATTGAATTTGATCAGTTCCGCCTGATTTATAATGCGTGCGGGGTGGAGGCCGTCGAAGACCTGGCCAGCAAACTTGCCCATGCCACCCGGGAGAAGATGGGCCAGGACGCGGCGATCGCATCTTTCCGCGACGATACGCTGGCAATTTTATTACCCAATTGCGCCCGCACGGCAGGACACGAAGTTATCGAAACGCTGCTCGGCGAAATGAAGGATTTTCATTTTCAGCACGGACCACACAGCTACAGCATCGGTTTCAATATCGGCATCACCGAATTCTCGCCAGCCCAGAACAATCCCGCTGATGCGATCCGGCGCGCCGATTCGGCCTGCATTACGGCAAAATCTCTCGGCCGTAACCGGCTGCAAATCTACGAGGAAACCAGCCCCCAACTGGAGACTCAGGAGTCCTTGATGGTGTGGGCGGGGCGTATCGATTCCTTTCTCAATGGCAAAGGACTGCATTTGCGATGCCAGCACGTGATGCCCCTGAATACAGAAGCCGGCCTGCAGCCCTATTATGAGATTCTGCTTGGAATCGAAGACGAGGAGGGGAGAGACATCAATCCCATGCATTTCATTCCTGCGGTCGAGCGATTGCAGCGCGCGCATGAAATCGATATATGGGTGATCAGGAAGGTATTTGAGTGGATCGGGACGAATCGGAAACAGTTTGATGCGCTGGGGGGATTTGCCATCAACCTGTCGGCCATGTCACTCAGCAGTCCCGAGGTGATTCGATTTTTGCACACAGCGCTGCAGGCCAGCGATTTCCCTGCCACTAAACTCACTTTTGAAATCACGGAAACGGCTGCCATTGGAAGTTATGGTGCAGCGCAGGATTTCATTCGGGAAATCCGGCGTTATGGTTGCAAATTTGCACTGGATGACTTTGGAAGCGGGTTTACGTCCTACGCCCATCTGAAAAATCTGCGTACCGACTCGCTCAAGATCGACGGCAGCTTTGTCAAGGATATGCTGAATAATCCCGGCGACTACGCGATGGTCAAGTCAATGAACGATATCGGTCATTCGCTGGGACTCCGTACCGTAGCCGAGTATGTCGAGTCGCCGATGCTGCTGGATGCACTGCGCGAGATTGGTATCGACTATGCCCAGGGCTATGCGGTGCATAGGCCGTGTCGCATCGAGGACATTCCGGGATAGTGGACCCCGACGCCAAGGGGTCCAAGAAAAAACGCCGCATTAAGCGGCGTTTTTATATTGTGTGGTGCCCCCTACATGAATCGAACATGTGATTGATGATTACGAATCAACTGTTATACCACTTAACTAAGGGGGCCATGATCATGGGAAATATGGCTATTGCAATGGCATCAAACGGCATCACCGGCTTTGCGTACCTTGTTTTTGACCGGGCGGAGACGCACGGAAAGCTTTTTCCCACGGGGCATCACTTGAGCCGGGCCGGCAAAAAACAGGGCGCATTATAACGGATTCGCCAAGGCTTGTGGCAGACAGCGGCATTAAAGCGCCGCCTTGAGGCGACTGACCACTTTATCCTGTCCGATCAGTTCCAGCGTAGCGTCAATCGCCGGTGTCTGCGGTTCTCCGGTAACCAGTATACGCACCGGCATCGCCAGTTTGGGCATCTTGAGGTTGTGAGCGGCAAGCGTTTCCTTGAACGCGGCGCTGATGGCGCTGCGTTCCCAGGTCAGGGCTTCCAGGCGGGCAGCCAGTTCGGCCAGTGCCGGCAACACCTCGGGCGTGACATGTTGCGCCAGCAGCTCGGCCGTGGGATGGTGGGTGCGGTAAAACAGCGTGGCGGCGTCGGCCAGTTCCACGATGGTGGCCGCACGTTCCTTGACCAGCGCGCACACTGCGGCAAGCTCGGGGCCGTCGTCCGGGTTGGCGCCGTTGCGAACCAGGAAGGGGCGCGTCAGATCGGCCAACCGTGTGTCGTCGGTGGCCTTGATGTATTGCTGATTGAGCCAGCGCAGCTTTTCGGTATTGAACTGCGCGGCCGACGGCGTGATGTGGTCGAGATCGAACCATTGAACGAACTGTTCGCGGTCGAAAATCTCCGCATCGCCGTGCGACCAGCCCAGCCGCGCCAGGTAGTTGATGACCGCCTCGGGCAGGTAGCCTTCCTCAAAATACTGCATCACCGATACGGCGCCGTGGCGCTTCGAGAGCTTGGTGCCGTCGTCGCCGAGGATCATCGACAGATGCGCGTACTGCGGCACCGGCGCGCCCAGCGCCTTGAGAATGTTGATCTGACGCGGGGTGTTGTTGACGTGGTCGTCGCCGCGGATGACGTGCGTGATCTGCATGTCCCAGTCGTCCACCACCACGCAGAAATTATAGGTGGGGGTGCCGTCGCCGCGGGCGATGACGAGATCGTCGAGCTCGGCGTTGGCAAACTCGATCGTGCCTTTGACCAGGTCTTTCCATGCCACGCTGCCATCCGCCGGATTCCTGAAGCGGACCACCGGGTCGATGCCGGACGGCGGCGTCGGCAGGGTCTTGCCGGATTCGGGGCGCCAGCGACCGTCGTAGCGGGGTTTTTCGCCGCGCGCGCGTTGCGCCTCGCGCATGGCATCGAGTTCCCCGGTGCTGCAATAGCAATGATAGGCCTGGCCGTTTTCCAGCATCTGCGCGATCACTTCCTTGTAGCGATACAGGTGTTTGGTCTGGTAGAACGGGCCTTCGTCGTGATTCAGCCCCAGCCAGGCCATGCCATCGAGGATCGCCTGCACCGCCTCGGGCGTCGAGCGCGCGATGTCGGTATCCTCGATGCGCAAGATGAACTGCCCGCCGTGATGATGCGCGAACGCCCATGAAAACAACGCAGTGCGGGCGCCGCCGATGTGGAGGTAACCAGTGGGAGAGGGAGCGAAGCGGGTGCGGATCATGACAGGGCCAGGCGACAAAACCGCTTATTTTACCCCGCTGCGATTTAATCGGTCGCCAACCTCAAAATTGACCTCGGGGGCCGGGTTGTGGTTTAATTCGCGCCGCTTCGGGCAGTTAGCTCAGTGGTAGAGCACTGCCTTCACACGGCAGGGGTCACAAGTTCGAAACTTGTACTGCCCACCAACCCGAACACTCCAAACTCAAAGCCCTGGCGGACAACTGCCAGGGCTTTTTGCTGCACGGTCATCAACACGCTTCGGCACGGGGTATCATGCCCGAGCGGCGCGCGGTTGGCCTTGCGCGTCGAGCGCGACATAGGTGAAGGTGGCTTCAGCTACGCGTTCCTTGTTGTGGCTGCTGCGCATACGCTCGGCATCGACTTCAATTCGTATGCGGATCGACGTGTTGCCGATATGTTCCACCTGCGCCCAGCAACTGACCAGATCCCCTACCAGCACCGGCTTGATAAACTGAAAATGATTGACGGCGACCGTGGCGACACGGCCGGATGAGACTTTGACGGCCATCGTCGACCCCGCCAGATCGACCTGGCTTAACAGCCAGCCGCCAAAAATATCGCCTGCGGCATTGGTGTTTTCCGGCATGGCTACCACCCGGCAGGTCAGGATGCGTTCGTTGGGGTCAGTGTCCTGCATAAAGCGCATCCACCTTGTCTTGATAACGGTTGAGAATCACGTCGCGCTTGAGCTTTAGCGTGGGCGTGAGCAAGCCATTTTCCACACTCATGGCTTCATCGAGCAAGGCTACACCCGCGAGGCGCGCGTAGCCCGGAAAATCATGCAGACTCGGTTTGAGTTGCTGCAGGACATGGTGCTGGATGGCGGCGTTTTCTGCCAGCGTGGTGATGTCGGCGTCGGGCAGGTTAAGGGTGCGTGAGATTTCGGCCCATGCCTCGGGCTTGAGCACCACCAGCGCGGTCAGGCAGGGCCGGCCATCGCCAATCACCATGACTTGTTCGAGCAGCGTACAGGTGGCCAGCGCCTGCTCGATATCGGTCGGCGAGACCTTTTCTCCGGTTGATAACACCAGAATATCCTTCAGGCGCCCGGTGATCGTGATATGACCGCGTGGCCCGATCGTGACTTGATCGCCCGTGTGGAGCCAGCCTTCGGTATCGATCATCGCGCGGGTGGCCGCCGGATTCTTCCAGTAGCCGAGCATCACCGCCGCACTGCGGGTAAGCAGTTCGTCGTGTTCGCCCAGCCTGATTTCAATATCCGGCAGGGCGGGCCCCACGCTTGTGGGCTCGTTGTCTTCCAGCCGGTTGACCGAAATCACGGGGCTGGTCTCGGTGAGGCCATAGCCTTGCAGAATGTCGACGCCAAGCGCAATGAACATTCGGCTGATGTGTGCGGGAAGCGGCGCGCCGCCGCTGATGGCGAAACGTAATCGCCCACCCAGTCGGGCCCGGATTTTAGCGGCCACCAGATGATCCAGGGCGGGCTGGACCAGCAGACCGGGCGTCCACGGCGCACGCCTTTGCCGATGCTGAAAAAAATTCCACCCCAGCTCAACCGCTCCGGCAAACAGTTTTTGTCGCAAGGGTGAAGCGTGGGCAAGTCCCTCCTGAATGCGGTCATGGATGCGTTCGAATATACGCGGTACCGAAATGAGTATGGTCGGTCTGATCGTCATCAAATCGTCGGCCAATTGCGGAATCGAGCGGGCAAATGCCACGCTGCCTCCTGCAACAATGGGGAGGTAATAGCCGATGCTGCGTTCGAGCATGTGCGACAGCGGAAGAAAAGACAGCATGCGGTCGCCGGGGAATACGGCGACCGACCGCAAGCCGGTGCTGACGTCAAACAGGATGTTGCGGTGCGAAAGCATGACGCCCTTGGGCCGGCCCGTGGTGCCCGAGGTATAGACCAGTGTGGCCAGATCGCCTGCATGGGTGAGGCTTTCCGGGTGGGCCATGCCGTTTTGGGGCAGCCAGGGGCCCACCACTTTCAGGTTGGCGGTTGCGACGTCAAGAGGCGTCAGCGTAATGACCGCGTCAAGCTTGTCGAGGGTCTTCCGGATAGGGTGCAAGGTATCCCAGTGCTGCTGTCCGCCAATCAGCAATATGCGGCAGCCCGCATCGTTCAACACCCAGTCGATGTTGTCGGCGCGGTCGCTGGTGTAAAGCGGCACGGTAACCAGGCCAAGCCCGATTGCGGCCTGATCGAAAATCACCCATTCGCGGCAGTTGCCGAGCATCAGGGCAACCCGTTCGCCCGGGCGTGGATTCAGCGTCGCCAGTGCGGCTTGCCAGCGCGCCACTTCGCGCGCCGTGTCCTGCCAGGTGAACTCACGCCAGGCCTGGCTGACGGGATCATGCTGCAGATACGCCACTGCATTGGGGGTGCGTCGCACGCGAATGCGGAATACGCCGTCGAGCGTGGAGTCATCCGTGATGTCGATGCCGTCGTTCACCTGCGGTCGAATGGCCGGTTTGGACGAGGTGGTTTGAACAGAAAAAGGCAGATTGAAACTGGCTGTGTCGATCATGGCTTTTCTCCAGTCAGGGTTTCCCACCCGGTGTCGGGCTGAAAACGTGCGCCAAATTTTTCATGCAGTGCCGACAAACGTGCAAGCAGGACGGTCGCGCCGGTCTGTTCAATCACCTGCATGGGGCCGCCCTTGAATGGTGCGAAGCCGGTGCCGAATATCACCCCCGCATCGAGTTCGTCGGCATTGGCCACCACGCCCTCGCGCAAGCAGGCCACCGCTTCGTTGAGCAGCCGCAGGATGATGCGATCCTGTTGTTCGGCAGTGTAGTCCGTGCCCTTGCCGTGTTGTGCGCGCCCGTTTTCCCAGCAGTAATAGCCTTGTCCGCTCTTGCGGCCGAGCCGGCCGGCCGCGACGTTTTTTTGCAATGAAGCCGGCACGTCGTTCTTCAGTAATGCGGCCATTTTTCCGGCCACCGAAAAACAGATATCCAGGCCGACCGTGTCGGCCAGCGCCACCGGCCCCATCGGCATGCCGTAGTCGGTGGCGGCGCGGTCGATGGCGTCGGGCGCCACACCTTCTTCCACCAGCATCACCGCTTCGAGCAGATAGGGCATGAGAATGCGGTTGACCAGGAAGCCGGGGCTGCTTTGCACCCGCAGCGGCAACTTGTTGAAATGGCGTGCGAAGGACAGCGCCTGTTCGACCACGGCTGGGTCGGTGTGCGGGCTGCGCACGATTTCCAGCAGCGGCATTTTCGTCACCGGATTGAAAAAGTGCAGGCCGACGAGCCGCTCGGGGTTGGGCAGGGTTTCGCCCAATGATTCCAGCGGGATGCTGGAGGTGTTGGTGGCCAGCAGCGCTCCCGGTTTCATGCGTGGCAACACGTGCGCGAACAGGGCCTGCTTGGCAGCCACATCCTCGATGATGGCTTCGAGCACCACATCGGCCTTGGCCACGCCGTCGCCGCGTGCATCGGGTATCAGGCGGTCGAGCGCGTCGGTCATCAGGCGCGGCGATTTCAGCTTTTTGCCGAACAGTGCGCGCGCGCGTCCCATTGCACGGGCAAGCTGTGCCGCGCCGCGGTCCTGCAGGCTGACCGTCATCCCCTGCAATACGCCCCAGGCCGCAATGTCGCCGCCCATGACGCCGGCACCGATCACATGCAGATGGCGCGGGGCGAAGGCTTTCTTGTCGCCCTGGCCTTTCAATTGTTCCTGCAGCAGGAACACGCGCACCAGGTTCTGTGCGGCGTCTCCGCTCAGCAGCCGGGATACTTCGCGGGCCTCGCTGTCGTATAGCGCGGTCGAATGATTGGCATGCAGTCGCCAATGTTCGATCAGGGCATCGGGCGCAGGATAGTGTGCCGGGTTGACGCGCTCAGCCACCTGTTTATGCATTCGGGTCGCGACCAGGCCGCGTAGCGCAGGCCAGCCGGCGGCCTGCTGCAACAGGCCGGGCCGGCGTTGCGGCGGCTTGTTTCTCAGCACGTGCAGGCAGGCAATATCGAGCTGGCGCAGCGGCACGCAATCATCAATGAGGCCGATTTTCTTTGCGGCCCGCCCGGATACATTGCGACCGGACAACATCAGGTTCATCGCCGCCAGATGGCCGACGCGATCGATCGAGCGCACGCTGCCGCCAAAGCCGGGGAAGAGGCCGAGCCGTATTTCCGGGAAACCGAGTGTGGTCCTGGCATCGTCGGTGGCGATGCGGCAGGTACACGCCAGCGCGAGCTCCAGTCCGCCGCCGAGGCAGAAACCATGGATTGCGGCCACGCTCGGGCACGGCAGGCGTTCCAGGCGGAACAGCAGGGCGTGGGCGTTGCGAATCAGCGCTTCCGCCGCTTGCGGATTGCGCATGCCGGCAAAGCGTTTCACATCGGCGCCCGCAATAAAGCCGCTCGATTTGGCTGAACGGATTACGAGGCCATGGGGCGGGGCGGCTTCGAGTTCGGCCAGCACGGCGCCGAATTCGGCGAGCGTCTGGTCGGACAGGGTGTTGACGCCGGAATCGGCCTGATCGAAAACCAGCCAGGCAATGTCGCCGTCGCGGGTGAGGGTCCAGTGGTTCATGATGCGGCGCCTCGTTCGCTTAGCCCGCACTCGATCAACATGGCGCCGCCCTGGCCGCCGCCGATGCACAGGCTGGCGATGCCGCGCTGGGCAGCGTTCGCTTCCAGCACGCGCAGGAGGTGCAGCACGATGCGTGCGCCACTGGCCCCCACCGGATGTCCAAGGCTGATGCCGCCGCCATCCGGGTTGAGACGCTCGCGGTCGATAGAGGTGAACGGCGTGTCGCGGCCGAGCTCGTTGCGGCAGAAGTCGGCATCGGTCATGGCGTGCAAACACGCCAGCACCTGCCCGGCAAAGGCTTCATTGATTTCCCACCAGTCGATTGCGTCGGTGTCCCAGCGGCGACGCTGCAATAGTTGCGCAACGGCATAGGCCGGCCCCAAGCCCATTTGCGCCGGGTCGAGCCCGGACCAGGCGACATCGACGATGCGTGCGCGCGGCGCGAGCCTGTATTTTTCAACGGCCTCGGCCGAGGCGAGAATCAGGCAGGCGGCGCCGTCGGTTATCTGCGCCGAGTTGCCGGCGGTGACGCGGCCATATTTGAGATCGAACACCGGCTTGAGCTGGGCGAGTTGTTCCAGGCTGCTGTCGGCGCGCAGGCCGTTGTCGTGTTCGGTCACGCTCTGGCCGTCGTACAGCGGCACCAGTTCATCGGCCAGATTGTCCTGCGCGGCGGCGAGGCGCTGATGGCTTCGCAGGGCAAAGGCGTCCATTTCGGCGCGGGAAATATCGAAGCGGTGCGCCAGTTCTTCGGTGGTTTGCCCCATGGTCAGCCCCACCACCGGATCGGTCAGGCCGCGCAGCAAGCCAATCACCGGCACCAGATGCGCAGCGCGCAGGCGCGCCAGTTCGCGCAGTTTTTGCGGCAGGGTTTTCGCCCGGTTGAAGCCCGCCAGCCAGGCGGCCATTTTTTCGTTGAACAACACCGGGTGGTGGCTCATGGCCTCGGTGCCGCCCGCCAGCACCAGATCGGCGCGGCCGAGGGCGATATCCTTGGCCGCGGAATCCAGCGCCTGCATCCCCGAGGCGCAGTTGCGCTGCACCGTCCAGGCCGGAACGTGGTGACCGCAGCCCAGCCGCAGCGAAATCACGCGGCCGATGTTGGCTTCGTCGGGGCCCGAGGACACGCAGCCGAAAATCACCTCGTCCAGATCGCCTGGGGAAAAAGGCTGACGCAGCAGCAGTGCGCGCCCTGCGGCCACGCCGAGGTCGGCTGCGCGAAACGGGCCGGGCACGCCACGCGCCTTGATTTGCGGGGTGCGCGCACCGTCGACAATGTAGACCGGGCGGCCGGGAAGCAGCGTGGCGGCACTCATGATGCGGCCGCCTGGATCCGGCTTGCTGGCGCGGGCGATGGCGCGACCGCGTTGGCAGGGTGGCGGTCTTCGAAGCGGGCAAAGGCATCTACCTGGACGATCGTATCGACTCGCGCCTGATAAGCCTGGACCTGCTGCACCTCGGCGTCGCTGATCAGGTTTTTTTCGCGGGCTTCGGTCGCCAGCGCATCCAGCGTACGGGAACCCAGGCTTCCCTCGCGGCGCATGGCTTCCAGCCTGGCTTCGAGCGGTGCCAATGCATGTGCCAGCGCCAGCGCATCTTCCAGCTGACGGCTCCGTTCGTTCGCATCGGGATGGATGAATACGCCCGCTGTCAGGCGTTCGCGTGTGTCGGAAGGACAGAGCAGCAGGCGGGCAGCGGCATGTGCGGTCCGGTCGGACGGCCCGGAAAAGACAAAACCGGCGGGAAATGTCAGCACGCGCAATGTCCACGCCAGCGGCCGGCCCGGCAGGTTGCGATATAGCGAGCGAAAGCTTTCCTGCATCCGGTACAGGCTTTCCTGGAGTGCCCAGCGCACCAGAGGGTAATCGGCTTCAGGCTCGCCGTCATCGTGAAAACGTTTCAGAACCGAGGACGACAGATAGAGTTCGGACAGGACATCGCCGAGTCGTGCGGAGAGGCGTTCACGCCGTTTCAGTGACCCGCCGAGCGTCATCATTGCAGCATCCGCGCTCACGGCGAGGGCAGCGCTCATCCATGCCAGTGTCTGGTAGTAACGATGCGCCCGGCCGGCGGGAGCCGTGGCGCTGCGCCCGCGTGTCAGGCCGCGCAAAAAGGCGCGTCCGGTATTGCCGACCAGAAAGCGGGCATGGCCTATCAGCGCCCGATCAAACTGGCGCAGACCTTCGCCTGGGTCGGCGTGATGCATGGCGGCGAATTCGCGCAGCACCCAGGGATGGCAGCGAATGGCACCCTGGCCGAAAATGATCATCGAACGGGTCAGAATGTTTGCGCCTTCAACGGTGATGGCGATGGGGATGGCCTGATAGGCGCGGCCCAGCAGGTTGGATGGCCCGAGACAAATACCGCTGCCGCCCTGAATATCCATCGCGTCGTTGATGGCCCGCCGATATTTTTCGGTGAGGTGGTATTTGACGATGGCCGAAATAACGGAGGGATTTTCGCCCCGATCGAGATAGGCCAATGTCAGCCGGCGTGCGGATTCCATTTGATAGGTGAGGCCGGCGATACGTGCCAGCGCTTCTTCAACGCCTTCAAAATGCCCAATCGGCTGATTGAATTGCCGGCGTAGCCGGGCATAGGCCCCGGTAAAGCGGCTGGCGGCCTTGCCTGCCCCGGTGCACAGGGCGGGCAGCGAGATGCCGCGTCCTTCCGACAAACTTTCCACCAGCATGCGCCAGCCCTGACCGATGCCGGTTTCGCCGCCGACGATGTGCGTGAGCGGCACAAACACGTTGTGCCCGCGATTCGGTCCGTTCATGAACGGAATATTGAGTGCGTTGTGGCGCGCCCCGATTTCGACACCCGGCGTATCGTGCGGTACCAGCGCTACGGTGATGCCGAGCTCTTCGGTTGTGCCCAGCAGATGGTCAGGGTCGCGGCATTTGAACGCCAGGCCGATCAGCGTGGCGACCGGTCCCAGCGTGATATAGCGTTTTTGCCAGTTGAGCCTGAGACCGAGCACCGTCTCGCCTTTCCATAGGCCCTTGCAGATCACTCCCGTGTCGGGGAGGGCGCCCGCGTCCGATCCGGCATGCGGGCCGGTGAGCGCAAAGCAGGGGATTTCGTGACCTCGCGCGAGGCGGGGCAGATAGTAATCCTTTTGTTCGCGGGTCCCGTAGTGCAATAGCAGCTTGGCGGGCCCCAGTGAGTTTGGCACCATCACCGTGACCGCAGCGGCAATGCTGCGCGTGGCGAGCTTCATGACCACCGCCGAATGCGCGGCGTTGGAGAATTCCAGTCCGCCGTAAGCCCGCGGAATAATCATGCCGAAAAAGCCTTCCTGCCTGATGAAATGCCAGGTGCTTTCCGTCAGATCAAAATCCTCATGGGTAATCCGCCAGTCATCGATCATTCGGCACAGGGTTTCGGCCGGCCCATCAAGAAAAGCCTGTTCGTCGGCGGACAGGCGCGCGGGCGGGGTCGCAAGCAGAGTCTTCCAGTCGGGATTGCCCGAAAACAGGTCGCGGTCCCAGCCTACCGTACCTGCTTCGAGTGCCTGCTGCTCGGTTGCGGACAGGCTCGGCAGTACGGCGCGGAATCGTTTGAAAAGCGGAGCGGACAACCATGCACGCCGCAGCGGAGCAACCCGGAGCAGCAGTCCGGCAAGACCTGCCACACCAAGCAGCGCCAGCACAGCATTGACAAAAGATGCGAAATCCACGGCGGCCTCCTTTTATTGGTATGACTTCATCATAGACCGCCCCGTTTTTCTGTTGCGGCAGCAGTGATCCGGTGTCGCCAGGGTTCTGGATTGTCGAAGACGGATACCGGGTGGGGAAGAGGCGCGCGCTGAAACCTGCCGGGCGGTCTTGTGCCGGGGCTGGGTCTGACATTGCGATAAATGCGCTTTCCGGAAAAGATTTGTCAGGTTTTTGCCATGGCGCCGGTCTTCTGCTGTGACGGTCACGGCCGCCATCCTCACATTTCCATGGAGATAACCATGAATAAACGCGAATTAATGCTCAAATCCGCCATTGCCAGCGCGCTTGCGATTGGCATGGCAGCACTTTCGCGCTGGCTGCCAAGCCGGGTATGGAAAAATGCGCCGGCAAATTCAATCAGCGCATCATTAACCGGCGTGCCAGCCAGTAATCGAGGCTCATTTTTCCCGGACCACTCAGCAACAGTGGCACCAGCATGACCAGATACAGCACGGGCAGCTTGTAGCCGTTGTCGCAGACGTTGTAGCCGTTGCCCGCGTGCACGCTGGCCCAGGCAACGAGTGTCAGGATAATGAGCGACAGGCTGAAGAAGCGGGTCGCCAGCCCGATCACCAGCGCAACCGCGCCCAGCAACTCGGACCAGGTGGCCAGAAACCACGAAATATCGACTGGCACCACACTGAACGGAAAAGGGAAGTCATCCTGGATATCGACGAACCAGTTATTCCCTCCGTATTTCATGATGCCGGCTTCCCGGAATTCCCATGCGAGAACCAGTCGCAGACCCAGCAGGCTGACATGGCTCCCGGCCAGGTTGAGCCATGTCGTGAGGCTGGTATATAAATTTACAGCAGCATTCATGGCGGGCCCCCTATAAAACGGCCAACAGGGCGCGCTCACCGTCCGAAGCTGACCTTTTCAAGCGTGATTTTCATTTCTTCTTGCTGGTGGCGCCGCATTTGCCCTCACCGCACTTGCCGTCTTTGGCCTTGGTCCCTGCATCCGGGGCCATTTTGGCACCGCCGCATTTTCCATCCTGGACTTTGCCATCGGCGGGCCGTGCATTCTGGGTGGCGCCACACTTGCCATCTTTGGCTTTTTCAGTGGCGGCAAGCTGATAGCCTTGGGTCAGGCCATTCAGTGCGAAGGGATTACCGCCTGCGTGAGCGATACCTGCGGTACCGAGCGCAGCGGTCAATGCGAGGGTAAGGGTGGTTGCATGAGCTTTCATGATTGTTCTCCAACGAGGTGAATGAATGGATTGCCTTGACAGCGCATCCACCTATTCGTCGGGCCGACTGGCACTTCCTTACAGGCTTGTGGATTTCGTGTTGCATTCCGGGTTGGTATTGGCGTCATTCGCAGCCTTTTGAAACGCGACAATAAAAAATAAGCTATACCACTGCGTGCACATTTCATTAACGAAAGGAATCCCGCATGTTGAAAATTGCATTTGCTGTTTTATCAGCCGCACTTGTCGTTTCTCCCGTATACGCTAAAAGCAAGCTGGTGACGCTTGCCAGCGCAAACACGACGAAAGTTACCGCCGACAAAATCGAAACCCTTGCCCGGACAGGGGGCCTGAACGTGTTTGCGCGCATCGATCATGCTGCGGGGGCGCACAGCATCGGAGAAAAACTGCGACCCACAGAACTGCTGATTGTGGGTAATCCCAAAGGCGGCACGCCCTTGCTGCAATGCTCGCAGCTGTATGGCATTGATCTGCCATTGCACATTCTGGTTTGGGAGGATGCCGAAGGAAAAAGCTGGCTGAGCTACACCGACCTGGGCAAACTGGGCCCCAAGATCGAGGGTGAGAACTGTGACACGGTGCTCAAGCGGCTGTCCGGTGCGCTCGTAGACCTGGTCAGCGAAGCCGCAAAGCAATAGACCGAGAACCGCAAGGTCCCGTCTCGCAAGGTAACGTCGGTATAGGCAGGGCACCGGCCGCTGTTCCGTGCGTGAGGCACCGCCCGGCCATCCCCGCCTGCATGAATGCATTGCTGACACCCGCCGCTGCCTGTATAGTTCGGCCTCCCGCACCCCGCCAATCGGTGCGCGGTTCTCACCCCGATCTCCCGATCCCCTATTCGTCTGCCTCGATTGGTGTCACGCAAACGTGACAGGCCGTCGCAGGAAATCCACATGACTACAGAAATCACTTTTTCCAGCCTGGCGCTGGCCGAACCCATTTTGCGTGCCATTGCCGATGCCGGCTATACCACGCCCACCCCGATTCAGGCGCAGGCGATTCCGCAGGTACTGACCGGCGGCGATCTGCTTGCCGCCGCGCAGACCGGCACCGGTAAAACTGCCGGATTTACCTTGCCGGTTTTGCACCAGTTGTCCACCCGCGCTGCACAAGCGCCCAAGGCAGGCCGCCCACGCTGCCTGATCCTGGTGCCGACGCGCGAACTCGCCGCGCAGGTGGATGAGTCAGTCAAAACCTACGGCAAGCATCTGTCCCTGACTTCGATGGTGATGTTCGGCGGCGTCAATATCAATCCGCAACTGAAGGCGCTGAAGTCGCGCGTCGATATTCTGGTTGCGACGCCCGGCCGGCTGCTCGATCACATGGGACAGAAAACGGTGGATCTGTCCGGCATAGAAATCCTCGTGCTTGACGAGGCGGACCGCATGCTCGACATGGGGTTTATCCGCGACATCAAGAAAGTGCTTGCGGTGGTGCCGAAGCAACGCCAGACATTGCTGTTTTCAGCCACGTTTTCAGACGAGATCAAGACGCTGGCCAATAGCCTGCTGCGTAACCCGGGCTGCATCGAGGTGGCACGCCGCAACACGACGGTGGAAATTATCGAGCAATCGATGCACCGTGTCCCGCAGGCGCACAAGCGTGATCTGCTGGCGCACCTGATCAAGCACCATGACTGGCAGCAGGTGCTGGTATTCACCCGCACCAAGCACGGCGCCAACAAACTGGCCGAAAAACTGATCAAGGACGGTATCACCGCCGCCGCGATCCACGGCAACAAGAGCCAGTCGGCACGCACCAAGGCGCTGGCCAGCTTCAAGGACGGCGGCGTACGCGTGCTGGTCGCCACCGACATCGCCGCGCGCGGCATCGACATCGACCAGTTGCCGCAAGTGGTCAACTTCGAATTGCCGAACGTGGCGGAAGACTATGTCCACCGCATCGGCCGCACCGGCCGTGCCGGCAGCACCGGCTCGGCGCTGTCGCTGGTGGATGACGAAGAACTCAGCTATTTGCGCGATATCGAAAAGCTGATCAAGCGCTCGATCGTGCGGGTCGAAATCGAACCGGGTTTTGTTGCTCCCGCCAAGGCTGACCTTATGTCCGACGAACGTCCGCCACGCCCACCACAGGGACGCGGCGGACGCGGGCAAGGGCAGGGCCAGAATGCCCGCCAGCCGCAATCGGGCAACCGCCATGCATCGGGCCGCGCACCACAAGGTCAGGCGGCCACAGGTGCAGGCGGCGGCGCCAAACCCGCACCGAGCCGATCCGCCCAGCCGCGCAAACCGCGTCCGCCGGCAGCCCTGTTCGCCGCCAAACCGGGATCGCGCGGGCATTAACGCCAGCCCCAGGCGCGGGGTTTTTCCCAGCGTGCCGGGTTTTTTAGAATCCCCGTCTTCCAGCAAGTCAATGGAAGAGCCTGGTTGTTGACGACCGGTCGGCTTTTCAACCACGGCCTCGCATTTACTGGGAGAATCGCCGCCATGGACACCCTCGCCAGCTACGACGAACTGCCTTACGACAGCCTGCCGCTGCCGGAAACCCAGCCGGATTTTCTGGCAGCAGTGGCCCGCTTGCATGGCTTTGATGCGCCCGATCCAACGCGTGCGCGCATCCTCGAACTGGGCTGCGCGCAGGGCGGCAACCTGATTCCCCTGGCGCGGCGCTGGCCGGAGTCTCAATGCGTAGGTGTGGAGTTGTCGCGCGTGCAGGCGGAGAGGGGCACCCAATTCATCCAGCAACTGGGTTTGGCCAACGCCCGTATCCTGCATGGCGACCTGGCTGCCTTGCCCGACGGCCTGGGCACATTCGATTACATCATCGCGCACGGCGTGTTTTCCTGGGTACCGCCTGCGGTCCGGCAGGCGCTGCTCGACGTCTGCCGGCGCCATCTGTCGCCGCATGGCGTGGCGTACATCAGCTTCAATGTCACGGCCGGTTGGGTGCCGCTACAGCCCTTGCGCACCGCGCTGATCGCGCGCACCGCCGCCGGTTTGCCGGCGCCCGCGCGTTATCAACAGGCGTTGCGCGTGCTGAACGAACTCGAAGCCGAATGGACCGATCCGGTGTTGCGCAAGGAAATCGCCTTCCTCAAAACCGCGGCGCCGTCGTACCTGTTTCACGAATACCTTGCCGACTTCAATGTGCCCGTCAGCTTCGGCGAATTCTCCATGCAGCTCGAATCGCATGATTTGCGTTACCTCGGCGAAGCCGGGCCGCGCCACGCCGTGGTCGAACTCGAAGACGCCTGGGGCTTGTCTCCCGAAGGCATGGCCGGGCGCTGGCAGGATGCCGAATCGGCGCTGGACGAAGCGCATGCCACGCGCTTCAGGCGGGCGCTGCTCGCGCGCGACGACGCCCCCTGCGCACAGCCTCCGCAAGCCGCGGCCTTGAGCCGCCTGGCGTTTTATACCGACCTGCAAAGCGACGACGAAATCGACCTGGAAAACGCAAGCGAGCAGCGCTTCATCAACCCCGCAGGCAACGCCTTTCCGGTCGCACAGCCGGTGATGAAAGCAGCCGTGATGGCCCTCTCGACGGCGTATCCCGATGCGCTGACGTATCCGGATTTGCTGATAGCCGCCCGGCAGGTGATGGCCGAATTCGGCGCGTCAAACCATGTCGATGAAGCCCTGTTCCGCAACGCGCTGTTTCCGCTGGTAGCGGCCCATGGCGTGATGCCCTGCCTCAGCGCCGGTTCGGCGGCGGGCAGCCCTGGTGAATATCCGTGCGCGCATAGCCTGGCCCGATTGCAGGCGCGTTCACCTGGCTGGGTGGTCAGCGGCATACGTCACGTGGCCCTGGATCTGGACGTCCCTGCGCGCACGCTGCTGGGTATGCTGGACGGTCGCCACCCCGTCGACGAACTCGCCATCCTCATGCAGGCCACCTTGGCCGAAATGGGATTGGCGCCATCGTTGGCGCATGTCCGCGAACGCACTAACCAGCAATTGTGGTTGTTTGCCCGGCAGGGTTTGCTGGTGGAGAAAAGCAGCGATTGAGCATCCTTTCTCGGCCGCTGGCGCGTTTGATTATCGAATCCCCCGGTCCGCCGGAAAATCCGGCATGGGCATTCTCCGCGGTTGGGGCCGCCTTATTATGCAGCTCGAGGGAACCAATGGGCTTACCCCGACCCTAAAATCAGGATGCAAAGGAAATAGCATTTCATGAAATAGGCTGGGTACGGCAATGGGCTGTACTCGCTATCAACAGCAAAGGGAAATCATGCACAAGCGTATCAAGTGGCTTAACCGTGTCATTGCGAGTGTTGTCTTCTTTTCGACATTCGGCTTGTCGTCTGTTGCTTACGCCGAGCCGAGCAATAGTTCACCAAACAACACCAAACCGCCTCTGCAGATTGTCCACCAGACCGGACTCAAGGTGGTTGTCCAGATCAACTACACCGACGCCGTGCCTAACGGCGTAAGCAAACAGGTGCTGGCCACCAAGAATCTTCACGCTCAATATAAGGCCCTGGGCATGAAGCAGGGCAAGGATTACGAAATCGTGATGGTATTCAGAGGCGATGGCGCCCAGTTGCTCCTGACCGACGCGGCCTACGACCAGAAAGTCAAGCAGCCGCATCCCAAAGGCAACCCGAACCGGGCGATACTCGATGCACTGAACAAGGACGGCGTGGTGATGTACGAGTGTGCGGTGGCGATGAAGGAGAAAGGCTATACGCCCCACGATATTCTTCCCTATAGCCGGATTGTCGAATCCGGCATCACCACCCTTGTGGATTTGCAAAAATCCGGCTATCTGTCAGTCACACCTTAAAACCCGGGTGATAGGAATGGCGGTTATCCCCCTCCAACCGCCATCTCCTTTTGAAGCTTGCTCAGCGATCAGTCCGGCATCCTGTGACTTCTATATGTTGATGACAACGGGTTCGCCCTGTGTTGCCAAATCGGATATTGCGACTCGTAAGCTTACAAAATAAGCTCAATCATTAAAACAGTTGAAATCAGCCTTGGTGACGCCACAATCCGGGCAGCGCCAATTGTCTGGAATGCTTTCGTAGCGCGGCTGGGCCATTCGCGGGTACGCGTGCTGGGTGGATTTTTTATCGCAGCGGCCGTGCGATCCCGCTGGCCGGCTGGAGCAGGTCAAAAGTGACTATGCACGCCATGCGTTACATTGAACGGGTCGGCCTCAAGGGCGCCGAACACAAGAAGCCATCGCAGCTTTCTGGGGGCATGAAACAACGCGTCGGAATTACGCGTGCGTTTTCCATCCAGCCGAAAATGCTGCTGATGGACGAGTCCTTCGGCGCGCTCGATGCGCTGACGCGCGGCGTGATCCAGGAGGAACTGCTGAAAATCTGTGCCGAAACGCAGCTGACCGTGTTCATGATCACCCATGATGTGGATGAAGCCATCCTGCTGATGTCGAACGGCCCGCACGCGCGCATTGCCGGAAGCGTCAACAATACCCTGCCGCGGCCGCGTGATCGCAGCCACATTCACAAGCAGGGGCACGACTACCCGATCCGCAACCACCTTGTCGATTTCCTGGTGAGCCGTTCCAGGCTGTTCGGCAATCTGCGCGACGCGCCCGATGCGCCGGGCTCGCCCACTGTGTTCGAGCCGGCCGACCTGATCGAGCCCGCTGCTCCAGCCGAATCCGAAGGCGGTCATACGCCGCCCATCGGCAAGCCCTCTCTTCACCTCGTTAACGCTAAGGATCATCATGAACCGTACTGAAGTCACCGACCTCATCCTCGCCGCCAAACATACAAAAGGCCTCAAGTGGGCAGACATCGCCAAGACGGTTGGCCAGAGCAAGGAATGGACAACCGCAGCCCTATTGGGGCAAATGACACTGGACAAGAAGCAGGCCACTGCCGTCGGCAAGTTGCTGGCATTGTCACCCGAAGTGGTTGCGCTGCTGCAACTCGTGCCGTACAAGGGCAGCCTGCCGACAGCCATTCCAACCGACCCGCTGCTTTACCGCTTCTATGAATTGATCCATGTGTACGGCACAACGATCAAGTCTTTAATCCATGAGGAGTTTGGCGACGGCATCATGAGCGCGATTGATTTTTCAATGGATATTTCGCGCGAAGCTGACCCAAAGGGGGATAGGGTAAAAATCGTGTTGAACGGCAAGTTTTTGCCTTACAAGATGTACTGAATTGCTGTTGCGCTGCGTTCGTTCCCGCAGAGCGAGCGCAGCGAGCGGCCACTTAGCCGGATATTTCCTGAATCGGAGGTCGGCACAGCGTGTAGACCCGCATAATATCCGGGTTAGGAGCCTGGCGGCTCAGAAATCCCGGCCCGCAAGCACTTCATGTCCTCGACACCCACGATGACAGGTTCCCCCCCGCTTCGCCACACCGGATGCTTGAGCATGACGGTGGTAAACAGGGTTGAATTGATGAGCGCCTCATTCCAGTTGCGCAGCCTTGGATAGGGTGACCGGGCAAACCATGCCGGGTCCACGCCCGCGAATTGGCGGATGAAAGGCAGAATTGCCGCATCGGCGATAGTGGGCTGGTTGCCTAACAGGGCGGCATGGGCATGCAGTCGATCTTCGAGCTGTCGCAGAAACGGCTCAGCTTCGGCCCGGTAATGGCTTTGCGGGTGTTCGGGGTGGCGGCCGGCGTATTTGTAGCGATCCAGGGCGGTCTTGAACGCGCCATCGTTGATGTGCACCAGTGCCGTTGCGGCTTCGACATGGCGGCCATGGTCACCGAGCCAGTTGTGCGGGTCGCGCTGGTTGAGCGCCCATTGCATGATGTCCCAGCTTTCGTCGATGACCTGCCCATCCGGCAGCACCAGCACGGGCACGCTGCCTTTGGGGGAGGCGGCCAGCATGACGGCGGGTTTGTCGCGCAGCTGGATTTCGCGCAGTTCGTAGGCGGTGGCGCTGGCATGCAGTGCGAGACGGGCGCGGATGGCGTAGGGACAGCGTCTGAACGAATAGAGAACCGGGAGCATGGGCACGGGTTTACGGAGCGGGTCCGGGCATGGCTGATTGCGCATCGCCGTCAACATTTCGCCTGGGTGGGATGCGGGTCACGTTGGACGGGCCTTGAGGCCGAGCTGGAAGCGGGTGGCTTGCGCTGTCGAGGTGACGCTGACCGAGCCCTCATGGGCGTCGATGATGGCTTTGACGATGGCCAGCCCGAGGCCCGCCCCGTCGCCCTTGCGCTGACGCGAGGCATCAATACGATAAAACCGCTCGAACAATTTGGGTAGATGTTCGGCAGCAATTTCCGGACCGGGGTTCTCGACCACGACCGTGGCCTGATCGTCTTGGCAGCTCAATGAGACGCATACCTGTTGTCCGGGCGGCGTATGGCGAATGGCGTTGGAAATGAGGTTGCTCAGCGCGCGCCGCAACATCAGACGATCGCCGGGCACGGTGGCCGAGCCGGTCATTGTCAGCGACACGGCGCGCTCTTCGGCCCAGGCTTCAAAGTAGTCAAACAGGCCCTGCGTCTCTTCGGCCAGATTGACTTTTTCCAGCCCCGGCTTGAGCAGGCCGTTGTCGGTTTGGGCGAGGTAGAGCATGTCGCCCACCATTTGCGCCATGCGCTCATACTCTTCTAGGCTGGAGTAGAGAATTTCCTTGTAGGCATCCTTGTCGCGCGCACTGGACAGCGCCACCTGCGTTTGCGTCATCAGGTTGGAAATGGGCGTGCGCAATTCGTGCGCGATATTGGACGAGAATTCGGAAAGCCGGCGGAAGGAATCGTCCAGGCGCGCGAGCATGGCATTGAAGGCGGTGGCCAGCGGCTTCAATTCCGCAGGCAGATGGGTGTCCGGCAGGCGGTCTTGCAGGTGTTCGGCCGAGATGCCCGAGACCATGTCCGTGACCTGTCGCAGCGGCGCCAGGCCCCAGCGCGTCACCCCCCACCCCAAACCCGCCGTGGCCAGGGTGGCCAGGGCAATGGCAATGGCGAGCACGATGCGGAAGGTTTCCATGAATACCTCATGCCGCTTGATATCCTGCCCCAGCACCACGGTGTAGGGCTGGCCGTTGCCCGAGCTGATGGCTACCACCATGCCGCGGTAGCCTGTTTCCGCCTGCTGCCAGTGCTGGAGCGCGCCCTTGCTGCAGTCGACTGGGCGGCTTTGGCAGTTTTTCAGCATGGCGGCCGGAAAAACCGCCCCGGGTGTGGCATACCAGGGCGTGCCGGCGGGATCACTGACAGCCACCATCAGACCGTGGTGGCCGACCAGCGCATCGTCGAGCTGCGAGGGTAACTGGTCGATCTCGCCGGGCGTGCGCGCATGCCTGAACAGATTCTGGATCAGTTCCAGCTTGCCGTTGAGTTCATGGCGGTCGCCTTCCTCAAAATGGGATTCCATCACGTGCGCCAGAAAATACCCTGTTGCAAGCAGAACGCCGCACGCCGCAGCCGCAAAAAACAGGCTGATGCGGGCGGTGAGGGAAAGTGGCTTCATGCGGCTGCGTCATCCATGCTGGTTTCGAGCACATACCCCATGCCGCGTACGGTGTGGATGAGCTTGAGTTCAAATGCCTCGTCAATCTTGACGCGCAGCCGGCGCACCGCCACATCGATGACATTGGTGTCGGAGTCGAAATTCATGTCCCATACCTGAGACGCGATCAGGCTGCGCGGCAACACTTCGCCCTGGCGCCGCAGAAACAATTCCAGCAGCGCAAACTCCTTGGCAGTCAGGTCGATCTTGTGTTGCCCCCGGGTGGCCCGGCGGCGAAGCAGGTCGAGTTCCAGGTCCGCCGCTTTCAGGATGTTGGCTTCCAGGCTGGCATGTCCGCGTCGCACCAGGCTCCTGACCCGGGCCAGCAGTTCGGCAAACGCAAAAGGTTTCACCAGGTAGTCGTCGGCGCCCAGTTCCAGCCCCTTGACGCGGTCTTCCACCTGGTCGCGGGCGGTCAAAAACAGCACAGGCATATCGATCCCGGCCCGGCGTACGCCTTCCAGCACCTGCCAGCCATTCAGCCCCGGCAGCATGACATCCAGAATCATCAGGTCATAATGACCCGCTTTGGCGAGCTCGAGTCCATCCCATCCATCCCGGGCCAGATCGGTCACAAAGCCGGCTTCTGTCAGACCCTGCCTGAGGTAGTCGCCGGTCTTGGGTTCGTCTTCTACGATCAGTAGTTTCATGGCGCTCTGCCTGGAATGGATGAGCTATCCTGCCACAGCTGCCGCCCAAGATGGAATGCATTACAAACTTGTCATCAACCGGTCAGCTTTATGTGGGGGGCGTGATTGCAAGATGGTGCCAACACCCGAGCAGACCCTGTCCGCGAAACGATTATTTGAGTTTGGAGGCAACACGTTATGAAGCGTAATTCGATCAATCCACTGCAACCGGTCATCGCACTGCCTGATTTGCCGCGCCGCCGGTTTGTTCAGGGGCTTGCGGCAGGTGGCCTGTTGCTCGGCCTGGGACCCGTTATCAGCCCGTCCTGGGCGCGGAGCGTGGAAACGACCCGGAGTACAGTGCCGGTACTCGAAGGCACGGAGTTCAATCTTACGATAGGCGAGACGCCGGTGAATTTCACCGGTTCGCCGCGCATGGCCACTACCATTAACGGCACGGTCCCCGGCCCGACGCTGCGCTGGCGTGAGGGTGACACCGTTACCCTGCGCGTCACCAACACACTGGCGGTCGATACCTCCATCCACTGGCACGGGCTTCTGCTGCCTTTCGAGATGGACGGCGTGCCTGGCGTGAGCTTCAAGGGCATTGCCCCCGGGGAAACCTTTGTCTACCGGTTCAAGGTGGTCCAGACGGGCACCTACTGGTATCACTCGCATTCGGGGATGCAGGAACAGACCGGCATGTATGGCGCCATCATTATTGATTCGGCAGCGGGGCGTTCAACCCAGACCGAACGCGATTATGTGGTGCAGTTCTCGGACTGGACCGACGAAGACCCGATGCGTGTCTTCTCCAAACTGAAGATGCAGAGTGATTACTACAACTTCAATCAACCCACGGCGGTCGATTTCTTCCGTGACGTTTCGGAAAAAGGCTTCAAGGCCGCGCTCGAAAAACGCAAGATGTGGAACCAGATGCGGATGAACCCGACCGATCTGGCGGACATTTCGGCCTACACGTATACCTATCTCACCAACGGTGCGACCCCTGCCGCAAACTGGACCGGAATCTTCAAGCCTGGCGAAAAGGTGCGCCTGCGCCTGATCAACGGATCGGCGATGACCTTTTTCGACGTGCGTATCCCGGGCCTGAAAATGACCGTGGTTCAGGCCGATGGCCAGGATGTGGAGCCGGTGACGGTTGATGAAATCCGCATCGGCGTGGCAGAAACCTACGATGTGATCGTAACGCCCGCCGACGATACCTATACGATTTTTGCCCAGTCGATGGATCGTACCGGCTATGCGCGCGGCACGCTGGCCACCCGTGAAGGCCTGTCTGCGGCAATTCCAGCACTGGACAAACCCGAAGAGCTGGGCATGGGCGACATGATGGGCGACATGGGCGGGGGCAAGCCCGGCATGGACCACGGCAGCATGCCGGGAATGAATCATGGCGGCATGGCGATGGATCACAGCCAGCATGCCATGGGCGGTATGGCGGCGGCGGGGGCGCTACGGGTTCCCAGCACCCAGGCACGCCACGCCCGAACCGAATACGGACCCAGCACCGATATGCGGGTGGACATGGCGCGTACCAACCTCGACGACCCCGGTGTCGGTTTGCGCAACAATGGCCGCCGCGTGCTGACCTATGCCGATCTGCATACGGTGGGCGGACCGCTGGATCCCCGGGATCCCGGTCGCGAGATCGAACTCCACCTCACCGGCAATATGGAGCGCTACACATGGTCGCTCGACGGCCTCGAGTTTGGCAAATCCACGCCGGTGCTTTTCAACCATGGCGAACGGGTTCGCATCATTCTGCATAACGACACGATGATGACCCACCCCATGCACATGCATGGCATGTGGAGTGAACTCGAAGCCGATGGGGGCGGGTTCCAGGCACGCAAGCACACGATCAACGTGCAGCCGGCGCAGCGCATCAGCTTTTTGGTCCACGCGGACGCACTGGGCCGATGGGCGTGGCATTGCCACCTGCTGTTCCACATGGATGCGGGCATGTTCCGCGAAATCGTCGTAGCCTGAGCGCTGATTGAAACGAGAGGATTATGAAGATGATAAAGAACCGAATGAACATGCTGGCGCTGGCGATGATGGCCATAGGCGCAGGGCCGGTGTGGGCTCAAACCGGCGGTAGCGCCGACACGGAGGATCACTCGCAGCATGGCAGCATGGCGCCTGCCAAGACCCAGGCCGTGACCGAGCCTGAACCGATGCCGGAAATGGATCACAGCAAAATGGATCACGGCAGCATGGACCACAGTTCGATGCCCGGGATGAAATCCGACACATCCGCCCCTGCCGCGACGACCATGCCGGGTATGGATCACGGCAGCAAGCAGGAAATGAGCGGGATGGATCACAGCGGAATGCAGATGCAGGGGGGGCCAGCGCCTGCCGATGCACGAGATCCTCACGCCTATTCGGGTGGCCATACGCTGGATACGGGGGCCTACGCCCTGCCGCCTTCGCAACGCTTGCGCATGGCGGATGAACACAGTTTCGGCGCCCTGCTGGTCGATAGCCTGGAACGCAACTTCAGCAGCAACGGCAACGGCACATCCTATGACGCCCAAGCCTGGTTTGGGCGGGATTACGACCGGCTGGTCATCAAGGCCGAAGGCGCGGTAGCCCACGGCAAGGTGGAAGAAGCCCGCACCGAACTGTTATGGGGGCACGCCATTGCGTCGTTGTGGGATGCCCAGCTGGGTCTTCGCTATGACAATGGCGTCGGCCCCGACCGGGGGTGGCTGGCCTTCGGCGTGCAAGGCCTTGCCCCTTACTGGTTTGAAGTCGACGTTGCCGCGTATGTGGGCGAGAACGGACGGACTGCGCTGCGAGTGGGGGCGGAGTACGACATCCTGCTGACGCAGAAGCTGGTCTTGCAGCCGCGCATCGAACTCAATGCCTATGGCAAGCAGGATGCGGAACGCGGGATCGGCTCAGGCCTCTCGGAGGCTGACGCGGGCGTGCGCCTGCGTTACGAATTCACGCGACAGTTCGCGCCTTATATTGGGGTCGAGCGCGTGGCGAAATTCGGCCAGACAGCGGACTTTGCGCGCGATGAAGGCGAAAAAACCGCCGAGACGCGCTGGGTCGCGGGCGTTCGCTTCTGGTTCTAGTTGGGGGCGGCCTGTAGGGGCGGGCCGGGCGGATTTTCCTGACCCATTGACCTTTGAGGATATTGTGATGAATCGAAGAAAATTCCTGGCGCTTACGGCGGCCATTCCGCTTACCGCCGTGGGTGCGTACGCCGTGTTCAGAGCACCTGCCAGCGCCACGGATTTTTCATCCCCGCTGTTCATTCCGGGTGAGGGCGGACCTTTTGGCGTACTGACCCCACAGGGCAAGCTGGCGCTGGTTGCCGAGCGGGGCACGTTGCCGCTGGTGGGTGGAAATACCACGCCTTTTCTCTGGTATCGCACCCAGCACCAAGGCAAGACCTATCAAAACCCGATTCTGAAAGTGAAGACCGGCACGCACCTGTCGGTTACGCTCGACAACGCGCTTGACGAGGGCACCATCCTGCACTGGCACGGCTTGCATCTGCCCGGGAAAATGGACGGCAACCCGCGCGATACCATTGATCCAGGTGCCCAGTATCAATATGACTTCACTGTCAACAACCGCAGTGGCACCTACTGGTATCATACCCACGCACATGGTCACACCGCCAAACAGGCTTACATGGGGCTGGCCAGTTTCTTCATTGTCGAGGACGACGATGAAGTGGCGCTCCGCGAAGCGCTGGACCTGGAGCTGGGCGTGACCGATCTGCCGGTCGTCATCCAGGACAAGCGCTTGAATCAGACCGGCGAGTTCATCTACAGCCCGAATCCGATGGAAAAGATGATGGGCTATCTGGGGGATACGATTCTTGCCAACCTCACGCCCAGTCCGTTCACGGAAATCGGGGCGCGCCTCTATCGTTTCCGGTTGCTGAATGGCTCGACTGCGCGCATCTACAAGATTGCTTTTGCCCTGGGGGAAAAACGGCTTCCCTATCATGTCATCGGTAACGACGGGGGACTGCTCGACAAGCCGTACCGGGCCAGTGAGGTATTTCTGGCGCCGGGCGAGCGGCTGGATATCCTGCTCGATGCCAGCACGCTGTCGAAGGGTGACGCGGTGTATCTGCGCAGCCTGGCATTCGATTCGCTAGAAGGTGGCGGCATGATGGGCATGATGGGCATGATGGGGTCGACCCGCCCCGCCAATGGTGACGCCTTCGATATCATGAAGCTTGTGGTCAAATCCCCGGGAGGCGCCCCCCCGCGCCTGCCGGCGCGTCTGTCGCAGATCCAGCCCATCAGGACGTCGGGTGCGGCCGTGCGCTCGATCAACCTTGAAATGGCGCAGATGCGCTGGCTCATCAACGGTGACACGTATCAGATGGATGCCTTTCCCATCGAAGTGAAACGTAACAGCGTAGAGATATGGGAGATTCGCAATGCCGATCACAGCATGCCGCATCCCATGCATATCCACGGCTTCCAGTTTCAGGTCGAATCCCGTCAGAATAGCCCCGCCCAGATGGGTGCGCTGGCTACCTACGGCAACGGCCGCACGGTAAGCGATCTGGGCTGGAAAGATACGGTGCTGGTGTGGCCGGGCGAAACGGTTCGCATTGCAATCGATTTTTCGCACGATTTCGGCGGCGACCAGACCTACGTGTTCCACTGCCATAATCTCGAACATGAGGACGGGGGCATGATGGTTAACCTGCGTGTGCGGGCGTAGCGGCATGCTCCTGGCCGGACGTCGGCGGCGATCGTTAGGGTAGGCCCTGCTGGGCCTTGCCACCGCGAGGCGCAACCGCGGCGTCGGGGCAGACGTGAGCGGATAGTCTGAGTGAAGCGGGGCAGGGTAGCCGCCGCGATGGCGTGTGCTGGCGCCGATACGCCACCTGAAGAACTTCTTCGGGTGGCATTTTATTGTGAGGAGAAAGCGATGAAGGGTTTTGTGGCGGGCGTGCTGACCACGCTGATAGTGGGGGCAGGCATCGGGCTTGGAATGGTGTATGGCGGCAAGGTGGATGTGGCTGCGGACAGTCCGCATAGCGATCTCATCTTCCGCCTGCTGGAAACCGCGCGGGAAAAATCGATAGACCGGGGTGTCAAAGATATCAGTGTGCCTGTCAATCTGGCGGACAAGGAACGCATCCGCCGCGGCGCGGGGAACTACGACGCCATGTGCGCGAGCTGTCATCTTGCCCCCGGTGCTGAAAACTCCGAAATCCGGATGGGGCTGTATCCGACGCCGCCTGACCTGAGCGCAATACTGGATGCACCTTCTACCGCAGAGTCAGCACGTCAATTCTGGGTGATCAAGCATGGCATCAAGGCATCCGGCATGCCGGCCTGGTCCAAGGGCGGCATCGAAGACGCGGCGATCTGGGATATGGTCGCTTTTTTGCAGGCGATGCCCGGGCTGACCCCGGCGGATTACGGGGAACTCGTCGAAGCGAGTGACGGCCATTCGCACGGCGGCCTGGTGGAGGGGGCGCCCATGCATGGACAGGGTGGCGCCTCGCCGTCGGCGCCAGTCAAGGCACGTGGCGGACATGACAATTCGGATGGCCATGGGCACTGAATAACGTGGCTGTCATCGTGCCTGCGCGGCGTGCGTGTGACAGCCCCTTGCGGGTGGCTGCGCTTGAAAAATTCGCTCACCGGTCCCCCCGGATGGCTCAGATGACACAATTGTCATGTTCCGGTCAGGGCGTTGTTACGCTACAGGAGCCACACTGGAATCATCACCACTCAGGACATTCGCATGAAAATGAATTTCTTCCGTATGCTGCTGCTCGGTATGGCAACACCCGCCGCCTGGGCCGCATCTGAAGCACCCATCGTCGATGTGTATAAAAGCCCCACCTGCGGCTGCTGCAATAAATGGATCGAGCATCTGGAAGCCAACGGCTTTACCATCCGCAGTCATGACACCCAGAATGTGGTGGCCCACAAAGCCCGCCTGGGTGTGCCGGTAGGCTACGGGGCATGCCATACTGCGCAGGTGGATGGCTATCTGGTAGAAGGGCATGTACCAGCGAAGGAAATCAAGCGCATGCTCAAAGAAAAGCCCCGCGCCCGTGGCCTGGCGGTCCCGGGGATGCCAATGGGATCACCGGGGATGGAAACCAGTGGGTCCAAGGATTCGTATGATGTTTTTATGGTGAAGCGGGACGGGACGACCAGGTCCTACGCCCATTATTGAGGAAATGAAATGAAATCGATGTTAACCCTGATTGCACTGGGCGCGAGCCTGACATTGACCCTGCCTACCATGGCAGGCACGGGACACAGCCATGATGACGAGCCGGCCCCGACAGCGGTAAAAGCCGGTTTTATCAACGGTGAAGTCAAAAGATTATACAAAGAGCAGGGCAAGATCGCCCTCAAGCCCGAGATGGGCATGCAGGGCATGTCGATGGTATATCGCGTCAAGGATGCAAGCCTGCTGGATCAAGTCAAGGTCGGCGACAACGTGCGTTACATGCTGGAAAAAGTGGGACGTGATCTGGCTGTGACCAAGCTGGAAATAGTGAAATAAAGCCTGGCCAGCGACAAACTCAAGCCTGGATGGGGCGGCAGATTTTACTGACCATGAAACACAGTAGATGACGTCCCTGGGACATCCGTTTTTTTTGGAGCCGCCCCGCCTGGGTGGGGACGCGTCAATTTTTCACCGAGCCACAATGCCCGGGGATAAGGAGAGTAAGCGCGCGAGGGTATGTAGACAGGGGCTTGCTTGCGCACGGTGGCAGCGGCATTGTCTGATCTTTGCGCGTCATTATGGGATTACGGGTGATGGGTGGGTATGGAATGACGGGTGGCTTCATGGTGCGTCTCCTTGGTCGGTTAGCGTCACAGCACCTCGGCAGCATAGTCGGCCAGACGCGAACGTTCGCCGCGTTGCAGGGTGACATGCCCGTTGTGCGGCCAACCTTTGAAATGGTCGACCACATAGGTGAGGCCTGAGCTGCCCTCGGTGAGGTAAGGGGTGTCGATTTGCGAAATATTGCCGAGACACACCACCTTGGTTCCCGGCCCGGCTCGCGTGATCAGGGTTTTCATCTGCTTGGGCGTGAGGTTCTGTGCTTCATCAATAATAAGAAACTTATTGAGAAAAGTACGGCCTCGCATGAAATTTAACGATTTGACCTTGATCCGGCTGCGAATCAGGTCCTGGGTGGCCGCGCGTCCCCAGTCACCGCCTTCGTCATCACTCTTGTTCAGCACGTCGAGGTTGTCTTCCAGGGCCCCCATCCACGGCGTCATTTTTTCTTCCTCGGTGCCGGGCAGAAAGCCAATGTCCTCACCCACCGGCACAGTAACCCGCGTCATGATGATCTCGGTGTAGATTTTCTTGTCCAGCACCTGCGCCAGCGCTGCGGCCAGCGTAAGCAGTGTCTTGCCAGTCCCGGCCTGGCCGAGCAGGGTGACGAAATCGATTTCGGGGTCCATCAATACATTGAGGGCAAAGTTCTGCTCGCGGTTACGCGCCGTAATCCCCCATACGTTATTTTTCTGGTGGCTGAAGTCGCGCACCGTGACCATCTCGGCCTGCTTGCCTTCCACCTTCAATATCTTGGCATAAAGCGGATTGGGCCCTTCCTGGAAGACGAATTCATTGGGCAGCAGACTTGAAACCTGCGGTCCCTGGAGACGGTAATAGGTATGGCCATTGGCCTGCCAGGACTCCATCCCCTTGCCGTGGGCTTCCCAAAAATCCGCAGGCAGTTCGCGCACGCCGGAATAGAGCAGGTCGGTATCTTCCAGAACCTTGTCGTTGAAATAGTCTTCGGCGGGCAGGCCCAGCGCGCGCGCCTTGATTCGCATGTTGATGTCTTTCGACACCAGAATGACTTGCCGCTTGGGATGATGACGCGATAAAAACAGCACCACGCCAAGAATCTGGTTGTCGACCTTGCTGGTCGGCAGGTTCATCGGTATGTCGCCGGAAATGGCTTCGGTCTGCAGGAATAGTTTGCCAGTGGCGGCGTTATGGCTGTGCGCTGCAAGCGGCACGCCCTCTTCGATATTGTCGAGCTTGCTGACCAGTTCGTCGATGAAACGGCTGGCTTGACGTGCGTTGCGCGACACTTCCGTCATGCCTTTCTTGTGCATGTCGAGTTCTTCCAGCGTTGCAATGGGCACATAGACATCATGCTCCTCAAAACGATACAGGCTGGTTGGGTCGTGCATGAGCACGTTGGTGTCCAAAACAAAGAGCTTGGTCTGTGCAGCAGATTTTCTCGGCATGGCGATGGGGTGTGGCCCGGTGATTGAGAATGCATTCATCGTACATCAAGCGTGTGGTGACTTGTCCACCCAAAAAACTAAAGACGAAACCCGGGCCGGAAGCCCCCTGCATAGCCGGTTTTCTCATTAGAATGGAGGGTCGTCGAAGCAGGGGCAGGGGGTGAGCGAATGGCTTTTGATCAAACCGGCGCTGTATGCGGGTGTTCAACAAGGACGTGACTGATTTACGGCAGCATCGCGGCTGGGTGATTCTGATCTGGCTGTGGGCTAACCCGCTGCATGCCCAGCTTGCCGTCCATATTCTGTTGCAGGATTCGCCACTCGCCGGGTTTCAGTATCATGCAGGCAAGGTATTTTGGCCGCAGATGAAGGTGGGCGATGCGCTCGCTCTGGTGCGGGAGCCGGACAATATCCATGATCCGAAGGCGGTGCGGGTGGAATGGCAGGGCCACAAAATTGGATATGTCCCGCGCCGTGAAAATGCCGATGTGGCCCGCTTCATGGATAGCGGGAAGAGGCTGGTCGCTCGCGTCAATCGGCTGGCCGAGGTGCGCGACCCCTGGTCGCGGGTGCGGTTCGATATCCTGATTCCTGTGCAGCCGGATGCGCAGGCCAAGCCATGAAACCGTTGCGCGTCCGGACGCAGCTGGGGCTGGCCGGATTGGTCGTGTCGGCTGTTGTCGTCCATGCGCATGCCAGTGCTGCGCCGGCTCCGCTTCCCTTGTCCAGCCTCGTTCTTCCCCCGGGTTTCCAGATCGAATTGTTTGCCAGGGTGCCCAATGCACGCCAAATGACGCTGGGAAAGCATACCCTGTTCGTCGGCAGCATGCGCGCGGGCAAGGTGTATGCCATTGCGCTGCAAGGGCCACGCACGCCGAAGGTGATTGCCGACAATATCGACATGCCCGTGGGCGTGGCTTTTCGCAACGGCGATCTCTATATTTCCGCAGTAAGCCGGATTCTGCGCTTGCGCAACATCGAAGCGCAGCTCGATCGGCCCCCGCCCCTCGATGTGGTGAGCAAAGCCTACCCCGGCGAATCGCATCACGGCTGGAAATTCATCGCGTTTGGCCCCGATGGCAAGCTCTACGTGCCGGTCGGCGCACCCTGTAATATTTGCGAACCCCCCGCACGCTTTGCCACGATCACCCGGCTGGATGTGGAAAACGGCAAGATGGAAGTGGTCGCCCGCGGTGTACGCAACAGCGTGGGTTTTGACTGGCAGCCGCACAGCGGCGAATTATGGTTCACTGACAATGGGCGCGACTGGCTGGGCGATGAAGCACCGCCGGATGAACTCAACCGGCTGAGCCGGCCGGGCCAGCATTTTGGCTTTCCGTATTGCCACGGTGACACCATAGCCGACCCTGAGTTTGGGCGAAGTCGCCGTTGCAATGCGTTTGTGCCCCCGGTGCAGAATCTGGGCGCGCATGCGGCAAGCCTGGGGATGCGGTTTTATACGGGCCAGGCTTTTCCCGAGCGTTATCGGCATGCCATTTTCATTGCCGAGCATGGTTCATGGAACCGCAGTCGCAAGCAGGGCTACCGGGTGAGCGTGGTGCGATTGAAAGATAACCGGGCGGTGGGTTACGAGGCTTTCGTTACCGGCTGGCTGCGCGGCGAATCCGCTTGGGGCCGGCCGGCGGACGTGCTGGTGATGCCGGACGGTAGTTTGCTGATATCGGACGACCTGGCGGGCGCGATTTACCGCGTCCGTTACGATGGCAAACGCGAATAAAGGCTGTCTGGACCGTTAAAGCGGGAAGGGGGCGGGCCGGGTTGCATCCGCCTGCTAGAATTGTGCCGATGAAATTGCTTGTCCTGGATACCTCCACCGACTATTGTTCCGCCGCGCTGTGGCTGGATGGTGAGTTACGTGCGCGCCGGATACGGGCGAACCAGCGGCACAGCAGCCTGTTGCTGCCCATGGTGAATGAACTCCTCGACGAATCGGGTTTCAGCCTGCGTCAACTCGACGGCATTGCCTATGGCGCGGGTCCCGGGTCGTTCACCGGTCTGCGCATTGCCTGCGCGGTGACGCAGGGCCTGGCGTTGGGCGCCGACCTCCCCGTCGTGGGCGTTTCCACGCTGGAGTCCATTGCCGAACAGAGTGGCGCGGACAGGGTGTTGACGGTGCTGGATGCACGCATGGCCGAAGTGTACTGGGCTGCCTATCAGCGTGAACCCGGCGGCTGGCATTGCGTGGCCAAGCCCGCGCTGGCGCTGCCTGAGTCGGTACGGGTGCCTGAGGCCAGGGGCTGGGTCGGGGCCGGGAACGGGTTTGTTGTCCTGGACGGGATATTGCGCCTGCGATTGAGCGCCCAGTTGCTGCGCATCGACGACACGCTCATGCCCGATGCCGCGGCAATGGCGCCTCTGGCCGCGCAGGCGTTTGCGTGCGGCCAGAGCATGGATGCTGCCCAGGCCGCCCCGCTTTATCTGCGGGATAAAGTGGCGCTGACGGTGGATGAACGCCGCGAGAAGAAATCCGCATGAGTGCAGTGTTCGAGATCGCACATTGCGTGCGGCCGATGATTGAAGCCGATCTGCCTCGCATCCACCGCATCGAGCTGGCGAGTTATGAATACCCCTGGACCCTTGGCAATTTCGCCGATTCATTGAGAACGGGCTATAGCATGTGGGTGCACGAGGCCGACACCGAGGTGATCGGGTATTACGCCATGATGGCAGCAGCAGGGGAGGCGCATATTCTCAATCTCACCATCGCGCCGAGCTGGCGTCGCAACGGGCTGGGACGCGATCTGCTCGACCATTGCCTGGCACGCGCCTGCGATCACCATGCAGAAAGCGTTTTCCTGGAAGTGCGGGTCTCGAATACGGCCGCCATTGCGCTTTACCATCACAGCGGTTTCACCGATCTGGCGTTAAGGCGGGCCTATTATCCTTCGCGCAAGGGGCGCGAGGATGCATTGATCATGACACGGGGGTTGAAATGCTGAGTCGCGACGATGTCTTCAATGAACTGGGTATTGGCCCGGTCTGGCGACTGCGCGACGGCCCGGAGGCGGCGGCGTCTGCTCCCGTTGCTTCACCCCTCCAGAACTGGACGCAACTCGCGGACGCGGTGGCACAGTGCACGGCCTGCAAACTTCACCTGAGTCGAACCCAGGGCGTGTTGGGCAGCGGGGACCGCAATGCAGACTGGTTGATCATAGGCGAGGCGCCAGGGGCCGAGGAAGATGCGCAGGGGGAGCCCTTTGTCGGACAGGCCGGCAAATTGCTGGATGCGATGTTGGGCGCAATCGGGTTAAAGCGCGGTAATAATGTTTATATCACCAATGTGCTGAAATCACGCCCGCCAGGAAACCGTAATCCCGAGCCCGACGAGATTGCCGCCTGCCGGCCTTATCTGCTGGCGCAGGTGGCGCTGATCCAGCCGAAAATCATCCTCGCCCTGGGTCGGTTTGCCGCGCACAGCCTGCTCGAAACCGATGCGGCGATCAGCCGCTTGCGAGGGCGGCCCCATCAATTTCAGCACGTGCCGCTGGTGGTGACGTATCACCCGGCTTACTTGCTGCGCAATCTGCCTGACAAGGCGCGCGCGTGGGAAGACCTGTGCTTTGCGCGGCAGTTAATGCAGCGTTCCGTTTGATTTTAATTATCCCGAATTACGAGTTTGACTGTTTATGAAACTTTTGCATGCTGCCTTGCGTTTTCGCGTGAATTACTTTTCCGATCTGGGGCGCCACCAGGTGGTGGTGTGGATGCCTGGCGACACGCCGCCGGTCGACGCACAGGTCGATGTCGGCCCGAAAATCGAACACGAAATCCCCAACGAGGTATTTCGCAGCGATATCGCGCCGCTCAAGCTGGGACGCTTTTACCCTTCGCAACTGCTGCAAGCTGACGAGGCACCCGGCCCGATGTTCCGGGTGATGAAGCGCAATGACGCGAGTTTCGTCGCCAATTTCAGTCATCCGCTGCAGGGCCGGATCTTCAGCATCGACAGCGGCAAGAGCGATGTTTCGACCCCGCCTGTAGGTCAGGTTGGGCAACTGCTCGAATGGAGCGGTATGGACACGCAGATGTTGACGCCCACCGAGTTTGAGGGGGCGGATGCATTCCGTCGCGAGGATGAAGCCTCCGACGCCGAGTTCTATGCCGAGCCCAGAAAAGTCATTCACGTGGATGCAGTCTGCGCGCGCCGTATCCAGGCGCTGTATCGCACCGTGTTGCCGGAGAAATCGCGCTTGCTTGACCTGATGGCTGGCTGGCGCTCGCATCTGCCCGACACGGTGGAGTCGGCAGTCGGCCTGGGCCTGAATGCCGACGAGCTGGCCGACAATCCGCAGCTGGTTGAGCGCATCGTGCACGATCTCAACGCGGACCCCAAATTGCCGTTTGCCGATGCCAGTTTCGATGCCGTGGTCTGTACGGTGTCGTTTGAATACCTGACGCAGCCGCATGCAATTGTGGCCGAAGCGAAACGGGTGCTGAAACCCGGCGGCATGTTGGTGGTGACCGTGTCGAACCGCTATTTTCCACCCAAGGTAACCAAGCTGTGGACCCAGTTGCACCCGATGGAACGCATGGCCTGGGTAGGCACGCTGATCAAGCAGGCCGGCTTCAAGAAAGTGGAAACCTACGTCGAACGCGGACTCAAGCGGCCAAAGGATGATCGCTATGCCGACAAGCTCGACGAATCCGACCCCCTGTTTGCGACCTGGGGCGTGGCGTAAACTTCCGTGACCCTTACTAAACCCTATTCAGGAGACGATGATGTTTGCATGGCTGAAAGCATTTAAATGGGCCGCCGCCGGCTGCCTGGCCCTGATCTTGTCGGGCTGTGGTTACAACACCTTCCAGACAACGGATGAGGACATCAAGGCCACCTGGGCCGAGGTATTGAACCAGTATCAGCGTCGTGCCGATCTGGTGCCCAATCTGGTCAATGTGGTGAAAGGCTACGCCGCGCACGAAAAGGATGTGTTTATCTCGGTGACCGAGGCGCGCGCGCGCGTGGGCGCAATCCAGGCCACGCCCGAGCTGGTTAACGATGAGGTGGCTTTCCAGAAGTTCATCGCCGCACAGGGTGAACTCACCGGGGCGATTTCCCGCCTCTTGCTGGTCGCTGAAAACTACCCGCAGCTCAAGGCTGATGGCTTGTTTCGTGATCTGCAGGCGCAGCTTGAAGGCACTGAAAACCGGATTACCGTCGCGCGCAATCGCTATATTGGTGCAGTCAAAACCTACAATATTGCGGTGCGCTCCTTCCCCTCCAATCTCACCGCGATGATATTCGGGTACAAAACCAAGCCCAGTTTTACGGTAGAAAACGAAAAGGCGATCGCAGTGCCCCCCACCGTTGATTTCGGGACGCCGGCGCCTGCACCGTCCCCTGCACCGGCCAACTGAGCGAGGCGACCATGATCCGGCTACCCCGGAGGCAGGCCATGGGTCGCAGCGCCAGTGCGATGCGGCTATGGGCGGCAGGCCTTTTTCTTGCGCTGTTTGCCGCGGTCGCCTGGGCGCAGGTCGCGGTGCCCGAACTGTCGCGTCGCGTCACCGATCTGACAGCGACGCTCAGCGCCGGGCAGGTCGCAGCTCTTGAAAATCGGCTCGCCGAATTCGAGGCGCGCAGGGGGAGCCAGATTGCCATCCTGATCATTCCGACCGTCCAGCCCGAAGACATCGCCCAGTTTGGCATCCGGGTTGCCGACCAGTGGAAGATCGGCCGCAAGAAAATCGACGATGGCGTGATCCTGATCGTGGCTAAAAACGATCGTAAATTGCGCATCGAAGTGGGATACGGCCTGGAAGGCGTGATTCCCGATGCCATTGCCAAACGCGTGATTGCAGAAACCATCACGCCTTATTTCAAGGCCGGGGACTTCCATGGCGGAATCGAAGCCGGTATGGAACAACTCATCGGACTCATCGAAGGCGAGTCGTTGCCGCCACCCGCCTCGGCTCAGAGCAGCAAGCCCGGCGGAGATAACGTGCTCATCTTTATGGTAATGGGCTATTTCCTGGGCAGTTTTTTTTCCTCAATGATGGGACGGGGAATCGCGGGTGGGCTATCGGGTCTGGGTGTGACGGGCCTGAGCTGGCTCGTGTCCGGAGCAGTGCTTTCGTCTGTGCTGATGGGTGCCGGCGTGTTTGCTGCCGTGCTGCTTCTGGGCGGCTTGGGACGGGGGTGGGGCGGCGGAGGCGGCGGGGGCTGGTCTAGCGGCGGCGGCAGATTGGGGGGCGGG
>Ga0209024_1000465_pt1 | contig 68432 bp, 59 predicted proteins | sample AutmiccommunBRH5_FD_187380 | JGI IMG/M metagenome (GOLD analysis project Ga0209024, IMG submission 187380) | Deep subsurface microbial communities from Mt. Terri, Switzerland - Autotrophic microbial communities BRH/5 (SPAdes) (version 2) | ecosystem: Environmental > Aquatic > Deep subsurface >... | reverse complement strand
GGGGGGGGGGCGGGGTGCCACCGGCCACGACCGATCAAGCGAGCTTATCAGTTACGCAACGTTGCCGTAATTTTCGAGCGGTTTTTAAGCCTCGCCAGCCAGCTCATCCAGTCGCTTCAAAATGGCTTTTCCGTGCTTGTAGATGTCAACCGGGCTTTCGACCTCTACTCTGGTCTCCTCCTTGCCGGCAAAAGTCCCTAGATATCGAGAGGTCGCGCTGTTGAAGTGAAGTCGAACGATTGTTTTGCGGTTGTTATCATCCAGCAGCACCGCACAATAAGACTTAGCGTCCCGCATGATGATCCGCTTTGGATCTACTTTCTGAGCGCCAATCGCTCTAACGATTTGGAATCCTGCGATCTCGTCCTCAGTGGTCTCAAGTCCGTCGCTTGTTTCGCTTGAGGCCAACGTATCAGTTTCTTCTGGGGGATTTGATGCACTCAAGGCGGAGGTGAGTCGTTCTGTTACGCCGTCACGGATTAGCGATTTGACTGAGTTTACAATGAGAGATTTGAAGGTTTCTTTTATGGAGGCAGTGAGGCGCCCAGGATAGACCTTGGACCCTATTAGGCGCACCAGTTCGTCAGATGGCTCTGAAAACTCTCTTTGCAATTCCTTATAGACCAGTGATTGCAGCTTGAGCTTCCCTGCCTCCTCCACAATTTGCTCAATGTTGAATGATCCCTTGGTGAACCGGGCCAGCGTTTTTAGGTCGGCCTTGCGGGTGTTCGCCAAGTCCAAGGTGAAGAAGGGTTTGTCGTCCATCTTGTTCGGAACGTCCACGTCCGAATAAAATTTGTAGATAACGCCGTTCGTCAGAATCGCTAGCCGAGCTTCCGTGGTTGCGAAGTAGCGGAAAAGCTGTGAGGCATGGTTAACACTTAGCTCCGACTTTGCAGGCTTGCACTCAATTAGCACTTCTACCTTGCCATCATGGCAGATAGCGTAGTCCACTTTTTCGCCTTTTTTGATTCCGACATCACAAGTAAATTCAGGGACGACTTCCGAAGGATTGAAAACATTATATCCGAGCGCCTGCAAGAACGGCATCACCAAGGCCGTCTTTGCCGCTTCCTCTGTTAAAAGCACTTCGCGGTGATCCGAAATTGTCTTGGTGAGTTCTCCCAGTCGGGCTTCAAGTTCCATTGGCTAGGTTCCTTTGAATGGTAGAATATTAACTAGCTAGTTGTGGGAAGGAGGCAAGTAATAATGGTTGTTCAGTGTTTAACGTAACAGGCCACTTGCTAAAATCCCTCCCGTTTCCCTTGCCCAAAATCCAACACCCCTTGCCTCCAGCCCCGCTCCATGCTGAACTACAGCCATGTGCAACCACTATCAGAACCACCCCGAGGCCATCCCCAGCTGGCAGGAATATATCGGCGCCGGCGACGATCCGCCCTTCTCCGAAATCAGGATCGATATCTGGCCGAAATATCAGGCGCCGGTCGTGCGGGTCGACCAGGGGCGCAAGCGGCTCGACAGCATGCAATGGGGCGTGCCGCTGACGATGAAGGGCAAGCGCCCCGGGACCACCGTGACCAGGCGCATCACCAATGTCCGCAACCTGTCCAGCCCGTTCTGGCGATCGATGCTGACCAGGCCCGAACATCGCTGCCTCGTGCCCTTCAGCCGCTTTGCCGAGCCAAAGCCCGGCGCGGGGCGGGAGGAATGCTGGTTTGCGGTCATGGAAGCGCCGTTGTCCGCCTTTGCCGGGATCTGGCGGCCGTCGGACGAGGGCCATGTCTTTGCCTTCCTGACCTGCGAGCCCAACCCGCTGGTCTGGCCGATCCATCCCAAGGCGATGCCGGTGATCCTGCAGCCGGATGACTATGACCGCTGGCTGGCGGGCGACGATGCGGAAGCACTGGCCGTGCCCTTTCCGTCGCAATTGATGGCGATCGCGGACGCCTGAACCATCCAGAAGAAACGGGTCGGATTGACCGGCAGGAAAAAGGGCGCGCCGTTCATCGAACGGCACGCCCTTCTGTTGCAGGATCTGCTCCGTCTTAAAAGCGGAAGCCGACACCCGCGACCATCTGATGGCGATCGAGATCGACGCCGATTTCATTGCTGTCGTTGAACAATGTATCGTTATATTTCAGCGAGCTATAGTTCGAATAGCGGTACTCGAGTTTGACGAAGGCACCGGAGCCGTTGCCGCTGCCGCCGGTTCCGATCGAATGCTCGATGCCGGCACCAAGACGGTATCCGTCAACCTGCTGGCTGTCGTCAAAGTTATAGTCGATGCCATCGTCTGCGGCCTGGTCCTGGAAACGCGATTCAACCGCGGTGTTGGTGTAGCCGCCCTTGGCATAGATCAGCGTGGTCGGGCTGATCTTGGTACCGATGCGCGCGCCCACATAAAGGTCGCGTTTCAGATTGATGCTATAGCCGAACGGTGCGTTGACATTTTCACCGCTTTCCTGGTTGCCGGTCGAATCCATATATTCGCCTTCAATACCAAGCACGACCGGGCCAGCGTCAATATCATAGCCGAGCGCTGCGCCATAAGCGAAGCCGTCGACCGACTGGTCGAGGTTGTTGTCTTCGAAAATGCCGTCATTGTCGGTGTCGATGTCAGCGTCGCTGCCCGAACGCAATGTATCATAGCCACCCAGGATTTCGACACGGGGGCCGGTGAACGGTGAGTCGGACTGCGCCACAGCCGGAGCGGCAAAGCCGCCGGCGGCTGCACAGAGGATAAGGGAGGTAATTACGGGGGATTTCATTATTATACTCCAACTAACATTATGGAACATGATTGTTCCGGTTCTGCCCGCTATTGCTGCGGGCTGCCGTCGACCAGCGCAAACACTCAGCGCAATAGATCGACGAGTAGAGGGAACGGTTGGCGGACACCAATCGTTCCATCGGCGGGCCGGAAATTGCCGATATATTCTCGTGTGATGCGGAATTATCACAGCATTGGCGGCGGACGGTGGCTGCGGCGCGACGGACCGGCGGAACGGCAAATCGGGCGCCGCGGCCTTGGCGGATCATCCTGCGGCTTGCCGGGTGCAATATCGGCTTTCCTACACCCCCCGCCTGCGCTTATGCTGCGCCTCGTGACGAGTCTCCTGCGCCTTTCTGCCCCGCGATGCGCGGCCTTCGCCGGCCGGCTCCGGCAAAGGTCACACTCGCGCACCAGGCAGAACCCGGAAAATGTCAGTTATTCAACGGTTTGGAGCTAAGGTCACGGAAATTGAAAAGATCGCTTTCTGTAAAGTTTGCAAGGGCCGGAACCGGACGATGGCGGCGGCTATTGGTCCTTGACCCGCTGTTCCTGCCCTGACAGGTTTCCCGCCGACCGTTAAAAGGAAATCCATCATGACGATAGCCGCCGTCCGCACGCCCGAAGAGCGCTTTGCCGATATCCCCGACTTTGACTATCCGGTCGAATATGCCGAGGACCTGCCGGGCTATGAAGGGCTGCGCGCCGCCTGGATCGATACCGGGCCGAAGGATACCGATCGCACCTTTCTCTGCCTGCACGGCGAGCCGAGCTGGTCCTTTCTCTACCGCAAGATGATCCCGCATTTCACCGCCACCGGGGCGCGGGTGGTCTGTCCCGACTTTTTCGGCTTTGGCCGGTCCGACAAGCCGACCGAACTGGATAGCTACACGTTCGACTTTCACCGCAATCATATATTGGCGCTGGTCGAGCGGCTGGATCTGACCAACATCACCCTGGTGGTGCAGGACTGGGGCGGACTGATCGGGCTGACGCTCCCGGTCGATGCGGGGTTCCGCGCGCGGCTGTCGCGGTTGCTGATCATGAACACCGCCCTGGGCCTGGGTACCGGCGCGGGCGACGGCTTCAACGCGTGGAAGCAATATGCGCTGACCACGCCGGTTTTCGATGCCGGGGAGATCATCGCCCGTGGCACACCGGAGATGAGCGAGGCGGAAATCGCCGCCTATAATGCGCCTTATCCGGATCCGAGCTTTCAGGCGGGGGCCCGCAAATTTCCGGCGCTGGTGCCGGTCGAGCCGGATATGGACGGGGTCGCGGTCAGCCGGGAGGCTGCCGCCTTCTGGAGCGGCGAGTGGTCCGGACCCAGCTTCATGGCGATTGGCGGTTCCGACCCGGTGCTCGGCCCGCCGGTGATGAAGATGATGCACGGCCTGATCCGGGGCTGCCCGGAGCCGCTGCTGATCGAGGAAGCCGGCCATTTCGTCCAGGAATGGGGCGACATCGTCGCGCCGGCCGCGCTCAAGGCGTTCGGCGATGTGTGATGGGCGGTCTGTTGGTGATGATACCGTTAGCCCTGAGCCTGTCGAAGGGCGCCTCCAGTCCAGAGGCGGGGTTCGACAGGCTCACCCCTGACGGAAAGGGCAGGTAATCAGCTGATCGCCGCCAGCTGATAGAGAAAATCGGCATAGCCCATGGTGGCATCGACCAGGCCGGCGACCTTGGGGTTGGTCGATTCGATCAGATAATATTCGTCGGGTGCATGGGCGCCGGCGCCGTGGCCCATGCCGAAATGGCCGGCCGGGATCGAGACGGGCGGGGCGGTAAAGGTGGCACCCGGCCAGGAACCGGCCAGCCGCGGGTTGAGAATGGCCTTGATTCCGGCGCGCTCGTAGGTGGCCAGTTCGGTGCGGATCAGGCGGCTGTTCTCGTCGGTCTCGGTCGGGTCATAGCCGCCGCTGACATTGACCTCGACGTCGGGGAAGCCCTTGGCGTCGAGATGGGCGCGGAGCTTGCGCTCGGCTTCGGCGCGGGTCTGGTTGGGCACCAGCCGCAGGTCGAGCTTGGCGGTGGCCACGCCCGGCAATATGGTCTTGCCGCCAGGTCCGGTATAGCCCGCGACCAACCCCTCGATATTGACCGTGGGTTCTTGTGCGAGACGCTGGAGGGCCTGTTCGAACGGCAGGTCGTCGATCCAGACATCGACACCCAGAGCTGCCTTGCGCTGGGCTTCGTCGGAAGTGCGGGCGGTCTCGGCGATCAGCGCCTTCTCCCGCGCGGTCAGCGGCCGGACATTCTCGAACCAGCCCTCGATCGCCGGGGTGTTGCCGTCGGGGGTGACCAGCGTCTGCAGCGCCTGCACCAGCCGCCAGCTGGGGCTGTCGACCATCGCCTTGAGGCTGGAGTGAATGTCGCCCTTGGGGCCGCGACCCCATTTCTCGCCGCTGGCGACCAGTTCCAGCTCGATCAGCCCTTTCGAGCCGAGATTCACGCTGACATTGCCATTCTTGTCCTGCCAGCTCGCCGGTATGAAGATGCCCTCGCACTTCTTCAGCGCGGCCAGCACATTGGGCTTGGTCGCGACCTGCCTGAAATGGGGCGAGCCGATCTCTTCCTCGCCCTCGCAGATCAGCACGATATTGACTGGCAGCTTGCGCCCGGCAGCGCGGATCGCGTGCAAGGCCGCGAGAAAGGTCGCTTCCGGCCCTTTCTGGTTGACCGCGCCGCGACCCATGATTGCCTTGCCGAACCCGGGCCGGTCGACAATCGCTGCCGCGAGCGGCGGGGACGACCATTCGGAAGGATCATATTGCTTGACGTCATACATGAAATAGATGCCGAGCGTGCGTTTGGCACCGGCATCAAGCGTGGCGAATACGCCGGGATGGCCATCGGTAGGGACGATTTCGACATGCTGGAATCCGGCGTCCTTGGCGAGCTCGGCCATATAGGCCGCGCCCTCCGGCATATTGCGGTTCTCGGCGGCGATCGACGGGAGGGCGATCCAGTCCTGGATCCGCTTGACCGAGGCTTCGCGGCCTGCTTCGGCGGCCTTGCGGATTGCGGTCAGATCACTGCCCGCGGACAGGGCCATGGTCGGCGAGACGAACATGGCACCGGCTCCGGCCATCGCTGCTCCGCGCAGCGCCTGGCGGCGATCTATGGTCGGATATTTGCTATAAACGGTCATCATTTTCCCCCTGTTCAAGGGATCAACCATGACCGCGAACTTCCTTTATCGCAAGCCTGAACGTCACCGGCCGTTCAGGAGACCATCGCGGTCTTGCTGAAATGTTCGGTGAAGCGCGGCTGCATCGGCTGAGTAGCGACCATGGCCAGCGGCAGGGCGGTCTCGCAATGGGCGCATTCGGCGCTGAACCGGCCGATATGCCAGTGCGACTTGCCGCAACCGGGGCAGCGGTTGACGATATCGAGATGGTAGAGCGGCTGGTAGCCGCGCTGCATTCCGAGATCGCCCGGAGCTGGAGCAGGCTGTTTGACGGATGTTCTCGGCGATAAATACATCGTTGCTTCCTTCCTTCATGGCCAGACTATGATGTGCAGCATGTCATTTCGTTGCTGAATCAGCGATGAACCGTTTATTTCGGTCGATGAATCGATATGCGTCACTTGTCCTGACTGATAGGATATTCACTTCCGTTTTCCCGTGACACGGGTCACACTATTGATAGGCCGTTGATATATAGAGATAATAATATCGACACGAGAGTGCATTGCGCCCCGGCATGGCGCGGGTTCACGCTGCTCCCAGCTTCCGCCACGCCAGATCAGCAAATTCGCAGAGCAGGGGCCGGGTGTCACGCGGGTCGATGATATCCTCGACGCTGAACTGCTCGGCGGTGCGGAAGGGCGAGGTGACCTTGTCGAGCTTGGCGCGGATCTCCGCGAGGCGCGCCACAGGGTCCTCGGACCCCTCGATATCGCTCTTATAGGCGACCTCGAGTCCGCCGGCGATCGGCAGCGAGCCCCAGTCGCCCGATGGCCAGGCAAAGCGATACTGGAAATGCTCGGCATTGCTCATCGCGCTGCCGGCGATGCCATAGGCGCGGCGGACGATGACGCTGGCCCAGGGCACGGTCGCCCGGTAGACCGCGTTCATCGCCTGCACGCCATAACGGATGGTACCGGTGCGCTCGGCCTCGGCGCCGATCATGAAGCCGGGATTGTCGACCAGATGGACGACCGGCAGATGGAATTGTTCGGCCAGCTTGGCGAAGCGCTCGACCTTTTCCGATGATTTGGCTTCCCAGGAGCCGCCGAGAAACGACGGGTCATTGGCCAGCACCGCCACCGGCCAGCCGTCGAGCCGGGCAAAGGCGGTGATTGCGGCGCGGCCCCAGCGCTTGCCCATTTCGAACACCGAGCCCTCGTCGAACACCGAGGCCATGATCTTGCGCATCGAATAGACCTGCTTGTCGGCGCGCGGCACGGCGGAGAGCAGGCTCTCCTCGCGGCGGTCGACCGGATCCCAATTCTCGGTCCGTGCGGCCAGCTGGTTCACATTGCTTGGCAGGTAGGAGAGGAACTTGCGCGCAGTGACAAAGGCCTCCGCCTCGCTGGCGACTTCCTCGTCGACCACGCCATTGGTCGCGTGAATGTCCGACCCGCCCAGCTGCTCCTTGGTCAGCGTGTCGCCGATTGCGGCGGCCACCGCCGGGCCGGCGGCGAAAATCTGCGACAGGCCCCTGACCATGATCGAATAATGGCTGGCGACGGTGCGCGCTGCGCCCATGCCCGCCGTTGGCCCCAGGGCCAGCGCCACCACCGGCACGCTATCCAGATTCCTGATGATGTCTTCCCAGCCGGGCACTGCAGGCACATAGGTGAAGCCCATGTCCTCGAGACTCTTGACCGAGCCGCCGCCGCCCGTGCCGTCGATCATCCGGATCATCGGTATGCCAAGCGTGTGGGCCATTTTCTCGCACTGGGTGAACTTGCGGTGCAAGGCCGCATCGGCGGCACCGCCACGCACGGTGAAGTCGTCGGCGGAGGCGACCACCGGGCGGCCCTCGATATTGGCGCGGCCGAAGATCAGGTTGCTGGGCGCGAAATCCTCGAACGTGCCATCCTCGGCATAGGTGCCGCGCCCGGCGATCTTGCCGATCTCGCGAAAGCTGCCTTCATCGACAATCCCGGCGATGCGCGCGCGGGCGTCGAGCTTGCCGCGGCCATGCTGGCGCGAGACTTTTTCCTCGCCGCCCATTTTTTCCGCGAGCCGCTGGCGCTCGGCCAGTTCCTCGAGTTCGGGTTTCCAGGTCATATTTTTCTCCCGCCAGCTTTACACAAATGCGCCTTTTTAATTTTCGTGACTTTTGGCTGAAGGCGGGAGAAAACTAACGTTCGCGCTCGGGCCTGGGAGTACCGAGTGTGACCTTTCCGAATCGGCGTATGGTTGGCGCGAAATGCGGAAAGTCGTAGCATCCTGCCAGTATAGCGCCGCGCGGCGATGTAGGACAGCGTGGATTGACGGTATCTGGAATGTTGGGTCATACGGCCGGTTTAACCGAGTGGTTAAGGGAGGGGAAGCGGCAAATTGGGGAGGTTGTGTTCCAGTGCGGTTGCCCGGCGCAGGCCGGGGCCCATCTCCCAAACTGGGGACACGGAACCATGGGAATTTGCGAAGAACTTGGCTCGCGACCACGCGCTCAACAACCCTTGTTTTCCGGGCAGCGCATCCGAGATGGGCCCCGGCCTGCGCCGGGCAACCGGTGCCTATTCCTCGTCCCCGTAGATCGCCACGCTCTGCTTGCCGCTGCTGGTCGCCCGGCCGCGATACATGCCGGGAGTGTTGAAGCTGGAGCCGGCCTGGCCCCAGGGGGTGGCGTAGATTATGCCGCCGTCGCCGCCGAGGGCGCCGAGATCGGCGATTACTTCATCGGCGATGCGCTGAATTTCCGCATCGGGCATCTGCATTTCGCTGGCGTGGATGGCGAAGCGATTATTTCCTTCGGTGTCCTTCGGTACGCTCTTTTGAGCTTCGTCCATCATTACAGCCGAGCGCATCCTTATGCGGGTGCAGATTTCATGGGCGACGCCGAGGCGGATGAAATATTCGCCCGATCCCGTCGCCGAAATCGCGCAGCTGCGGTTGTCGGCATAGGTGCCGGCGCCGATTACGGGGGAATCACCGATCCGGCCCCAGCGCTTGCCGGTCATGCCGCCGGTCGAGGTGCCCGCGGCCATATTGCCGCTGCTGTCCATCGCCACGGCACCGACCGTGCCGAACTTATAGTCGACATCTGCGGCGCTGACCTTTCTGGCGAGCAGGTCCTCGATCTGTTTGAGCCGGTAGGGGGTTGCGTAATAATCGGGGGTGACCTGTTCCAGCCCCTGATCGCGGCTGAACTGGTTGGCGCCGGCGCCGGACAGCATCACATGAGGGCTGTTGTCCTTGACCGCGCGGGCCAGCAGGATCGGGTTCTTGGTGCCGTTTATTCCGGCCACCGCGCCAGCCGACAGGTCGCTGCCGTCCATGATGCTGCTATCGAGCTCGTTGGTCTTGTCCCAGGTGAAGACCGCGCCCTTGCCGGCGTTGAAATTGGGGTCATTCTCCATCGAGATGATCGTCGCCGTGATCGCATCCATCGCGCTGCCGCCATCGTCCAGAATCTTGGAACCAATGGCCAGGGCCTTGTCGAGCGCCGCCCTGATTTCCGCATCTTTCTCGGGCGTGATCTTGTCGCGTTCGATGGTGCCGGCACCGCCGTGGATGGCGATCGACCAGCGGTTCTCTTCGCTTTTCTCTTCCGTCTGGGCCATCGCCATGCCTGCCCAGCAGAACATAGCTATCGCGGCAAGGGTTGATCTGATCATCGGTGCGCTCCTCTTTTCACTGGCTTAAAGACCAAAAGAAGCGGCGGCAAGACGCTTCTCTACCAGGGAATTTCCCGGCCGCTATAGTCGTAAAATTTGCCATTCTGATCGTGGGTGAGACCGTCGATAACCTTCCGCATGCCTTCGACACTCTCCACTGTTGTCAGGTCGGCATTCTCGCCGCCCATATCGGTCTTCACCCAGCCCGGGTGCAGCATGGCGAGCGTCAGGCCCTCGTCCTGCCATTGCTTCGCCAGGCAGGTCCAGGCCTGATTGACCGCTGCCTTGCTGCTCCGGTAGTAGAGCATGCTGCCGCTGTCATTCTCGGCGATGCTGCCGACCTGACTGGAGATCACCACCATTTTCCTGTCGGCGGATCTGGCGACATTGTCCTTCAATTCGGTCGCCAGCCGGACCGGGCCGATTACATTGATGTTGAACACGTCGAGCCAGGCCTTGCGGTCAAACTCGGACGGGCCATAAATGCCGGCATTGTTGATGAACAGATCAATCGGCTGATCGCCCAGCTGTTCGGCAAACTGCTTGACGCTGGCGTCATCCGCCGCATCGAGCTGCATCACCTTGACTTTGTCGATCGCCTTGAGTTGCTCGGCATCATCGGGGTTTCGTGCTGTGCCGATCACGTTCCAGCCATCGGCGGTATATTGTTTCGCCATTTCGAGACCGAGGCCGCGATTGGCGCCGGTGATAAGGATGGTCGGCATGTGAGCTTCTCCTGATTGCTGTCTTTTTTTGCGACAGGACCAATCGCCCCTCGCACCTGCGGGATGAACCCGCTATATGGCCTAACATGAGCAACAGCCCAGCAGGTTTCAACCAATGACAGCTGAAAATCCGTCCTTGCGTCCGTGGCGCGATATCGAACGGCGCAAGTGCCGCCAGATCATGGTCGGCGACGTGCCGGTCGGCGGCGATGCCCCGATCACCGTGCAGACGATGACCAACACTTTGACCTCGGACGCAAAGGCGACGATCGACCAGATTCGCCGCTGCGAGGAGGCAGGGGTCGATATCATCCGCGTGTCCTGCCCCGATGTCGAGAGCACGGCGGCGCTGAAGCAGATCGTGCGGGCGAGCAACGTGCCGATCGTGGCCGATATCCATTTCCACTACAAGCGCGGGATCGAGGCAGCGGAGGCGGGTGCGGCCTGTCTGCGGATCAATCCGGGCAATATCGGTTCGGCGGCACGGGTCAAGGAAGTGATCGATGCGGCCAAGGCCAATGGCTGCGCGATCCGGATCGGAGTCAATGCGGGGAGCCTGGAAAAGGACCTGCTCGAAAAATATGGCGAGCCCTGTCCCGAGGCTTTGGTCGAGAGCGCTCTCGACCATATCAAGATATTGCAGGACCATGATTTCCACGAATATAAGGTGGCGGTGAAGGCATCGGACGTGTTTCTGGCCGTGGCCGCCTATATGCAGCTGGCCGACGCGGTCGACTGTCCGCTGCACGTCGGCATCACCGAGGCCGGCGGCCTGATCGGCGGCACGGTGAAAAGTTCGATCGGCATCGGCAATCTGCTCTGGGCCGGGATCGGCGACACGATCCGGGTCAGCCTGTCGGCCGAACCGGAAGAGGAAGTGCGGGTCGGCTATGATATGCTGAAGGCGCTCGGCCTGCGCACCCGCGGCGTCCGGGTGGTCAGCTGCCCGAGCTGTGCGCGGCAGGGCTTTGACGTGATCCGCACGGTGCAAAAACTGGAGGAGCGGTTGCAGCATATCCGTACGCCGCTGTCGCTCTCGGTGCTTGGCTGTGTGGTCAACGGGCCGGGCGAGGCGCGCGAAACCGATATCGGCATCACCGGCGGCGGCAAGGGCAAGCATATGGTCTATCTCTCCGGCGTCACCGACCATCATGTCGCGGACGATGATATGGTCGATCATATTGTGAAGCTGGTGGAAGCGAAGGCGGCGGAGATCGAGGCGGCAGACATGGCGCTGGAGGCGGCGGAATGAGCGCCGGCGGACGCAAGCGCGCCAGCGACTTTCATCCGCATATTCTCGAGATATTCGATGGCTATGTGCACGGTGTGATCTCGAAGCGGGACTTCATCCGGCAGGCCGGGAAATTTGCTGCGGCCGGGGTGACCGGGGCGATGATCCTCGACCAGTTGCAGCCCGATTATGCCTGGGCGGCGCAGGTGCCTGTCGATGACCCGGCAATCGTCACCGAGCGGATCAGCTATGCGAGCCCCGAGGGCCATGGCCAGATCGAGGCGCTGATGGCGAAACCGGCGGGCGCGAGAGGCAAGCTGCCGGCGGTGCTGGTAATCCACGAGAATCGCGGGCTCAATCCCTATATCGAGGATGTTGCGCGGCGGGTCGCCAAGGCCGGCTATCTGGCGCTGGCCCCCGATGGCCTGTCGCCGCTGGGCGGCTATCCCGGCAACGACGACGAGGGGCGGGCGATGCAGGCGAAGCTGGACGGCGCCAGGCTGATGGAGGATTTCTTCGCGGCCTTCGAATTTCTGCGCGACCATGAGGGATCGACCGGCAAGGTCGGCGCGGTCGGTTTCTGCTATGGCGGCGGCGTGTGCAACGCGCTGGCGGTGGCCTATCCCGATCTGGCCGCGTCGGTACCCTATTACGGCCGCCAGCCGGAAGCCGCCGACGTCCCGGCGATCGAGGCACCGCTGATGATCCATCATGCCGGCAAGGACGAGCGGATCAACGCCGGGTGGCCGGCCTATGAGGCGGCTTTGTCCGAGCATCAGAAGGAATATAGCGTGCATTTCTATCCGGACGTCAACCACGGCTTCCACAATGACACGACGCCGCGCTACGACGAGGAAGCGGCGACCCTGTCCTGGAAGCGGACATTGGCGTTTTTTGAAACGCATCTGCGCGGCTGATCGAATATTGATGCGATTACTGTTCCTGCTGCTTGTGGCTGTGTTTGCTGCCGCTACTCCGCAACCGGTGCAGGCGGAGGCGGCGGTAACCGGTCACCCCGAGGCCCGGCCTTTCGACGCAACGGCCGATGCGACGGCTGAAGTTGACGCGGCGCTGGCCCGGGCGCTGGTCGCCGGCAAGCGGGTCATTCTGGTCCTGGGCGGCAATTGGTGCCATGACAGCCGGGGCCTCGCTGGCTGGTTCGCACAGCCGCGCTTTGCCGCGATGCTCGAACCGAAATATGAGATCGTCTATGTCGATGTCGGTCACCGGGACCGCAATATCGATATCGCCGAGCGCTTTGGCGTCGAGGCAATCAAGGGAACGCCGACGGTGCTGGTCCTGTCGTCGAGCGGCGATCTGCTGAACCGCCGGTCGGCACCGAAGTGGCGCAATGCCGCCAGTCGCGGCGAAGAGGAAATCTTCGCCCATTTCGACCAATTTGCCCCCGAACTCTGATCCGAAGGAAAGCAGGTGTCCCGCCCATTGACCTATGTTCTGATCATTCTTGCCGTGATTGCCGTGGCCCTGTTCTTCCTGCCGTTGCGGCTGGCGGTGGGCATGGCGGGGCTGGACGACACGCGCTTTTCGGCCAGGGCGATCAGCGGCTCGGTGTGGAGCGGACGGATCGAGGGCGCGCAGCTCGGCCCTTTCCCGCTGGGCGATCTGGACGCCAGCGTGCGGTTCCTGCCGCTGCTGAGCGGGCGGGTCCTGATGGATCTGGAACGACCGCCATCGGGCAGTGATCGCGGTCTGGTGGCCACCGTGGGCAAGGCCGGGAACAGTCTGCTCGTCGAGGACGTTACCACCGTTCTGAGCGTGGGCAGCCAGCTGGCACCGCTGCCGGCTTCCGCGATTGATCTGACCGACGTCAGCATCGCCTTTGCCGGGGGCCGGTGCCAGTCCGCTAGCGGGCAGGTGCGGATGTCGCTCGACGCCAATATTCCCGGGCTGAACCTGAAACAGGGGCTGCTCGGCAAGGCGCAATGCCAGGACGGGGTGCTGGTGCTGCCGCTGCAGAGCGGATCGGGCATGGAACAGCTGACACTGAAACTCCAGGGCAACGGCTTTTATACCGCGCGGCTGTTCCTGTCGGGTAGCGACCGCGCCTGGACCCTGCTATTGCCGACGCTTGGCTTTCGCAAGGTGCCCAGCGGCTATGCGATCAGGGTTGCCGGACAGCTGGGGCAAAGGAACGGACAATGACCAAGACAGTTAAATTTTCGATCCTCGACCTGTCGCCGGTGCCGCAGGGGAGCGACGTCAGAACCGCGCTCGACCGGTCGCTGTCGCTGGCGCGGCATGGCGAGGCGCTGGGCTACGAGCGGTTCTGGATGGCCGAGCATCATGGCATGGAGGGCATTGCCAGCGCCGCGACCGCGGTCGCGCTGGGTCATATCGGTCAGGGCACGAATTCGATCCGGATCGGAGCGGGCGGGATCATGCTGCCCAATCATGCGCCGATGGTGATTGCCGAGCAGTTCGGGACGCTGGAAGCGCTGTTTCCGGGGCGGGTTGACCTGGGGCTGGGCCGCGCACCGGGATCCGACCAGCGGACGGCGCAGGCGCTGCGCCGCAATCTCAACAGCGATGCCAATGAATTTCCGCGCGATGTGCTCGAACTGCAGGCGTTTCTGGCCGGCGACGACCGGCTCGGCATCCAGGCGACGCCGGGGCAGGGGACGCATATCCCGCTCTATATTCTGGGCAGCAGCCTGTTCGGCGCGCAACTGGCGGCGGCGCTGGGCCTGCCTTACGCCTTTGCATCGCATTTTGCCCCGCAGATGCTGGATCAGGCGCTCGACATTTACCGACGCGATTTCAAGCCCTCGGAGCAGCTGGCCGAGCCCTATGTGATCTGCGGGTTCAACATATTTGCCGCCGACAGCGACGAAGAAGCGGAATATCTGTCGAGTTCGATGCTGCAGAGCTTTGTCGCGCTCCGCACCGGCAATCCGGGCAAGATGCCGCCACCGGTCGAAGGCTATCGCGAGAGCCTGCCGCCGCAGTTCCAGTCGATGCTGGAGCAGATCATGCAGGGCAGCGCGGTGGGATCGCCCGACAAGGTGAAGCAGGAGGTCGAGCGCTTTGTCGAGCGGACCGGCGCCGACGAGTTGATCATTTCCGGATCGATCTTCGATTCTGCCGCACGCGAGAAAAGCTATACCATTGCTGCGGAGGTTCGCGATCTGATGGCCGCATAGGGCCAAATTCACTGCATACAAGCCTTGATTTTGCCCTCCGGTCTGCGCATGACTTGGGCAAAGTAAAATTCCGGGAAAAGGCGCCCTTATGGCTGAAGACAAAGTGGAACGCTCAGGCAGAAATTCGGCGCTTCGCGAGTTTCTGAAAAGCGAAGCAGCCGGCGGCATCCTGCTGATGGTGGCAGCCGCGGTGGCGATGGTGGTGGCGAACAGCCCGCTCTACGATATATATCATCACGTCCTGCATGAACTGAAGGGACCGACCCTGTCCGCCAAGCTGGGGCCGATGACGCCACATCTGTGGATCAATGACGGGCTGATGGCAATTTTCTTCCTGCTGGTCGGGCTGGAAATCAAGCGCGAATTTGTCGACGGACGGCTCAACACTTGGGATCGGCGACGTCTGCCGGTGGTCGCTGCCGCAGCCGGGATGGTGGTTCCGGCGCTGGTCTATCTGTTTATCGTCAAGGATGTACCCCTGCTCTACAATGGCTGGGCGATTCCCGCAGCGACCGATATTGCCTTCGCGATCGGCGTGCTCGCGCTGCTTGGTCCGCGCGCACCGACATCGCTGAAGCTGTTTCTGGTTACGGTCGCGATCGTCGACGACATGGGCGCGGTGGCGATCATCGCGCTGGTCTATACGGCCGAAATCAACGGTGCCGCCCTGCTCGCCAGCGCCGCGATACTGGCGATCATGTACACGATGAACCGCAATGGCGTGCTCAGGCTCTGGCCCTATCTGATCGGCTCGGGCCTGCTCTGGTACGCGGTACTGATGTCCGGGGTCCATGCTACCATTGCCGGTGTGCTGGCCGCCATGACCATCCCGATCATCATCACCCCGACATCGCCGGATGCAAGAAATTCACCGCTGCACCGGCTCGAACATGCGATAGCGCCGTGGAGCGCCTTTCTGATCGTGCCGGTATTCGGATTCGCCAATGCTGGTGTGTCGCTATCCGGCCTGGGCATGGAGCAGATTTTCGCGCCCCTGCCTCTGGGTATTGCGGCCGGTTTGTTCTTCGGCAAACAGGTTGGCATTTTTGCGGCGGTCTGGATTGCCGTCAAGACCGGCTTTGCCGGGCGCCTGGGAGGTGCAAGCTGGCTGCAGGTCTATGGCGTCGCCATGCTCTGCGGCATCGGTTTCACGATGAGCCTGTTTATCGGCGCGCTGGCGTTCCCGGGCAATACGCTGCTGATCGAAGAAGCCAAGATCGGCGTGCTCGGGGGGTCGCTGCTGTCGGCCATCGTCGGCTATTGCGTGTTGCGCTTCGCGCCGCAGGATACGCATCTGAAATCACTGGGTAAGGCAGATGCGGAGCAATTGCTTCACGCGTTGCCGGACAGCGAGTCCGACAAACTGAAAGATGCCCGGTGAAATGCGCCGGACCAATTGTTGCAGCCTGTCTGGCGATGTCTGCCTGTACGTCCATCGCCGAACCGGGGGCGCCGCCGATGGTCACCGATACGACCTTTTCGAGAGCATCGAATGAGTTGAGCTCGATCGCCACTGATTATGTGAAGCTGACGCTCGCGCTTGGTGAGCAGGAAGCCGGCTATGTCGATGCCTATTACGGGCCGGCCGAATGGGCAGAAGCGGCGAAATCTGATCCACGCGACATGCGCGAACTGGGCAATGCTATTGTCGCGCTGATGCAGCGGCTCGACGCGCTGCCGGCCAGCGACGATCCGCTGGTCGAGGCGCGCAAGCGCTTCCTGTCCGCGCAGCTTGAAGCCGCGGTGACCCGCCATGCGATGATCCAGGGCGAGACCTTCCCCTTTGCCAAGGAAGCCTTCGGCCTGTTCGGGGTGACGCCGGAACTGAAGCCGCTGGAAGAATTTGATCCGGTGCTGGAGGAGATCGAGAATATCGTCCCCGGCAGCGGCCCGCTCAGCGAGCGGGTGGCGGTGTTCGAAAAGAACTACATCATCCCCAGGGACCGGCTGCAGGTGGTGTTCGACACCGCCATTGCCGAGTGCAAGGCACGCACCGCGCAATATTTCGACCTGCCTGAGGGCGAAAATTTCAAAATGGAATTTGTCACCGGCAAGAGCTGGAGCGGCTATAATTATTATCAGGGCAAGTATCAGAGCCTGATCCAGATCAACACCGATCTGCCGATCTTCATCGGCCGCGCCGTCGATCTTGGCTGCCACGAGGGCTATCCCGGCCATCATGTCTATAATATGCTGCTCGAACGCAATCTGACCCAGGGACGCGGCTGGCAGGAATTTTCCGTCTATCCGCTGTACAGCCCGCAGAGCCTGATCGCCGAGGGATCGGCGAACTACGGCATCGAACTGGCCTTTGACGGCGAGGAGCGGCTGGAATATGAGCGCGACGTCCTCTACCCGCTGGCCGGGCTCGACCCCGACACGGCGGCGGCCTACTGGGCGCTGCAGATCGCCAAGCAGGCGCTGAACGGGGCAAGGATGACGATTGCGCAGCGCTATCTAGACGGGGAGATCACACGGCAGGAAGCGATCGCGCTTAACCAGAAATATCAGCTGGTCTCGGCCGAGCGCGCGGCTCAGATGACCGACTTCAACGAGCAATATCGCAGCTATGTGATCAATTATGGCCTGGGCATGGACATGGTCCGCGACTGGATCGAGGCCCAGGGCGACGCGCCGGTCTGGCGCTGGAAGGCGATGGAGCGGTTGCTGAGCGAGCCGATGCTGCCGGGGGATCTGGTTGTGGATGGGGGCGAATGAAGACCGAGTGATTGGCCTGCTGACCGAGAATTCCTGCCAGATACGGGCCCGAAATAATTGCGAACAGCCCCGCTGAATTCCTCTTGCGCATTCAAAAAATCGGCGTAATCCAAGCGCAGTTTTTCGGGATGGGATTGCTCCATGGCCTTCAATCTTTTCGGACGTATCAAACCCCTCGACGCAATCATGGCAACGGCAGAGAAAAAGGCGCTGACCCGCACGCTCGGGCCGGTTCAGCTGACCCTGCTGGGCGTCGGCGCGATCATCGGTACCGGGATTTTCGTGCTGACATCGGAGGCGGCGCAGAAGGCCGGGCCGGGGATGATGTGGAGCTTTGTCATCGCGGGCCTGGTCTGCGCGGTGGCGGCACTCTGCTATTCGGAACTGGCCTCGATGGTGCCGGTTTCCGGATCGGCCTATACCTATACCTATGCGGTGATGGGCGAGCTGCTGGCGTGGATGGTCGGCTGGGCATTGATCCTGGAATATGCGGTGGCGGCGAGCGCGGTTTCGGTCGGCTGGTCGGGCTATTTTGTCGGATTGCTGGCCAATGCCGGGATAGAATTACCGAGGGCGCTGACCATCGGCAGCTATGCGCCCGGTGGATTCATCAACCTGCCGGCGCTGTTGATCGCGCTTCTGGTTACGCTTCTGCTGATGATCGGAACCAGCGAGAGCGCCAAGGTCAACGCGGTGCTGGTTGCGATCAAGGTTACCGCCCTGACCATGTTCATCGTGCTGACCCTGCCGATGATGCAGGGGCAGAATTTCGATCCGTTCCTGCCCAATGGCTGGTTCGGCGAGAGCCGCGGCTTTGGCGCGGTCGGCGCGGCGGCCTCGATCTTCTTTGCCTATGTCGGCTTTGACGCGGTGTCGACCGCAGCGGAAGAGACCAAGAATCCGCAGCGCAACGTGCCGATCGGCCTGATCGGCAGCCTCGGCATCTGCACGGCCTTCTATCTGCTGGTCGCCGCCGGTGCGATCGGCACGGTCGGCGCGCAGCCGATTGTCGATGCGGCGGGCAATGTCCTGGCCCCCGGCAGCACCGAATTTGCCGCCCAGTGCCAGGCGCTGCTGTCCGCAGGCCGCGAGCCGCTGGTGTGCAGCCACGAGGCGCTCGCCTTCGTGCTGCGGACAATCGGTCATCCCGCGTTCGGCAACATGATCGGCATTGCAGCCTTCCTCGCCTTGCCATCGGTCATCCTGATCATGCTGTTCGGCCAGACCCGGATCTTCTTCGTGATGGCGCGCGACGGCCTGCTGCCCGAGAAGCTGGCCACCATCCATCCGAAATGGAAAACACCGCATATCGTCACTGCCATCACCGGCGTTGCGGTGTCGGTGTTTGCCGCGTTCCTGCCGGTCGGGCAGCTGGCGGATATTTCCAATTCGGGGACGTTATTTGCCTTTCTGATGGTCGCTGTCGCGGTACTGATCCTGCGCCGCACCGATCCGGGCCGACATCGCCCGTTCCGCACACCACTGGTCTGGATTGTCGCGCCACTGGCGATCGTCGGCTGTCTGGGACTGTTCTACAATCTGCCGTTCGAGGCAAAGATGGTGCTGCCGATCTGGGGCGGCATCGGGCTGCTGCTCTATTATGCCTATGGCTATCGCAAGAGCCATGTCGGGCGCGGCCATGTCGAGGTGCACGAGGTGGATGCCGATGCACCGCCGCAGCCGGTGCCGCCGATCAGCGACCAGTAAGAGTCTGTGCCGGCGCGCAAATTTCTTGGCCCATTAACCATCTGCTAACCAATTTCCTTCACTCCTGTTTCTGAAACATGCACCGCGCCTGCCAGGGGCGCACCATGGACAGGGGCCAGACCGAATGAACAAGCCAAGCAACCCAGCAGAAAAACCGGTAGATGTGGCGATTATCGGGGCCGGGCCCGCGGGACTGACCGCCGCCTATCTGCTCTCGAAAAAGGGTTATTCGGTCACCGTGATCGAGAAAGACCCGACATATGTCGGCGGGATCAGCCGGACGGTGGAGCATGACGGCTTCCGCTTTGATATTGGCGGGCATCGCTTCTTTTCCAAAAGCCAGGAAGTGGTCGATCTGTGGAACGAGATCCTGCCCGACGACTTCATCCAGCGACCGCGGATGAGCCGGATCTATTATGAAGGCAAATTCTACAGCTATCCGTTGCGCGCCTTCGAAGCCCTGTGGAATCTGGGCATCTGGCGCTCGACCCTGTGCATGGCGAGCTATGGCAAGGCCAAGCTGTTCCCGAACAGGAATGTGAAGAGCTTCGAGGACTGGACGGTCAACCAGTTCGGCTACAAGCTCTATTCGATCTTTTTCAAGACCTATACCGAGAAGGTCTGGGGCATGCCGTGCAATGAAATGTCGGCCGACTGGGCGGCGCAGCGGATCAAGGGCCTGTCCCTGTGGAACGCGGTCACCGATGGTCTGAAACGCTCGCTGGGTCTCAACCGGAAACCCAATGACGGGCAGGAAGTCAAAACCCTGCTCGAGACCTTTCGCTATCCGCGGCTTGGCCCCGGCATGATGTGGGATGCGGCCAAGCAATATGTTGAAGCCAGGAGCAACCGGGTGCTGATGGGCCACAGCCTGAAACAGCTGGCGCAGGATGCAGAAGGCAACTGGCGGATGAGCGCATCGAGCGCGGATGGCGAAACCATCATCACCGCCAAACATGTAATTTCCAGCGCGCCGATGCGCGAACTGGCAACCCGCATCCATCCGCTGCCCAAGTCAATGCCGGAAGCGCAGGACCTGAACTATCGCGATTTCCTGACCGTGGCGATCATGGTCCAATCGGAGGACCTGTTCCCCGACAACTGGATATATATCCATGATGACCGCGTGCAGGTCGGCCGGGTGCAGAATTTCCGCAGCTGGTCACCGGAAATGGTGCCGGACGAGAATATCGCCTGCGTCGGCCTGGAATATTTCTGCTTCGAGAATGATGGCCTCTGGTCGTCGTCCGATGATCAGCTGGTCGAGTTGGCCAAAAAGGAAATGGCGATCCTCGGCCTTTGCAAGGCCGAAGATGTGGTTGGTGGCGTGGTGGTCCGCCAGGAAAAGGCCTATCCGGTCTATGACGACAGCTACGAGCAGAATGTCGCCGCGATGCGCGATGATCTGGAAAGCCGTTTCCCAACGCTGCACATGGTCGGCCGCAACGGCATGCACCGCTACAACAACCAGGATCACGCGATGATGACGGCGATGCTGACGGTGGAGAATATCGAAGCCGGCACGCGCAAGTGGAATGTCTGGAACGTCAACGAGGATGCGGAATATCACGAAGCGGGTGACGAAGGTGCGCAGCGGGTGATTGCGGAAGAAATCAGCGAGGATCGGGCCGCCGCGCTGGAAAGCATGCGTGACGTGCCGACCCGAATCGAGGAAACGCCGCAGGATAAATCCCGGAAAGCGGCATAATGACGGTGCGACGCCCTGGTCCAGCCTGTTCTCCCGTGGAGGCGGGAGTCCATCTCCCGCTCCTCATTCAAGACGCACCCGCAGGAGATGGACCCCTGCCGGCGCAGGGGTGTTGATCCATGGAACGCAGTGGCGCAGAGCGACGGTCAACCGTTGGCGGCTGGGTGGGCAATCTCCCGGCTCCGCTGGCGATCCTCAACCGCTTTTCGCTCACCCGCTATTTGCTGGCGAGTGTGATCAGCCTGGCCTTTGATGTGGCGCTGTTCATGGTGCTGGTCGCCTTTCTGGTCGATCCGGGCTGGGCATCGGCTGCGGGTTACAGCGCAGGGATCGTCGTCCACTGGCTGATTTCCTCCAGCTTCGTCTTTCCCGGCAAGGCCCGCGGTGGCGCGGCGCTGCAATTGCAGCGGCTCGGTTTCATCGCCACCGCCGTGCTCGGTCTGGGTATCACGGTCAGCATCGTCAGCGGCCTGACCAGCGCCGGTGTCCTGCCGGTCATGGCCAAGGCAGCGGCCGTGGGCGTCAGTTTCTTCGCCGTCTATCTGACCCGCAAATATGGCGTGTTCCGGTGAGCTATATGGACATGACGATTGAAGCGCCCGTCCGAGGGCATCGCTTCAGTCCGGACTTCCGAAAATTCCTGAACTGGGCATTGGTTTGGATCGTTCTCGCCAATATTCCGTTCATGGCGATGTGGCTGATCGGCGCGCCGCCGCGCGCAATTCCGATCGCGCTGGCGGGGCTGGTCGGCCTGATCGTCAAGCGCATGCCGCGCGCGGTTCAGTGGATCGCCTTTGCCGGGGTGATGATCTATTCGCTGCTCTCTTTCGTGTCCGGACTGTTCAGCCTGACGCTGGACTCGCTCCTTTACTCGATGCAGTTTTTCGCCGAAATCAAGCCCGGCCATTCGATAGAATATATTGTCGCAGCGGTGGTCATTGCCGGGATCCTGGCTGGCAGCTGGTTTCTCCTGAAGCGCGACACGAATTTTTCCCGGCCCCTGCATATCCTGCTCGGCGGTGCGCTGATCTTCGGACTGGTTGGCGCCGACGCCGCCGTCGGCGAGGGGATGCGCGGCCATTATTTCCGGCCGGCTCCGGTCGGTGCCCCGTTTGAATCGGCGGTCAGCAAGTCGGGCTTTGCCGCCCGCGCCGATGGCCGGCGGCACCTGGTGCTGATCATGGTGGAGTCGCTCGGCGTTCCGAAGGACAATCGGGCGATGGCGGACAAGCTGTTCGCCTATTATGAGGATAGCGCGGTCAGGCAGCGCTACGAGGTCAGCCAGGGTACAAGCCTCTATTACAACAGCACCACGTCGGGCGAGATCCGCGAGCTTTGCGGTCGCTGGGGAGATTATTATGAACTGCTCGAAAGTGATGATCTTGGGACATTGAACTGCCTGCCGGCGCAGCTGGCCAGAAAAGGCTATGCGACGCAGGCGATGCACAGTTTCAAAGGACCGTTTTTCAAACGGGAAGACTGGTATCCCAGGATCGGTTTCGGGAAGAGCGAATTTGCGGCGGATCTCGAAAAGCGGGGGGCGGAATGGTGCGGCGGCGTCTTTGCCGGGGCGTGCGACCGGCAGGTGCCGCAGATGCTGGCCGAAAATCTGAAGCGGGCGACACAGCCAACCTTTCAGTATTGGCTGACACTGAATACCCATCTGCCGGTACCGACCGAGCAGAATCTGCAGGCCGAGAATTGCGAAAAAGTGTCGGCCGAGCTTGCCCGCGACTATCCGATGATCTGCCGCCAGTTTGCGATCTTTGACGATATCGATCGGGCGCTGATCAAGGAAATCACGGCCAGCGATTTTCCGGATGCGGATATCCTGATCGTCGGCGATCATATGCCGCCGTTTTTCGACCGCCATCACCGTTCGCAATTTGACCCAGAGCGGGTTCCATGGCTTTACCTGAAAGCCAAAGGCAATCAGCCCGAGGGGTAAGATTTTGGAACGATTGCGCGGCAACCTGCCATTATTGCTGATCTGGCTCGCGGTTTGCGCGGTGCTGATTCTGGTCACTCGGGGCCAGATCGCGACCGGCATCGGCTGGGATCCCGACGATCAGCTGCGCATGGTGCAGTTGCGCGACTGGCTCGGCGGGCAAAGCTGGTTTGACACGACCCAGTATCGCATCGGCGAACCGGATAGCCAGCCGATGCACTGGCCGCGCTGGATCGAGTTGCCTTTGGCGGTCGTGGTTCTGGCACTGGCGCCTGTGTTCGGTGCAGCCGCCGCAGAGACCGCCGCGATGGTAATCGTGCCGCTGGTCACGCTGGGCTTGGCGATGTGGCTGGTGATGAAAATTTCCGGGACCGTGTTTGATCGCACGATCGCAATTCTGGCGGCGGCCCTGACGGCGACCGCCGTGCCGATCGTTGCGCAAATCCGGCCGATGCGGGTTGACCATCATGGCTGGCAGATCGTGCTCGCGCTGACAGCGCTGTGGACCATGTACTGGCCCGAGAAGCGCAAAGCCGGCATTGCCCTTGGCGCGGCACTGGCGCTGTGGCTGTCGATCTCGCTGGAAGGATTGCCGCTATCGGCGGCATTCATCGTGCTGCTGGTCTGGCGCTGGGTGGTGCAGACCGAGGAAGGGGTCCGGCTGTTCTGGACCCTGTCGTCCTTCCTGATCGCCAGCTTCCTCCTCTATCTCGGTTCCCAGGGCGGCTTCGATGCCGCGATCAACTATTGTGACGCGCTTTCGCCCGCGCACTTGCTCGCCTGTACGGTGGGAGCAGCGGTAATGTTGCCGGCAATCAAATTTCTGCCGGCGAACATCATATTTCGCCTGGCCAGTCTGGTCATTGCGGGCACGGCAGCCTTGGCTGTCCTCTATAGCCTCGCGCCGCAATGCATCGGCGGGGCGTTCAACACCATGGATCCGATCGTCCGCGACTATTGGCTGGTCAATGTTCTTGAAGGCCTGCCGATCTGGTATCAGAATGGCAAGACCATGGTCACCCTGTTCGGCGGATCGATCATCGTCGGGCTGGGCAGCCTGATCTATATCATATGGGTCCGGCCCATCGAGGTTGATCGCGGCAAATTATTCGTCCTGGGCTATGCCTTTCTCTGGGCATTGGTCCTGTCCGTGTTTATCCAGCGCGCGACCGCGGTCGCGGCAGCCTTTGCCTTGCCGTTCATGGCCTGGGCCGTGCATCAGGCCTTTGTCAGAGCGCGCGCTGTCCAGCGTCCCCCATTGCGCATCATTGCCACTGCAGCAGTCGTGTTGCTGATCATGCCGGGACCATTGGCCATCGCGCTGTTCAATAATGTCAGCGGAGAGGAATCTCCGAATGAGGCGAAAACCGCCAACCTGTCCTGCAGGAATGATGACTCACTCGCCCGACTCAATGGCTTGCCCCGGTCCAATATCCTGGCGCCCTTTGATTTCGGCCCCCGCATCCTGCTGCTCACCCCGCACGGGGTTCTCGCCACCAGCCACCATCGCAACGATCAGGCCATGGCGGACCAGATCCGGATATTTGCCTCTGCTCCCGATGTCGCCCGCGCACTGCTGGAAGAACATGAAATCCGCTATATCATCGCTTGCGCGGGCGAGGCGGAACTGGCGCTCTATGCGAAGAAACATCCCGGCGGTCTGTGGGGTCAATTGGCCAGGGACCGGAAGCCGGGCTGGCTGCAATCTGTCCATTTGCGGGACAGCCGCCTGGACGTCTGGCGGGTGACGTCAAAAGAGTTGCGAAACGCTATGTAAAATATAAAAGATTCCGGCAAAGGGCGCACAATAACAAGAACCACGGAGTTTATAATGGCAAGGGTCACTGGGCTTGGCGGGATTTTTCACAAGGTGAAGGACCCGGCGGCCACACGCAAATGGTACAAGGACTATCTGGGGCTGGACGGTGAATATGGGCCGATGCTCAACTGGTCGGATGAGAAGGGGGAGAAACCCTATAGCCTGATCAGTCATTTTTCCGAGGACAGCGACTATCTGAAGCCAAGCGGGGCCCAGTTCATGATCAACCTGCGGGTTGACGATCTCGACGCCTATGTCGAACAGCTCAAGGCCAAAGGTCTGGAGATTCTCGGGCATATTGACGAAGGATATGGCAAATTCGCCTGGATCCTTGATTGTGACGGGATCAAGCTCGAATTCTGGCAGCAGGTCGACGCGCCGGAAAGCTGATCTCCCGGATCAGGCGGGGATGAATTTCAGCGCAAGCCCGTTGAGGCAATGGCGCTTGCCGGTTGGCCTGGGACCGTCATTGAAAATATGCCCCAGATGGCCGCCGCAGCGCGCGCAATGAACTTCGGTGCGGGGGTAGCCGATCTTGAAGTCCCTTGTCGTGCCGATCCGGTCGCTGGCGATCGGTGCCCAGAAGCTCGGCCAGCCGGTGCCACTGTCATATTTTGTCCGCGAGGAATAGAGGCCGAGATTGCAGCCGGCACAAGCATATACGCCCTTGCGCTTTTCGTCGTTCAGGGGACTGGAGTGGGCGCGTTCGGTGCCTTCCAGCCGCAATATCCGGTAGCGGGCGGCACCGAGCCGCTGCTTCCATTCTTCCGGCGTGCGATTGATCTTGAAGGGTCCGCCCGACCTAGCGTTGGCATCGTCGAACATGCCTGACAGGCTGACAAGGCCATAGGCTCCCGCGGCTGTCAGGCTTCCCAATAGGACGGTGCGTCGATCCAGCGATTTCATCGGCAATCCCTTTCCCGTTCCCTGAATCTTTCGAAGCAGGGAACCGATTTGTTACAGGATCGGGCCTGAACGGAAGCTGATCAATATTTGGACAGTTCGACTTCCAGTTCCCGAAATCCGTGGACGAAACAGGCGTGGACACGGCGATGCTTGCCGGTCGGATTGACCTGCATCCGCCGCTTGTGCATTTCTTCCAGCAGGATCCGAATCTGCAACTCGGCGAGACGGGCACCGACACAGCGGTGGATGCCATAGCCGAACGCCAGATGACGCCGGGCGTTTTCGCGGTCGACCTTGATCTTGTCGGCTTCCGGAAAAACCTCTTCGTCGCGATTGGCGGAGATATACCACAGCACGACCTTGTCGCCCTTCTTGATCTGGTGGCCGAACAGGTCATGATCTTCCAGAGCGGTGCGCCGCATATGGGCGAGCGGGGTTTGCCAGCGGATGATTTCCTGCACCGCATTGGGAATGAGATCGGGGTTCTGCTGGAGCTTTTCCCGTTCCTCGGGGAACTGGCTGAGGCCAAAGGCAACGCCCGACATGGTGTTGCGCGTGGTGTCATTGCCGCCGACGATCAGCAGCACCAGATTGCCCATGAATTCCATCGGATCCATGTCGCGCATATGTTCCGAATGGATCATCATCGAGATCAGGTCCGGGGTGGGTTCTGCATCGACCCGCTCGTTCCACAGCCGGGTAAAATAGGCGCCCATTTCATACAAGATCTGCTGCCGCTGTTCGGTGAGATCTTCTGCAACCGACAATTCGACGTCGCCGGCCCAGTCGGACCAGTAGGTCAGCAGCCGACGGTCTTCCCAGGGAAAGCCGAACAGGATCGCGAGCATGCCGGTGGTCAGCTCGATCGATACCTTGTCGACCCAGTCGAATTTCTCGCCCCACGGCAAGCTGTCGAGCACTTCGGCGGTGCGCTGGCGGATTTCCTTTTCCATCCGCTGCATCTCGGTCGGCGTGAAGGCCGGGGCGACGGTGCGGCGCTGGCCCGTATGCTTGGGCCGGTCCATGGCGATGAACATCGGCAGCTGGAAATCGTCGCCAAATTCGGGATCGGCGATGGTGATGCCGCCATGGGAGACGTCGGAAGAATATATGTCCGGCAGCGCTTCGACATGCTGGATCGGCTTGTAGGTGGTGACGTTCCAGAAATCTCCGTGGACACCGCCGGTGATCTTGTTGATCGGTGCCTTTTCACGCATTTCCGCGAATGGCTTGCGCCAGAGATCCTTGCTGTACAGTTCGGCCCGGCTGACATCCCAAGGATTGGCATCGGCATCGGCAAGCGGCGGATTGCGCTTGTACCAGGCTTCCAGCGCTTCGTCGGCGGTGGGCGAGGTGGTCAGATTATCAAGGTCAATTTGCGGAACGGATGCCATAAGTCTCTCCTGCCGTTGCTCATTCTAGCAATCGGTTGCGTTTCAAAACCTGTTCAATCTGCCTCTATTGACAGCAATGTCAATGTCTTTTCGGCAAATGGCGTGAATCCCAAGATTATTTTCCGGTGACTCTGGCGAGCAGGCCTTTTTTGCGGGCGGCCTGTCCGGATTTCATCACGTTGCGCCTGAACAGCATGACCGAAAAGCGGATGATGATCATCGTGAAAAGGGCCTGCCAGAGCAATGCCAGCCCATGCTGCCAGACATTGTCCATCTGCGCGGCCCGCGCGATCATCGCGAAGGGGGAACTGAACGGAAACAGCACGGCAAACCATTCCACCGGTTCGCCGAGCTTGGTGATCGAGGAATAGGCGAGAAAGAAGACCAGCAACTGCCCCATCGTGACCGGCATCGACAGGGTCTGCACCTCGCGTACGGTCGTTGCCATCGCCCCGATCCCGAGAAACAGGGAGCCGAGCAGGAGATAGGCCATCGAGAAATAGAATATCATCAGCACGCCGAATATCGGCCAGCCGACCGCGGGTGAGGGTAGCGCATCCCAGTTGCCGCCGACCAGAAGCGCCACGGACAGTCCGGTTGCGGTCCACACCGCGATACCGACCAGCGCCATGCCCAGCATCGCGAACAGCTTACCGAGGAATATCGCGTCCATCGGGATGGCGGCGGCGAGAATCTCGATGATCTTGTTGGTCTTTTCCTCGACCAGATTGGACAATACCATGCCCGCGAGGATCATCGTCAGCAGGATCAGTACCGCCTGGCCTGCCTGGGCCGTGATCAACTGGTTGCGTTCGCTGGAACTGCCGGTCTGGCCGACCATCCGTGTTCGGATTCCGACCGGGGTCGGCTGTGACAGGGCGGTTTCCGCGAGCAGCGATATTTTGCCCTGCCATCGGTTGACGTCCCGCTCCGAACCGGTCAGCACGGGGGTGGCCAGCGTTCCCGACAGGATCGCGGACAGGGATTTGGTGCTGTTCAGCTTCGCTACAATGGCTGCTTCGTCCCCTGAAAAGTCGGGCAAAACCACGAGTTCCGGGAGGGATTTGGAACCGAGACTGCGGGTCAGGCGGGTTCGGGTTTCCAGCAATTGGTCTGCCTCTGCCGAGTTCAGCGCGACGCCAATGACGGGATTGTCGATATCGCGCGATACCTGTGATCCCAGACCGCCGGCGGCGATACCGATTCCGAGCGGAAACAGGGGTCCGAGCAGGAAGAAAAAGAAGGATTTGGAAAAGATGATCGCGGTGAAATCCCTGCGGGCGATAACAAAGGCGGCGCGGATGGTCTCGATCATGCGGCTTCCTCCCCGTTATCATTGGCATCGGCTTCCATCTTCCTGGCCACGGCTTCGCCGGCGATCTGGACAAAGGCATCGTGCAGCCCGGGCCGCTCGATCGACAGCGATTCAATGCCGGCGCCGCCTTCTACCAATGCATGCAGCAGCGGTTCCACTCCGCTTTCCGGCAAGGTGAAATGCCAGTTGTGGCCGAGCGGCTGGCAGTCGGCCGGGATGGCACTGCGCCAGGGTCCGTCGAGATTGCGGGTCTCCAGATGAACCTGCGGCCGCAGCCGGTCCCGTGCGTCCGAGACCTTGCCTTTGAACGGGATTTTCCCGTCGGCGATAATGGCAATTTCCTCGCAGAGACGTTCGGCGTGGGCGATTACATGGGTAGAGAAAATGATCGTGACTCCCCTGTCCGCCTGCGCCCGGATCAGGCGTTCCAGCTTGCCCTGGTTCAGCGCGTCGAGGCCGGAGAATGGCTCGTCAAGGATGATGAGGTCGGGGTCGTGGACCAGCGTGCCGAGCAGTTGCACGGTCTGGGCCATGCCTTTGGAGAGCTGGCGGATCTGCTTGTCGATGGCAGCGCCCAGCCCGTGTTCCTCCATCATCGCGCGCCCGCGCCTGCGGCCCTCCGCCAGCGGCAGCCCGCGCAGCGCGCCCATGAAGGCAATCGCGTCATAGGCTTTCATCGACTGGTACAGCCCGCGCTCTTCGGGGAGATAGCCCACCTGATGCGCCTTGGAGATCGGGTCCGGGGAACCGAGCAGGAAGCGTTCGCCCTCGTCCGGGTCGATGATCCCGAGCAGCATCCGCAAGGTCGTCGTCTTGCCCGCGCCATTGGGTCCCAAAATGCCGAATATGCTGCCTTTCCTGATCGTCAGGTCAATGCCGTCAACGGCGGCTTCGCCATCGAATCGCTTTACGATGTTGCGGGCCTCTATGGCAAATTCGGGGTCGGGGGCGAGCATTTACGGCTTTCATATCTGGCGGTAAAGTTTGATAAGGGCAGCCTATGCCGGATGACAAGTTAAGATTGGCCAAAGCGCTCGAAAAAAAGGCGAGGGAAGAGGGGTTTTCTGCTGTCGGCATCGCCCCGGCCCGACTGGGGCCGGAAACCCGGCAGCGCCTGCAGCAATGGCTTGGCGAAGGTCGCCAGGGGGATATGCTCTGGATGGAAAGCCGCGCCGACGAACGGTCCGACCCGGCTGCTTTATGGCCGGATGTCCAGACGGTGATCATGCTGGGCATGAGCTATGCGCCCGCTACCGATCCGTTTGCGCTGGAGAGCGTCGGGGATCACGGCCGCATATCGGTCTATGCGCAGGGCAAGGATTATCATGATGTGGTCAAGGGCGCGCTGAAGCGCACCGCCAGCTGGCTGGTTACCCAGGCGGAGTGCGAGGTAAAGGTCTTTGTCGACACCGCGCCGGTGATGGAAAAGCCGCTGGCGGAGGCCGCCGGTCTGGGCTGGCAGGGCAAGCATACCAATGTCGTCAGCCGCGATCACGGCAGCTGGTTGTTCCTCGGCGCTATCTATACCACATTGGAACTGGAGCCGTCGACGCCGGGACGAGATCTTTGCGGCAGTTGTTCCGCCTGTCAGGATATATGCCCGACCGGGGCCTTTCCCGCGCCCTATCAGCTCGACGCCCGGGCATGCATTTCCTATCTGACGATCGAGCACAAGGGGCCGATCCCGCATGAATATCGCAAGGCGATCGGCAACCATATCTATGGCTGTGACGACTGCCTGGCGGTCTGTCCGTGGAACAAGTTCGCGCAGGCGGGGGCGGCGAACAAGGCCTTCCTGCCGCGCGCGGAACTGGCCGCCCCGGCGCTGGCGGATCTGCTGGCGCTCGACGACGCCGGTTTCCGCAAGGTCTTCTCGGGGTCGCCGATCAAGCGCAGCGGCCGCGACCGGATGGTTCGCAATGCGCTGATCGCCGCTGGCAATAGCGGCGACTCAGCGCTGATCGCGCCGGTGCAGGCGCTTTTGCAAGATGAAGATGAAGTGATCCGGGAGGCGGCTGTCTGGGCGCTGGATCAGCTGGCGTCAGCGCAACCGTAGCGCATTGACACAGCTGACCCGATCGACCGCTGCGCCATCGCTGCGCCGGGTGTCGATATGGGTGACCCGCTGTGGTCCTCCGGATTCCTGGGGATAGAGATAGGCGTCCAATATGCACGCGCCGCTGGCGAATTGCAGTTTTCGGGCGGGCGGCTCGGATATGTCGAGCTGCGGATCGCCGAACAGGCGAGTGAGCTGACTGGCGGTCTTGCCCATGACGATTTCGAGGCCGGCGACGCTATTGAGCGGGGACCCCGTAACCGCGGGCAGGCCGGGACCTCGTGGCGAGGTCGAACTTGTCGTCGAGGCGCAGGCGGCCAGAGCCGGCAGGCTGAGCAATATAAGAAATTTGGCCTTCATGGTCGTTGATCTTCCTTGTTCCCATGCACCAGATGGGTAGCCATAGCGGCTGCCAAAACCGGCGCAAGGAAATTGACGAAGGGGATCGCCAGCAACAGCACCGCGACCAGGCCGAGGAGGAAGCGCTGGACTTTGGGAAGGCTCCATTCCGCCCCGAGATTGCGATAATCGGAGACGTGGCGCGCGGCGACCATGTCCTGCAGGTCCCGGCCCAGCAAGATGGCATTGACCGCAAAAAAGGCGATCGGAGCGCCGATCCCGGTCACCAGCAGCACAATATAGAGGGGTGCCGCGAGGATATTGTAGCCGAGGGCGCGCACCGTTGAAGCCAGTCCCATCTTGATGCCCAGTGCATGGCCCGGCGGCATGGCCGATTCCGCCCGCCGGGGATAATAGCGCCTTTCGACTGCATCGACGATATCGTCGGAGAAGATGTTCAGGACAAAAATGGCGACAATCCGGAACAGCAACAGGCCGGTTAGCACCGCAATGATCGCCGCCGCGGCCGCTGCTGCAAAACCACCGTCCGTCCATCCCAGCCAGGCGAACAGCCATACGAGTCCGAAATAGGCTCCTACCCCGAACAGGACGAACAGCAGGATGGTGAGCAGAGCGACCTTCAGCAGGATCGCCAATATCCTCCGGTCGGTGAGTTGCGCAAGCGAGCGGGTGAAGGCCTGAATCATTTTCAATGCCATGTCACGATTGGCGGGTCGGCGTCAATTCTGCTTGATGGCAATGGGGCAAGGCCCTAACGCACCCCGAACCATTGAAACTGCGCCAAGAGGATTTTTATGAGCACCGAAGCCCGTTATGATATTGTCGCCATCGGCAATGCGATCGTCGATGTGATCGCCCAGGCCAGCGACGAATTTCTCGAGGAAGAACAGCTGGTCAAGGGCAGCATGGCGCTGATCGATGCCAAACGGGCTCAGGAACTGTATCGGGACATGGGGCCGGCGCGCGAAATCAGTGGCGGTTCCGGAGCGAACACCCTTGCCGGCGCTTCCACCTTGGGACGCCAGTGCGCCCTGATCGCGCAAGTCGCCGATGATCAGCTGGGCGAAGTCTTTGCCCATGACATCCGCGCCACCGGCATCGATTTCGACGTCCCGCCGCTCGGCAAGGAACCGCCGACCGCGCGCTGCCTGATCTTCGTCACCAAGGATGCGCAGCGGACGATGAACACCTTTCTCGGTGCTTCCCAGTTTCTGCCCCCGGCCGCGGTCGATGCGAAGCTGATCGCCAGCGGCGCCATTCTCTATCTGGAAGGCTATTTGTGGGATGCCGAGGAGCCGAAGGCGGCGATGGCACTGGGCATCGATATTGCCAGGGAAAATGAACGAAAAGTCGCCTTCACCCTGTCCGATACCTTCTGCGTTGACCGGCACCGGGCGGAATTCCGCGAACTGATCGATGGCGGCAAGATCGATATCCTGTTTGCCAATGAAGCCGAAATCATGATGCTGGGCCAGACCGAGGATTTTGATGCGGCTGTGGCCGCAACCGCAGCCAAGGTCGAAACGCTGGTGGTAACGCGCAGCGAAAGAGGCGCGATCGCCGTTCGGGATGGCAAGACGACTGCCGTGGCTGCGGAACCCGTCGACCACATCGTCGACACCACGGGAGCCGGCGACCTGTTCGCCGCCGGTTTTCTGAGCGGCTATGTCGAAAAGCGTCCGATGGAAGATTGCCTGACCATGGGCGCGATCGCTGCGGCGGAAGTGATTTCCCACTATGGCGCGCGTCCGGAAGCGGATCTGAAGGAACTGGTTCAGGCCCGGCTCGGCTGATCAGCTTTTCATTTTGAACAGGGTTCGGTCTTCCGGGCCAAAGCCCCATTTCCAGATGACCCAAGCATAGCTGCCGAGGATCATCGGGATGCCGACGATCAGTTCCGCCCATTCAGGAAGGAGGGTGGCCAGATAGCCGACCGCGCTGGCGACGCCGACGGCGAGGAGCAGCGTCCAGCGCCAGCCGTTGACCGGCGCCTCGAGCAGCTTTGACAGAAAAATCGCCTTGACAACCGAAGCATAAGCGAGCGCCACCATCAGGGCGGCCGCGACTGCCGCTGCCTGGTACAGCGGCCCCAGTTGGAGATAGATGCAGATCTGGATGAAGGCGACGCTGAGCGCGGTCTGCAGCAGAAGCATCGACAGCGAGATCAGCAGGTTGCGGTGGCGCGCGATATAGACCAGCGCGGATTCGCTCACCACCGCGGTCGCTGCGACCGCCTCGGCCGCGAGCAGGAAGGCGAGGGCGGCGGTGCCGCCCACGAAACTGGGTCCGACCAGTCCCATCACCGCTTCGCCGGGGATGGCGAGAGCGAGGGCAATGCCGATCTGGGCGGCAATGATCCAGTATCCGACCTGACTGACCTGAGCGGCGATGGCCTTCAAATTGCCGTCGGCCAGATTGCGGGTGATCACCGGGCCGAGAATGGGATCGAAGCTGGTTTTGAGTTTCTGCGGCAGGCTCGCCACCTGCTGGGCGATATAATAGATTCCGACGATGGCGGGTGAGGCAAACAGGCCGAGGATTGCCAGATCCAGCCGGCGGGATCCCCATTCGGCGGCGTCGGCGGCAGCCAGCGGCATGTTGTGCCGGGCGATCCTTGCAATTTTCATCGGTTCGGGACGCCAGCCCCAGGGCAGGCCATAGCTTTTGAACAGCGGCCAGAGCGATGCGACCAGCGCCGCGATCATCGACACGACATAAGAAAGAATCAGTCCGTCGCGGAGCGAATAATAAGAGAAGAGAAAGGCCGCGATGCTGATCGTCCATGGCTCGACCACCGACCGGGCGCGTACGGTCGCCGCAATATTGTAGCGATAGGCGAGGGCGGCCAGCGCAATATCGGATCCGACGACGGTAAATATGACCAGCGGCAAAAACCGGTCCAGTCCGTTTATCTCACTATTTGGGAACATGATGAAGGGAAAGCTGATCAATATCGCGGCCGCCACTCCAGATGCCAGAAAGCTGACCAGCATACCGTCCCAGACGACATGGACATGGGGCCTTTCGGTCTTGCTCAGTTGCGCCGCCAACCCCCGCTTGAGCCCGAGGGTTGCGAGCTGGGCAGCGAATTCCACCACCAGAATCGCATAGGCAAAGCGGCCCAGCGCATCCGCGCCATAGATGCGTCCGGCGATGAACAGAAACGGCAGGCGGGCCGCCAGGCGAAGCAGAAAGCCGAAGATATTGGTTCGCCCGCCCTTGGCCAGCGCGGCAATATCTTCCTTATTCTTGTCCGAAGGTGGTTCGCCGTCCAGCGCCGCTGCCCCAGCCGTGCCTGATGGTTCAGGACTGTTCAAATCGCTCTCCGGCTGGTCCGCTCCAAGAGTGACCGTCTATCGCAATTTGGAGAATTTGTCATCATCATGCCTCGCCCTATCGCCGCTCTGAAACCAGAGGCCTTTTCATGAGCTGCGTGACCACAGACTGAACATCCGCTTCGCCGTTCAACAAGGCGCATACTGCATCGACAATGGGCATGCGGATGTCGCGTGCCTTGGCGTCCCGCTGCAGCACGGGGGCGGTGGAGGCCCCTTCGGCCACGGTCGCGCGATCCGACAGGAGCGATTCGGCCGACCGGCCTTGTCCCAGCCCCCGGCCGAGCGAGAAATTGCGCGAACTGGTCGAGGAACAGGTAAGCACCAGGTCTCCCAGCCCGCACAGACCGGACAGGGTTTCCGCCCGGGCACCGCGCGCCGCGCCATAGCGGAGCATTTCGGCAAAACCGCGGCTGATCAGCGAGGCGCGGGCGTTCTGGCCAAGGCCCGCCCCGTCGACCACGCCGCAGCCGATCGCCAGCACATTCTTCACTGCGCCGCCAATTTCGGCCCCGACAACATCGTCGGAAAAATAGGGCCGGAAGCGGGGTTTCGCGATGAGCGGATTGAGCCGGTCCCACAAGTCTTCGCTTTCGCACGCCAGGGTGAGGGCGGTCGGCAGGCCTTGCGCGACTTCGTGGGCAAAGGTCGGGCCGGATAGAACCGCAAGTGGATTGTCCGGCCGCAGTTCCTTTGCGACCTCGCTCATCAGCATCCGGCTTTCGGCCTCGATACCCTTGCAGCACAATATCAGTGCCGCATCGCTATCCGGCAGCGACAGCAGCGTGGCGCGCAGATGCTGCGCCGGGGTGACCAGCAACAGCATGTCGCAGGCCGCCATGACCTCCCAGTCCTGCGTCGCGAGAATCGTCTCGCGAAGCGGGTAGCCGGGAAGAAATGAGCAGTTTTCCCTGTCGCGATTGATCTGGTCTACCGTTTCGGGCTCGCGGGCCCACAACAGCAGCCGCTCCTGCCCCTCGGACAGCACCTGGGCCAGGGCGGTTCCCCATGCACCCGCGCCAATCACGCCGATTTTTCCGTTCATCGCTCTCATGCCTTCACTCCCGCTCCGCGCGCCTTTTCCGCCGTCGGATCGAGCGGCCAGCGCGGCCGGGCGACAAAATCGAGTGGATCGGTCAGGCCCGCCGCGAACCGCTCGGCCCCCGCCCAGGCGATCATCGCCGCATTGTCGGTGCACAGCCATTGCGGCGGTGCGGTGAAAGCCATGCCATTCTGTTCTGCAACCTGTTCGAGCATGGTGCGGATTGGACCATTGGCGGCGACACCGCCTGCGACGACGAGATGGGCGCAGCCTTCCTGTTCCGCTATCGCCTTTTCCAGCCGGTCGCGCAGGCAGTCGACGACGGCCTGCTGGAAGGAGGCGGCAATATCTTCCGGTTTGTATGTACCGCTTTGCCGGGCGCGAACCACGGCGCTTTTCAGTCCGGCAAAGGAGAAATGCGGTTCGGCGGACCGGATCAGCGGACGAGGCAGCGGAACGGCAGCCGGATCGCCCTGGCGAGCGAAGGCTTCGACCTTCGGGCCGCCTGGATAGCCCAGGCCCAATATTTTCGCGGTCTTGTCGAAGGCCTCGCCGGCGGCGTCATCAATCGTGGTCGCCAAGCGCCGATACTGGCCGACGCCCTCGACCCGCAGGATCTGGCAATGACCACCGGATACCAGCAGCAGCAAATAGGGAAAGGCCAGATCGGGATTGACCAGTCGCGGGGAGAGCGCATGGCCCTCGAGATGATTGACCGCAATCAGGGGCTTGTCGGCAGCCATCGCCAGCGCCTTGCCGGTGACGAGACCGACCATCACCCCGCCGATCAGGCCGGGGCCGGCGGTCGCTGCGATCGCATCGACATCATCGAGTGACTTGCCGGCTTCGGCGAGTGCCGCTTCGATCAGCGGGGTCAGGATTTCGGCATGGGCACGGGCGGCAATTTCCGGAACGACACCACCATAGGGGGCGTGCGCGGCTTCCTGGCCAGCCAGTTTGTGCGCCAGAATTTGGCGATCAGACGTGACTAGCGCGGCCGCCGTTTCGTCGCAGCTGGATTCAATTCCCAATATCAGGCTCATGACGCTTTTACTTAGGCGCTCAAGCCATTAGGACAAGCGCTATCATGAGCGAAGACCGCAAAAAAGAGAATCTCGCCGGGCTGGACCGGCCCCTGCGTATCGGTACGCGCCAGTCGCCGCTGGCGATGGCGCAGGCCCAGATGGCGGCAAATGCCCTCTTGTCGACCCATGGCTGGCTAGCCGATCAGGTGGAACTGGTACCGATGGTCGCGAGCGGCGACAAGATACTCGATCGGCCTCTGGCCGAGCTTGGCGGAAAGGCGCTGTGGACCAAGGAACTGGATCACGCGCTCGGCAAGGGCGAAATCGACTGCGCGGTGCACAGCATGAAGGACGTGGAAACCATCCGGCCGGAAGAATTCATCCTGGCCGCGATACTGGAGCGGGCCGATATCCATGACCGGCTGATCGGCGCCGAGTCGATCGATGCCCTGCCCGAATGTGCCATCATCGGTACCGCCTCGCCGCGCCGCAAGGCGCAGCTTTTGCGGCAAAGAAGCGATCTGGATATCCGGTTGATTCGCGGCAATGTGCAGACCAGGCTGCAGAAGATCGCGGATGGTGAATATCATGCGACCTTGCTGGCCGCTGCCGGACTGAACCGTCTCGATATGGCCGGGGTCGGGATCGAGATATCGGATGAAATCATGTTGCCTGCTCCCGCACAGGGGGCGGTGGGAATCGAGGTACGCTCCGATGATCGCCATCTCCGTCATCTGATGCGGGCGATATCGTCCTTCAACACATTTCGAGCGGTTATCGCCGAACGCCTGTTCCTCAAGCAACTGACAGCCGATTGCCATAGCCCGGTTGCCGCGCTGGCAACGATCGACGGGGCAGATGCCTGTCTGCGGGCCGAAATCCTGTTGCCGGACGGTTCGGAATTTGTCGCGGGCAGTTCCCATTTTGACATTGGGGACGTGACCGCTCCCGCCATATTGGCGGAAAAGCTTCTGGGACAGGCCAGCCCGGAGCTGAAAGCCATATTTGGCAGATGAGTCGGCCGGTGCTGATCCTGCGGCCGCTGGTCGCCGCGCTGCAGACCGAACGGCGGGCGCAGGAACTGGGCCTGCAGACGGTTGTCGATCCGTTGTTTGTCATCGAACCGATTGCTTGGCCGGCTCCGGCGGCGGAGGATTTTGACAGCTTGCTGCTGACCAGTGCCAATAGCATCGCCTGTGGCGGACCGCAGCTGGGCACCTGTCTTTCCCTGCCGGTTCTCGCGGTTGGTGAAGCAACCGCCAGAGCCGCCGAAAATGCAGGATTTCAATTGGAAGGAATCGGGTCATCGGACGGTCAGTCCCTGCTGGATGGACTGCCCGCGGACCGCTATCGCAATATTCTGTGGCTGGCCGGCGAACAGCATAGCGCGCTTGATGCGGGGGAGCGGGAACTGCATATCGTTCCGGTATATCGATCGAGAGCGCTCATTCTGGGTGACAAGGCCGCGGCCTGCCTGCAGGCGGAAGCCGTCGTGCTGCTCCACTCGGCTCGGGCGGCGAGGCATCTGGCGGCGGAGATGGATCGCCTGCACATAGGTCGGGACCGGCATCATGCCGTCGCCTTTTCTGCCAAGGTGGCGGAAGCGGCAGGACAGGGATGGCGAAGCCTGCAGATGGCGCAGCATCCCGACGACGACGCTTTACTGTCTCTGGCGACCGGACTATGCCAGAGCGAATGAAAATAATTGGTTCGCCATCTGGCCGGGCCGGGAAAGGAAACCGGAATGAGCCGAGACTATGAAAGGCTTTCGCCCACGGCGGGCAAAAGCAATCTGACGCGCAATGTACTCATCCTGATGGTCGTGGCCTTTGTTGGAGGCGCTATACTGACCGGATGGATCTTGTCGCGCTACAATCCCTTTGACAGCGCTCCGGAAACGGAAGTCGCCGCCGTCGAGAATCGCGAGGGGACAAAGGCCAAGGCCGACCCGGCAACCGCTCTTGCCAAGCGCATTGACGCCGATGGCAGCGTGATGCCCCCGGCAGCGCAGACCGCAGATGGCGCTGCTGCGGAAGACCTGTCACCGGATCTCGCACGGGCGCTCGAGGCGCGACTGGCCGATCTGGAAGACCGATTGTCCCGCATAAATGTCCAGGCGCAGGCCGCATCCGGCAATGCTGCCCGGGCGGAAGGCTTGCTGATCGCCTTTGCCGCGCGTCGTGCACTGGATCGCGGCTCGCCGCTTGGTTATATCGATCCACAGCTGCGGCTCCGGTTTGGCGATGCCCAGCCCAAGGCGGTGACCACGATCATCAATGCCTCTCGCCGGCCGGTGACGCTGGAAGAGCTGGCCGCGGGACTGGACGAAGTGGGGCCGGCGCTGACCACCGGGTCGAGCGGCGAGGGTTTCTGGTCAGATTTCAAGCGCGAGCTTTCCGAACTGTTCGTGATCCGCCGGCAGGGTTCGCCTTCCCCGGCACCGCAACGCCGACTGGTGCGCGCGAAACGCTATGTCGAAACCGGCAATGTTGAGGCCGCGATTGCAGAAATCGAAAAGCTGCCCGGGGTCGGGGAAGACGAAGAATCGATGAAATGGATGGAGCGGGCCCGGCGGTATAACGAGGCGCGGCGGGCGCTGGACGTGATCGAAACCGCAGCGATACTGGAACCGCAGCAATTGCGCTCCGGTGAAGGGGAACCAGTGCGGGATCCTTCGCCACTGATGCCGTCTGCCGCGATACCTGCCCCCTAGCGATTCAAGAACAGCTTTGCCAGATCCGCGGGAACGCGAACCGGCCGTCCGGTGGCCCGCTCGATAATCGCCCAGTTGGTCTTGGCGGCCACCTTGACCTTGCCATGCGGTCCGGCGAAACTGACATTGCGCCAGAAGCGGGCCCCTTTGGGCGGTTCGGAAATCCAGGTGCGTCCGGTCACAATATCGCCGGCGCAGACATTGCCGCGATAGTCGATCTCGTGCCGGGTCACGACCCAGATATAGCGGTCAATCGCATCCTGCGGCGCGACCGCCTGCCAGTGCGCGGTCGCCATATCCTGGATCCAGCGCACCCATACCGCGTTGTTGACATGGCCGAGCTCGTCGATGTCTTCCGGCTGTGCCGTGATCGAGAGGGTGAAACCGGCATCCTTCTCCTCCGGGGAAGAAAGGTTCTTCGTCACTCCGCCATGCCCATCTGCCACAGGATGAAGGCATATTCTTCCGCCGTCTCTTCCAGCGCATTCCACCGGCCCGACTTGCCGCCATGGCCGGCGCCCATATTGGTCTTGAGCAGCAGCATATTGTCATCGGTCTTGGTCGCGCGCAATTTTGCGGCCCATTTCGCCGGTTCCCAATAGGTCACGCGGGGATCGTTGAGCCCGCCGGTGATCATCATCGGCGGATAGGCCTGCGGCTTCACATTGTCATAGGGCGAATAGCTGCGGATATGTTCAAAGGCGGTCTTGTCGGTGATCGGATTGCCCCATTCCGGCCATTCGCCGGGGGTCAGCGGCAGGCTCTCGTCCTGCATCGTGTTGAGCACATCGACAAAGGGGACATGCGCGACTACCGCGCCCCAGAGCTCGGGATCGCTGTTGACGATCGCTCCCATCAGTTCGCCGCCCGCCGAGCCGCCCGAAGCGGTGATCCGTCCTTTGCTGGTGTAGCCGCGTTCGATCAGCCCCTTGGCGACATCGACGAAATCGTTGAACGTGTTGGTCCGTCTGGCCAGCTTGCCGTCGAGATACCAGTTGCGGCCGAGATCGTCGCCGCCGCGAATATGGGCAATGGCATAGACGAAGCCGCGGTCGACCAGGCTGAGCCGCGTGGTCGCGAAACTGGGCGGCACGGCATAGCCATAGGCACCATAGGAATAGAGGTGCAGCGGTGCGCTGCCGTCGATTTTCGTATCCTTGCGATAGACCAGCGACACCGGGACCCGGGTTCCGTCGCGGACCTCGATCATCAGCCGTTCGGTGACATATTGGTCGGCATCATAGCCGGAGGGAATTTCCTGGACTTTGAGCGTCTCCAGCGACCGGTCGGCGAGATGATAGTCAAAGACCGTGCCCGGCGTAACCATCGACGTGTAGCCGAGACGCAGCCTGTCGACATCATATTCCGGATTGTCGTCCAGCCCGGCGCTGTAGCTGGCCTCCGGGAATGCAATACGTTCGACCTTGTCCGGATCGTCATAGGAACGGATCTCGACCTGATCGAGGCCGTTCTCGCGTCCTTCGGTCACATAGAAATTCCTGAAGGTGCAGACATCGGTCAGGTAGAAATCATCCGTTCCGGCGATCAATGTTGTCCACTTGTCTGGATCATCGACCGGTGCCGTCGCCAGCCGGAAATTCACATGATCATCGTTGGTCAGGATGTAGAGCGTGCCGTCATGCTCCTCGACCTCATATTCCCGGCCGGTCTTTCGTGCGGATACGAGAATCGGCTCGGCCAGCGGATTGTCGGTGGGAACCAGCCGCACTTCGCTGGTTTCATGATCGCCGGTAGATATGGCGATATATTTTTCCGAATGGGTGAGACCGATGCCGACGCGGAAGCCTTCGTCAGCCTCGTGATAGAGCTCGACATCCTCGGCAATGTCGCTGCCCAGAACATGGAGGCGGGCATTGTCGGTGCGCCATTGCTCGTTGGCGAGACCGTAAAGCAGCATTTTCGAGTCCGCCGACCAGACAAGGCTCGACAGGGTGCCGGGAATGACATCGGGCAGCAGGATGCCGCTGGCCAGGTCCTTGATCCGAGCCTCGAACCGCTCCGATCCGTTGTCGTCATAAGCAAAAGCGAGCAGGCGACCATCGGGCGACACCGACGCCGCGCCGAGCCGAAAATATTCCTTGCCCTCGGCCAGCAGATTCTCGTCCAGCATAAGCTGGTCTTCGCCGCCCGCCACCGGCTTGCGCCAGTGCTGGCGATATTGCATGCCCTGCTCGAACCTGCTCCAGTAGAGCCAGTCGCCGTCCGTCTGCGGAACCGAACTGTCGTCTTCCTTGATCCGCGCCTTCATCTCCCGGAACAACGCGTCGGTCAGCGGCTTGCGGTCGGCCATATTCTGTTCGAACCACTGATTTTCCGACTTGAGATAGGTGAGTATATCCTCGTCCTCGACCACCGGATAGCGCGGATCCTTGAGCCAGTGCCAGGGGTCGCTCATCTTGTAGCCGTGCCGTTCATAACTATGGGGGCGTTGCTCGGCGAATGGCGGACGGGTAAGCTTTTCTGTCATGGTCTCTGCTCTTCTCTGGCCGGATTTAGGTGGCGATTGGGGCTCGAAACCCCTATGTGTTGCAGCATAGGCTTATTCAAGGAGTTTGCTCAGCGATGTTGATGTCCACTTACGAAGCCCGCCTCCACGCGCTGCGGGAACAATTGCAGAAAGACGGCCTTGATGGGTTTGTGGTGCCGATCTGTGACGAGCATATGAGCGAATATGTCGGCGAATATGCGCAAAGGCTGTCCTGGCTTACCGGCTTTGGCGGTTCGGCCGGTTCTGCCATCGTGCTGAAGGACAAGGCAGCGATGTTCATCGACGGCCGCTATGTCGTGCAGGTCCGCGACCAGGTCGACGGCAATCTCTACGAATATGTCAATATCGCGGATCAGAAACCGCACGAATGGCTCGCCGCCAATGCCCCGAAAGGGTCGAAAATCGGCTATGACAGCTGGCTGCACACCCGCGACTGGGCGGAAACGGCAAGCAAGGCACTGAAAAAATCCGGTGCGGAGCTGGTCGAAGTGCCCCGCAATCCGATCGACGCGGTCTGGGAGGACCAGCCGGGCCGTTCGCCGGAGAAGCTGGCCGTCCACGGCGACCAATATGCCGGAAAATCGGCGCGGGACAAACGGGCGGACGTCGCCGCCTGGCTCAAGGACAATGGCTATGATGCCACCGTCATTGCGGCGCTGGACTCGGTCGCCTGGTTCTTCAATGTCCGTGGCAGGGATATTGCCAATACGCCGGTGCCGCTGGCCTATGCCATCGTCCGCGCCGACGAGACGGCAACGCTGTTTGTCGCGCCGGAAAAGCTGACCGATGCCGTCCGCGAGCATCTCGGCAATCATGTCGAGATCCGGGACTATGACGAGCTGGCCGATGCCCTGTCCGGCATGGCGGGCCAAACCGTTGCGGTCGATCCGGAACGCTCCGTCGCCGCCATCTTCTCGGCGCTCGACGAGGCAGGCGCGACGGTCGTCAAGGAACGGGATCCGACGATCCTTGCCAAGGCGATCAAGAATGAAACCGAAATCAGCGGTCACAAGGCTGCGCAGAAGCGAGATGGCGCGGCCCTGACCAAATTCCTCCACTGGATGGCGAACGAAGCTCCAAAGGGTGGCCAGGACGAATTGTCGGCCGCTGCGCGGCTGCGGCAGTTCCGTGCGGAAAATCCGGAGCTCAAGGATCTGTCCTTCCGCACCATTTCCGCCGCCGGCGACCATGGCGCGCTGCCGCATTACAGCGTGAACGAGGAAACCAATCAGCCGATTGCGATGAATTCGCTCTATCTGGTCGACAGTGGCGGCCAATATCCCGACGGCACCACCGACGTGACCCGGGTGGTCGCGGTTGGCGAACCGACGGCGGAAATGCGCAAGCGCTACACACAGGTCCTGCAGGGCCATATCGCGCTCGACCAGGCGGTGTTCCCCAAGGGCACGACCGGCGGGCAGCTCGACATATTGGCGCGGCAATATCTGTGGGCCGATGGCGTGGACTATGGCCACGGCACCGGACATGGTGTCGGCAGCTATCTTTCGGTGCACGAAGGTCCGCAGCGGATCGCCAGTTTCGGCGGCATGAACCAGGCGCTGGAGCCGGGCATGATCCTGTCCAACGAACCGGGCTATTACAAGGCGGGCGAATTCGGGATTCGCATCGAGAATCTGTTCCTCGTCGAGGAGCGGCAGATCGAGGGCGGCGAACAGACCATGCTCGGCTTCGAGACCCTGACTTTTGCGCCACTGGAGCGCAAGCTGATCGATGTCGACATGCTATCTGCCAACCAGCGCCAGTGGGTCAACGACTATCACGCCAAGGTGCGCACGGTGATCGCGCCGCAGCTGGAAGGTGACGCGCTGGACTGGCTGGAGGCCCAGACCGCTCCGCTCTGAATGCGGTGACGGCAGGAAACAGCATGCGCCCGTTGCGCGCGCGGGATGGCGGATTTCGCAACGGCATTTGCCGGACGGTTTGCAAAGCCGGTTGACAGGCTGGCAGCGCTGGGGAAAGAGCCAGCGCCATGACAGACAAGAAAAATCCCCGCGACGGCTTTCGCCTGATCACGCCGCTGCGGGTGCGCTACGCCGAATGTGATCTGCAGGGCATCGTCTTCAACGCGAATTATCTGGCCTTTGCCGATGTCGGGCTGACAGAATATATGCGCGCGCTGGTGGCGGCCGACAGGCCGCGGGACGAGGGCGACATGATGGGCACGTTCACGCGGCATTTCGGTGGCGACAACTGGGTGCGCCATGCCGACGTCGATTTCCGTGCGCCGGCGAAGGCGGACGACCTGCTCGACATCGCGGTTCGGATCACGCGTTTTGGCAAGACCAGCTATGCGCTGCTCGTCCACATCCTGCGCGGCGACGAATTGCTCAATGTCGTCAAGCTGACCTATGTCTGGTTTGATCCCGCGACCGAACAGGTTTCCCCGGTGTCCGCGAAATTCATCGAGGCGGTCAGCACGTTTGAACAGATCAGGCCGGAACGGGCGGTGGTGAACGTCTAGCGCGCGACCCTAGGGCTGCGGCTTGGCATCGTCAGGACCGATCTGCCTGGCCTGGGCCTTGCGCAGGCGCAGATTGGCCCGCAATTGCGCGGCGAGGCGCTCGGCCTTCTCCGCTTCCTTGCGCATTTTCTCGGATTTGGGCTGGGGCTTGGGCATGGCGATCAATTGCCATTATCGCGCGAAAGATGCAACTCCGCTTGACAAGATCGCACGCATTTGGTCTTAGGCCCGCGGTTCGGTAGAAACCGCCTCGCACGGCGGACATCGCCAGCGCATCAAAATGGTCCGGCTGCTGTAGCTCAGTGGTAGAGCGCGTCATTGGTAATGACGAGGTCGAGAGTTCAATTCTCTCTAGCAGCACCACCATTTTATCCCTTTAAAACAGTTACTTAGATGGAGCGGCATACCTGGATATTGTCGCGCAATGTCCGAGGGTTGCGCGCCGTTGGTGCAATGGCTCGGGTGCCAGAGACGCTCTGGAAGCCGCGGATCTACTGAGATATCACGAATTATCTCTAGGGCCCAAATATTGGAGTCCAGATGCAGTTGGATGGTTTTGGTGTAGAGATCATTTTGAGGGGTAATTTCCCCTGAGTTTCTAGCTTATGCGAACCCGAACATGATCCGCTGGCTGGCCCAGTCCAGCGGGATATTGTTCTTCCGCATGATCTGGCGGCCAGCATCGTGACTTCCACTCGGTGGGGGGGGGCGGCGGCCCTCTGCTTCTGACGACAGACATTCTCTATAAACCGTGCTATTATCGTTGCTCTTCACAGAGGAGGATCTGGTGCCGATCACCAACAGCGAAAGCCGGACCAATGTCAGCGAGATCGCCGAAGGCATCTGGCGCATCAATACGCCAATTGCCATGGAAGACGGGGCGGCATTTTCATTCAACCAGTTTCTGGTGGAGGCAGATCGCCCCCTTCTGTTCCACACCGGTCCGCGACAGCTGTTTCCCGTGGTGCGCGAGGCAGTGAATCATATCATGCCACCTTCGGCTGTGCGCTATATCGGCTTTTGCCACATGGAGGCTGACGAATGCGGTGCGTTAAACGAATGGCTGGCGATTTCAGGCGAGGCAGTTCCCTTGTGCAGCGTCGTGGCGGCCATGACTTCAATTGACGACATTGCGGACCGACCACCGCAGGCAATGACCGATGGAGAGATACTCGATCTTGGCGGACGCGAAGTGCAATGGTTCGATGCGCCCCATGTGCCTCACGGCTGGGACAATGGCTTTTTGTTTGAGCGTGTAACCGGCACGCTCTTTTGCGGAGACCTGTTCACCCAGCCGGGTGAAGGAACCGACCCACTGACCGAGGGTGATATTCTGGGTCCAAGCGAAGACTTTCGCCAGATTATGGACTATTATGCCCATGGTCCCGAAACGAGGTCGGCACTTGACCGTCTCGCTGCGACCAAACCGCGAACGCTCGCGTGTATGCATGGCAGTGCTTGGCGCGGTGATGGTGCTGCCCTGCTGAATCGCCTGGCTGATGCATTGGGTAACTAGCCAACACCAAGCGGGCCCCTGTTTCTGGGCCGGGTGCGGACTGGCAGCTTTATCTCGTCAAAGTGGGAAAGCCGCCATTCAGCAAATGACGCCATTGCGGACAATGGCTACACAATCAACAATTTGAGATTACCAAACGAATTAGTAGACCTTCACCCCCAATCTGCCAGTGCCAACGCCAACCTCCCTCAACCAGCATCGGTATATGATCCGCTGGCAGGCGTTGCGGCCCAGAGCGTCAAGGCTGTGCCGAGCTGACCCGCTCGGGTCCCGTATTTCTGTCTGTCCGCACTTTGGCCAGAATGTTGTTTGTCATGCCGAGGATTTGACCTACAGCCACAGGGAAATAAGTATGAGTATTTTCGCGGTCGCGAAAAACATATCGGGGCGAGTATATGGCCGACAAGCACGAGAATCCTGCTCTTTGGGGAGAGGAGCATCTGCGACTGGCAATTGAGGCGGCTCGCGTCGCGTTGTGGTCATGGAATGTCGATGATGACCAGATCGCAATGGACGAACTCGGTTTCCAGCTGTGGAGCTTGCCATGGTCGGACAAGGTCTGCTTTGAGGATCTTGCAGCCCATATCCATCCGGCCGACCGGGATCGGGTAGGATCCGCTTTCACCGCCACGCGTTCGGTTGCCGGTCCTTATGAGATCGACTTTCGGATCATGGTTGGTGATGAAATCCGCTGGATATCTGCCCGCGGGCGGGGGGCCGACGAAGGGATTGTCGACGGTTTCATGTTCGGAATTTTTCTTGATGTAACAGGCCGCAAGCAAGCGGAAGAGAGTAGCGAACTGCTGGCAGGGGAGATGAGTCACAGGGTCAAAAATCTTTTGTCCATAGCGACAGGCCTGACCCACCTTACTGCGCACACGGCAACTTCGGTCAGCGAAATGGCTGGCGAACTGACGCAGCGATTGACCTCCCTGGGCCGCGCCCATGACGTCGTGCGGCCTTTGCCAGGGGAGCAGGGCAAGGCCGCCCTGCTTGGTGATCTGCTGTCGGTCCTGCTCGCTCCCTATGATGCGGCTTCCGCATTTTCAGGCCGGATTCGCGTTTCCGTCCCGCGGATGGGGGTTGGCGAGCGAACCGCAACCACATTCGCCATGGTGGTTCACGAGCTGGCCACGAACTCGGTAAAATATGGAGCATTGTCCTGCGCTGACGGTGTTCTCGACGTTTCAAGCCGGACCGAGGGCGAATATCTTGAACTTGTCTGGGCAGAAACCGGCGGACCGTCGATCGCCGAGCGTCCGGAACTGACCGGCTTTGGCAGCAAGCTGGTCGCCCGCAGCGTCCAAACGCAACTTCGCGGTGAACTGAACTATGATTGGCAAAAATCCGGTCTTGTCGTCACTGTAAAAGTGCAGCAGGATCTATTAGCAAACTAGCATCAGTTCTAGAATGCGGCCTTTGGTTCTCGAAACCGTGACGAGTGACTAGTGAAGCATGTCGACGTTAAAGCAGGGACTGCCAGAGGCATATTTGCTGCGCGGTCGACGCAGGACTGCCCCGGTCCCGGTAAATCAGGACTGCCCCACCCCTTGCTTTTGATCGGCCAAGCTGGCTTCCTTGGAGGCAGCGATTGGATTTGAGTTGCGCATATTGCCATGCGTCACAATATGAAAAGGCGCCCGAGGATCACTCCACGGACGCCCGTTCCACCTTTCAAGGACCCCTGGCTTACATGGCTTGCGTCATCTTGCTCTGGGAAGAGTTGTGACCACCGTTGCGATGCAAAATATCCGATGCCTGTTCATAGGACAGGCCAGCATTGCTGGTGTCGACGGATACAAACATGCCGCCATCATTGAGTCGGCCTTCGTAATAGGCGGCATCATCTTCGCCGACCCCGTGGTCGGTCAGCAGACCGGTAATTCCGCCCGTCGCAGCGCCGACCGCTGCACCCGTGATGGCTGCTCCAGGGACGGCAATGCTGGCGATGGTGCCAGCGGCAACCAAGGGCCCGACGCCGGGAATGGCTAGAGCGGCAATGCCCAAAACGGTTCCTACGCCCGCACCGAGAGCGGTCTTGCCGAGAACATCGGTGGTGGCGTCTTCACCGGCGCCATCGGTGGCTGTGTTCTCGCCGTCATGCTGGGCAATGATCGAGATTGCGCTATCGTCGAGGCCTTGCGATCTCAGTTCGGACACGGCGCGCTCGGCCTCTGAATGATTGTCAAAGACGGCGGTTGTGAGGGTATGGTTCATGATATTCTCCGATGCAGGGCCGGGATAGCCGCTGTTTGTAACGGATCTAACCCGGATCAGGAGCGGATGTTCCGCCGGGCAAAGGCATGGCAGCTGTTTACAAGCCAGGGCGTTGGCTATGCAGGCCACAGCGAAGCGCCGGAGACAATTGGCAGGCAACATCAAGATGGGCATGACCTGTTCTGCCTGGGAAGCGGTCAATTTCTCGACAACGAATGCCAGCATGGTCCTTTCGTGAATGGGTTGCGGAGCGTAAAGGTCCCGTCACCCAGCATTGTCTGCGCCACCAGCGTCGCCACCCAGCCAACGGGATACTCAGCAACAAGCTTCCCGGGCCAAGCCCAGCCAATTGCCCATAATGGAACCTAATCATCAAGGGTTCGTATGTTCTGGACAGCGGGTGGTTGTTTCGCCACGCTTGCGTCACGGGAGGCTCCTAGTCAGGACGCCAAAACCGTTTCGGCATTAGGTTACGAGATTAGCGCGCCAGATGCGTTTATTGACCGACCCCCTATATTGGAGTCAGAGACTGTCCAAAGTTACCAAAGCGACCCGCAAATCCGCCGAGCGGAAGCCACCACTTGATGCAAGTGGGGCGATTCCGTCCAATCGGCAAACGGCGCCACAGTCCGAGGGCAGTGACGCGGCGGAAGGCGTCGGCGGGACATTTCCGATCGTGGGCATTGGTATGTCAGCGGGCGGTCTTGAGGTTGCGACCGCCTTTCTCAACGCGATGCCTCCGGACAGCGGCATGGGGTTTGTCATTGTCCAGCATCTCGACCCAACCCGCGAGAGCATGCTCGCCGATATCCTGAGCCGCGAGACGGAAATGCCGGTCGTGCAGATCGAAGACGGCATGCGTGTCGAGCCGAACCGCGTCCACATCATCGTCCCGGCCAAGACATTGTTGATCCACAACGGCATATTGCAACTGGTTGAGCCAGATGCGCCGCGCGGCCAGCGTCATCCGATTGACAAGTTCTTCAGTTCGCTGGCCGAGGATCAGAAGGCAAAGGCAATCGCAATCGTCCTTTCGGGGGCGGGTAGCAATGGGACCGTCGGTCTTGCCGACATCAAGCAGGCTGGAGGTCTGTGTATTGCGCAGAATCCCGAGCTCGCGAAGTTCGACAGCATGCCGCGCCATGCAATAGCCTCTGGCTCGGTTGATCTCGTGCTCTCACCCGAGGACATGCCCGAGGCACTGAGACGTTATGCAAGCCATTCTTACGTTCATGCCGCGCGGCCGGAAATGGAAGAAGGCCCCGATGGGGACGGCTCCGGATCTGGTCTGGATGATGTGCTCACCCTGCTGCACGCTCGCGCGGGCCATGATTTCAGCCAGTACAAGCACAATACCCTGTCCCGACGCATTCATCGCCGGATGGGGATCGTCTACATCGACAAACTGGACGACTATCTGGAGCTGCTGTCGCAGGATCCGGACGAAGCTGGTCAGCTGGTCAAGGATCTGTTGATCCATGTGACGGCATTTTTCCGCGATGCCGATGCGTGGGATGCGCTCGACCTTGAGGTGATCACCCCGATGGTCGAGAAAGCCGAACGCGGACAGTCAATCAGGGTCTGGGTCCCGGCCTGTTCGACCGGCGAGGAAGCCTTTACGATTGCCATGATCCTGGCGGAACGCAGCGACGCCGCCAACAAGAAACTCGCTATCAAGATATTCGCGACCGACGCCGCCGAACATCATCTCCGTGCCGCGCGTAAGGCAACCTTTCCCGGCAGTATGGTGGAAAGCCTGCCAGCCGAACGGATTGACCGCTTCTTCGACCGGCTCGACGACAATTATTACCGGATCAAACCGGAGATTCGTGAAACGGTATTGTTTGCGCCACAAAATCTGCACCAGGATCCGCCCTATTCGCGCATGGATCTGGTCAGCTGCCGCAACCTGCTGATCTATCTGGAACCCGCCGCACAGGACAAGGTGCTGTCGCTGGCCCATTTCGCGCTGCGCGAGAACGGATTCCTGTTCCTCGGCAACGCCGAGTCCATCGGCCAGCGGGACCATCTGTTCGCTTGTGTGTCAAAGCGCTGGCGGATTTTCCGGCGCATCGGACCGTCCCGGTCGGCGGCGCTCGATTTCAAACAATGGCCGGCCCGTGACGGACCGATGCCGGGCATGGTCGCGCAGCCCAAAATGGCCGATATCGCCTTCAAGACGCTGGCCGAGCGTTTCGCCCCCGCGTCGGTTCTCATCGACCGGAATTACCGTGTGCTCCATTTCCATGGCTTGACCGAAGAATATCTGACCCAGCCGTCCGGCGCGCCGACGATGGACTTGCTGACGCTGACCCGCGAGGGCCTGCGCATGGCGGTTCGCAGCGCGGTGCGCAGGGCAATCGCGGAGAGCGAGGCCGTCACGCTGCGCGCAAGGTTTACAATTGGCGAAAGCAAGGCTGTGCTGGTGACAGCTGCGCCTGTTCAAGAGGGGTCCAGCGGCGATCTGATCCTGTTGAGCTTCGCCAAGGTCGAGGATGCCGATCTCACGTCGCCCTCGCGAGATGCTGAAATCATTGCCGTGTCGGATGGCAATCTCGAAGGAGAACTGCGGTCGGCACGGGAGGAAATGCGTGCTACCGTCGAGCAATATGAGGCCGCCAACGAGGAATTGACCGCCGCCAACGAAGAAGTGACGAGCATCAACGAGGAATTGCAGGCCACCAACGAGGAACTGGAATCGTCGAAAGAGGAGTTGCAATCGCTCAACGAGGAACTGATCACCGTCAACGCCCAGCTCGACTCAAAGAATGTCGAACTGGCTGAAGCAGGCGACGATCTTCGAAACCTTCTGGAGGGCAACGAGATCGCGACGATCTTCCTCGATAGCGAATTGCGCATCAAATGGTTCACTCCGGCGATCCAGGGATTGTTCGATCTGCTCGACAAGGATCTCGGCCGACCGATTGCCAATTTTACCCAGAAGTTCGCCTTCGGTGACTTGCTCCAAAATGCGAAGGCCGCCATCGAGCAGTTGACCACCTCCGAAGAGGAAGTGCGTGCGGATGATGGTCGGTGCTTGCTCTTGCGCGTGCTTCCCTATCGCAGCCGGGACAATCGGATCGTTGGCGCAGTCGCCACTTTCATCGATATCACGAAACTGAAATCGATAGAAGCGGGTACGGCAGAAGCGCGTGATTATGCCGAGGCAATCGTGGAAACCATTCGCGATCCGCTGATCGCGCTGTCCGGGGATTTGCTTGTACGCTCCGCAAATCCGGCCTTCCACCAGACCTTTGGCACCAGCGAGTCCGATACCATTGGCCGGTCGGTTTATGATTTGGCGGACGGCCGTTGGAACGTTCCCGAACTGCGGACACTGTTGGAAGAAAAACTTCCGGCTGAACGACGCATCGACGACTATGAGATCGGGTTGGACGTGCCGCGGCTGGGTATGCGTTGCATGCTGCTCAACGCGCGCTGCATTCCGGGAGAAGATGGGCGGGCGGAATTCATCCTGCTGGCACTGGAGGATATCACCGAACGCCGGGCCGCGGGCAAGCATCAGGAATTGCTGGTCGGCGAACTCAGCCACCGCGTGAAGAACACGCTCGCGGTCGTCCAGTCGATCGCTACCCAGACTTTGCGGCACAGTGACAGTCTGGAGGCGTTTGATGACGCTTTTCAAGGACGTTTGCAGGCGCTGGCAGGCGCCAACGACGCGATCATTGATGGCAGCTGGAAAGGTGTCACGCTCAGGCATATCATCGAGCGTGCCCTCAAGCCGTTCGGGGTCGATCAGCAGGTTGCGCTGGCGGATGGCCCGAAAATAGATCTGCGGCCGCAAGCATGTCTCGCGTTGACCATGATCCTGCACGAACTGTTGACCAATGCGGTAAAATATGGGGCATTGTCTGCTCCCGCAGGGCTGGTATCGATTGCATGGCAGATCGGTCAGTCCGGCAAGGAACAGAAGATCACGATTGACTGGGTCGAAAGCGAAGGCCCCCTGGTTGAGCCGCCGCAACGGCGCGGACAGGGTACGAGATTCATCGAGCGAAGCACAGCGTATGAATTGAACGGCAAGGCAAGCGTAGCATTCGAACCGGGCGGTTTGCGCGCCAAGATTCTCTTCCCATCAAGTTCTGCGGTCATGCCGGTCGCCGAGCCATATGTTGCGACTGTGGAAGCGGAGCGATGACCCCCTCGGCGATTCCTGCGCTTGCCGGCCGGCGACTGCTGGTCGTCGAGGACGAGTTTTTCGTAGCGGAGCATATCGCCATGCTGCTGGCGGATTTTGGCTGCGATGTCGTCGGTCCCGTCGGAACGGTTGAGGAAGCGCTCGACGTGGTGGCAGAAGGCGGCTTGGATGGTGCTTTGCTCGATGCAAACCTTAACGGCACCAGCAGCGCTCCGATCGCTGCGGCGTTGCAAAACGAATCGATCCCGTTTGTTGTGATCACCGGATATGGGGCGCTAAAAATCGACGACGACGTTCTGGACTGTGCGCCGCGGCTGATAAAACCGTTCAGTACCGCCGACTTCGGTGCAACTCTGGTCGCAGCCTTCCCGTCCTGCTGAACTGCAAGAGATCATCCGGCACGAAAGTTGGCAAGCCCGCCATCCATCCTAGTGCAAGAGACACTCTGAACGATGCGGGATACCTTCTTGAACAAGTCCAGAATCCGTGCCCGGTGCTCCTTGTATTCGGCGCCTTTGGGGCGCCCTCCCGGATTGCCTGATTTGCGCTTTTGAAACTGGTGGAGTGCAGGGGGGGCTCAGCATTGCCCACTTCATATTTGGCGGCGAGGTTGGACGGGGAGTTGGCCTGAGCCGCTTTTTTGTTTTTGTCCTCCTGCACCATCATTTATGTCCCCAAATGTCCTTTGTATCGCGCCCGCTGAATATGGTCGGACGATGTCCGGCGGTAACGCGACGCCGGGGCAGTGGGGCAGTCGCCGGAGATGCGCCGGAAGCGACGGGTCGGGTGAGTTGCCTGCAACCCTGGGGAAGGAGCGGATAAAGTCAGTCATTTCGTCCCGATTTGGGAACCAGATAGAGACCGGGGAGTATGAAATCCTGAACTTGTCGTTGGGGAAGCGAACGTTGGGGATGTTTCTACGGTCCGGCAAAAATGTATCATCACAGGGGGTAGGCGAGCAGTAACGACATGGGTATCGGCAAGTGTTTTAAGGCTGTCTCGACAGTTTTTTTCATGGGCAGCCTGTGCTTGACGTCTGCATTTGCTCAAGATTCCGAATCCGCACCTTCCGCTCAAGACCCCCGCGAGCCCATCATTGGTGATGCGGAATTTGACGCGACCATTCCACCGATCGATGATGATCCGGACGCACTAATGGGGAGCGTGGCCGATTGGGAGCGCGAACAACAGCGACTGGAACGCGAGGCGCGACAGGAGGATGCCGCTGACGATATTTCGAAATTGCCGGCTTTGCGGGACGATGATCCCCGAGAACCTATCGCCGACCCGCCGGTCAATGACCCCGCAATCGACGATCCGCTTGTACCCCTGGACAGTTTTGAGGTCGAGCCGTTCGACGAGAGCCGCTATACCGAAGCCGATGACGGTTCCGGGTCATCATCCTTGCGATATGACTACCGGATTGCGGGTCTGGAAGCCCTGGATGACAGCGGCGAAACCGCGGTTCGCCCGATCAGCGCCGAAGATATTCGCGAACTGTTTGCAGATCTTTCTGTCCTGGAAGATGGCGATGGCCGGGCCGCCAACGGTGCCATGGTGTCGGCGCGGATGCGCGAGGACCAGCAATTGCTGGCCGGCATCATGTCCGGCCAGGGATATTTCGATGCGACGGTGAACGGGACGGTCGAACTGCCCGCAACCGAAGGCGAGGAACTGACCGTGGTGCTGCAGGTCTCGCCCGGCCCGCGCTATGATTTCGGTGCGATCATGTTTGACGCCGGTCCGGTCGTCCCCGATGACCTGATCACCAGCAATTTCGTCCCGGATAGCGGCGAGCCGATTGTCGCCGAGCGGGTGCTGGCCGCGGAGGCCAATCTTGCGGTGGTCCTGCCGCAAGAGGGATATCCCTTCGCGGAGATCGGACAACGCGATATCCTGCTCGACCCCGAAACCGGCACCGGCGACTATACGCTGCCCGTCGAGGTCGGTCCGCGCAGCAGCTATGGCGACATTGTCACCACCGGCGAGACCGTCTTTGACGCAGAGCATATCGCAGTTCTCAGCCGCTTTGAGAAGGGGCAACTCTATGACAGCCGGATGGTTGACGATCTTCGCCAGGCCATGATCGCAACGGCTCTGTTTTCGATTGTCTCCGTCGAGCCAATGCGCAGCGGTGAAGCGGGTCCGGGCGGAACCGAATATGCGACCATCAACGTCGCCCAGGAGGCGGGTCCGCCCCGCACCATTGCGGGCAGTGCCGGCTATGGTACCGGACAGGGTTTTCGCCTCGAAGGAAGCTGGACCCATCGCAATCTGTTTCCACCGGAAGGGGCGCTGATTGCCAGCGCGGTCGCCGGGACGCAGGAGCAGGGAGCCACGCTGACCTTCCGGCGCAGCAATGCCGGTCGCCGCGACCGTACGGTGGAACTGGGGCTTTCGGCTCTGCACAGTGACTTTGACGCCTATGAAGCCTTTACCGGCAGGCTGGCCGGTCGCATTTCCTATGACAGCACACCCATCTGGCAAAAGCGGCTGACCTACAGCTATGGTTTCGAGATTCTGGGGACCAATGAAAAGGATTTCAACTTTGCAACCGGCATACGCGACCGGCGAACCTATTATGTTGCAGCGCTGCCCGGGCAAGTGACGTTTGACACCACCGATGACCTGCTTGATCCCACCGAAGGCTTCCGCTTGTCGGCAAAGCTGTCTCCCGAGGCATCGCTGGGCAGTGGCACACAGATCTATGGCCGCGGCCTGCTCGAGGGGTCGGCTTATTATCGGGTCGACGATGGTCTTGTGCTCGCCGGGCGTGCCCGGGTCGGCTCCATTGTCGGCGCGGATCGCGAACTGATTGCACCTTCGCGGCGCTATTATGCCGGCGGCGGCGGATCGGTCCGCGGTTTTGGCTATCAGGAGCTCGGTCCCAAGGATATTGAAAACCGGCCGATCGGCGGGCGCAGTCTGGTCGAGGCAGCGGCAGAAATACGCTACCGATTTGGGGATTATGGTGTGGTCGCTTTCGTCGATGCGGGCCAGGTCTATACCAGCTCGACTCCCGGCCTTGACAATTTGCGCTATGGCATCGGCCTCGGCGGACGCTTTTACACCAATTTCGGGCCGGTCCGCCTCGATATTGCCACGCCAATCAATCGCCAGCCGGGTGAATCGCGCATATCGGTCTATGTCTCGATCGGTCAGGCCTTCTGATGGCGGAGTCCGAAGCCATGACGGAACCAGGTCCGCAGAGGACAATGCTCTCGAAAGCGGGGATCTGGCTGGGAGCGCTGCTGGCGCTGATATTGGTGCTGCTGGTCGCTGCCTATGTCTGGCTGGACAGCAGCAGCGGCCACCACTTTGTCGAGAAGCAGATCGAGGCGTTCGAATTCGAAAACGGGTTGCAGCTCGACGTCGGCGAGATCAGGGGATCGCTGTACGGCGAGATGGAAATTGCCGACCTGAAAATCCGCGATCCAAAAGGCGTGTTTGCCACCGCCGACGTCGTGAGAATTGACTGGCGGCCCTTTGCCTTCCTTGGCAGCCATGTTGATATCCGTTCGCTCGTCATCCCCACGGCGAATCTTTGGCGCATGCCCGAATTGCTGCCGACCCCCGCCGAAGGTCCGTTGCTGCCGGACCTCGATATCGATATCGGCAGGCTGGAAATCGGTAAGCTGGCTATTGCCGAGGCAGTAACCGGAGAGCGCCACCTGCTCCACCTGGCGGCGGACGTGAAGATTGCGGACGCGAGGGCCATCGTCAACGGGAATATGCGGGCGCTGAGCGCGCCGGGCGTTGCCGGCGGCGACCGGCTGAACTTCCGCCTCAATGCGGTTCCAGACCGGAATGATCTCGATATCGCGCTTGAGCTGGATGCCCCGGCCAATGGGCTGCTCGCCGGCCTTACTGGCATCGCACAGCCGGTGAGCCTGACGTTGAACGGTGAGGGCGACTGGGCGAAATGGGATGGTGCGCTGAAAGGCACCAGCGGCGAGGACAGGCTGGTCGATATGGCCATCAGAGCGCGCGACGGCACATTCACCATCCGCGGCGAGGCGCGGCCGGGACTGTTCGTTTCCGGCCCCGGCAGCAACATGCTGGAACCGCTCACGACTATCGACATCACCGCTGCTGGCGAAGAGCGCAAATTCGACATCAAGGGAGAGATCGGCAGCGACAATTTCGAGCTGGCGGCCAACGGCATGGTCGATCTCGGCAATAACCGCATGCGCGATCTGAATATCGATTTTCGCTTGCTTAAGCCCTCGGTTATTGCCGACAATCTCAGCGGCGCGGGCATTGCCGCTACGGTGGTCCTGAACGGCGATTTCGCTGCGCCGACGATCGACTATGCGCTCAATGCCGCTCGCATCGGCTTTGGCGAAACCACCGTGGTCGGCCTGCGCGCGAGCGGCAGCGCGAAAATGGCGGAAGAGCAGTGGCGCATTCCGCTGCAGGCGCGGGCGCAGCGGATCGCGGGACTTAACGAGGGCATCGGGGCCTTGTTGACCAATGTCCGGCTGAACGGGGATTTCGCCTTTGCCAACGGCCGGCTGCTCTCCGACAATCTCCGGGTCAATTCCGATCGGATCAATGCGACCGCCGTGGTGGTCGCTGACATCAACGAGGGCATATATACCGGCGGACTCAAGGGACGGATCAACGGCTATCGCGTGGAAAGCGTGGGCATTTTCAACATTGACAGCAATATCGACCTGAAATCCGGCAGCAACGGCAGCTTTGCCCTGTCCGGTACCGTTCGGGCCCGGTCAAGCCGGATCTTCAACGATGGCGTGCGCGAATTCCTCGGCGGCAACAGCCTGATCGTGGCAGACATATCCTATGGCAGCGATGGCATCGCGCGGGTAAATCGACTGAATGTTGCCGCACCCTCGTTCCGCCTGACTCAGGGCAGCGGAAGCTATACGCCCTCCGGCGGGATCAATTTTGCGGCCAAGGGCATGTCCGACCAATATGGCCCGCTGGGTGTCAGGGTCAGGGGAACCGTGGCGCGGCCGGTTGCCACTGTCGCGGCGGCGCGGCCCGGTATGGGAATTGGGGCCAGCAATGTCACCGCGACGATAAGAGGCAATGTCACGGGCTATGCGGTAGTTGCGGATGGGGACAGCGATTACGGGGCCTTTAACGCGAATGTCGATATTCTCGCCAACCGCGGACCCCTGACTATCGAGGTGAAAACGGGGACCCAGTTCGCCGGGGTGGGACTGACCGGACGCATCCGGCAGACGGCTGCCGGACCGTTTGCAGGGCAACTGGCGGCGAGCGGTTCCGGGGTGGATGGACAAGTGAGATTGAGCGCGTTCAGCGGGGAGCAGCGGGCAATTGTCGCTGCAACGGCTCGCAATACGCGACTGCCGGGACCGGCGGGCCTTGCGCTCGAACGGGCGATCATTGATGCGGACATCACTTTGCACGACCAGCCGCAGATTGTTGCCGATGTCCAGATCCAGGGCCTGCAAATGCGGGAACTGCAGATTGCCGCTGCGCGGGCGAAGATTGATTATCGGGGCGGACAAGGCACCGCGAAGATCATGGCCGAGGGCCGCAACCAGGTGCCGTTCCGCTTTGCCGCCAATGCCATTCTCGATCCGCAGCTCTGGCGGGTTGCGCTTGATGGCCGTGCCAATGGGGTGGCGTTCAAGACCCGTCGGGCGGCACGGATCATACCCGAAGGCGACAAATATACACTGTTGCCCACAACCATTGATCTGTCCAAGGGCAGCATACAGCTTGCCGGCAATTACGGCCGCGGTCTGAATATCCAGAGCCGACTGAAGGACGTCAATCTCGCCCTTGTCAATCCGATGGTGCCGGGCCTGGGGCTGGGCGGCATCGCGACCGGCAGCCTTGATTTTCAGCAAAGCTCCCCCGGCGCCTTCCCGGAAGCGGACGCCCGGTTGCAGATTGACGATTTCACCCGGACCAGCGTCGCATCGGTTTCGCAGCCTGTCGACATGCATTTCGTCGGGCGGCTTTTGCCCGATGGCGGCAATGCCCGGGTGATATTCCGGCGCAGGGGCGCTGCAATCGGAAGGATGCATGTCAATCTGAGGCCGCTTCCACCGGGAGCCGGATCCTGGACAAGGCGATTGCTCGCGGCACCGCTGTCTGGTGGTTTCCGCTACAATGGTCCCGCCAGTACCCTGTTCTCGCTTGCCGCGCTTCCGGATCAGGATTTGCGGGGTCCGATCGGGGTGGCAGCCGATTTTTCGGGCCGGGTCCAGGCGCCGGTTCTGACGGGTGTCGTCCGCGCCAACAATCTGGTCTATGAAAATAACAGCTATGGCACGCGACTGACCAATATGCGGGTCAGGGGTGCATTCGCCAATGACCGGCTGGAAGTGACCGAGCTCACCGCCAGGGCGGGTGACGGCACGATCAGCGGCCAAGGATTTGTTTCGCTCAGTTCTGCCAAGGGCTATCCCCTGCAGCTGGCACTCGATCTCGACAACGCGACCTTGGCAAGGGGCCATGATCTGGCAGCCTCGGCCACCGGAGAGATCCAGCTGGTCAACAATGCCACATCGCCTCCGACCATTCGCGGCCGCATCCGGTTGCCGGAAACCCGGTACAGGATCGTCCAGGAAGGCTCCACCAAGGTTGCGACCCTGACCGGGGTTCGGCGCAGGCCCGCCCTGGGCCGCAAGAAAATTACCGGCGAGGCCGACCCGATCAGCGGGGTGCCGAGCAACTGGAGGCTGGATATCGATCTGAGCGCTGATAATCAGATCTATGTCACCGGCATGGGGCTGGATTCGGAATGGTCGGCCGATATCAGGGTGCGCGGAACCACGGGTGCACCCGTATTGACGGGCGGCATCGACCTGATCCGCGGAACACTGGATTTTGCCGGGCGCTCGTTCGAGCTGCAATCCGGACGGCTGCGCTTCGATGGCAATTCGATGACCAACCCGACCTTGCGGCTTGTGGCAAGCGGCGAAGCGGATGATGTCAACATCACCGTCAATATTGCGGGTAGCGCCGAGAACCCGGAGATCGCGTTCAGTTCCACGCCGAGCCTGCCGCAGGACGAGATCATGGCGCGCATATTGTTCGGCAATTCGATCGGCGAACTCTCCCCGATTCAGGCGGTGCAACTGGCCTCTTCGCTCAACGGGCTGCGCGGCGGTGGCGGTGGCCTGAACCCGCTCGGCGTGCTGCAATCCTCGGTGGGTATCGATCGTCTGCGGATATTGGGTGCCGACAAGGATACCGGCCGCAGCACCTCGATTGCGGCGGGACAATATATATCCAATGACGTCTATGTGGAGATTGTTACCGATGCACGTGGCTATACTGCGACCCAGCTGGAAATCAGCCTCACTCCGGCTCTCTCCGTGCTGAGTTCGGTCAGCAGCTTTGGCGGTTCCAACGTCAACGTGCGCTATCGGAAGGATTACTGATGCGGGGCAGGGTGATCCTTCTCCCGTTTTTCCTGCTGGGCCTGCTTGCCTGCGAAAAGGATTTTGACGAAGAATATCAGGAGAATCTTGAGCAGCTGAACGACGAGGCGAAGGAAATTGAAACCCGTCTCGAGCAACAACTGGCCGAAGGGCGGGAAGCTGACAAGGTGATGCAGCCCGCAGAAGAGACTGAAGACTTAGTCGAAACGGGTAGAGAGGCGGCTGATTGATGGCTGACCATTCCGCTAAATCCACGCATATCACCTCGATTGATGAACAGCAGAGTCTGGGCGAGATCGAAGCGGGAACGCCGGGGGCCGGTGCGCGCAGTCCGCTCAAATTTCCGCCGAAGGCATGGTGGGCGATCATCAAGCGACTCTATGTGATGAACGATTTTCACAATCTGCCTTTGCTGGCCGCGGGCGTTGCCTTTTTCGCCTTTCTTGCCTTTGTGCCGCTGATCGCCGTAATCGTGCTGCTATACGGCCTGGTCGGTGACCCCAACATGGTGGCCGCAAGTATCGAACAGATGTCGGCCATCCTGCCCGATGCCGTGCTCACCATCCTGCGCGAGCAATTGCTTTCTATTGTCAGCACCAACAAGACGGCGCAGGGCTTCGGTCTTGCTCTGGCCCTGTTCGTCTCGATCTTTGGAGCGATGCGGGCAGCAAACGCTATGATGAAGGCGCTCAACATCATCTACGAGGAACATGAATCGCGCAATATCCTCACGACCACATGGGTCGGGGCGCAGATCACCATCGGGATGGCGGTCGTGGCCATCATCGGTCTGATCGCCATCTCACTGTTCAGCTATATCAGCAATTTCCTGCAGGGCTATCTTGGCAGCAATATCGTGATAGTGCTGAAATTCCTGACCTGGTTGGCAGCGGGCTTTCTGGTCAGTCTGACCTTTGGCCTGTTCTTCCGCTACGCCCCGGACCGTCGTGCCGCCAAATGGCGGTGGCTCTCGCTCGGCTCGGTGGTGGCCACCTTGCTGTGGCTGGCCATCACCATTGGCTTTGGCTATTATGCCGCCAATATCAGCGACTATAACGCCACATATGGATCGCTCGCGGCGGTTGTCATCTTTCTGATGTGGCTGTTCCTCTCGGCCTATTCCGTGCTGATCGGTGCCGAAATAAACGCCGAAACCGAACGGCAGACGTTCCAGGACTCGACGGTTGGGAGAGACCGTCCGATCGGCCAGCGCGGTGCCGTAATGGCCGATACCATATTGCTGGACGAAGCGAGCCGGAAAATCCTCGAGAAGAAGCAGCGCAAAAGAAGCTGGAACCTGGACAAAAACGCGCCAGAGGAACCCCTCGCGCCGGTCCCTGCCGCTGACCGCGAAACCGATTGATCTGCAGGCACGACGGCAGCTGCAACTGGCGGCCGGCCCATGTCATCGGTTGCCTCTGGAGCTGGCCACCATGTCAGCATTCATCGAAATTCCTGTTGTACATAAAACTTTGCGGAGAAGCTTGCAGACGACGATCCCCATGGTCCCGCGACAATTATTTAACCGGGCACGCGCAACTTAATGGGTGATATATCGTTCAGGCTCCATGACTATGTTCAGACTTGGCGCGCTGGTTTTGGTGTTAGGGCTGGCCGCCTGCACGGATATTCCCCGCGATCCGAACCAGACGACCGAACGGGTTCTGCAATCGCAAGAATTTCGAGTGGGAATCGTTAGCGGCAGTGATATCGACAGGTCCCAGGCAATAGTCGACCGGCTTCAGGCCCTGACCGGCGCGAAGGCGACAATGACGGAGGGCGAGGCAAGCCTGTTGATCGAAAAGCTCGAACAGGGCCGGATTGACCTGCTGATTGGTTCCTTCGCGAAAAATTCGCCGCTCAAGACATCCGTCACCCTCAGCGCCCCTATGGGCAACAGCAAGGTTCCCGCGGACAAAGCTGTGATCCGCGCAGCAATGCAACCCGGAGAAAACCGGTGGATCATGCTGGTGGAAAAAGCGGTGCGTCGACCATGAGAAAATCCGATTTTCCGGAAGAAATACAGCCAGAAATGAAGCGCGCACTGCGTCTGGAATATTGGACATTGTTCTGGATCGGTTCGATTGTCGTGGTCATGTATATGGCCATGGGGTCGAGCCAGGCGATGAAATCGGCCTGGCTCGAGGATTTGCTGAGTCTCGTACCCGCCATCGTGTTCATCGTCGCGGCCCGGTTCGAACGCCGCCTGCCCGACGACAAGTTTCGCTACGGCTATTCCCGCGTCAACAGTCTCGCGTTTCTGATTGCCGCCGTGGCACTTGTGTCCGTCGGCAGTTTTCTGCTGTATGAATCGATCAAGGCGCTGGTAATGCGGGAACATCCCTCGATCGGCCTGGTCAGCATTTTTGGCCGTGACATCTGGCTGGGCTGGGTAATGATCGCGGCGCTGACCTATTCGGTGATCCCGCCGGTGATTCTTGGTCATATCAAACAGCCCATCGCAAAGCGCATGCAGGACAAGGTGCTTCACACGGACGCGCTGATGCAAAAGGCGGACTGGATGACGGGGCTGGCCGGTGTTGCCGGCATTTTGGGCGTCGGGCTGGGATATTGGTGGGCGGACTCGGCTGCGTCGGCTTTCATTTCGTTTGAAATCCTCCGCGACGGCGTCAAGAATCTGCGCACGTCCACGGCGGAGCTTATCGACGGAATGCCCCGCGAACTGGACAGCGATGATATCGCCCATGATGCCCGAGAGCTGGAGGCGGCACTGCACGCCAAATTTCCCGGGGCGGAAATCCGCATGCGCGAGAGCGGGCGCTATATGCTGGTCCAGATCGCCGGCATCGCCCATGACAACAATATCATGGCAGGCATAAAGCCGCTGGAACGCCCGTGGCGCCTGGAAATCACCAGCGTCGAGATTCCTTCGGAGCGGACCGCAACCGGATGATTCGCGTCAAGTTATGGCGCAATATGAACAGGGACGCCATTCCGGGATGGAGCGCGTGCATCACCAGGGTGCCTCCTTTCCTTTCCCGCGCCGAGAATCATGCATGCAACCGTCCGTTCCTCCCGGCGTTTCAGTCGGATGAAAGGAACATGATGATGAGTCTGGAGCAGAAGAAATTGCACGAAGACGGATTGCCGGGGTCGGAAGCCGATCTGGAGCCAGAGCCGGAATGGAAGCCGAAATACAAGGGCTCGGACCGGCTCAGGGACAAGGTCGCAATAATTACCGGCGGTGACAGTGGTATTGGCCGCGCGACCGCAGCCCTGTTCGCCCGCGAAGGGGCGGATATTGCCATCGTCTATCTCGAGGAGACCGACGACGCCAAGAAAACCGCACGGATCGTCGAAGACGAAGGCAGTAGATGTCTGATGATCGAGGGAGATATCGGAGATCCCGACTTTTGCCAGAAGGTCGTGGATGAAGTGATCGGGAAATTCGGGAAACTCGATATTCTCGTCAACAACGCAGGCGAACAGCATCCCGACAAGGAACTGACCGATATTACCGAGAAACAGCTGCGCCGCACTTTCCAGACCAATATTTTCGCGATGTTCTTTCTCACCCAGGCGGCGCGAAAACATCTGAGGAAGGGAGCGGCCATCATCAACTGTACGTCGGTCACCATGTACAAGGGTTCGGCTCCGCTGCTTGACTATTCGGCAACCAAAGGTGCGATTACCGCCTTTACCCGTTCCCTTTCGGAAAACCTGATCGGCGACGGCATAAGAGTGAACGCCGTCGCACCGGGGCCGATCTGGACCCCGCTCAACCCGTCGGGCGGGGCAACCGACGAAATGTTGGAAGATTTCGGCGAAGACACCCCTATCGGCAGGCCGGGGCAGCCCAACGAAGTGGCGCCCTGCTTCCTGTTCCTCGCCTGCGAGGATTCAAGCTACATGTCGGGGCAGGTGCTCCATCCCAATGGCGGCACCATTGTCGGCAGCTAGTCCACGCTTGGCAGCACTGCCTGTGGAAACGCGCTTCTGGTGGCCGGACAGCCGGTTGCTAGCGATCGCGGGTGACTAGACCCTTCGCGGGGCGGCGGCAGGACAATATCATGGCATCGGAAAGAACAAAATACGTGCGCCCGAAGATACCAAAACTGGTCTATGTTATCGATGACGAGCCGGGTATCTCCAGACGCAGGCGCGGAAAGGGGTTTCAATATCTGCTTCCCGACCGAAGCCCGGTCAGCGACAGTGATGAACTGGCGCGCATTAGGAAGCTGGGATTGCCGCCTGCCTATACGGACGTGTGGATTTGCCTGAAGGGCAACGGACATATACAGGCAACCGGAATGGACAGCGCATCGCGCAAGCAATATCGCTATCATGATGACTGGCGAATATTCCGGGATCAGCAAAAATTTGACCAGCTTGCCGAATTTGCCAGGATACTTCCGCGGATCAGGCGCAAGGTCAGCATCCTGCTGAAGCCCGGAAAGAAATCCGACATTTTCGGGAAGGATGTGGCAACGGCCGCCCTCGTACGCCTGATGGACGGTACGGCAATCCGCATCGGGGGCAATTCCCGAACCGCCAAGGGCGCAACGACGCTGGATATGAGGAATGTCAAATATGCAAAGGGCGCGCTTCACCTGCGCTATCGGGCAAAGGGCGGAAAACGGGTTCAATGCAGCCTGCGCGATACGCGGCTTCAGAAAACACTGGAGTTGATTGACGATCTCCCCGGCAAGCGGCTCTTTCAGTATATTGGTGTCGATGGGGAGGTGCATCCGCTGGACAGCGGCGATATCAATGAGTGGCTGAAACGCGTATCCGGCACCGAGGCCGTCAGTGCCAAAATGTTCCGCACCTGGCACGGCAGCGTTGCCGCGATGGAAGCCGTCCGCAGGAGCGAGAAGCCGACCATGAAAATAGCCTGCGAGGCAGCTGCCGCGATTTTGCGCAATACGCCCGCCATCTGCCGCAAAAGTTACGTTCATCCTGCCGTGCTTGGCCTGGTCGAGATGCCGCCCGAGGAGAGCGCGGCGCTGATACGACGCAGCAATGCCAAGATCGTCGGGTTGCGCGCGGCGGAAAACCGCTTCGCAGGCCTGATTTCGGGCGCGGCATGACCACGAAGAAGCAGGGGGACGGCCTGCGACCATCCCCCCGCATTTTGGCATGTCGAGCGACTATCAGGCGCTTGTTTTCTTTCCTGATTTTTTCGAACTGCTGTCCGAATAGGATTGAGCTTTTCGATCCCATCTGTCTCGCGGACCCGTGCCGACCCGCAAATTATTCTGGACGTGGGTCACCCCGGAGACGGAATCGCAGCAGTCCTCGGCGCGACGTTTTGCCAATTTGCTGTCGACCGTTCCGTCGAGCGTGACCTCGCTATCGGAAACCGATACAGATATATCCGACGCATCCACCATGAGATCGTCGGTAAGGCGGTCGTTGACGTCTTCCTCGATCCGGCTGTCCGAACGGATGTAGTTTTTCGGACCCTTGCCGCGGTGGCCGTCCCGTTCGCGCCGGCGAGCTGCTTCGTCATCGCCAAACCAGGACATCACTTCGTCCCCAGCCTTTTCGAGAAATCCCCGATCATCCGGATCATAGTCCTCATCGTAGCCGCGGCCAGCATTGTCAGACCATCCCTGGCGCCCGCCGTAATAGCCGCTGCCATAAGCGCGGTTGCTTTCATTTCCGTAGTCGCGGTCAGTGCGATCATAGTTCCGGCTGCCGGAATAGGCCGCACCATCATATCCGCCGGTTGGTCGAAATCCGCGACGACCGGATCCATGGTTGCGGTCGTGGTCGCCCCTTGCATAGCGGTCGCGTTCCTGACCATAGTTTTCGCGGTTATAGCGATCATAGCCGCCGGAGCCGTAGTCACGAGTTTCATAATCGTTGCGGCCTTGAACTCGGGACCTGGTCCGGCTCCGGTTCCGGCCAAAATCACGGTCATCATCATAATCGCTTCGGCCATATTCGCGTGGGCGGCTGCCGCCTCGTTCATCATCATATTCAGGATGCGTTCGGTCTCGATCTCTCTCTTGCATGTTCCTTCTCCAGATGGGGGTTTATTGGTGTCTGCCGGGTAGGGGGATCAAATACGGGGATTTGATTTCTAGCACCCGGCAGACATGAAAAATTACGCGTCATGGCCAAGATGGTTCCAGAAAATATCGGGTTCAACTCACTCTAAACACTTGGTAATGTCCTGTCTTGCGGGTGGTTGCCGGCACATAAATTCGTTTATACTCCCGAAAGTCTGCAACCTGCTGGCGATGCACAACCGCGCGTTGATGATTGAGAGCACGTCCAGGGAAGCGACTCGTTGAATTGCCGAAATTGGAAGAGCCCTCGAAGCGGCGCTATTGCCACGCAGCGACCGGAAATTCCGGATTGGCGGGACAGGCAGATCAACTCCGTTGTCAACCGATCGCCCGCAAAAAACGCTGCGCCATTGTGAACCTTTTTCCTGAGAATGCATTATTCAAGAATGGAACATCGACAAAATGAGCCGGAAGCTGCTTCTCCTCCGCCCGACAGTGGGAGCAAGAAGGACTCGAAAATAGAGGGGGAACGGGCGCGTGGAGGCACAATTATTCTAAGGAAACCGTGGCAACGCATTGTCTTTGTGAGCGGTCTGGTGGCTCTGGTCCTGTTTCTGATTTTCGCTTCGGTGATCGGCTATTCTTGATTTCGGCAAGAGCAACACCTGGCGGGTGACGCTGGAATAGCGAAGACTCGAAAATCGGGCCCTGTCACAACCATCTCAGTCTGAACCTGTTCGGGAGATATCCTGCCCAACCCCATCCTTCTGGAGGCAAATATGAAAATGAACGCCCTGGCCCTGAACTGTAGCTTGAAGACGAATGAAGACGAGGCCTCCTCGACCGACCGGATGATCGAGCTTATTGGCAAATGCCTTGCGAAGAAAGACGTACAGCTGACGGAGACAATCCGTTGCGCGGCATTTGATATCAAGCCTGGAGTAACATCTGACGAAGGCGAAGGGGATGACTGGCCAGTGATCCGTGAGAAAATTCTTGTGACCGATATCCTGATTTTCGGTGGCCCCATCTGGATGGGTCAGGTCAGCAGCATCGGCAAGCGGGTGCTGGAACGCATGGATGCATTTCTAAGCCAAACCGATGATGCGGGACGGATGCCAAGCTATGGCAAAGTCGCCGTCGCCGCCATTGTCGGCAACGAAGACGGAGCGCATCAATCCACTGCTCAAATATTCCAGGCCCTGAATGATGTCGGCTGGACCATACCTTCGGTTGCCGCCTGCTATTGGGTCGGCGAAGCGATGGGCAAGGTGGATTTCGTGGACCTCGATGAAATACCCGAAAAAGTGAATCAGACGGCCCGGATGGTCGCCGACAATGCTGCCCATCTGGCGCACTTGCTGAAAAAATCACCCTATGAAGGGCATTGACCGGCAAGAAATCGGGACATGGAATGATACGGCAAGCGATTTTGCCAGGTCGCATTTCCAGTAACAATCCTGGTAGCGAAAGAATAAATTCTCATCAGAACCTTGATAATTCTCCGTTCGAATGATCGTATCGGTCCACGATAGTGGTGCCGCTCAAAAAGTGGGCAGTGATATGGAAGACACCGCCTGCCGGTTCCCGGCTCGGTGGCCGACATCGCCAAAGGCGAATTTCATATCCGCATGGGGCGGAGAAGTGGACATTTTGTTCCGGCCTCTTATAACTCGGGATCGCAACAGCCCGTTGCACCTGACAAAAGCCGTTTCGAACAAACTCACAAGGAGAATTCAGCATGCGTGAAGCTGTCATCGTATCTTATGCCCGCACCGGACTCGCCAAGGCGGGGCGCGGCGGCTTCAACATCACACCACCGATGACGATGGCGGCGCATGCAATCAAGCATGCTGTGGAAAAATCGGGCGTGGAAGGCAGTTTTGTCGATGATTGCCTGATCGGCAATGTGGCGCACGGCGCTCCCAATATCGGCCGCAATGCGGCGCTTCTCGCGGGCCTTCCCAAGACGACCGCGGGCGCGACGATAAACCGCTTTTGCTCCTCCGGCATGCAGGCGATCGCCATGGCCGCAAACCATATTCGCGGCGATGGCGCCGATTGTGTCGTGGCCGGCGGTGTGGAAAGCATCTCGATGCAGGGTCCGCGGGCACCGGAAGGATCGATCGACGAGGAAATCCTGAAGATTGCACCGGCGATCTTCATGCCCATGATCGAGACCGCCGATATCGTCGCAGAGCGCTATAATATCAGCCGGGAATATCAGGATGAATATGCCCTGCAATCGCAGCAGCGGATGGCCGCAGCACAGGAAGCAGGGCTTTTTGCCGACGAGATCGTTCCGATGCAGACCAGGATGAAACTGGTCGACAAGGAAAGCAAGGAAGAGACGATTGTCGACTACACGGTCGATCGCGACGAGTGCAATCGCCCCAGCACGACCCTCGAAGGCCTCGCCAAGCTGCAGCCGGTGATGGGCGAAGGCAAATATGTCACGGCCGGCAATGCCAGCCAGCTGTCGGACGGAGCCGCCGCCGTGCTGTTGATGGAGGCCAGCGAGGCAGAACGGCGCGGACTGGCACCGCTGGGGCGCTTCGTTTCCTGGGCGGTTGCCGGGTGCGAGCCGGATGAAATGGGTATCGGCCCGGTATTTGCCGTGCCCAAGCTGCTCGAACGGCAGGGCTTGACCGTGGACGACATCGATATCTGGGAACTGAACGAAGCCTTCGCGAGCCAGTGCCTCTACAGCCGCGATCGGCTGGGCATTGATCCGGAAAAATATAACGTGAACGGCGGCTCCATAGCCATCGGCCATCCTTTCGGCATGACCGGTGCGCGCTGCGCCGGCCATCTGTTGCAGGAAGGCCGTCGGCGCGGTGCCAAATGGGGCGTTGTCACCATGTGTATCGGCGGCGGGCAGGGCGGCGCCGGATTGTTCGAGATATATCCCTGAACAGTTTCCCTGATTGCCAGTCGGCCCATTTTTGAGGAATCGAGAATATCTTGGACAAATTAACGGACCAACAAGTCGAACGCCGGCTGTCGGAGGCATTGACCCATCGCGCCTCCGTGCCTGCGGAAAAGTTGATAAGCGGATTGCTTCGTACACTCGACCTGACGGAAGACGCGGCTGACGAATTCGTGTTTCCGGCGCTCAAGTCGAGCTCGCGCGAACGCATTTTTGGCGGTCAGGTGATCGCCCAGGCGATTGTCGCCGCGGATCGAACGGTCGACGACGAGAAGAGGATCCACTCGCTCCATTCCTATTTTCTGCGCGCCGGGGATGAAACGAAACCGCTGCATTTCCGGGTGCATCGTGACTTTGACGGGCGCAGCATCTCCAATCGCAGGGTCGTCGTCCGGCAGGATGACAAGGTCATCTTCAACCTGACCGCCTCCTTTCAAAAGTCCGCCGAAGGTCTCGCCCATCAAATAGCCATGCCGGATGTCCTGCCGCCGGAGCAATGCCCGAACGCGATGGAGGAGATCGCCCGCAATCCGCTGGTGTCGGACGACCAGATAGAGCGGATGAGCAT
>Ga0209024_1000461_pt1 | contig 68967 bp, 61 predicted proteins | sample AutmiccommunBRH5_FD_187380 | JGI IMG/M metagenome (GOLD analysis project Ga0209024, IMG submission 187380) | Deep subsurface microbial communities from Mt. Terri, Switzerland - Autotrophic microbial communities BRH/5 (SPAdes) (version 2) | ecosystem: Environmental > Aquatic > Deep subsurface >... | reverse complement strand
TGGCGATCGTCAAGGCCTCGATCGGCCTGTCGCTGCGCAATCTCGGCCGCTATTCGCTGGCGCTCGACCCGCCCGATTTCGCGATGTCGCCCCCGGTCGGCCATATCGACATCCAGAATTTCACCCGCGCCGCGGAACTGATCGAAATTGGGCGCCGCGAAGCCGAGAAAATCATCCCGGCGATATTGGAACGGCTGGCGGAGCGTGCTGCCTAATCATTGGCAATTGTATACCTGACAAAGCCGATCGATTGCTGCATTGATAGTACACGTTAAGCACAGCCTTGGCGAATATGGCCCTCGTCTTCTCTTTTTTGATCGGTGTATGTCATGTCTGATGCCAATAAAACACAACCCCCTAGCGAACCTAAAATTGTATTCGACTTCGATCCTCATAACTTGCCAGAAGGTTATCTCGAAGCTGTTGGTTTAGTAGCTATGGCTGCAGCACAAACCGAAGACAGTATGAAAGACTTACTTGGCGGACTTCTGGGTATCGACAACGTGGACACTCTGGCCGTGGCAACACACATGTCGTTCCCACTCAAAGATCAAATTATTCGTGCGCTTGCTGAATTGAGAGCCGATCAAGCCGCTTTTGTTGATAGTCTGGATGACCTTCTTGATACCGTTAAAGAGGCGATGGATCGCCGCAACGTACTAGTGCATAACCCGCTGATGCTGAACCCGGAAACAAACGAAGTATTTAGCCATAGACTCAAGGCGCGAGGGAGTTTGCAGTTAGAGCTAAAGCCGATAACCGTCGACGAAATTGAGCAGGACGCGGCGCTGATCTATGAAGTCGGGCTCAGCATCATCCAATTCATGAACGCCTTCGAAATCGAGTATCGCTACCGACAGACTCCCCTCATGGAGCCGCTTAATCGCCGGAAAACGGCTCGCGCTCAGCGCCGCGAAGCAGCCGCTGACGAGACTTGCGCTGCGAAATAACTCCATCGGCCTCTCACGCGCCACATGTGCGTCAGAATCCGGTGCTCTGACATGTACACAATTGCCTAAAAATTGTGCACTCTTGCTGCAATGCACAAAATTTACACTTTCTTAAGCGCTCCGATTTCCTGAAAAACCCCTGAATTCCGGCCTTTCCGATTCTGGCACGCGCCTTGCGAGGAGCCCCCTGGTAACAACAATAGGGGGCGTAATGAAATTTATCATAGCCATAATCAAACCGTTCAAGCTTGACGATGTTCGTGAAGCGCTGACCGGGGTCGGGGTCACCGGCATGACCGTAACCGAGGTCAAGGGCTTCGGCCGGCAAAAGGGCCAGACGGAAGTCTATCGCGGCGCCGAATATACCACCAACATGGTTCCGAAACTGAAGATCGAGGTGGCCTGCAGCAGCGATGTCGCGGCCCAGGCGGTCGAGGCGATCCAGACCGCAGCGGGCACCGAATCGATCGGTGACGGCAAGATCTTCACGCTCGGTCTCGAAGACGCCGTCCGCATCCGCACCGGCGAAACCGGCGACACAGCAATATAATCGGGGAAGCAGATACTCATGAGAAAAATTTTGACAAAAGTGACGGGGATGGCGGCGCTCGCCAGCATGTCCGTCCCAGCCTTTGCGCAAGAGGCCGTCGAGGCGGCCGCGGCCGTGCCCAATCCGGGGAATAATGCCTGGATGATGACGGCAACCATCCTGGTCCTGCTGATGATCCTGCCCGGTCTCGCGCTGTTCTACGGCGGACTGACCCGGACCAAGAACATGCTCTCGACGATGACGCAAATCGGCGCCGCGGCCTGCCTCGCGATGCTGATCTGGGTGATGTATGGCTATGGCCTCGCCTTCGGTCCCGAGGGCAATGCCTTCATCAGCTGGGGAAAATTCTTCCTCGCCGGCGTTGACAGTTCCAGCACCGCGGCGACCTTCTCCGACGAAGTCATCTCGGAATATGTGTTCATTTCCTTCCAGATGACCTTCGCGGCGATCACCCTGGCGCTGGTGCTCGGGTCGGTGGTCGAGCGGATGAAATTTTCCGCGGTCATGCTGTTCGGCGCCATCTGGCTGACGATCGTCTATTTCCCGATCGCCCACATGGTATGGGCCGGCGGCGGACTGCTGTTTGAGATGGGCGCTCTCGACTTTGCCGGTGGTACGGTTGTGCATATCAATGCCGGTGTATCGGCTCTGGTTGCCGCCCTCATCCTCGGCAAGCGCACCGGCTATCCGAAAGAGCCGATGCCGCCGCACAGCCTGACGCTGACCATGGTCGGCACCGGCATGCTGTGGGTTGGCTGGTTCGGCTTCAACGCCGGCTCCGAGCTGGAAGCAGACGGAACGGCTGGCCTGGCGATGATCAACACCTTTGTTGCCACCGCTTCGGGTGCCCTGTTCTGGATGCTGGCTGAAAAGCTGAGCGGCCGCAAGGGATCGGCCCTGGGCTTCTGTTCGGGCGTGATTGCCGGCCTGGTTGCGGTAACCCCCGCCGCCGGCAACAGCGGACCCTTTGGCGCCATCATCCTCGGCGCGATCGCCTCGCTGGTCTGCTATTATGCGGTTTCCTTCCTGAAACCACGGCTCGGCTATGATGACTCGCTGGACGCCTTCGGCATCCACGGCGTCGGCGGCATGGTCGGTGCGATCGGCACCGGCATTGTCTACCAGCCGATGTTCGGCGGACCCGGCGATGGCTCCACCGCCATGGGCGCCCAGGTGATCACCCAGATCATCGGCGTGCTGGTCACCATCGGCTGGGCCGGCATCGGTACTGCTATCGCGATGTTCGCCACCAGGCTGGTCACCGGCCTGCGTGTCACCGAGGAAGTCGAGCGCGAAGGCCTCGATCTCGGCGAACATGGAGAGCGTGCCTATAACTACTGATTTCCAGAGCTTGGCGCCGGCCGTCTCCTCCCACCTCGGGCCGGCGCCTCACCTTGTTCCTCCTGCGAACAAACGACTTTACGGCCGGTGATGCGAAAGCATCCCGGCCTTTTTTTTCGACATCCCCAGCGGCAAGGGCGGGCCGGTGCCGCCTAGCCCAGATCCGCCTTGATGAATTCCGCCGCCCGCTCGCCGATCATGATGCTCGGCGCGTTGGTATTGCCGCTGATGATTTCCGGCATGATCGACGCATCGGCGATATAGAGACCTTCCAGCTCCCGGAATTTCAGCCGCGGGTCGACCACCGCCGCCTCGTCCGCACCCATGCGGCAGGTGCCGACCGGGTGATAGACGGTATCGGCACGGCTCCGGATCAGCGCATCCAGTTCCGTATCGCTGTTCATATCGATCGGATGCCGGTCGGTCGGCGAAAATTCGGTCAGCGGCGGCGTTTCCAGGATCCGTTTCATGTGCCGGACACCCTTGCGCAGCGTCGCGATATCGCGGTCGTCGTCGAGGAAATTGGGGTCGATCGCCGGCGGCGCCAGCGGATCGTCGCTGCTCAGCCGCACCGTGCCCTTGCTGTGCGGCCGCAGCACGCAGGCGTGGCAGCTGAAGCCATGGCCCTTGACCGCTTCGCGGCCGTGATCCTCGAGCATCGCCGGGACGAAATGATACTGGATATCGGGCGCCGGCACCTCGGGACCGCTGCTCCAGAATCCGCCCGCCTCGGCATAAGGCGTGGTCATGATTCCGGTCCGCTTGATCCGGTGCTGCAGGATCGCCTTCGCCATCCGCACCGTGCCGGCCAGCGAATCGCCGATCAGTTCCTTCGACTCGGTCTGATAGCCGGACACAAAGTCGATATGATCCTTCAGATTTGCGCCGATCTCCGGTTTGTCGAGCAGCACATCCACGCCCTTGTCCTTCAGATGCGCCGCCGGCCCGATGCCGGACAGTTGCAGGATATGCGGCGATCCGAAGGCACCGGCGGACAGCACCACCGCACCGCGTGCAGAGATGGTCTCGCGGCCGGACCCGCGCCTGATCTGGACGCCGGTGACCCGACCCTCCCTAACGATCAGCTTCTCGACCAGCGATTTGGTCCTGATCGTCAGGTTCGAGCGACCTCGTGCCGGCTCGACATAGGCCCGCGCCGCCGACCAGCGTTCGCCGCCTTTCTGGGTCACCTGATAGATGCCCATGCCCTCCTGCTTCTCGCCGTTGAAATCGTCGAGGATCGGCAGCTGCAGGTTGCGCGCCGCCTCGACGAAGGCGAGGCTGCCCGGATTGGGCCATTTCTGATCCGACACCGACAGCGGGCCGTCGCCACCATGATAGGCATCGCCGCCCCGTTCATTGCCTTCCGACTTCTTGAAATAGGGCAGGACATCGTCATAGGACCAGCCGGCGCAGCCCATCGCCGCCCAATTGTCATAATCCCACCGGTTGCCGCGGATATAGACCATCGCGTTGATCGCGCTCGATCCGCCCAGGCCGCGTCCGCGTGGCTGATAGCCGGTGCGGCCATTGAGACCTTTTTGCGGCACCGTGTCGAATTTCCAGTTGGCATTCTTCAGCAGGAACGGCATCATTCCGGGTGTCTTGACCAGAAAATTATTATTCCGCCCGCCGGCCTCGATCAGGCAGACGGTGCGCTTTCCGTCTTCACTCAGCCGTCCCGCTACCGCGCTGCCGGCGGAACCGCCGCCGATGACGATGATGTCAAATTCTGCCATTTTTAAATCTCTCTCCATTGTCGGGGTTTGCACAATTCGGGCAACCCGCTCAGCACTCTAAGTCGCGCTTGTCCTTGTTTCTCGGAAAATGAAAATCACGGAAATCCGCCCCTCGGCAAGCCCGATGTCACAACCCTTCCTTCCAGCGTTGCTTGATCGTCTCGCTGCTTTCACGACTGCCGTCGTGGCTCCAGCCCGGCGGCTTGACGAGATAGTTCAGCTTGTACCGCCACGGTGCGCTCCACAGATCCCTCGCAATGCCGACCCATTCGTGAAAGGCGGCCCACAGCAGGTTGTAGCTGTTCAGATTCTTGATGATGCCATAGCGGATATCCTCTTCGTCCGTCTCCGGCTCGTAGGTGCCGAACAGCTTGTCCCAGACGATGAACACCCCGGCATAGTTGCGGTCGAGATAGCGCGGATTGGTCGCATGATGGACGCGGTGGTGCGACGGCGTGTTCATGACCGCCTCGAACCAGCGCGGCATCCGGTCGATCGCCTCGGTATGGATCCAGTATTGATAGACCAGGTTGAGGCCGGCCAGAAAGAAGATCAGGGCCGGCGGAAAGCCGATCAGGAACAGCGGCAGGCGAAAGATGAAGCCGAGCGCGAAAAAGCCGGTCCAGGTCTGCCTCAGCGCGGTCGTCAGATTATAATGCTGGCTGCTGTGATGGATGACATGCGCGGCCCAGAACCAGCGGACCCGGTGGGCGGTGCGGTGGAACCAGTAATAGGCGAGGTCGTCCAGAACGAAGGCCAGCGGCACAATCCACAGCGCGCTCGGCCAGCTGATCGCGATATCGATCAGCCGGAACTGATAGACCCACAGGCTCAGCGCCAGCACCATCCCGCCGGTCAATATCCCCGCGACCACGCTGCCGGTTCCCAGCGCCAGCGAGGTCAGCGCGTCTTTCGTCTCGTAGCGGATCTTCCGGTTCTTCCGGCTCCACCACCATTCCATGGCGACGGTCAGGATGAAGAACGGGACCGCCCAGTCGGTCGGGGATGGCAGACTTTCCATAGTGGCGCACTATTTACACGAATGTTAGTGGCTGTCCAGATACTCTGATCAGTTCCCGGCGGCGAGCGCATCCACCATTGCGCGGACCGGTGTGATGTCATAGCCCGCATTGCCGGCAAGCCGGGCAATCTCGTCGGGATCGACACCCTGTTTCGCCTGCGCCAGCGACCACAGCAGGATCGAGCGCGTGCCGGAGCGGCAATAGGCGAGAATCTTGTCGCCATCGGCGAGCGCCGCGATCATCGCGTCGACCTGCGGTCCGGAAAAGCCGCTGTGGGTGATTGGAATCGCGATATATTTCATCCCCGCGTCGCGCGCCGCGGTTTCGATATCGGCGCTCTGAGGCGCCGAGGGATCCTCGCCGTCCGGGCGGTTGTTAATGATCAGCGTCACCCCTTCCGCCTTCGCCGCGGCGATATCGTCCAGGTCTATCTGGGGGGCTACGCTGATCGTGTCGTTGATTTTCCGGAACATGCTCTGGGTCTCCTCTGAGGGAATGTCTGTATCGGTTGCGGTGGCCGCACTGCAGCCGACCAAGGCCATCGGCAATATCGCCAATAGATATTTCATATATTCATCTGCTCCGCTTCGGTCACCTCGCGGATCACCGCGAGAAACGCATCGCCATGTTTCTCCAGCTTCGCTGCGCCGACGCCAGGCAATTCGCTGAGCGCCGACAGGCTGGTGGGTTTCAGGCCGGTCATATCACGCAGCACGCTGTCGTGAAAGATCACATAGGGCGGCACGCCGAGTTCCTTGGCGATCTCCATGCGTTTCTTGCGCAATGCCTCGAACAGCGGATCGCCAAAGGGATTGAGCGAGGCACCGCCGCCGCGCCCCTTGCGCGCTACCCGCTTGGGAGGCTCGACAATGGCGATTTCCTGCTCGCCCTTGAGGATCTTGCGCGCCTCGGGCCCGAACATCAGTCCGCCGTGATCGGTGTTGCGCAGCGCGTCGCGGAGCAGCAAAGACCGTGACACCGCCTTGATCAGCGGCGCTTCCTCTTCCCCGACGATATCGAACACCGACAGCTTGTCATGACCGCGCGACAGGATTTTCTCCTCCTGCCGCCCGGTCAGCACCGCCTCGAGATGGGTCACCCCGAAACTCTGGCCGGTGCGATAGACGGCCGACAGGAATTTGCGCGCCAGTTCGGTGACATTGCGCGTTTCCGGCGCATTCAGGCAATTGTCGCAATTGCCGCAGGTTTCGGGGGGGTGTTCGCCAAAATGGCGCAGCAGCACGGCGCGGCGGCAGCCGGCGGTTTCGACCAGCCCGCCGAGGGCCGCCAGCCGCGTCCGTTCGCTGTCCAGCCGGCTCTGGTCGACCTCGCCCAGCCGCTGCCGCGCCTTGGCGAAATCTTCCGCACCCCAGAACATATGCGCTTCGGCGGGATCGCCGTCGCGACCGGCGCGGCCGGTTTCCTGATAATAGGCCTCGATCGACTTGGGCAGCCCGGCATGGGCGACAAAGCGCACATCCGGCTTGTCGATGCCCATGCCGAAGGCGATGGTGGCGACCATCACCATATCTTCGGAGGCGACAAAATCATGCTGGTTCTGCTGGCGGATTTCGGGGGGCAGGCCGGCATGATAGGCGCGGGCGCTGCGGCCGGTGGCGGCGATCTGGCTGGCCATTTTCTCGGTCGCCGCCCGTGTCTGGGCATAGACGATGCCCGGTCCCGGCGTGCGCGCGACCAGATCGCCGATCTGCCGCGCCAGCCCGGATCGCGGGCTGATGCTGTAGCGGATATTGGGCCGGTCGAAGCCGGCGAGGATCATGCCCTCTGCCGGGATGCCCAGCTGCACCAGGATATCCTCGCGCGTATGCGCATCGGCGGTGGCGGTCAGCGCCAGCCGCGGCACCGTCCCGAAATGGTCGAGCAGCGGCCGCAGCAACCGATAGTCGGGCCGGAAATCATGGCCCCATTCGGACACGCAATGCGCCTCGTCGATGGCGAACAGGGAGATATCGGCCTGTTCCAGCAATTCGCGAAAATGCGGCTGCGACGCGCGTTCCGGTGCGGCGTAGAGCAGGTCCAGCTCGCCTGCTTTCAGGCGGGCAATCGTCTCGGCGCGATTGTCGTCGGCAGAGGTGAGGGTGGCCGCCCGGATTCCGACCGCCTCGGCGCTGCGCAACTGGTCGTGCATCAGCGCAATCAGCGGCGATATCACGATTGTCGTGCCCTTGTTGGCCAGCGCCGGCAGCTGGTAGCAGAGCGACTTGCCGGATCCGGTCGGCATCACCGCGAGCGTATTCTGCCCGGCCATCACCCGTTCCAGCACAGCATCCTGCATGCCGCGGAACTTGCTGAAGCCGAAGGTCGATTTGAGCAGGGGAAGGAGGGCAGCGGTCATGCCACTTTCCCTAGCCAGACATGGCCGGATGCGAAACCGCAAAAAAGATATTGACCGAAAATGTAATCCGCGCGGGCGATCACGCCGTCTCCCGCTGGTCCTCCGCCTGCCGCTTCCACATGTCGGCATAGAGCCCGCGCTTGACCAGCAATTGCCGGTGACTGCCCCGTTCGGCGATGCGCCCTTCGTTGAGCACGATGATCTCGTCGGCATGGGTGATGGTCGACAGCCGGTGCGCGATGATCAGCGTCGTGCGGCGCTCCGAAATCTTGGCGAGAGTCGCCTGGATTTCGTCCTCGGTGCGGCTGTCCAGCGCCGAGGTTGCCTCGTCCAGGATCAGGATCGGCGGATTCTTGAGCAGGGTGCGCGCAATCGCCACGCGCTGCTTTTCGCCGCCGGACAATTTGAGCCCGCGTTCGCCGACCTGCGTGTCATAGCCGTCGGGCAGCTTGGCGATGAAGCCGTCCAGCGCCGCGCCGCGCGCCGCTTGCTCGATCTCCGCCTGGGTCGCGCCCTCGCGGCCATAGCCGATATTATAGCCGATGCTGTCGTTGAACAGCACGCTGTCCTGCGGCACGATGCCGATGGCGCCGCGCAGGCTGTGCTGGGTGACTTCGGATATGTCCTGCCCGTCGATCAGGATACGGCCTGCCTGCGGATCATAGAAGCGGAACAAGAGCCGCGCGATCGTCGACTTGCCGGCACCGGACGGTCCGACGATCGCCAGCGTCCCGTCCGGCGGCACCTCGAAATCCAGCCCGTGCAGGATCCGGCGATCGTCGTCATAGTTGAACACGACATTTTCGAACCGCACCGTGCCGTCGGACACCTGCAACGGCCTGGCCCCTGGCTTGTCGACGACTTCCTGCCTGGTGTCGATCAGCTTGAACATCGCGTCCATGTCGACCAGCCCCTGGCGGATGGTGCGATAGACCATGCCGAGCATGTCGAGCGGTCGGAACAGCTGCATCAGCAGCGCATTGACCAGCACCAGATCGCCGACCGTCAGCTCGCCCTGGCTCCAGCCATAGACGCTGAACGCCATCGCGCCGATCATCGTCAGGTTGGTGATGATCGACTGGCCGATATTGAGCAGGCCGAGCGAATTTTCCGACTTGACCGCGGCATTGGCCCAGTCGCGCATTGCCTGATCATAGCGGTCGCTCTCGCGCCGCTCGGCGGTGAAATATTTGACTGTCTCGTAATTCAGCAGCGCGTCGACCGACCGCCCGATCACCCGCGTATCCATGTCGTTCATCCGCGCCCTGAGCGCGTTGCGCCAGTCGGTCACCTTGCGGGTGAAAATGATATAGATCGCGACCATCGCCGAGGTCGCCGCGACCAGGCCAAAGCCGAACTTGATCTGGAAGATGATCAGCACCGCCGCCAGCTCGACTACCGTCGGCGCAATATTGAACAGCAGGAAATAGAGCATCACGTCAATGCTCTTGGTGCCGCGTTCGATCACCTTGGTCACCTCGCCGGTGCGCCGCCCGAGATGGAAACGAAGCGACAGGCTGTGCAGATGGGCGAAGACATTGGTCGCCAGCCGCCGGGCCGCTTCCTGGCCGACCTTCTCGAATACGATATTGCGCATATTGTCGAACAGCACCTGGCCAAACCGCGCCACGCCATAAGCAGCCACCAGCGCCAGCAACACGGTGAGTTCCGTGCCGAGCGAATCGTCGGCCATGCCGTCGATCACCGCCTTGTAGAGGAACGGCATGGTGAGAATGGCTGCCTTGGCACATAGCACCAGCAATCCGGCGACGATGATTCGCATCCGCAAGCCCGGCTCGCCCTTGGGCCACAGATAGGGCAGGAACCGCTTGAGCGTGGGGATCATCGGAGGATCGATCTGACCCTCGGTGGCATAATCGGGTGGCATGGCCCGGATGTAGGGCTGCCGGCGGCGAAAGTCTATCCGGCTTGATCGCGCACCGGGCCGGCTCGCCTAGAAACTGCCGCTGACGGTGAGCCTGTAGATCAGTCCGAATTGCCGGCTGCGATCCTCGACAAAGGCGACCGGGCCGTCCCGCCGGTTGGCATAGACGGTTCGCGTGAAATTCTCGCTGCGTCCGAAGAGATTTCCCAGATTGGCCTGCACGGTCATTCCCATCACGTTCTTGTGCTCGACAAAGATCCAGCTGTAGGGCGCGCCGGTCCGGAAGCGCGTGGTCTGGTCGAGACGCAGGAATTTGGAATTGCGGAAATCCTCGACCCCGGCGCCCCAGGCCCAGTCGCTGCCCGGAATATCATGGCGCAAGGTCGCCTCATAGTTGAATATCCTGTCGTCACTGATCCGCCGGAAGATGTCGGTGAGGGGATCACGAAGCGCACTTTTGCGCAATTCGCCCGCAAAATCGAACTTTGCACCGCGCCAGCCGATCGGATCGAACAAGATGCTCGTCACCAGCTCCACGCCATAGCTGGTCGCGCTGTCCAGATTGCCGCGGGCCTCGGTGGTTGGGGTGATCGGGATGGAATCGACGATATCACTGAACTTTTCGCCGTAAATATTGACGGTCAGCGAACCCCACGGGCCGAGCTTTTGCGTCGCTTCCAGTTCCGCACGCCAGCTTTGCGGCGGCACCAGCCCGGGATTGCCGGCATTGCCGTTATTCTGCGAGACATCGACCGATTCCACGAAGTCAAAGAAATTGAGCTGGCCGACCGAGCGCTCGACCTTCAGGCTCAGATCCAGATCGGGCTGGGGCCTCCAGGCCAGGGAGACGGAACCTTTCGGCCGCACGAAAGCCCGGCTCTCGCCTTTTGCCCCGGTCTGGCTGATCGAGCTATATTCGCCGCCCAGTGTCGCCTGCAGGGTAAGATCGTCCGCCAGCGGTCGTCCATAGGCCGTGATCAACTCGCCGCGATATTCGGTAACCTTGCTGTTGGCGTTGGTCAGCGCGACCGGCTGGAATATGCCCTGGTTGTCGAGCACCGCGAGCGCGCCTTGATTGTCGAGGAAATTATAGGCGCCCTCGACGCTGATCCCCCAGTCGCTGCCCCCGGCGGTCTTCCAGCCATATTCGGCGCGCAGGATCGACTCGCCTTCATCGGTGACCCGGTCGAACCGGCTGCCGTTGGGCACGGTGATTCCGTCGAAAAATGTCTGCCCGAAAAATTGGCTGACCGGACTATGTTCGAAGCGCTGCAGGCCGATCAGCTTCAATCGCCCACCGCCAAGGCCAAATTCGTAGTCCGCGCTGAATTCCGCATTCCATTCATTCTCGCGGCTGGAATAGAATTCGTAAATGTCCGGCTGGCCAATCTGCGTGCGATCCGTTGCGACCGTTTCGCGGATCCGGGACATCTGGTAGGCGGCATTGGCGTTGAACAACGAGCCACCGTCGCTGGTGCGGCTGTACGCGCCGCTCAGCTTGGGACGATCCTGGCGATAGCGGGCCACTTCGTCGCGTTCGAACAGCAGGTTGCCGAAACGGTCGGTGATCTGTTCGGGCCCCTCCACGCCATTGCGGGCTGCATCATTCTCGATCGATACGGTGAAATCGCCCTTGCCCAGCCGGCCGCTGACCGAGACTTCGCCGGCAAGCCAGTTGCTGCCGGAGCGCCGCCATCGGGGATCCCATCTGAAATTGCCGCTCAATCCGCCTGCCGCATCCCCGTTGGTCACAAGATTGAGCACCTGGCCCGACAGTCCGGAAATGCTGAGCGTTGCGCCATCGACGATCTCGATGCGGACGACATTGGCCGCGGAAATCCGGCCCAATACGGTGATTGCATCGACATTCTTGCCCGAGATGCGGGCACCATTGATCAGGACATTTTCGTCGGCCTGACCCAGGCCGCGCTGGTCGGCATCGCCCGTGTCAATCGTGAAGCCGGGGACCTGGTTGGCCATCTCCAGCGCGGTGCGCGGATTGAACCGGGCGAACTGTTCCGCGAGATAGATCTGCCGCCCGTTTTCCGTGCGCGGCTGAAGGCTGGAGAGCTGGGCATTCTGGGCAGACAGGGGAGCCGGACAGACTTGCAGCGCCGTCATCAGGCTGGCCGTCAGGCCCGCCGTTCGCGCCATTTTGTAGAACAATCCCTCACTCCCCATCCGGTTACTGTCCGGGGGCGCTATGGCGCGATGGTTTCAGGCGATACCGGCTTTCGATAAACTACACCTGTAAACGGACGAACTGCATCCCGCCCGGGCCGCCAGCCTTTTCTTTCCTAATGCCTGTTTGAAAACAGCACCCAGGCCGCGGCGCAGTTGGCGAGCGTATAGACGAAATAGAATATCACCGCGGTGAGCATGCCCATATTGGCAAAGATCATCGCCGCGACGAGCATGAAAAACTCCAGTATATAGCTGCCATAGGGGCCCAGCATCCTGCGGAAATTGCCGCGCGCTTCGGCGATGATCGGATGATTGCTCTCGAGCATGGCCTTGTGCATCGCAAAATTGCCGATGCCGCACAGAAAGATGACAAAAATATACATGGCTTCAATATAGACCTGTTTGCTGCCATTGTCATATGATCAGATAAACATTCCTCCCATCACGAGCGAAGGAGCGGCGCATGGATTTTGCAGGCAGGACAGTGGTCATCACCGGCGGAGCCACCGGTATCGGCTTTGCGCTGGCGCGGCAGATGGGCAGGGCGGGCGCCCGGATCATCCTGTTCGAACCGCGCGAGGAGCCGCTGCAGGAAGCCGTCGCCGCCCTGGCCGCCGAGGATGTGGACGCCAAATATTTCGTCGGCGATGTCAGCAGTGCCGAGCAGGTGGAAGCGCTGGCCGACTTCGCCTGGAAGGAAAACGGGCGCGGGGATGTCATCATCAACAACGCCGGGATCGGCAGCTCCCGCGCATCGCTGTTCGATGCCGATCCGGACGAGATTGCCCGGCTCTATGATATCAATTTCTTCGGCGTGTGGAATGGCATACGGACATTCGGCAAGCGCTTCCGCGCGGACGGCAAGCCTTCCGCCATCTATGCCACCGCCTCGGAAAATGCCTTGTTCAATGCGCTTCCCACCGGCGGTGCGGCCTATGTTTCGGCCAAGCACGCGCTGTTCGGGCTGATGGAAGTGCTGCGCCGGGAGGCCCCCGAGAATATCGAGCTCGGCGTCATCATCCCCGGCTGGGTGGCGACGCCGCTGACCCGCAACATGGGCATGGACGCGGACAAGTTTGCCGCCCTGATCTTCAGGCAGATGCAGGCCGGCGAATATTATCTGGTCAGCCATGCCTATAATATGGTGCGCTTTGACGAGCGCTATGACGAACTGAAGGCGGCCTACGCCAGATATGCCCCGCGCTACGACGGCGATGACGAATATGACGTGCAGAAATATTTCGCCAGGGCCCAGGCCGCGAAAAAAGCCTGATGGCGCATCACAAGGCCAGCCTGCCCGAAAAGACCTGCCCGGTCTGTGCCCGCCCGTTCCTGTGGCGCAAGAAATGGGCCCGCGACTGGGACCATGTGATCTATTGTTCGGAGCGCTGCCGCCGCGCGGCAAAATAAGCCATCCTGTCGACCGCGGACAGCCGCCCGGCCGACGGCCTCGCCGTCAGAGACAGGTTCCTAGATAGCCTTCAATTCCGCGGGCAGCTTGGTGTCGCCGGCGGACAGGTCCGGCGCTGCCCGGCCCAGGCTCCAGTTTTTCTGCATGCGCACCTTGGGATTGGGCGCACACCATATTTCACCGGTTGCATCGATCGCCGTGACCCAGAGCAGATTATGCTCTGCGCCATAGTCGATGACGCCAATGGCCATGCCGTCACCCTTGTCGATCACCCTGAGCGGTATGGGCGGATTGAGCTGCGTGAACACTTTGAATTCCTTTACCGACAGCCTCCTTGGCGGAGTGATTCATCAATCAAGAACTCGGCAAAAGGTTGCACGGGCCTGAAGCAGGCGCCTCCCCACAGGCAATCGCTATACGGCCTGTTAAGGAATCGCGGTTAGTGCAACCTTGGGCTGCGCTGTTCGTATGTCTGATACCGGGCGCATGCCTGGAGTAGCAGGAGTATCACCGATGTCGTCTTTCGCACTCTATATGATCGGCTTTTTCGTTTTCGTTGGCGGGCTTGCCTATGGCGCATTTTTGCTCGGCGCACCGCCGACCTATATTGCGGTGGGTGCCGTCATCCTGGTCGGGATCGGACTGATGTCCGCCACCAACCGCACCCGTACGCGCGACGTATCGCCCGACGGTGCGGTGGGCGAGACGACGACCACGACAACACGGCACGATATCTGATCCGGTTTTGATCGGGCGCGACGCCGCCGCACCGGATCGCCTCCCAGCCTGCGGGGCGGTCCGGCGCGCGCGCGTCATAGGGTCACCCTTCCCGGGACCGGCAAGCAGTTATGATATTGTCGCTGACTTCGTTCAGCGATTTCACGCGTTTTCGAGCAATCCTTCCTTGCGGATTTTCTCCTGCCACACCAGTGGCGCCAGATGGTGCACGCTCTGCCCCTCGGCATCCACGGCCACCGTCACCGGCATGTCCTGCACCTCGAACTCGTAGATCGCCTCCATGCCCAGATCCTCGAAGCCGACAACCCTGGAACCCTTGATCGCCCGCGATACCAGATAGGCGCTGCCGCCCACCGCCATCAGATAGGCGCTCCGGTGCTTCTTGATCGAGGCGACCGTGTCCAGCCCGCGCTCGGCCTTTCCGACCATCGCCAGCAGCCCCTGTTCGAGCATCATGTCGGTGAACTTGTCCATCCGCGTCGCCGTGGTTGGACCGGCCGGCCCGACGACTTCCTCGCCGACCGGATCGACCGGCCCGACATAATAGATCACGCGGCCGCGGAACTCGACCGGCAGCGGCTCGCCGGCATCGAGCATATCCTTGATCCGCTTGTGCGCCGCGTCGCGCCCGGTCAGCATCTTGCCGTTGAGCAGCAGCCGGTCGCCATGTTTCCAGCTCTGTACCTCTTCCGGGGTCAGCGCATCCAGCTGCACCCGCCTGGCTTCCGACGACGGCGTCCAGTGGACATCCGGCCACTCCTCCAGCTTCGGCGGCTCGAGATAGGCCGGGCCGCTGCCGTCGAGGGTGAAATGCGCGTGGCGGGTTGCGGCGCAATTCGGAATCATCGCCACCGGCTTGCCCGCGGCATGGCAGGGCCAGTCGTTGATCTTGACGTCCAATATGGTTGACAGTCCGCCCAGCCCCTGCGCGCCGATGCCGAGCGCATTGACCTTGTCGAAAATCTCGATCCGCATCTCCTCGATATCGCTTTGCGGTCCGCGCTCCTTCAGCTGGCCCATGTCGATCGGATCCATCAGCGACTGCTTGGCCAGCAGGACGGCCCGTTCTGCGGTGCCGCCGATGCCGATGCCGAGCATCCCCGGTGGGCACCAGCCCGCACCCATCAGCGGGACCATTTCCAGCACCCAGTCGACGATATTGTCGCTCGGGTTCATCATCTTGAACTTCGACTTGTTCTCGCTGCCCCCGCCCTTGGCCGCGACATCGACTGACACCTTGTCGCCGGGCACCATCTCGACGTGCAGGACAGAAGGGGTATTGTCCTTGGTATTGCGCCGGGTGAAGGCCGGATCGGCAAGGATCGACGCGCGCAGCTTGTTCTCCGGATGGAGATAGGCGCGGCGCACGCCTTCATCGACAATCTCCTGCATCGACTGCGACGTATCGTCCAGCCGGCAATCCATGCCCCATTTGACGAAGACATTGACGATGCCGGTATCCTGGCAGATCGGCCGGTGCCCCTCCGCGCACATCCGGCTGTTGGTCAGGATCTGCGCAATCGCATCCTTGGCCGCCGGCGATTTCTCTGCCTCATAGGCCTTTCCGAGCGCCCGGATATAATCCATCGGGTGATAATAGGATATGAACTGCAGCGCGTCGGCGACGCTCTCGATCAGGTCGGCGGTCTTGATGGTCGTGGTCATGGGTGCTCCAGAATGTCGGCAAAAATGCGATCCGGCAGCCTTTTGACGGATAGTGCGGGAACGGGCAAGTTTTTGTCATCCGGCAAAGGTCCCGGTCGGTCTGTTCTGCACGGGATGCCCGCCGGTCCATCAGGACAGGCGCAGTCGGTTGACCGGGAATCCCGATGCGGGGCGCGAGGAGTCGGTTATTTCTTGTCGATCGTTTCCATCTGCCACACCCGCCTCTTGTCGACTATCATGCGGGCAACATCCTCCGGGAAGCCGATGCCGACCAGCAACTGCTCGCACAGTTCCAGACTGGCCTCCATCGCTTCGGGGACGGCGCTTGCCGCTCCGGATGCCCGCAACAGGCGCGCGTGATCGACATCGCGCGCGCGGGCAAAAATCGGCACGTGCGGCGATGTTTCGTGAATGGCCCGAATCACCGGCTCGGCGGATTCCGGAGCATCCATGGTGGTGGTGAAGGCAGCCGCATGTTCGATGCCCAGATGGTCCAGCACATGCGGCTGGCTGGCGTCTCCAAAGAAAATGGGAACACCCCTGGCGCGCTGGGTCGCGACCAGCTCCGCGTCATTGTCGACCGCAACATAGGGGATACGCTGTTCCTCCAGCAATTCCGCCAGCATTTTGCCAACCCGCCCGAAACCTCCGATAATGACGGTCTGACCGTCGCTGGGAAGGTCTGCCATTTCCGGATTTTGCAGATCGTTGAGCCTTGGCGAAAGGCCGATTCTCTTCCCGAGATAGGCTAGTCCCGGCGTCAGGAACATCGTGACGATTACCACCAACAGGATGAATTGCGCTACTTCGGTTTCCAGCAGGGCGACGGACAGCGCAGCAGAAATTATGACAAAGGCAAATTCGCCGCCCTGGCTCATCAGAATGGCGGATTCCGCTGCTACGGCCGTCGCTAGACGAAAGGATTTGGCCAGGATGAATATCATGGTGGCTTTCAGGACGAGCAGTCCCAGAACCGAAAGGAAAACCCATCCGATGTCGTTCCAGAGCGCGGCAATATCCAGACCCATCCCTATGGAAATGAAGAACAATCCCAGCAGCAGTCCCTTGAACGGTTCGATATCGCTGGCAATCTGGTGACGATATTCCGTATCGGCAAACAGCAACCCCGCGAGAAAGGCGCCCAGTGCCATCGACAGCCCTGCCTGCGCCGTCAGCGCCGCCGTCGCCAGTACCAGAAACAATGTCGCGGCCATGAACAATTCGCGGCTGCCGCTGCTGGCGACAAATCGCATCAGCGGCCGAATGATGACCCTGCCGATCAGGAAGATGGCAGCGATGACCAGCACCGCTTCCATCATAGCCCGGAGCGCGGATAGGGCTAGCGAGCCTTCCATGCTGGACCCCGCGAAACCGACGAACAGCAGGATCGGCACAACCGCCAGATCCTGAAACAGCAGAATGGCGAAGCTGCTGCGCCCCGGCGGCGTGTTGAGACGGCGGTTTTCGGACAGAAGCTGGGTGACCAGGGCGGTGGACGACAAGGCCAGGCAGAGGCCGAATATCGTCGCCGCGACCAGCGAATTTCCGAACAGATAGGCGATGGTGCCGATCACCGCGGCGCTTGCAACAACCTGCGCGCCGCCCAGGCCGAATACCAATCGTCGCATCGCCCAGAGCTGTGCGACCGACAGTTCCAGACCGATGGTGAAGAGCAGGAAAATGACCCCAAGCTCGGCAAAGCGTCGGAAACCTTCCAGATCGTTGAACACGACATATTCCAGGATGGGCATGTCCCCGGCGAGTCGCCCCATCGCATAGGGGCCGATCACCAATCCCACGAACAGAAAGCCGAGCACCGGACTGATGCCGAGCTTGCGGACCAGCGGAATGATCAATCCGGCGGCTACCAGAAAAATCATCGCCTCCCGCAAATAGGGTATCTCAGGGTGCACTTCTTGTGTCTGCTTTACCGGTTCGAGGACAGGGCTTGCCGGCCACGGTTACGCTAGCTGCCTGCAAGAATTATCCGGAGATTCTGACCGATCTGACGGATGGCGTCAATATTCGGATCGATCGAGATTTGTCGAGAGCGCTGCCGGCGGCTGCGCGATCCCTTGGCTTCTTGATCTATCGCCCCTGTCCGCCTGTCTGGACCTGCTCGTGTGACCGGCAATGGCAAGGCCCGCATGGCGGCTCGGCAAGGGTGCACCAGTCGCAGATCCCACATATGGTGTCACAAATCTGTCATCTGCTCCTGTGGATGATCTGTGGATAGATTTTTCCCGAATTTCGACATCGACTCTTGCACTTCGCGCCGCCCTTAGAAAGTCCACGCGTCGCTGCGCTGCAGCATGAATCGTCGCTCGACGAGCCGATTCATTTATGCGACGAACAGAGTCGTTAAAATGTCATTTACCCCCTTGCATAAAATTTCGATTCAGCCACTATAGGTTGTGGTTCGGCCGAGGGGGCATACCAACTTATAGTGTTTAGCCGTTTTTCAACACCGACTCGGTGGACGGCTCCCCTTTTGCCCAAAGCCAAGGAAAAATACCGGATTCGGGCAAGAAAAATATGCCCGCCCGGGCAGGAATACTGTTAGGATAAGAGCTTCGGCACGAGTCGAACAAGACAGGAACAAACGCCCGGACAGGAACCCGGTGATCAGTCGGTCCATAGGCCGTTGTGATCGTTGAATTAGTAGAGTGACTTGAGGGGGCTTTGATGGATTTTAGAGATAGCCGCGACAACGAAAGTGGGTCCGGAACAGATGTGAGTGAGAGTGACATGGGCGCGGAAGTATTGGATACGCCAAAGAGCAAAACCGAAAGCACCGGACCGGTCAGCGAACCGGAAGTCAGCAAGAAGGCGGCCGCCGAGGCCGCTTCGGCCAAGGCCAATGACGAGAAGGAACTCAAGGCCGAGCGCGACAGCCACAGCGTCGAGAAGCGTCGCTTCAAGATCACCGTAGACGCCAGCCGCGACGACCTGCTGACCGATTTCGGCAAGGAAACGCTCAACGATCGCTATCTGCTGCCCGGCGAATCCTATCAGGATCTTTTTGCCCGCGTCGCCGACGCCTATGCCGACGACCAGGACCACGCCCAGCGGCTCTACGACTATATCTCCAAGCTCTGGTTCATGCCGGCGACTCCGGTCCTGTCCAACGGCGGCACCGGTCGCGGCCTGCCGATCAGCTGCTATCTGAACAGCGTCGACGACAGTCTCGGCGGCATCGTCAACACCTGGAACGAGAATGTCTGGCTCGCCTCGCGCGGCGGCGGCATCGGCACCTATTGGGGCAGCGTCCGCGGCATCGGCGAACCGGTTGGCCTGAATGGCAAGACCAGCGGCATCATCCCGTTCGTGCGGGTGATGGACAGCCTGACTCTGGCAATTTCGCAGGGTTCCTTGCGCCGCGGTTCGGCCGCCTGCTATCTCGATGTCAACCATCCGGAAATTGAGGAATTTCTTGAAATCAGAAAGCCTTCCGGCGACTTCAACCGGAAAGCCCTGAACCTGCATCATGGCGTTTTGCTGACCGACGAATTCATGGAAGCGGTGCGCGACGGCACCGAGTTCAACCTGACCTCGCCCAAGGACGGTTCCGTTCGCGGTACGGTCGATGCGCGCAGCCTGTTCCAGAAGCTGGTCGAGACCCGTCTCGCCACCGGCGAGCCCTATATCATCTTCAGCGACACGGTGAACCGGATGATGCCCAAGCATCACCGCGACCTCGGCCTGAAGGTATCCACCTCCAATCTGTGCTCCGAGATCACACTGCCCACGGGTCGTGATCATCTGGGCGAGGACAGGACGGCAGTGTGTTGCCTGTCCTCGCTCAACCTCGAAACCTGGGACGAATGGTCGGTCGACAAGGATTTCATCGAGGACGTGATGCGCTTCCTCGACAATGTCCTGCAGGATTATATCGACCGCGCGCCGGAAGAAATGGCGCGGGCCAAATATAGCGCGATGCGCGAACGCAGCGTCGGTCTCGGCGTGATGGGCTTCCACAGCTTCCTGCAGGCGCGCGGCCTCGGCTTCGAAGGCGCGCTGGCAAAATCCTGGAACTTCAAGATCTTCAAGCATATTTCCGCCAAGGCGTCCGAAGCCAGCATGATGCTGGCCAAGGAGCGCGGACCGTGCCCCGATGCCGCCGACCAGGGCGTGATGGAGCGTTTCTCCTGCAAGATGGCGATCGCGCCGACCGCCTCGATCAGCATCATCTGCGGCGGCGCTTCGGCCTGCATCGAGCCGATCCCGGCGAACATCTACACCCACAAGACGCTCTCCGGCAGCTTCGTGGTCAAGAACCCGCATCTGCAGAAACTGCTCCAGGAAAAGAGCAAGGACAGCAACAATGTCTGGAACTCGATCCTCGAGAAGGGCGGCAGCGTCCAGCATCTCGATTTCCTCTCGCCCGAGGAAAAGGACACCTACAAGACCAGCTTCGAGATCGACCAGCGCTGGCTGCTCGAACTGGCTGCCGACCGCACGCCGTTCATCGACCAGGCGCAGTCGCTCAACCTGTTCATCCCGGCCGATGTCGACAAGTGGGACCTGCTGATGCTCCACTTCCGCGCCTGGGAGCTCGGTATCAAGTCGCTCTATTACCTGCGCTCGAAATCGATCCAGCGCGCCGGCTTTGCCGGTGGCGAAACGATGATGAGCGAACCCGTTGGCGGCGGCGTCGAGGCGGACAATACGCTCGACCCCAAGAAGGTCGAGCTGATGACCACCGCCGGCACCACGGACTATGACGAATGTCTGGCATGTCAGTAAGGCTGGACGTCTTGTGTCCCCGCGAAGGCGGGGACCCATCTCCCGCTCTTGCGTTAGGACGCTATGATCGGAGCTGGACCCCGGATCAAGTCCGGGGCCGCACGTCAAACGCCGGAGGCGCCTGACGTTTGGTTTGCCCACTGTCCCCTCCCTTTTGCTCCTTTTGGGAGGGGACCGTTTTATTCGAGATTAAGGGAGCATATTACCCCTCTCCCTTGAGGGAGAGGGTTGCGAAGGCTTGATGAGCCCGGATTTATCCGGGGGAATTTAGCCGAATCTGGGTGAGGGTGCTCTGCACCATCGGCATCGAACCCCCTCACCGACTTCGACTAGGCAGGCAAGCTGCCAAGTCTGCGTTGCCTCTCCCCGCTGGGGAGAGGATGAAATGAGTATAAAGCGGAGAACGAAAAGCCATGTCCCTTCTGGAAGCACGCAAAACCTACAAGCCCTTCGAATATCCCTGGGCCTATGATTTCTGGAAGCGCCAGCAGCAGATCCACTGGATGCCGGAGGAAGTGCCGCTCGGCGAGGATTGCCGCGACTGGGCGCAGAAGCTGACCGACCACGAGCGCAACCTGCTCACCCAGATCTTCCGCTTCTTCACCCAGGCCGATGTCGAGGTGCAGGACTGCTATCACGACAAGTACGGCCGGGTGTTCAAGCCGACCGAGATCAAGATGATGCTGACCGCGTTCAGCAACATGGAAACCGTCCATATCGCCGCCTATTCCCACCTGCTCGACACGATCGGCATGCCGGAAAGCGAATATTCGATGTTCCTCGAATATGAGGCGATGAAGGACAAGCACGATTACATGGGCACGTTCGGCGTCGACAGTGACGAGGATATCGCCAAGACGCTGGCGATGTTCGGCGGCTTCACCGAGGGGCTGCAGCTGTTCGCCAGCTTCGCCATGCTGATGAACTTTCCGCGCTTCAACAAGATGAAGGGCATGGGCCAGATCGTCTCCTGGTCGGTCCGCGACGAAAGCCTGCACTGCGAGGGCATCATCAAGATGTTCCACACCTTCGTCGAGGAACGCGACTGCCTGACCAAGTCGGTCAAGGACGACATCATCGACTGCTGCCAGAAGACCGTGCGGCTGGAGGATGCCTTCATCGACCTCGCGTTCAGCGACGGCCCGGTGACCGGCATGACCGCCAAGGAAATCAAGCGCTACATCCGCTATATCGCCGACTGGCGCCTCGGCCAGCTCGGCTTCCAGCCGATCTACATGATCGAGGACCACCCGCTGCCGTGGCTCGCGCCGCTGCTCAACGGCGTCGAGCACGCCAATTTCTTCGAGGCCCGCGCCACCGAATATAGCAAGGGCGCGACCAAGGGCGAATGGAACGACGTCTGGTCCAGCTTCGACCAGCGCAAGACCAAGGTCGCCAACGAGGACGCGCCGGTCGAGGATGAAGGGGTGGATATGTTCGAGCAGGCGGGGGTTGCTGCGGAGTAGGGAGAAGAAGTGGCGAAGCGAAAGTTTGTAGCTTTATTCGGTGCCGGAGCATCGGTTGATGCCGGTCTTCCAAGCGCTTTTCAACTTACCGAAGATATTTATTCACAGTTAAAGAAGTCGAAGTCTGAGCAGTCTATTTTATTTGGTATCGTAGTTGCAAAACTAATTGCCCGCAATGCTAAGCAAGGAAAGTCACCTTTCGCCCAAATAAACGTGGAAGACGTCTACGACGGGTTGAAGAGGCTTCTGAATAAGGACGACGATCTTCTTTCCGAATTTGTTTATAGCTGGGATCCAATATCTACAGCTCCGTCTAGATCATTTGATGCAAATAAACTCGCTCAAAGTTTGGCTTCGATATACAAACTTTCGGATCGTCGTAGCCTAGACGGTAGACCAACATTGCAATTGGACAATCGTTCAATCCAGACCGCTGTGAGCGAAATACAGCGCGCAGTTGAAGGAGATATTCATCAGCTACGTGGAGCTTCTTTGGAACCATTCCTCGAAACGCTATCGAATCTTCTAAAAATCGATGAAACTAAGATAGGATACATGCAACAATTTTTGGCTCAACACTCGAGTAACTTCAACTGTATCGCGACTTTAAACTACGATCAACTTATTGAAACAGCATTGGATAAAAACGGGTCCAGATTCGATCTAGGATTGAGTCAATGGAATGAGAAGCGATACGTTCAGTTCCATGGGAAATCACCTAAGATCATAAAATTACATGGTTCGACCGATTGGTATATTCGCAACCACGACGAAATAGTCACTGAGCAAAACCCTCTTGGACTATCTAAACGGGCTATGATTTTTGGTGGACAGAGTGAGAAGCTGGTACCGGACGGGCCGTTTCTGCATCTTCGTCATGAATTTCAACGTTTTCTACGAGGATCAAGTTATCTCTTAGTGGTAGGATATTCTTTTCAAGACATGCATTTAAATGCAATCATTCGTTCTTGGATAGCTACAAGGAAAAATGGTAAAATTATCATTGTGAATCCCAGCGAGTTTTCGGGCGATCAAAGTGTATTTCAGTATGCAGCACTCAGTCGTAGTCTCCAAGGAACAGGAAAGTTGCGGGTCGAAATCAAAGAAATACGTAAGGGATTTGCCGAATCTCTTGATCAAATCGAAGAGGCTTTGAACACCAATCCCAACTTGAAAATGTCTTAATCTCCATCACGGGAATTACGGTGACAGCGCACTAAATGCGTGCCCGCATACCGGCCTGCATTTTCTCCTTATGAGCGCGGTCGAAATCCTTGAGATGACCGTTGCAGCTCCTGTGACACAGCGCGAGATTTTCCATTGCCGAGGTGCCGCCCTTTGACAGCGGCTGCAGATGCTCGATGGTCGCCGACTTGCGGGTGTTGGCGATACCGCCAAAGCGCATCGGGTTGCCGCAATACCAGCAATCATCCCCGTGCTGCTCTCGCAGGGTGGCCAGTCGCGACTTTTTGGTCTTTCTGTGGAAGGACCAGAACTGCTTTGGATAATATTGCCATTTCGCGGTCGCCGTCATGCGGTTAGCTAAGCGAATTCCAGTTAGCAAAGCGTAAACGGCTATATTTTCCTCTCCCATAGGGAGAGGCAAGTGGAGCTTGCCAGCTTGCTGGCTAGCGGAACTCGGTGAGGGGTTGGAACAGCCGAGAGGGTTAAAACCCCTCACCGACTGCGACTAAGCCTGGCGGCTAAGTCTCCGTTGCCTCTCCCTCCGGGAGAGGACGGTTACAGTGACAATGCAACAATCCCTCCCCCTCAGTCCGAATAGCATTCCCCCGTCCGCACCGTCGCGACGATGCCGTCGTCAACATAGCGCACGGTCAGCTGGGTTCCGCCGCCGGAGATTTTCTGGATGACGGCGCCATAAACATTGCCGTCGGGGCGCCAGATGCAGCGCAGGAAACTGCCCGTGCGCCAGTCATAGGGGCGCACCTGGCTGGCCGGGCGGGTCTCGGTGGTGCCGTCGTCGAAATTGATCGTCACCTGGTTGCCGGAGGCGCTGGCGACGACGCCGGGATAATAATGGCTGCCGCCGACCGCGCTGCGCGCCAGCACCCACTGGCCCTGGCCAAAGGCCTGCGCCCCGGCCGCGCTCGCGCCGGCCAGCGCCAGCACGGTGCCGGCAATAATCGATAGTCTGTTCATGGCTTTCCCCCTCCGTTAATCCGCACGTTTTATCACGATGATCGCAAACAGGCCAATGAAATGGATTGGGGAAAATTGTTGCAAACGCCGCGTGGCCAATCGCCCCTTGTCATCCCCGCGAAGGCGGGGACCCAGTGGATGAACAAAGCCGCTTTGCGACATTTTTTTGGACTGGATTCCCGCCTGCGCGGGAATGACAAAATTCAGACTACAACCGAAGACCTCACCCCGAATTACCGGTATCCGCGCCACCCTTCTCGCTCAGCGGCGCATCATCCTCCGCGTCGTCGAGGATGCCGAGATCGCTTTCCTCGTCGTCATCATTGCGCTCGCCGGCAAAGGCGTCATTGTCGATCCGGCCGCTGTCGACCATCTCCTTCATATGATCGACCGTGTCCTGCGCGTCGTCCGGATTGATCTGCTCGCCGCCAGCGCGGCTGGCCGCGGCATCCTCGTCGATCGCCTTGGCCGGCTGCTGCGCCCGCTCGGCAAATTTCTGCGCCTGCGCATCGTCGCGCTGGGACTGATTGCTATTGGACTGGTTGCTCTGCGACTGGTTGCCGTTCTGCTTCTGGGTCATGATGATCCTCTTTCTGTTACACGGTCAACGCAGCGCCCAAGGCTTTGTTCCTTGGCCGCTTCGGTCAAACCCGCTTTTCACCGCTTTTTAACGCTCCCTCGTCATGCTGGTCCGATGGCTTTTTGGCTCCTCCTCCTGCTCGCCCTCGTGGCGCTCAACCTTTGGACTTTCGCGCTGTTCGGCTGGGACAAGATGCGCGCGGAAGAGGGCGGCTGGCGGGTCAGCGAATCCAGCCTGCTGAGCCTCGCGCTAATCGGCGGCATCGGCGGCGCCTATGCCGGGCGGGCCTGGTTCCGGCACAAGACCCGCAAGAAAAGCTTCGGCAATGCGCTGCAAAATATAGGCTTTTTCCAGCTTGTCGCGTTGACCTTTTGCGCCGTCTATTTTTACGATTCGAGCGAGATCTCAAGCGAGAGCGACACCGAAATTCAATCCGCGATGGTCCGGATCAACGATCTCGCTTATTATTCGAATTGCTCTGATGCCCGAGCTGCGGGCGCCGCGCCGCTCTACCGGGGCGACCCCGGTTACCGCCCCTCGCTCGACCGCGATCAGGACGGAATTGCCTGCGAGCCTTACCGAGGGCGCTGAGAGGCCGCCGTCATTGCGAAGAGCGAAGCGACACGGCAATCCAGAGCGTCTTGCCGCCATCGTCAGGGATGGCCGCTCCGGATTGCCGTGCAGCGCTCGCAATGGCGAGTACGCCCCAATCCTGACAATCCAGGTCACCGATCGTTCATATTCCGATTCGTAAAACCCCCGTCAGAACATCAACCGCAATGGAGTATCATCATGCGCAATATCCTCATGTCCATCGCCGCCGCCTCGCTAGTCGTGCCGTCCGCCGCCGCGCTGGCCGACCCGCCGCGCCACGCGCCGGCCCATGGCTATCACAAGGTGAAGCATCACAAGGACCGCTATGACGATCGCGGCCGCTATTACGAGCCGCGCCGCCTGAGTCGCAGCGACCGGATCTGGCGCGGTGATGACGGGCGCTATTATTGCAAGCGCGACAATGGCACCACCGGCCTGATCATCGGCGGCGCCGTCGGCGCTCTTGTCGGTCGCGAAATCGATAGCAGGGGGGACCGCACCGTCGGCACCCTGCTGGGCGCCGCCGGCGGTGCCCTGCTCGGCCGCGAGATCGACCGCGGCGGACTGAAGTGCCGCTAGCATGATTTTCCTCTCCCATAGGGAGAGGCAAGTGAAGCTTGCCAGCTTGCTGGCTAGCGCAACTCGGTGAGGGGTTAGCAACCGCCGATATGTTCAACCCCTCACCGGCCGACGCCGAATTTTATCGACGCCGCAAGAACGACCGGCTTGCGCTATATCCCGGACAATGGCAAAAAGTCGGAAAGCACAGCGCCTTCGCATGTGACGCGCGCTGTTCCGCCCTTCCGGAAAGGCCTCAGCCCATGTCCAAATTTCCCTCGCTTCCCGCCAATCCCGAAATGATCGAGGTGCTCGGCGCCCATCCCGAAGGCTTCGCATCCCTGTGCGACTATCATGACGCGATCCTGCGCGGCCCGTCGCCGCTGAGCGTCGCGGAACGGGAACTGATCGCCGCTTATGTCTCGGGCCTCAACCAGTGCAATTTCTGTCACAGCTCGCACCGGACTTTCGCCGAGGTGCACGGGGTCGACCCGGAAATTTTCGAAAATCTGGTCGCCGATCCTGCCTCGGCCGGGATTGACGAAAAGCTGCTGCCGCTGCTCGCCTACGCCCGCAAACTGACCCTTGCCCCGGCCAGCGTCACCGAAGCCGATGCCGCGGCGGTCTATGCCGCGGGCTGGACCGAGAAGGCCCTGTTCCACACGATCGCCGTGACCGCCATTTTCAACATGATGAACCGGCTGGTCGAGGGCACCGGAATCACCGCCAACCCGGCGATGCGGGAAGCCTCGCGCCAGCGGATGGCCCGGGACCTCGACAATCCTGCCCCATATGCGGAATTCGCCAGGATGGTCAAAGCCGCCAGCGAGCGCGCCAATTCTGGTGAGGCAATGGTCGAGGGTGTTTGATCCGCGACCTTTTTGCGACAATCGAAGCGGCGATCCAGAGCAGCATTGGCTAGCTGCTTATCTAGCTGCCGTTGCTAGCTGCCGTTCGTCCTGAGCCTGTCGAAGGACAACTAACGCCGATAGGTGCACTTCGACAGGCTCAGTGCGAACGGAAAGTGGGTACCGCCCCCGCAAACCAACCTCATCGCCCCGGCAACAACCGCCGCCAGTCGCCCCACAGCAGCACCACCAGGCAGCCTCCGATCACCGCCAGATCGACCATGGAGCGGACCGGGTCATAAGGCAGACCGGCCACCGCCGCCAAGCCGCCGATCACCGACCAGATCACGAACAGCTTGCGGCCGCCGTCCCAGCCGTTCACCAGACCGATGCCGGCGGCGAAGAGCAGCATCGGCGAGAGCATCATCAGCACCGGACCCAGGCCGGGCAGCAACAGCACCATCGAGGCCGACAGCATCGGCGGCAGCGCGGGCAGGGGCAGCGGCAGGAAAGCGAGCGCCGCGACAATGATCGCTCCCCAGCCGATAGTGATACGATATTTATCCATGCGCGATTCTCTATCATGACGGGCGGGATTTGCCATCCTGTCGCGGCATTTTGTGAACCAGCCCTCTGTCCTACATCGCCGGTTTCTGCTAGGGACCGGTGAATGAGACATGACGCAGCAAAATCCGTTCAACTGCCTGTAAAAAAGCCCAATCTCACCTGTCCGGTCGGGATCCAAAAATTTCATTCTAACACTGTAAAGTTTGTAAAGTTCGTCCCGGCACAATCATGAAAATCGTCCGAATCATCTTCGCTGTCGCCGCCGCCTGGGGCTTGCTCGCGATAATCCCCGGCCTGTTCGGCGATGCCGGGCCCCGGCCGGAATATTATTACGGCTTTCTGGGGCTGGCGCTGGTGTTCCAGCTGATCTTCGTGATGATCGCGATCGATCCGGTCCGCTTCGTGCCGCTGATTCCGATCGCGGTACTGGAAAAGCTCGCCTTTTTTCTGCCGGTCACATTGCTCTACGCGCAGGGCCGGCTGGCAATGGGCCCCGTTTTTGTCGGCGGGATGGCCGACGGTTTGCTGATGCTGCTGTTCCTGCTGGCCTGGTTTCTGTCGCGCCGGGCAGAGCCCAAGTCCTAGCACCAGTCGCGGCGATAGCCCTGCCAGCGTTCGGCCAGCCCCTCGGCGACCAATATGTCACCCAGGCTCTGGCCATCGCGGGTGATGATCCTGAGATCGCGGCCATATCTATCCTGGTCGCGGTCGATCGTTTGCAGGGTGAAGCGGCCCTCGTTGAGCAGGTCCTGTAGCCGCAGCTTCGCCTGCTCGCCGAGCTGCTTCTCTGACGCGCAGCCCGGCTTCGAGATTTCCGGCGTGTTGATATCGGCGATGCGGATCTTGCGGCCCTCGAACCAGATGGTATCGCCGTCGACGACGCAGCTGTAGCGGTCGGGGCCAAGGCAGATACCGAAACTGGCCTGGTGCGGATCGCTGCCGACCGCGGCGCGGGTGACGGCCGGTCCGCCGCTGAGAAAGATCGCCAGAAACAGCGCCGTGCACATCGCTGCCGTGATCAGGGCGAAGGTCGGCCAGCGGATAGTCTCGCGCGAAGCGGTGCTGGTGGGGATAGGCCGAAAGGGACCGCGCCTTGCCCGGTGAAACGCATCGCGTTGTCGCCGCGAAGGGAAAGGGGCAATCTTGGGCTTGTTCACCGGCCCGAACCTAGCGGCCAATGGTTAAGGGAGGCTAAAGCGGGTCGGGTGCCGGACAGGGGTCCGGCGAGCGGCGCATGGCTTCAGCAACTGGCCGCTACCGCCGTAAAAATAGAACCAATATGAATGTATCTCCGTCTACCGCATCGCAAACCTTGATGTTATGGCACTATCATGATGAAAAAGCTGAACTTATATGCCGCCGTATTGGCTGTTTTCGCATTGGTCGCATCGCCTGCCGGGGCTTCCCGGTCCGGCGATCCGGACGCCGGGTCGATCAAGCCGGCCATGCCGTCGCGGGAGGATTATCCCGACGCCGGACTGGCCTTCGGCATGGTCTGGCATGATGAAGGCAGTGCCGATGCGCCGGCCCTGTCCTTCATGGTGCCGGAAACCGACAACCGGCTGTGGACCATGGGGTGCAGAAAGTTCGAAAACGGTTCGGTGCGGATCGCGCACATGATCCTCGCGGCGCCAAGGGAAGCGGTGGCAGAGGATCAGTTCGGCTTCACCGTCCGGGTCGATGACAATGCCTCGATCGGAATCCTGGCGCGGATGCTGCCGGTGCAGATCGAGGACGAGGTCACTTCGACGCCGCAATTTCTTCTGCCCAACGATCATGCGCTGTTTCCGGCGCTGGCGCGGGGCAATCGCGCCTTTGTCAATCTGAACGGCAACAAATTCTCCGTTCATCTCCAGGGGTCTGGCGGCGCGCTGGAGAAATTCTTGCGCGCCTGCCGCTAGCGGCTCCCGGTGATCAGATCACCAGGGAGGCGCTGTTCTGGACTGCGGGGCCGATCGAGGCCGTCAGCAATATCGTAGCAGAAACGAAGGCGGCAAAGGCGGCGGCGAGGCGATTCTGGAATTTGGGGGACAACATCTTCTGGGTTCCTTTTTTCGGGGACTATGCAACCAGGGCGGCGGCATTGGTGACGGCGGGACCGATGCTGGCGCTGACAAGAACAGCGGCTGCGAAAACAGCGGCAAAGGCGGCGGCGACTTGGTTCTGGATGTTTGCGTTGATCATTTCGAAGTTCCTTCTGGTTTAAACTGGTGCTTCACAAACCATCTTGTGAAGATGCCAACAACATTGCACAGGCCGTGCCAGTTTATAGAAAATCATATATATCAAAGGGATATCCGGATATCGGCGTCAGGCGTTTATGAACCAAAACTGAATGATGGGAAATAATCCCAATATTTGGCATCACCCCCCCCCTTTTGAGGGATCGACGGATTGTTAATATCGGGATCCTATGCCCGATCCATGTTCGGACCGCGCCTCACTCGAGTCTTTGCCAGCCGCGCCCACGCCTTGTGGTGGTCGGCCATGGTGCTGGTCACCGCCTATTGCGTCGCGGCCGATCCGCCCGCCAGAGTCGCGCCCGCGCCGGATGCCGCTGCAACCGCCAAGACCGGGAAGAAGCCGGCCGATCCCTGGGCAGGGATGACGGACGCCGCCGGCAAGCGGGGGGAGCGGCTGCCCTGAAGCGGGCATCTGTCGTGGCCGTGGCTCGGCCCCGGCCGTCTCAATATTGGGCGGTCCCCCCGTCGACGCTCAGCGTGCCGCCGGTAATGCCGCCACCGGCCTCGGAGGCCAGCAGCACGGCCATCGCCGCAACTTCCTCGACCTTGCCCGGCCGCTTGAGCGCGCTCTCCTGGGAAAACATGTCGATCATCTCGTCAAAGGTCATGCCCATGCCGGCTGCCGTCGCGGGCCCGCTGTCCAGAATCAGGTCGGTCAGGATCAGTCCCGGGCAGATCGCGTTGACCGTAACCCCCGATGTGCCAACTTCCTGGGCCACGGCCTTGGTCATCCCGTTGATGCCATGCTTGGCGATCGTATAGGAAGCGAAGGTCGGCTTGCCCATCTTGCCCTCGGTCGAGCTGATGTTGATCACCCGGCCCCATTGCTGCGCGATCATCGGTTTCAGCGCCCGCCGGGTCGCCCAGAAGGTCGAATAGATGTTCCATTTCATAGCCATATCAAAGGCTTCGTCGGTCAGGTCGACCAGCGGCGCCAGATCACCCGCGCCGCCGGCGTTATTTACAAGTATGTCAATAGCGCCGAAATGCTGCACCGTCTGGTCAATGAACCCCTCGACCTGGTCCTGCTCCATCACGTCCCCGGCAATGAAGATCGCCCGCTCCCCAACCCCCAGTTCTGCGACAACTTTGGCACCTTTTTCCGGATTCCGCGCCATCAGCGCGACATTCGCACCCTCCGCCAGAAACGCCTCGGCAATCCCGCGACCGATACCCGCCGTGCCGCCCGTGATAGCTGCTGTTCTGCCCTTCAGTTTCATTGCCGTTCCTCTCGGTTATCTGCGACAATCGCTATCGGACGGAATGAACGTCGGCAATGGCTTAAAACGCTAGTCGCGCAGCAGTTATTCAGAAAACGGGCCGCGAACCTGAACCTTAGATAAAACCACCATTCAGTCTCTGGTCAAGCCGTCGCCGGTAGAAAGACAATCGCTGGGTAGCAATCGATTCGGGTTTTTGGAAATCCTTCTGGAGTAGAAAAGATGATCAACAAGATTTTGGGAAGTTTCGCAATTTCAGCCGCGGCCATGGGAACCATGGCTTTCGCAGCGCCGGCAGAAGCGCGCGGCGGCTACTACGACGGTGGTTATTATGAACAGGTCCGCAGTGACCGATATCGCGAATATCGGCGTGGCGACACCTATCGCGGCCACCGTTATCGGGATCGCCGGGATTATCGGGACCAGCGCCGCTACCGCGACAGCCGTTACTATAATGACCGCCGCTATCGCGGCTGTGATCGTGGAACCGGCGGCACGATTATCGGCGCAATTGCCGGTGGTTTGCTAGGCAACGAAGTCGCCCGCCGCGGAGACAAGACCGAAGGCACTATCATTGGTGGCGCAGTCGGTGCATTGGCTGGTCGCGCGATCGACGGCAACTGCTGAGCGTCTCGCCTTCCAATCAACTCAGACCCTGCGCTCCAGCGCGCAGGGCACGTAATTCCCCCGAGTAGCGTATTGGGGGACAGGGGGTCGGTGCTGCTTGACAGCCCGGCCCCCGCTCTTTTTCATGGCTTGGCAAGCATCGGTGGAACCGGCCCGATCCAGTCTGCCAGATCCGGCTCGTCCCTAACGAAATAGGGCTTTCCCTTGCTGTTCAGGTAGAAGCGCTGCATTTCGCTTCGAGTGAAAGGCCGGGAGCCCAATCGCCCGAAGACTGCCATCTGGCCGCCGGTTTCATCCACCGCCCGGTCACGATCCAGTCCCTTGGACAATGCCAGCGCCGGTTTTGGCGTGCGGGCATAGGCAATCAGTTCCGGCTTCGGCGCCGGTGAGAAGCCATAATAATTTTTCTGACTGTCGGGCGTGGTCAGCTGGATGACCTTCAGGCCATTGCGTCCGTCTGCAACATAGGCAAACAGGGTCGCATTGGTTGATCCGACAATGACATCTTCCGCGTCGTTCATCCTGCCGCCGAAAGTTTCTTTCAGATAGACAGTAGGAGCTTCCGGCCGCGTGATATTCGCGATCACCAGGCCTTCATCCTTGGCCGCGATGTAAGCATAGGTGCGGGCAAGGTAGAGACGCCGGGCGTTGCGCAGCGGTATCGTGCCCGACGGCACCGCCACCGGATTTTCCATGTCCGTGACATCAAACAGTTTCACCCCATCGACATCGGTAACCCACAGATAACGGAATTGCAGAGCAGAAGCCCGAGCGTCGGTCATCGGAATGGTAACGACATGACGAGGTTTCAGCGGCTTGTCCAGATCGATCAGGGTCAGTCCAGCCGCGGTTGTAATATAGGCATAATGGCCGGCCAGCGTGATATGCTGTGCTCCATCAAGCACCCCGCCCTCGTTCCAGGTCAGGCTGCGCTTGAAGAAATTGTTGCGGAATTCCCCATCGGCCAGCGTATTGATATCGACCAGGATCAGGCCTTCCTCGCTATCCGTGATAACCGCATAATTATATATCGGGTGGAATGGCTGTTCCTCGTTTATCTCCCGCAATTCCTTGGTGTTGCGCAACGGTGCAATCGGCTGGTTGGTGGCCAGTGCCATGCAGGTCGCATTCTTGGTGTCGACATGCGTGTCATGGCCCAGTGAGGAAAATGGGGCCTTGATGATCCGTTCCGAGAATCCTTTGTTGCCAATGGACGCAACGTCATAGGCCCGGAACCCGCCTTTGCCTTCCGCCACGAACATATATTCTCCGCGCAGCTGCAGGCAGCGGACGGCATCTTTGGTGCCCTGGATAACATTCTTGAATTCTTCGAGTGCCTTGGTCTCACCGGAAAGATCCTTGTCGAGCCGTTCCCCGCGGACCCAGTCGATCAGTTCCCGGTCATTGTCCTCGACATGCATCCGCCAATAGTCGGGATAGGCATATTTTTGCAGATAGGAGCCGATCACTGCTTGCGGTTCATCCCATTCCGTAACCCGGACCGCTTCAAAGCCCTTTTCCAGACCCACCCATGCATGAAGCCCGATGAAGTTGACGAAATTGGTCCCCTGCAACAGCGTCTGCGCCATGATCGCATTATTGTCATTGGCTGCGCTGACGTGACAATCGGAGCATTGCTTGGTCTCCGTCTTGCGCACGGTATGCGGGAAATGCGGTGCAAATGCCTGCGAGGAAAAGCCGATGCCGGAGATCGGCGGTTGCTGCACATAGATGCGTTCGCGATTGATGTTGGTCGAGGACAGGATCAGCGCGGAAGTTGACCGAACCGGGGCGATGACATTGCCCTTGCTGGTCTGGTGACGGCCCAGCTGGAACATCTGGTCGCGGGCGACCTGGGGATTGTAGGTCGCATAGTTTCGCGTCGTGCCGCCTTCATATTTGTGGCTGTCCGCCTGCCAGTTCGCTTCGATCGGCAGATGACAGCCGCCGCAGCTTGTGGTCCAGCTGAGATGACAAGTGAAGCAGACCATATTCTCGTCTTTATGCGCGCGATCGTCTTTCGGAACGCCGCTGCCAAAGGTAAATTTGCCCGTGTCGGCACCGGTTTTGGACATGAGCTTGGCCCGCGCCGCCTTGAGGTTAAAATCAGGATGCGCACGATCGACGCTGTTCTTGACTAGGCTGACACGCCAGCTGAGCTCGGGGTCGACGATGGAGCGCTGGATCAGCACGCGCTGGCCATTCGGGTCCTGGAACCATTCGAAGCGCCGCTCGCCATTGGCGTTGCGCAGCAGGCCAAGATTCTTGCCCTTTGGCCGCGCCGCCAGATTGCTGGTCATCAGGTTGGGATAGGCATCGGCCGTACCATGGCAATCCTTGCAGCTGATCTCGACGGCGTTGGCGACCTCGCCGTAGATCAGGCCGTTGCCGTGGCTGTCCTGGGCAAAATGGCAGTCGGCGCATTGCATGCCGACTTCGGCATGGATGCTCATCATATGGACCGACTTGCCGGGGTTGATTCCGGGCTCGACAAACTTGCCCTCGCCCTTCCTGCGGAATTTTTCGGGATCGTCATTGGCCACGATATTGTCCGTATCGGTGGAGTAGCTGGCCTGGTTGCCCTCTGCATCCAGCAGGTTGCCGTCGCGATCGCGCTTCAGGATCGCCCGGAAATTCCAGCCATGGCCGTGATAGTCGGCAAATTGTGTATCCTTGGCCTCGCTGTTGAGGTCATAGACATTGCGCAGGAAGTCGATGTCGGCCCACAGCCCCCTGGGTGCAGCGCCTTCCGGATTGCGGTCGAGCACCGCGCGCACTTCCTCGGCCGTCGGATATTTCTGCTGCTTGAATTTCTTCTGATAGTCCTCGTCGCTCATCCCTTCCGGCCGGGGCGTCAGATTGTCCGGACCCGGCCACATGTAGGGCGCGTCGGATTCATAGTCCCACATGGTATAGCCGAGATAGCTGTTCAGGAAGATGTTCGGCTGGTGCATATGGCAGTTCATGCACTGGGCGGTCGGGATCGCGCGAGTGAAGGCATGCTGGATCGGATGGCCCTTTTCCCGCTTCGCCGGATCGATCTCGCCGGCATGGTCCTCGCCATGGCCTTTTTCTTCGCCATGAGCATCCTGGCCGCCATGGGAAGCATCATAGGTGCCGAAGCTGCCGAAGCGGTGCTCGCCTTCCTTCAGGTTGCGAATCGTCGGATCGACCGTCTGGGTCTGGCCGTCGCGTCCATATTTGGCCCAGATCGAACTGTGTCGCGGTTCGCGATCATTGGCGTAGACGACGTGGCAGCCAGCGCAGCCGGACTGGCGATAGTCGCCCGGCTGGTCATTGGTGCCCATGAACCACATAAACGGATCGTTGAGCCGGGTCTTGTGGATATTGAGCACCGGAATGGCGACACGCAGGCCGGTGCCGGGACCGCGATTGGACTGCTTGAGATCGGGGCGACCGGGCTCTTCCAGCCGCTGGATGATGCCGCCGATGTTGGGCAGGCCAATCTCGGGGAATTGGGTATTGATATTGCGGCCGCCGCGCTCGAACACACGGAAAATATCGCCAGGCGGCACCGTGTGCCAGGTCGGCAAGGGGTAAAGGATCGGCAGCGCGCCGCGCTTCTTCTCGGCATCGGTGACGGTGCCGTGCGGATTGCCGGGTGACTTGATCGTCGCCGGCTGGCCGTCGCGCGTATAGGCCTCGCCGAATATGTAATTCTTGAACGGGACGATGCCGTTATTATAGGCGGCCCCACCCCACAGCATGGCACCGGTGGCCATCAGCGACCGCTCCGACGCCTCGATAATCTCCATATGGCAGGCGCCGCAGGATTCGCGCGCGACCCGATAGTCGGACGGATTGACGAAACGGACGAATTCCGGCGATTCCGCGTTCAGCAGCGTATAGCTGCGCTTGGGATTGGCGGAAGACGGCCAGTGCCAGCTTTCCGGATATTTCGGTAGGACATGCGCCTTTTTGAGCGCATCCATATAGGCAAGGCTGTTCTTGCCCCATTTGTTGTCGCCGTTCACGGAAGCGTCGCCGCCATGGCAATCCACACATCCCAGAACCACGGCCGGGGTCTCGTGCATGGTCTTCTGGTCCGTGTCCGTGTGGCAGGTCTGGCAGCCGCTGCTTTTGGCCTGTGCCTCATCCCATGTCTGATTCTGCGGGGCAGGGGGCGTGAAGCTATAATCTATCTTTTGCGGTTTTTCCTTGCCGGCAGCCAGCAGCAGAGATGCCGGGGTGATGGTCAGGGCCAGTGCCCCCAGTCCTGCGAGGATCAATTTGCTGTTGCTGGTCATGATATTTCTCCAGCGCATCAGAAGGCCAGGATCGCATTGAGCAGGATGGAATAATGGAAGTCCCGCTTGTCTGTCTGGTCGAACAGATCCTCAAACCCCTTGCCGGGCAGAAGCGCTGCGCCTGACAGACGAAACACCACATTTTGCGTCGCCTTGGGTCGATAGATTGCTGCCACCGAAAGATCCCAGCCGATATCCTTGGGAATGGAACCCTCGACCCGCAAGGCCTCGAGGCTTTCGGTCTTGTGAAACCACAAGTGATTGGCGTTGGCCGACAGTCGCAAAGTGGGCGTAAGATCGGCATCGACACCCGCGCCGACCAATATTGTGCCGGGATTGTTGAAATTGCTCTGTCCTTGTTCCTTGGACGAACGGAGGGAATTGAGGATGCCATTGCGGCCGTTGATCGAGATCACCCTGCCACCGCCCGCAAAGGGAATGGTTTGGCGGATCCAGTAGCTCGTGTCGGCTCCGGCAAAAATCGGATTTTCGAAGATCGCGTCAAAGCCCGCTTCGGTATTATTATAGGGATTGCCATCGCCGCTGGCGAAAAGCCCGGAAGCGCGAAAGCGCAGGAAGTCGACATCATAGCTGGCTTCCAGAGCGCCAAAATAGGCTTCGATTTTTGCCGGTTCACTGGTGAAGAAACTGTTCCGGTCCTCGCCAAAGGCGCCATAAACCTGGCCGGTGAGATTGATGCGACCGATCCGCCCGTCAAAGGCATAGCCGGGATAGACAACATCATAGGCCCGGCCACGAAGGTCGCCGAGCAACGCGGGGCGCACGGGAAAGCCATTGTCGTCAATCTCGACATCGGACCGCTCGCGGTTCATGTTGTAGGTCAGGCTGAACTGGCTGGTCAGGCCGACAAAGGGCAGATCCTGCCGATAGAGATTGGCAAAGAAAATATAGCTTTCGCGCGGTGTCTGGGTGATGTCGTTGAGGCCGGAATTGGTGTCTTTTTCCAGCTGGACAAAGGCCCCGAGATTATACTGGACCCGGTTATTGTCGCGCGTGCCGAACAGGCGGAAGCCAAGCTGGTTGTCCTGGAACAGGAACCCGCGGAAATCAGCCTGCATCGGCTGGATCCCGATCCGGAAGCTGTCGAAATCATAGCGCGCCGAAGTGTTGCGTATATGATAATCGAAAAACGCTTCCTGCACGCCAACGAACCAGTCGGTGCGGTGCGAGGATTTGGACGGCTCGACGAACAGGACCCGGCGCTCCGGCACATTCACATGATTGACCTGGGTCGCCAGTGTCAGGCGATATTCCACATCGGGTGGTTTATAAGCGGTCGATCCCTTGATCAGGGCAAAGCCGGTAATGAATGTCTGGGCGTAGACTTCCGATCCGGAACGTCCGAACACGTCGATACTGTCCGGGCGCTCGGTGGTCTGGACACCGACCGGAATGGGAAAGCTGCGCGGTTCGAACACGGTGTCCGAGATGAGATTGGCGACGAAGAACCAGTCATCCCCCTTGAGAAACCCCGGTTTCTTGTCGGCCGGGATCGGCTTGTCGCCCTTGAGCACGTTCTGGTTATAGGGATTCAGAGTGCTGTGGCAGTTGTTTCGCAAGGCGCCGAACAGGGTATAGATCGATTCATCACCACCCTTGGCGGGGCAGAGGCTCTGCATGATCCGCCAGCGATCCGGGACCGGGAACTCGTCGGTCGGGAAGGCTTCGGGAGGAGGGGCGCTGACCGCGCCCGGATTGTTCTGGGTCACCGGATCCGGCAGTTGCTTCTGCACGCCGGGCCGGCGGCGGCCGTCGATCAGGGCATCATCGGCGGTCAGGCTGTCGACGTCCATTTCCAAGGGTCCAGCGGTTTCGGACTGGTCTGAAATGGAAGAATTGGAAGCATCTTTCGGGAATTCCGGATCGGTGGCCGTATTCCCCCCCGTTTCGTCCTCATTTTCCTCCAAATCCGGCCCACCGATACCCATTTCCTGTCCAGAATCGACAGATTTTGAACCTTTTTGCGCGAATTTCTCCCCCGCCAGCAAAGCTGTTAAAGAGGTTTCCATCTGCTCTACCGAGACCCGCCGCGCTTCCATCTGTTCGGTCTGGGCCGACATCACCGCCAGGATGGGTACAAAAGAGGTCGCCAGTCCCGACATTCGTCCTAAAGCCCCTCGCAGACATTTTGTGCATCCGTGTCCAGAAACGGCGCGAATGGGCAGTTGACGTAGCGCAGGCGGACATTGGCGTTGCCGAGGTTGACCACGACATTGTCGGCCCGGATCGCTTTGGGCGCATTGCCGATTGATCCCATTCGCACGCCTGCGTTGTGCAGGCCGAGGAAGCTGGCCATATCATCCTGATCGATACCGTCGCCGGAAACGCCAATACCGCCGATCAGCTTGTCACCGCGATAGATGGGGACGCTGCCGGGGAAAATCTGGATGCCATTGGCGAGCCGGACCTGTCCGCCGGTGCCCCCGATTGCTGGCACTTGTGTGCAGCGTTGCGGCGTATCGGCGCTGGCGCCGTTGGAACTGACATATGCCAGATGCGCACCGATATTGGGGACTACCAGATCGAGCTGCAGGCCGACCGCGAACGGACTGAACCGCGCAGACTGGTCAACCGACAGCGGACCGGGAGGGCGCCCGATCTCACCGTCCGGGAAATAGGGCCTGGAAAGATTGCCACCCGAACGGTCCGCGAAGGCGACGGTGCCGGTCAGGGCGTTGGGGTCACCCAGAAAGGTGCGCACCCGTTGTACATAGGCTGGCACATTGGCGACGCCGGGCACCACCGGGGTACCGAGCAGTTGCTGGGCCGCGACCGAGTTGGAGAAGAAGGCGGCTGTTCGCGCCTTCTGCAAGGATACGTCCGTGCCAAAAATCGGGCCATCCGGGGTACGGACGATTCCCAGAATCTGGCCATGGGTGTCGACCACGCTCACGGTGGCCTGCATCCGGCTGTCCAGCGGCTGGCGAATCTGGGCTCTGGCGCGGCTGAAGATGATGAAGGCTTCTTCCAGGATCGCGCGCACTTCGGCTGCCGTGAGCGGGGCGGTTACCGCGGCGGCGTCGGTCCCGCCACGGATCGGAAAGCGGTTGGCACCGGTGCCATCGGTCAGCACAAAGGCATCCGGATTGGCGAATTCGGCTGCGGTCGACGCCCGGATACCGGAGGCTTCCGTGCCATAAGCCGTGCCAGCGATTATCGTACCGTCGGTATAGCCGGTAACGGAAATCAGATTGCCGACCGTCCCGTTTATCGCGGCAAAATTGCTTTGCAGCGGCGACAGATCTGAGACCACCATATCGCTGAATCGCAATGATGTGCCATCGACCGATATCCGGTTGGCGGCAATTGATGCGGGTGGCGCAAAACCCTGAATTCCGGCCAGCGCAATGGCCTCTTCGTCATCGACGTCAACGTCAAGGATATTGGGATCGAAGCCATAGTCGCCGTCCGCCATGATACCAATGCCGCCAACCACTACACCATCTTTATATAGCGGCAATCCGCCGGGATCGGCTGCGAGGCCAAGCGGCGATCTTTTAGGTCCGATCAGCGATCCCGCACCCCCCATTGGATTGAATCGCTGCGACAGGTCGGAACAGGGTAGCTGGCTGAACTGGACACCGAACAACGGGCCGCTTTCCAGGCCGACGGTGGTCGGCGCTGGCGGAAAATGTTCCTGCGCGATCTGGCTGGCCGTACGGCTGGAAAAGGCATTACCGCTGCTGGAAAGATAGGCACCGGTGATCGCCTTGGCGATCGCCGCGGTCGAGGCGGGCACCATGGCTCCTTGCAGGCCAATGGTCTCTCCCGGCCCGGCGATGCCACCAATCTGTCGGGAACTCACCGCAACTTCGCTCGAACCCTTATTCGAACGATTCATGTCGAAAACCGCCAGAACATTGCCGACCCTGTCGACCACGGCGATCACTGCCGGGAGGTTACGGGCCTGCGCTTCTCCGGCGGCTTGGGCAATTATCTGTTGGACATCGGTCACCGTCAGGGAGCGCTGCGCCGGCGCAACAAAGCCCGTCTGTGGGGGGGTAGGCGTCGGCGCGGGCGCTGGCGAGGGTGTGCCGCCAAAATCATTGCTGTCTCCGCCGCCGCCACAGGATGTCAATATGAGCGCTGCAGCAGAAATAGCGGATGTGAGAAAAGTTTTGCGCATCACCAATTTTCCTACCTGAGCGACCGTATCGTGCGAACCGCACTGCCCAGCGCCCGCCGGAACTTGAGCGGTTGATAGCCATTGGGCTCGGCAACCGCTTCATAGGCGACATTGATCTGCCCGCGCAGACTGGCGGCAGCGGAGGAACTGACCTGACCGCTGTTGACCAGTCCGTTGAGCAGCGTGTCGATTGCCATGACCGCCTGTACGCTGCCCTCGTAATCGGTGAAGCGCGGCGAGATGGCTTCGCCGGCAATGGTTTCCATGATCTGGAATGTCTGGGCCGGGCCAAAACTGGCGCGGGAAAAGCGGTCGGCGAGCTGTATCGCATATTGACGCAACCGGGCCGCTTCCTGAACGGCCGGCTCCCGGCCCTGCGCCATGGCCGCGTGAAATGCCTTCGACCGGCTGTCAAATTCCCCGGCAATCTCCGGTGCCGCCACCTTGATGGCCGCGCTGAGCATGATCATGTTTTCGTCATTATAGGGCGGCATGCCTTCCGGTATCGGTCGTCCGGGATTGTTGATCGAGGTCGGACGCGCCGATGGGTCGTCATAGATCCGGCGGTGACAGCTGTGGCAGTCGTAAAAATAGAATTCGGGGAAAATGCCTTCGGTGGCGATTGCGGGTTTGGTGAACAGATTGAGCGAGCGTTCGAGCGCCATTGCCTGACCCACGGCCCAGAACTGGACACTATTGGTCCGTCCCTTGCGGCGGATATAGTCGACATCCTCATCATGATGCTGCTGCAACGTCGAGAACAGGTCCATCTCGAACGAAATACGCGGATGGCCGGCAGCCATGATCCTGTGATCGACAAACTGGCCTTTCTTTGCACTGCCGAAATGGCAGTCGAGGCAGACACTCGCCCGAGCCTTGGGATTGTCGAGCGGGATCAGCCCGCGCGATACATTGCGGGCATGGCTCGCACCGACAGCATAATGGCTGGCCAGCCAGCCGGACGATGCACCGTGGCAGGATTCGCAGCCGACTCCATCGTTGAGCTGAAAGCGCGGGCCCTTGCTAGCTGCCGCCGTGCTGTGGCAGCCCAGGCATTCCGACGAAGAGGCCGCGTCCTTGATCCCCAGACGTTTCGCTATCGCGATGCTGCGCGGTTCGCGGAGGACCCGAAAGGCGCGGCTATGGGCGCCGCCGGGGGTCGATTCTTCCTGCCAGCGCATGATTTCGTCCTGCCGGACGATCTCGCCATCGGCTTCCTGCCGTCCGTGACAAGTGGTTCCTCCGCATGATGCGACGCCGAGAGTGGTGCCGCCCGGGCCATCGGCGGCCGCGGCGACAGCGGTCGTGCCTGCCATGGCCGAGATGAACAATGCCGTTGCGACCAGGGCCGAACAGAACAGGCTGGCGGCCAGCACTGGCCATCCGGGTACCCATGCAAATTTTTTCGTCCTTGGCATCGTTGCCCAATCCGGTTTTGACACCGGTCCCCTCATTCAGCACGACGCGACCCTTGCTGCTCCCTCTGTCGATATTGGCTCCCCAACACTATATCGACAGGGCTATCTATCGCCCATCCGTTGCTCAATGCAAATAAAAATCGCCCAATTTCTTTTATTTCCTAGCAGCTTGTCGACCGTGTCCTGCGGCAAGCCAGGCACAGTGTTGCGCATCGGCAACGATCAGTGGCTTGCGCCCCCGCCGTCGAATATTGATGGGTCTTTCCTACACCCGCCCCGATCGCATATGATCCCGACCGGCCCCCCCCCGACAGGCGCTGGACCGGCTCTTTGACAGCTTGACCAAGAAAAGCAGGCAGCTGGCTGCTGACTCAAGTGACTGACCGGACCGCTTGAGACTCTATTGGAGAGGTCACACTCGGCGCCGGGCCGGCGTCCAACACAGGCAGGATATCTGCGGGCGTTGGGCAAAAGTCACGGAATTCAAAAACGTGCATCGGTGTGAAGCTATTGCTTCCCTTGCCCATCTGCTCAGGGCAAGGCGTTGCGGGTAGCTCGAGTCCCACCCCCATCGTGGCGGCGAGTCTAGCCAGGCTTGCGGCGAATCACCAGATTGCGGATTTCGGTCATGTCCTCCATAGCAAATCTTATGCCTTCGCGGCCCAGACCGCTGTCCTTGACCCCGCCATAAGGCATGTTGTCGACCCGGTAGGATGGTACATCATTGATCACCACACCGCCGACGTCGAGATGATCCCATGCATCTAGCGTCTTGAACAGGTCGCGCGTGAAAATGCCTGCCTGCAGGCCGAACTTGCTGTCGTTGACTTCATTCAGCGCCGCTCCGAAATCGCTGAATCTGGAGAGCAGGGCAAGCGGACCGAAGGCTTCCTCGCGATAGGCATCCGCCTGGGTGTCGACATTTTCGAGCAATGTGGCTTCGAGCATATTGCCGTTGCGATGGCCGCCACAGAGCAGCGTTGCACCGCCGTCGACCGCGGCTTCGATCCAGCCATGCAGGCGCTTGGCCTCGCCTTCGGAAATCATCGGGCCGATGAACGTATCCCGCTCCTTCGGATCGCCGGAGACCAGGCTTTTGGTCTTGGCAACCAGCATGTCCCTGAACCGGTCGTAGATGCTTTCGTGAATGATGATCCGCTGCACACCGATACAGCTCTGGCCGGACTGATAGAAGGCACCGAAAACAACCCGCTCCAGCGCATCCTCAAGATCCGCGTCATGGTCGATGATCACTGCGGCATTGCCGCCCAGTTCCAGCACGACTTTCTTCTTGCCGGCCTTGGCCTTCAAATCCCAGCCGACCCCGGGCGAGCCGGTGAAGGAAAGCAGCTTCAGCCGCTCGTCAACCGTGAACAGGTCGGCGCCATCCCGACTTGCGGGCAGAATCGAGAAGGCGCCTTTCGGCAGATCGGTCTCTGCCAATATCTCGCCCATGATGATCGCGCCCAGCGGCGTCTTGCTGGCCGGCTTCATCACGAACGGACAGCCGACGGCAATCGCCGGTGCGATCTTGTGCGCCGCGAGATTGAGCGGGAAGTTGAACGGGGAAATGAAGCTGCAGGGGCCGATGGGAACGCGTTTCCACATGCCCATATAGCCTTTTGCCCGGGCCGAAATGTCGAGCGGCTGGACCTCGCCATAGTTGCGAACCGACTCTTCCGCGGCGATCCGGAACGTGTCGATCAGGCGGGTGGTTTCGCCTTCCGCATCCTTGATCGGCTTGCCGGCTTCGACACAGAGCGAATAGGCCAGTTCGTCGAACCGCTCCTTGAACCGGTCGACACAATGTTGCAGCACATTCTGGCGTTCAAAGCTGGCCATGGCGGCCATCGGTTCGGTGGCGGCGACCGCTCCCGCTATCGCCTCTTCAATGACATCCGGGGTGGCCAGAGCGGTCCGGAAGGCGACTTCATTGGTATATTTGTCGGTTACCTCCAGATCCATATTGGGCTGCACCGCCTCGTTGTTGAGATAGAGCGGATAGACGTCTTTTAACTTGGTCATAGGTTTCTCGCTCATACCTTTGCGCTGAGTTCCTTGATCTCGTGATTCAAAATGCGATCATTGTCGGAATAGTCGACCGGACAGTCGATAAGATGAACGCCTTCGCTGTTCAGACACTGGTCGATCGTTTCCTTCAGATTCTGGGCGCTGGTGATCCGGTAGCCATTGGCACCATAAGCTTCGGCATATTTGACAAAATCGGGATTGCCGTAGGTCAGCCCCCAGTCCTTGAAGCCCATGTTCGCCTGTTTCCAGCGGATCATGCCATAGCTGCTGTCGTTCAGTATCAGCACGGTGATATTGAGTTTCAGCCGGACCGCGGTTTCCATTTCCTGGCTGTTCATCATGAAGCCGCCATCGCCGCAAATCGCCATCACCTTGCGATCGGGATAGACCATCGCCGATGCCATGGCAGAGGGCAGGCCGGCGCCCATCGTGGCCAGCGCATTGTCAAGCAATACCGTATTTGCCTGCCGTGCCTTGTAGTTACGGGCAAACCAGATCTTGTAGACGCCATTGTCGAGACAGATAATGCCGTCGGCTGGCATCGCCTCGCGGACAACCTTCACCAGATGCGGCGGATAGATCGGGCAACGCATGTCGTCGTCCATCGTATCCGTATGCTCTTCCTTGGCGCGGCGCGCCTTGTACATCGCGTCGAAATTCCAGCTGCCGGAGGGAACGATATCTTCCTTCATCTGCCAGATCGCGTTGCCGATATCGCCGATCACCTCGATTTGCGGGAAATAGACGGGGTCGACCTCGGCGCTGTTCATCGAGACGTGAATCACTTCGGTGCCGCCGGTCTTCATGAAGAAGGGCGGCTTCTCGATCACGTCATGACCGACATTGATGATCAGATCGGCCGACTCGATCGCGCGATGGACAAAATCATTGGCCGAAAGCGCCGCGCAGCCCATGAATTCCTTGTGGGTTTCGTCGACGACACCCTTGCCGAGCTGCGTGGTGACAAAGGGGATGCCGGTCTTCTCGATGAACTGGGTCAGCATGCGGCCGGTGGTCGTGCGGTTGGCGCCGCCGCCGACGACGATGATCGGCGATTTGGCATTTTCGATTTTCTTGGTCGCGGCGCGCACCGCCTTTGCTTCTGCAATGGGACGCCGGGTGAGGCTGGGCGCAATCGGGATCGATTCCGTTTCCTCGTCGGCAATGTCTTCGGGAAATTCGATATGAGTGGCCCCGGGCTTCTCTTCCTCGGCGAGACGGATCGCCTCGCGCACACGGCTCGGGATATTGTCTGCGGAAGCCAGCTGATGGGTGAATTTGGTGATCGGCCCCATCATGTCGACGACGTCGAGAATCTGGAAGCGGCCCTGCTTGGATTTCTTGATCGGCTTCTGGCCGGTGACCATCAGGATCGGCATGCCGCCCAGTTGCGCATAGGCGGCTGCAGTCACCAGATTGGTTGCCCCCGGCCCCAATGTCGCCATGCAAACGCCGGTCTTGCCGGTATGCCGCCCATAAGTCGCCGCCATGAAGCCGGCACCCTGTTCGTGACGGGTCAATATGAGCTTGATTTTCTTCGAGCGCGACAGGCTGTCCAGCATGTCGAGATTTTCTTCGCCGGGAACGCCGAAGATATATTCGACGCCTTCGTTTTCGAGACATTCTACGAACAGATCGGATGCTTTGGTCATGTGGGTCCTTCCCTGATCGTGATGACCAGTATTGCTGCGAGTAATGGCAACGACCCCAATGACCCTCAATCCCCCTCAAGAATGAGACTCACTCTACCCCTATGTTCTTGGTTGATAAGTTAAAATAATCGAGGTGTCACCCCTCAATATCCACGGTCGAAGTCGGCCATGGCAATCATGGTCTCGCCGTTCTGGTAGCGCTTCAGATTTTCGACAAAGCGGGCGGCCGCGCGCTGGAACATGCGGGTTTGCGCGGTGCCCGACAGATGCATGGTGATGAGACAATTGGGGGCGTCCCAGAGCGGATGATCGGATGGCAGCGGCTCCGGATCGGCAACGTCAAGTACCGCGCCGCCAATGCTTTTGCTTTCGAGAGCAGCCAGCAAAGCATCCTGATCCACCAGCGTTCCCCGTGCGACATTGATCAGCCATGCGGAGTTCTTCATGGCGGCGAATTCCTGCGCACCAAGCAGATGCCTGGTGTCGCTGGTTGCGGGCGCCGAAACGAAGACCCAGTCAAATTCGCCCAGCCGATCCCGCCAGTCGTCGAGCCCGATGACATTGGGCTCGCCGGTCGCCGTGCGCCGGACGGCAGTCACGTCGACGTCAAAGCCCGACAGCTTTCTGGCGATCTGCTGACCGATGCCGCCATAGCCGATGATCAGGGCCTTGCTGTCATCGATTTCCGCTGTCCCGGGGGGCTGTTCCAGCCAATTGTGCTGGCGCTGGTTGTCGATAATGATATCGCTGCGCTTGGCCGCGGACAGCATCATCATCACCGCGAATTCGGCAATCGGCGCGCTGTTGAGACCGGCGCCATTGGTCAGGATCGTGCCCTGCGCCTTGAGCTGGGCGAGGGGGAAATGCTCGACTCCGGCATAGATGCTGTTGAGCCATTTGAGATTGGTCGCGGCGGAAATGGTCTGCGCCATCTTGCCCTTGTCGTACATGTCGAACCAGCCGATTTCGGCATGCGGCGCGATTTCCATGGCTTCCTCGGTGCTCGTGAACCAGGTTACGTCGAGGTCGCCGCAATGCGGCTCGACCATCGGCCGGACGAGCGAGGACATGGCGGCTTTAGGTTTGTTGGTCATATGTCTATTCTCCATTCCCAGCGCAGCGGATCGCCATCCATCAAGTCGACGCCTTGCGCGATCAGTTCGTCGCGGATGACGTCGGCGGTGGCAAAATCCTTTTGCGATTTGGCTTGCTGTCGCTGATCCAGTTTTGCTTCGATCTCGGCTGCACCTGTCATTGCATCGATGGGCCGAACTCTCAGGTCGCTGCGCTTGGTCGACATCAGACCAAGCCCCAGAACGGTGTCCATATCAGACAATAGCTGGAGCCGTTGCTCGGCAGCCACTTTTTTCAGCGCCAGCAATTCTTCCAGCAAGGGCAAGCATTTCGAACTGTTCAGGTCCTCGCAGATCGCGGCGTCAAATTTTTCGCGCAGTTGCACAAGCGCCGGGTGAGTAACGGTTTCGGTCGTCGCGGTGGCTTTCTCGACCAGCCGCTCCACGCCCATCACGATCCGCTTCAACCGGGTCAGCGCTGCGAGCAGATTCTCCCAGGTGAATTCCAGCTCGCTGCGATAATGGGCCTGCAGGCACATCAGACGGTAGGCGAGGGGGTGGATGCCCTTGTCTATGAGCAACTGCAGTCGCAGAAACTCGCCCGACGATTTGGACATCTTGCCGGTCCGGTCGATCAGGAAATTATTGTGCATCCAGATCTTCGCGCCGGAATGATCGGAGCAGCTGTGCGCCTGATTCTGGGCGATCTCGTTGGGATGGTGAATCTCCCGGTGGTCGATGCCGCCGGTGTGGATATCGAAGGGGAAGCCGAGCAGCGCCTCCGACATGACCGAGCATTCCAGATGCCAGCCCGGCGCGCCCTTGCCCCAGGGGCTGTCCCATTCCATCTGGCGTTTCTCTCCGGGCGGCGTCTTGCGCCAGATCGCGAAATCGGCGGCGTTGCGCTTGCCCTCCACCGCGTCGATGCGGCCTTCGCCATCATCGGTCGATGTGCGGGCGAGCGTGCCGTAATCGGCCACCGTAGAAACATCGAAATAAAGGCCGCTCTCCAGCTCGTAGCAATGTTTTTCGGCGATTCCCTTCGCATATTCGATCATCGCGGGAACATAGTCGGTGGCAATCGACCAGTGCGCCGGCTGCCGGATATTCAGCGCCTTGACATCCTGCCAATAGGCCTCGGTATAATGTCTGGCGACTTCCCAGATCGACTGGGCTTTCTCGGCCGCCATTTTCTCGAGCTTGTCTTCCCCGTCGTCGGCGTCATCGGTGAGATGCCCGACATCGGTGATGTTGATGACATGGGTGAGCCTGTAGCCCTTCCAGCTCAAAGTGCGACCGAGCAGATCGGCGAACACATAGGCCCGCATATTGCCGATATGGGGATAGTTGTAGACCGTGGGACCGCAGGTATAGACACGGGCTTCGCCCGGATGGACGGGTACGAATTCCTCCATCCGGCGAGTCAGGCTGTTGAACAGTTTTAACGGATGTTGGGCATCATCATTCATCGCCCTTCGCCTAATGGCTTTCCGCGCAGCAGGTCAACACATCAATTGATCGACGGCTTCATTCTGCCGAGCCTTGCTTTTTCTCTGCCCCTTCCGGCCGGCATTCCCCTGTGTCACCGCGCTCGCAATCCGAACCGTTGACCCACAGATAGTCGTTGCCTGGTCCCATTGCCGGCTCGTCGACAGGCGGTGCTTCGGCCCGGTCCTCATTTTGCCTTGTCCGAACGAGATTGCGGGCAAAAGGATCAGCGGCATATTTTCCGGCGTCACCTCTTCCTTGATCACATCCTGAACCGGATGATCAATTTTCGGTGCCTCACTGTCCTGATCCAGTGGGCAGCAACGAAGCTGCGACTAACCCTGGTCACTCTCCTGCCCACTGTTCGCGTTCAGGGTTTCGACCAGCAGATCCAGCTGGCTGCTACAACCGTTCTCGATCAGCACGGAGGCCGCATCGTCAAGGTCGGCTGGCTGGTTTTGCAGAACCACGAAATTCACCTCGACGGATTGCGACACCTTGGATCCAAGTAGACGATATTTGGCGCCATCGGTGACCGGCAGAACGTCATCCGGCCAGGCCTTCAGCGCACTGCCTTTCCGCCATTCAATTTCCGTCACATTGCCATTGTCCGGACGTACGATCGATGCGGTGGCCGATCCGGTGTAGTCGGGCCGCCACACAATCAGTTTTGTTGGATCGGCAACGCAGAATTTACCGCCTTTTGTCACATCAAGATACCAGAGATTGGGATTGCTCGGCGTTTCAACGACAGTGGTGGCGGCGGAGCGCACGGCTCCGGTTCTCGCGCGGCTGCTGCCCCGATTGTTGATGAAACTCGACAGCCGGGTCGAGACACTCGATTCCGCGCCCCCTCCTGCCGCAAGCGAAAAAGTTCCCGGACCTTTCAGCACGCGTGTCCCCGACTTGGTCAGGATCGTTACCCGATCCTGTGCCTTGAGCGTAACCTTGGCGTCATTCGCCATTTTCTTGCCCGCCGGATAGCTGCTGGCCGAAGGTCCGGTCGAACGCACGACCATATTCTGTGCCATGGCAACGCCGCCAATTCCGAAAAGCAGTGCTGTGCCCAGCGCTGTTTTCAAAAGGCGGGATGCAATGCTGCCGGACTGTGCCGGCGTCTTTTTATCCAAGTGCATAGCTTTCTCCATTCTTTGTCTTTTCCAGTCGTTTTTGCAGATTGGCGAGACCGAGATCTTCGCCATATCGCTTGATCATGGCACCCAGTGCCTGCAGTGAATCAGTATCACCTTTTTCATGAGCCGCTATGACCGCAGTCACTGCCACACGATCTTTTTCTTCCCATTCGGGCACCGGTTCGAACACCTCGACGGGTGTGGATCGCCCGCGCAGCGTGATCCTGCCCATCGGGCGGAACCAGTCCAGCCCGGTTCGCTCCATCGCTTCGCGGCTGAGAAGGACTTTGGTTTCCAGACTCTTGTTGGCTGCTTCCAGCCGTGCGGCGGTATTCATCGCGTCGCCCAGTGCGGTATATTGGATCCGGCCTTCGCCCCCGAAATTGCCGACGATGGCGTCGCCATAGTGCATGCCGACGCGCGTTCTGCCGATCGGCGGGACACCCTCGGGGACGTTCTTGCGAAATTCTTCACCCGCCAGATAGAGTGCGTATGCGGCCTTGGCCGCCCGTTCGCCATCATCGGGATAGGCGATCGGAGCGCCCCAGAAGGTCACCAGGGCATCGCCGACAAATTTGTCGATGGTGCCGCCATATTCAAGCGCCACTTCGCTCAGCCGGTCCAGATAGTCGTTCAGCAGGGTGGCGACCATTTCCGGCTCGATCGCATGGGTCAACTTGGTAAAACCCTCGAGATCGGTAAAGACCGCGAATATTTTTCGCTTCTCGCCATGCAAGGCCAGCTTGTCTGGATCCTTCAATATCTCGTTGGCAATGGATTTGGGCAGATATTTGCCAAGGGCATTTTGCGCAAAGGCCCGCTGCTTTGAATTCAACGTTCGGGCGGCAGAACCGACGGAGGCGTAACCCAGCAACCATCCTACAGCCCAGCCGAAAGCGGGCAGGGACAGCGTATCGACGCCGATATTCTGCAACAGGAAGGGGAAGATCAGAAAAAAGGCGAACTGGCCGAGCAGCACGAATCCGACCTTCACGGCATTGCCGACAATCAGCGCGGACAGGCCTCCGCAAACCGCAACGATCAGGGCACCGAGCCAAAGGGACCAGGATGGAATCGGATCCGGCAGATCATCGTTGAGCAGCTGGGCAAGCATATGGGCATGAACTTCCAGACCGATCATCTTGCCATCATCGCCCCGGACATCGGCCAGTCCTCCGACCGGAGTCTCGAACCGGTCGCGGTCGATGAAATCGCCGCCAATCAGCACATGCTTGCCGGAAAGGAAGGAGCCAAGCATATCCGCCATCTCGGGATCGGCAAAACTTTCGATCGGAAATTTGTCGAACACGGGTACGTCGGTTGTGGCCGGGACGTGATAGCGGATGGCGCCGTCATTCCGGGCGAATTTTGGATTGGGGCCGGTAAGTGCGATGGCCATGAACGGAGGCGCCCCCGGCTTATGCGGGGTCCATCGGCGCTGGACGCCGTCGCTGTCCGTTTCCAGTTTGATATTGGTCGGCTTCACGGTGTCGCTGCGCACGGTTCCGAAAAATTGCTGCAGAAACTCGTGCTCGGCATATCCGATTTCCGGATTTTCCTTCGGGTCTGCATAAGCGAGATAGGTAGGCGTCTGCATATCCTTGAACGCCGAAATCAGCAGCGGATCATCATCCTGGGACATGGTGAACAATATATCGATCCCGATTGATTTGGGATTGGCGGCATCGATCGTTTCAAGTGCCTGGGCCAGAACAGTGCGATCGACCGGCGACCGCTGACCCGTCAGTTTCAGCGTATCTTCGTTGTACACGACCAGAACGATATTATCGTCTTTTTCGACTTCCGGCGCAAATACCGATGCGCGCAGATCATAGAGCGCTCGCTCGGCTTCCTGGATCAGCGGCGTGGTCCAGCTGAAACGGGCGACGAGCAGGGCCATGACCAGGAACAAAAGGGTCGATCCCATACGGATCGGGCCGAGCTGATCGAAAAGGCGGCGCAGCGATTGCAGAATGCCTTTCGCGCCCTCTTTCACGTCGCGGTCAACATTTTCCGGGTCTGTCGATATGGTAGTTTCTTTCACGATTTCAAAGCCGTCTCTATGATCAGGGCAGGAACGGCGCTATCGGCTGGCAATTGCGCGCTGCTCGGCAAGAATGATCGTCCGTAATCGCCAATCAGGGTGAATGCTGCCAAGGAGAATGGATGCGATGTGATCGGATCATTCATCAGGTTCAGCTGGGACTGCCCTAGCGCCCCGGCGATCGACTGGCCTGCTTCGTCTCGGAATACTCCATAATCATGGATGTCGCTCTTGGAGAGAATGCGGTCCTGAGCCTGGCACAAAATAGCAACACTGCTGCCGAACGCATAACTGTCGCGCAGCAACGGCGACCTGTCCTCGGCAAGCGCCACCTGAGGACTCGTCGCCAGTGCTATCGCCAATGGTAGGATGCAGACACCTGTACGGCGCACGAAAGTTTCCCCACAAAATTTGGTGCGCCGGCCAGTCCCCTCAGACATGGCCAACGACGATCGCGACCCGGAATATATCCAGCTACTACATCTACCGATGAAATCCGAGTCCCGGATAGGAAAATAACGACACCGTCGCCCGATCTGGTGATTTCTGTCACATCAGCGGCCGGTTTTGCGGGTTTCCGGCGGGCCACCAGAGGCTTCGCAGATCAAAGTCCGCGAAACTCGATGGCATTGCCCAGCGGAACGCGGGGTACGGCAAAATGATTGATGGGTGCGTCCGGGTCGCGATAGCCGATCGCCATCCCGCAAAAGAATATATGATCGTCGTCGATACCGAGCAATTCCCGCATATAGCTGCCATACATGGCCCAGATTTCCTGGGAACAGCTATCCAGACCGGCTTCGCGCAACAGCAGCATGACGGTCTGCAACCACATGCCCATGTCGGACCATTGCGGTGGCCCCATATATTTTCTGGTATAGGTGAACAATTGTACAGGCGCGCCGAAACTGTCCCAGTTCCTGGCCATTTGTGCGACCCGGCCCGCGCTGTCGTCCCGCGCCAGACCAATGCTCTCGAACATGTCGCGACCGACCGCGCGCCGCTGCTCCTCATATCGGCCATCCAGATTCTTGGGATAGATGGCATATTCCATATTTTCGCCCATCGGCGCGGTCTTGGTCTTTTCCTTGATCTTAGCCGTGATCTCTTTGAGCGCATCGCCGCCCACGACGACCGCGTTCCATGGCTGGGTATTTCCGCCGGAGGGCGCCCGCTGCGCTGTCTCCAGCACCTGTTCGAGCGTGGCCCGGTCGACCGGCTTGTCGAGAAATTGGCGGATGGAGCGGCGGGAATTAACGGCTTCGGTTACATTCATGCTATCAATCCTCATCAAACAGTCCGGCCAGTTGCTCGACCATGGTTCCACCCAGTTGCTCTGCGTCCATGATCGTCACGGCCTTCTTGTAGTAGCGCGTCACATCATGGCCGATGCCGATGGCGACCAGTTGCACCGGCGAGCGGCTTTCGATCCATTCGATCACCTTGCGCAGATGGTTTTCCAGATAGGCGCCATGGTTGACCGACAGAGTGCTGTCGTCAACCGGCGCACCATCGGAGATCACCATCAAGATGCGGCGTTCCTCGGGTCGGGCGATCAGCCGGCTGTGGGCCCAGAGCAGGGCCTCGCCGTCGATATTTTCCTTGAGCAGGCCCTCGCGCATCATCAGGCCGAGATTTTTCTTGGCATGGCGCCAGGGTTCGTCGGCTTTCTTGTAGACGATATGGCGCAGGTCATTGAGCCGTCCCGGATTGGCGGGGCGCCCTGCCGCCAGCCAGTCCTCGCGGGTCTGGCCGCCTTTCCAGGCGCGGGTGGTAAAGCCGAGAATCTCGGTCTTGACGCCGCAGCGCTCGAGTGTCCGGGCCATGATGTCGGCGGAAATGGCGGCGATCGAAATCGGCCTGCCGCGCATCGAGCCGCTGTTGTCGATCAGCAGGGTCACGACCGTGTCGCGGAATTCGGTTTCGCGTTCAATCTTGTAGGACAGGCTGTGCGAGGGATTGCTGACGACGCGAGCGAGGCGCGCCGCATCGAGCATGCCTTCCTCCTGGTCAAAATCCCAGCTGCGGTTCTGCTGCGCCATCAGGCGGCGTTGCAACCGGTTGGCCAGCTTGGTGACCGCCCCCTGCAGGCTGGTCAGTTGCTGGTCAAGGAAGGCGCGCAGCCGGGTCAATTCCTCTTCGTCGCAAAGTTCGGTGGCGCTGACGACCTCGTCATATTTTTCGGTCCATGCCGTATAATTGAAGCCCGGTGGCAGGTCGGACATTGCCCGGTTGGGCCGGACCGGCATCATGCCATCATCGCCGGCGTCGCCCATTTCCTCTTCCGCGCCTTCTTCCAGCTCTTCGGCATTCTGATCGCTTTCGCCGTCCTGGCTATCATCGTCAGAGGGTTCGGAACGCATTTCCGATTCGCCCTGGTCGCCGGTGGCTTCCTCGTCGGCACCGTCGTCGGTGCTGTCGTCGCTTTCCTCGTCGCTGTCGTCCTCGCTATCCTCGGCTTCGGACTCATCGTCGCTCTTGATCAGGTCGAGATGCTGCAGCAATTGCGTCGACAATTTGGCAAAACTGTTCTGGTCGTCGAGCGTCAGGTTGAGTCCGTCGAGATCGGCGCCGGCCCCTTCCTCGATCCACTCGCGCAGCATATCGAGGCCCTTGACCGTCCCCGGTGGCGGCACTTGCCCCGTCAGCTTTTCCCGCGCGAGCAGGGCCAGTGCGGTAGAAATGGGAACTTCGTCGCGATTTTGCGCCCGGGAAATGGGGTCGGACCGCATCCGCATTTCCAGCGCTGCATTGAGATTATCCTTGGCCCCGGCCATGACGCGCGAACCCAGCGCGTCGGTGCGCACCTGTTCCAGCGCGTCGAAGCAGGCCCGCGCCACCGCTTCCTGCGGCGCATTCTTCCGGTGCGTCGCTTCATCATGGTGGCGCAACTTCAGGGAGAAACTGTCGGCAAAGCCGCGCGCCTCCGCCACTTGCGCGCGCGGCAGGTCGCGCGCCGGCATCGGCACCTTCAGATGCTGGCCGGACTGGGACGGGGCTTCGGCGGTATAGGCCAGTTCCACATCGGGATCGCGGGCGATTGCGCGCGCCGCGCCGCCGAGCACGTCTTTCAGGTCATCAAGTTTGGAACGGTCAGCCATAGAAGCGAACAGCTTTAAGCGGAAAGGGCAGGGGAATCAAAGACCTAATTTCCTGCATTTTTGTTAGGCGAATGCTTGCACCGGACATCACTGGCCGGGTGGGATTTCCTCCTCGCGCCGCTCGATCGCCACGCCGTCGCCATCTATTCTCAAATCAACGGGAACGCCGCCAATTTCGGTGCCGACCCGCACACCGGAATCGCCGTTTATCCTGATTTCGGTATCACCGCTATCAGCCGGCACATCGGGAATTTCAGGAAGATCGAGCGGAATGACCGGACCTTCCGGATCGGGCTTGCTCTCGGGCTTGCGGATGCCGGCGGGTTTTCTGGACTGGACGGCCTGCTGCATGAAGTCCTTCCAGATTCGCGCGGGCAAGCTGCCGCCGCTCACGCCCTTCAGCGGTTTGTTGTCGTCATTGCCGATCCATACGCCGACCACGAGCCGTTCATCGCCGTCCCCGGCATAGCCAACAAACAGGGCGTCCCGATTATTCTGGCTGGTGCCGGTCTTGCCGTAATTCGGAATCGACAGCATCGCCCGGCGACCCGTGCCATTGTTGACCGCGGCCCGCAGCAGCGCTTCCATATTGGCATGGGTTCTCGACTCATAGCGGCCCGGCCAGTCGAACAGCCATTCGGTCCAGCTCGGCTCGTCCTTCTTGAATGCATAGGGTTCCACCGGCCATTTGTTCCCAGCCACGCCGGCATAAGCCGCGGTCAGCTCCATCAGAGTCATTGTCGACGTCCCGAGCGCCAGGCTGGGGTCGTCCTCGGCCAGCTTCGACCGGATTCCCAGATTGCGCGCTTCGCGGATCACGGCCCGGTCGCCCAGTTGACCGAAGAGGCGCACCGCCGCGACATTGCTGGACTTGGCGAAGGCTTCTTTCAAACTGATCGAGCCGCGATAATTCTCTCCGGAATTTTTCGGCAGATAGCCGCCTTCGGTGATCGGGCTGTCGTCGACCATGTCGTCCGGCTGCATACCGGATCTCAGTGCGGCCAGCCAGACAAACAGCTTGAATGTCGATCCGGGCTGGCGCCTGGCCTGGGTTACGCGATTGAAGGCGGATTTTGCATAATCCTTGCCTCCGATCATCGCCACGACTTCGCCGTCCGGTCGCATCGCTACCAGCGCGACCTGCGCCTGTCCGAGCGGCGCGCGGGCGACGACGCGGCGGGCAATTTCCTGCATCCGCGAATCCAGAGTGGTGGTGAGGGTCAGTTTCTCGTAGCTCAGATCCGTCAGCGCCCGGGCTTGCGGCATCGCCCAATCGGCAAAATAGGTGCCGGTGGGGAGGGCGTTCCTGGCCCGGACGTCCAGTCTCGGGGTGCCAAGGCTATCGGCTTCCTGCTGACTCAGATAGCCCGCGCTAACCATTGCGGACTTGACGAGATTGGCCCGCTTTTCTGCCAGTTCCGGGTTACGGGTCGGCGCCAGCCGGGAAGGGGCCTGAACCAGCCCGGCCAGCATGATCGCTTGCTCCAGTTTCAGATTTTCCGGCTGGCGATAATAATAATGCAGCGATGCGGCGCGCAATCCATAGACGTTGTCGCCAAAATAGACGTTGGAAAGATAGCGCTCCAGAATTTCATCCTTGGTCAGCCAGGCTTCGAGCCAGAAGGCGATCAGCATTTCCCGCGCCTTGCGGGTCAGGCTGCGTTCCGGCGTCAGAAAGGTGGTTTTGGCCAGCTGCTGGGTGATCGTGCTGCCGCCCTGGGTCATGCCGCTGCCGGAGAAGTTGCTCCACAGCGCGCGCGCGAGTCCGCGGGGATCAACGCCCCAATGCGAATAGAAGCGCCGGTCCTCGATTGCCATGAACGCCTCTTTCACATGGTCGGGCAATTCGGCCACCCGCACCGGATCATCGACCACCGCACCATTGCGGGCGAACGGCTGGCCGTCGGATGTCAGCAGCGTGATCTGCGGCGGCGCGATCGGCTGCAGGGATTTGGACAAGGGTGCGGTGATCGCCAGATAGGCGATCAGCAGGATGAAAATGAACAGCGCCGCCGCGCTGCCGCGGCCAACCCACCACCATTTTCCGTGCGGCTTTTTGAGCGGCGCGAGCGGCTCTTCGATGCGCGGCGGGATGGCATCGCCATAAGGCTGGTAATAGGTGGTTTCGGCGGCCGATTTCGTGCCGAACGGCCAATACCAGCGCCGTCTCTTCGCGTCAGAAGGGGTTCGATCAAGCATTGGCCGCTGTGTTACAAAAATAATACGCTAGAAGCGAGAGGAAATATTCGAACAGCGATCGCTAGCCGATGAACATCAATTTGCGGATTGTTCCAGCTGGTTTTCGAACCAGACGACAGAGCGCTTGGCGTTCAACTCCCCATCACGCTTTCCGGCAGATCCTCGCCAAAGACCCGCTGATAATATTCGGCGACCAGCATCCGTTCCGCCTCGTCGCACTTGTTGAGGAAGGAGAGGCGGAAGGCGAAGCCGATATTCTTGAAAATCGCCGCATTTTGCGCCCAGCTGATCACGGTTCGAGGGCTCATCACCGTGGAAATGTCGCCGTTGATGAAACCCTGACGCGTCAGATCCGCGACCTTGATCATGTTGTTGACCGTGTCGTCGCCGGCGTCCGGCACTTTCGACAGGATCACCTTCGCTTCGGTCGCGGCCGGCAGATAGTTGAGCGTGACGACGATGTTCCAGCGGTCCATCTGGCCCTGGTTGATCTGCTGGGTGCCGTGATAGAGGCCGCTGGTGTCGCCGAGGCCGACCGTGTTGGCGGTCGCGAACAGGCGGAAATAGGGGTTGGGCCGGATCACCCGGTTCTGGTCGAGAAGGGTCAGCTTGCCTTCCGCTTCCAGGATCCGCTGGATCACGAACATCACGTCGGGGCGACCGGCGTCATATTCGTCGAACACCAGAGCGGTTGGTGTCTGCAGAGCCCAGGGCAAAAGGCCTTCGCGAAATTCGGTGACCTGCTGGCCGTCCTTCAGGACAATGGCATCGCGTCCGACCAGATCGATCCGGCTGATATGGGCGTCGAGATTGATCCGGATGCAGGGCCAGTTGAGGCGGGCGGCGACCTGCTCGATATGGGTCGATTTCCCGGTGCCGTGATAGCCCTGTACCATCACCCGGCGGTTGAAGGCAAAGCCGGCGAGAATGGCGGTCGTGGTTTCCGGATCGAAGACATAGGAGGGATCGAGGTCGGGGACGCGTTCGTCCTTCATGCTGAAGGCCGGGACCTGCATATCGAGATCGATACCGAATATTTCGCGCGCATCGACGATCTTGTCCGGGGCATCCATGATGGTTTCGCCGCTGGTGTCGAGATTGGTATTTGGTATTTCAGTCATGTTCGCCCTTCGAAATTGCTCGTCCGTTGGTCCAAATCCCTATCATCGGGCCAGTCGAACGACGTTCATCAAAATCGACAGGCGCCGAGGACATGAAGCGTCCGTCGACAGGTTCGGGACCAGCGGGGATTGGATTCTCATCGAAAATCCGGTGATTCCCTAAGCTGCGTATAGGCCTCGATCACTTTTGCCAACTGTTTCTCGTGACTGCGGTCGCCGCCATTGCGGTCCGGATGATATTTGCGGACCAGCGCCGAATAGGCCCGCCGGATATCGCTGCGACCGATGGTGGGGGCGCCGTGGTCACCAAGCCCTAGCGTCTTCAGTGCTTTCTGGTCTGCGCCGGAGAGTGCCGGACCCGCAGGCTGACGGCGATGGATGCCGCCAGCAAATCGGGCGCCAATCGCGTCGAGCGGGTCGGCAAAATCACTCCAGGCAGGAGGCACGCTGGGCCCTGCATCATAGATTCGCCGACCCGAGTCCCATCCGCGCACCGGATGCTGCGCTTCAAAAATCTGCTTATGGTCCATACCGGCGAAATAGTCATAGCCCTGATTGAACTCGCGGACATGGTCGAGGCATAGCCAGCGATATTCGCCCGGTCCGTCGTGGCTGCGCCGGCTCCCGTAAATCGGAGGCGCGCGAAACTCGCCGCTTTCCGGACATCCCTCGATCGCACAGGACTGGCCATCGGTTTCGACGCGGCCGTGAAAGCGGTTCGGTTTTCTTTTCGGGGAAGTTTCAGTCAATTTCCGTTCGGGCTGGGCTTGTCGAAGCCAGGCTGTCCTTTGTGTTGAAACGCCGTTGAGCCATGCTCGACCTTCGGTTCGACAGGCTCATGGCAAACGGTTATAGTCAGTGTCGAAAAAGCAATATGGAGATTCGATGCCCAAAGGTCCAGTCCACAGCGAGATTGAAAAAAGGCTCAGCGCCGAACTCGCGCCGCTGTCGCTCAATGTCATCAATGACAGCGCCAGCCATCACGGCCATGCCGGCGACGACGGAAGCGGGGAATCGCATTTTACCGTCGAGATTGAAAGTGCGGTATTTGAAGGCCAGTCCCGCCTCAATCGCCAGCGATTGGTGAACAAGGCGCTGGGCGACATGATGCGCGACAAGGTCCACGCGCTGGTGATCAGGGCGAGGGCACCGGGCGAGTGACACCACAAAAGGTCAATCTTGCCAACGCCTTCGCCAGCTTTACCGATCACTGGTCTCCGAGGGTCGTCGGCGACATCAACGACGCGCAGGTGAAGCTGGTCAAATTTGACGGCAAGTTTGACTGGCATCATCATGAACGGGAAGATGAGCTGTTTCTGGTGGTTAGCGGCGTGATGCGCATGGGCCTGCACACGGGTGATATTGACGTGGGCGAGGGGGAATTGATCATCATCCCGAAAGGCGTCGAGCATTGTCCGGAGGCGCTGGGCGGCGAATGCCATGTGCTGCTGCTGGAGCCAGCATCGACCCTGAACACCGGCAATGTCCTGACCGAAAAAACCGTCAGCAATCTGGAAAGACTATGAACACCATCGCGCAGACCATCACCCCCACCACCCACGATCTCGGCGACTTTGAAGTACGCCGGGTGCTGCCGTCGCGCCATCGCCGGATGGTCGGGCCCTTTATCTTTGTCGACGAATTCGGGCCGGCGGTGCTGCCGGAAGACAGCGGCATGGATGTGCGGCCGCATCCGCATATCAATCTGGCGACGGTGACCTATTTGTTCGAGGGCGCGATCGACCATCGCGACAGCCTGGGCTCGTTCCAGACCATCCGGCCGGGCGAGGTGAATTTGATGACGGCGGGCAAGGGGATTGTGCATTCGGAGCGAAGTCCGCTGGACATCCGGGATGTGCCGAAGCCGATGTTCGGGATGCAGACCTGGCTGGCCTTGCCCGATGGCATGGAGGAGATCGATCCGGCGTTCGAGAATGTCGCGGCCGCCGATCTGCCGATCATCGAGGATGGCGGAGCAAGGGCGCGTATCGTCATGGGCAGCCTCTGGGGGCAGACGGCCCCCACCACCTGCCATGCGGAGACAATTTATGCCGATATCTTGCTGTCGGCCGATGGCGCGATTCCGATCGACGCGGAGGCCGACGAACGGGCGGTGATGCTGGTCGATGGCGAGGGCGCTCTGGATGGCGTGCCGCTGGAAAAATATCAGCTCTATGTCATTGCGCCGGGCGCGAAAGTCTCGCTGTCCTCGCAGGCGGGCGGCCGCGCGATGCTGCTCGGCGGCGAGGCTTTTGCCAGCGAGCGCCATGTCTGGTGGAATTTCGTCTCTTCCAGCAAGGAACGGATCGAGCAGGCCAAGGCCGACTGGCGGGAGGGCCGTTTTCCGGTGGTGCCCGGTGATCCGGACGAATATATTCCGCTACCCGAGGGCAGGCCGAAGACGATCACGGATTAGAGCTGTGCTCCGCACTTGATGCGGGGGGTATAGTGATCTTTGAAAAACGTTCCGATAGTTGGCTTGTTTGCAAATTACGGTTGATCCCATTGACCACAAGTTAAATGAGATTCTCCACGGGAATAATAGTGGCATTTCATCATGTTTTCACAGCCGTTTTGTTGAGTTTGTAAAAACTCAGGATTGGCGATTAAATCTCGACATAGACCAATGTGAACATTCGTTGGCAAATGGGATACCTCCATTTTCCCTAAGCCTCCAGAAACTATGAAGTTGGCTTTAGGATAACTAGCCGCGATTTCTATCGATTGTTCAAATCGCTGATCTATTATTGAATCTATCGAGGGGTAAATGAGCTTTTTATCAATATTATAGAAGCCAGACGACAAATCTACAAAATCAGGCACAAGATTGACTACATTGCCTATCGTTTGGTTTCTAAGATTTGTATAATCGCAATGCTCGATGCCGGTTCGCATCGACAGTCGAATCGATGATTCTACGTTGTTGTGCCGAAGGAAAGCGAGCCAATTTCCCAACATTTTAAGCACTTCATCCGATCTCACATTAAACTGCTGATCGATGAGTAGACTGAATAGATAACCGTGCGCTGCATGTAGTTGAATATGCTGAAACCCAGCATTGATTGCTAGTTTGCTGCCCTCAAAAAGATCAAGCGCAAGTTCACTTAGCTTCGTGGATGAATACGATTCACAAATACTCCGATATAGCAGTGCTTGGCTTTCATCATCCAGCCCAACAAACTTACGATTACCAATGTAATCCGGCCAAGTGGTCGCTAACTGAATTCCCGGAATCGCACCAGCGGTCCTGACGGCTTTGACGACTGAAGCCCACTCAGGAGAATCAGAAATTGCTGGAGTTTTATCGTTCGTACCATACCCAGAAGGCAAAACGACATTGCCAACGATTGTGCAATAGAGACCGTTCCCACTGCGCTCAGCGTAGAACTTCAGAAAGCGGTCATCCGGTAAACCACCTGATGTGAAACCAGTATTGACGGGGGCAAAAAAATATTTCCTAGTTTTTATCAAGCGACCGATACTTTTCTTTATTAAGAGTGATTTTTTTTAGGGTCTCAGTCTCCAAATCGATCTGCAAAATTCCTGCTAATCGGATGATGTATATCAAACTGTCTGCTAGTTCCTCACCTAGCCCACTCTCAAATTCTGCCCGTGATTTCCTATAAATTTCTGGATGGCTCAAGCTAATCGAAGCTTTCTTTACGATGTTTGAGAATTCTCCAATTTCACCGACAAGTCCAACGATGTCTTTCATCAATTGGTCGTAACGTTCTTGCTCTGAACTGAAATCTACTTCGAACCCCCGATTCTTGTCGTCGCTGATTTGCAACTCAATGATTTTGCGAAAATCCATGATCCGTTAATCCTCAAATTTCCAGAAGGTGAGTATGATTCCAGCCAATAAGCTGACGAAAAGATTTGAGAACATCGCGGTCAAAGCATCAACGTCCGTGTAGTAAACAGCTATGAAAGCTAGAGCGTTTAGAATGACAACTGCTATAATTATCCGATCTGATATACGTTGTTTCTTTTCAAGTCGGTTCAACAAGACCTTGGTAGAATAAGGAAGCAGCTTTAGAGCCTCTTCTTTTTCACTCTGCACTCGACTATCATTGGCAATCTCCGAATATTCTTTTTGAAGATCATGTCGTACCGGCCAAATTTTTGTGTGAAAGCCATGCTGCCCCTTATAAGGATTGGCAACACTCTCATTTAACGTCGAAAAATCTACTTTTGCAATGGATTGGCCGATTGGAATTTCAATATATTTGTCACTTATGTTGTGTGTGACTATACCGATGTGACCATCAAAACCCGGATCAGCATAAGTACAAACAGCGCTGAGACCCAAGCTAAAAAATGAACCCTTGCTCACTATTCTGGCAATCAAATTATCCGGAATCTCCAATTTCTCGAGTGTTATTAAAACCACTTGGTGACCGGGTTTGATTAAAACTGTTCCAAACTCTTTTACGTTAATTGGATGATCTGATTCTGTGAGATCATAGTAGACGTCACCCATCCGCAATTCATATGAAGCTGGTCCAATTTGATCGGGAATGCCGTTTATGACCAATTTCCCAGCTTCCATGTTTCTAATAATTTCGTGATCTGGAAAAGTTGTCATATCGTGCCCTCAGGGAAAAATAAAAATGACCTAACTATTCTGAACGGAAAACTGCAGTCAATTGATTGCGGTTACCATTCCGGCAATGATCCTCGCCAGCCCCGGCGATAGCCTACAAGCACCATCTTTACGCAAAATAAAGTCAACTGGCGACAATTTATGGTTTTGCAAAAACGTCAAGATCACAGCATCAACCTTTGGTCGTTCCGGCTCCAACAAATCCAATATGTAAGATGGCTTTCCGCGCTCTTCGTGATGCATGATGCCGAGCATCGGATGGTTTCCATTGCCAATTGCCTCAATCTGCAATTGCGATAGCCTAATTGCATAACCGTAATTGAGCATTGCATTGACAGGATCACTGGCACGGCGGTTTTCCGATTTGCATTCATGGACTGCGCTGCGGGCGCGATAGGATTTCCAATGATCGGGAATTGGATATTTGCTATTTTCCTTCCACTGTAATTCCAAATGCGTCCACGCTTTGAAATAGGCCATTGCACAATGCCCTTCCGAGGCCCGAACTTGTCCCAAGCTGGTTAGCTTTTCCGGCAATTCAGCAATTCCGCGCTCCGCCCAATCAATTGCCTTTCTATTGCAATCGGATCGCGGCAATTGATTTTGCAATGTCACAATGCTGTTTTTCAATTTGCGGGTAATTAGGTCTTTTGCAAAGGCTAGGCGCTTTTCGGTATTGTTGCGCAATTCCCTTTGCCAATCGACTTTGTTTTGATCGGCGGCATAGCCGCTACCATTGCAGACAATTGCAACCTCGCCATTCCATTTAATTCTAATGAGTGCGACGCTTTGCTCGGAAAGCCAACTCAAAACATCAAACGACAATGAGCCACTGCCATCCAATAGCATTATTGTTTTCATTAATTCCAGATCGCCTTTGAAATAGCGATGCTCAATTGGCTTTTGCGGATAATGGGTAAAACCCTCTTTTATCAGCAATGTGCCTTTATCAATTCGCATTGAATTGCCATGACCAGACAATATCAATGGATTGGGATTGCGTTCTCGCAATTTGCGAGACTTCTGCAATTTAGCCAATTCGGCAATCCAGTTTTCCGATTGAATAGCCCATTCGCTATTGCTGGCATTTTCAATTATATTAGAGCTTTGATGCATTAACAGATAATACAATAAAACCGTCTATTTGTCGCTGAAATTGAGGATTAATATAGGTTTTTATGTTTGCTATTTTTAATCCAGAATTATCAATTCGAGACAATTGGAAAGCGGCCTATCCCCTCAAAGACGCTTGGTATCTTTGCGCTTCGGATGACCTCAAGTCGCAATATCAAAATGCTGGCTCTAAGGCTGCTCTTACCGCAAGTTTAATCGTGGTGATGCAAAAGGATTTGCACTTTCGAATTGGCAACGATGAGTTTCTCGCAATTGGAATTCAAATTGCGGTGGACCATACCTCAGAACCGAAAATAATTCCCAATACACTATTTGAAAGCGATTCAGCGCAAATCGACTTTGAGCGATCAAAACTTAGCGCATTGAATTTTGAATTCATGGATGTGCGCGTTTGTAAAACGGCTGATGTAAATTCAATCGAAAATAAAGTCGTTCCCGAGCTAACTTCTCGCATGGGTCGCAAGCGCCTCGATCCGTTATTGGCTGAAGCTTTAGCAATGTTGCGAAGCGATGATCCGAATTTTGACGACAAAACGCAGGAAAAGAAAATTATCGCGATCCAAGACAAAGTAGCTGAAAAGCACCCCGGGCAATATCCGAATGGTGCAACTCCTGGGAAGACAACAGTTTGGCGCTATCTGAAAAATCTGTCGAGCTGAATTCCAAATGTTCCAAATGTATCATTTCAGCTTAGGAATATTTGGAGTCTAAACCGATCGGGCTTTGAAAGCGATCCTACCAATCGAATCACCGGCTGCACGTAAGCCGCCCGTTCGATAGGTATGATATGGCAAAACGCAAACGCGACTATAAAGCGGAATATGCAAGGCGCATTGCTCGTGGCAAGCAGCGCGGTTTAAGCAAATCTCAAGCGCGTGGTCACTCAAAACTCGGCGAGAAGCCGTTGCGTGGCAAACCCGTAAAATCAGATCAGAAGCTCGAAACCGCACTGCGCTTCATGCGCAACACCGGCAAGCAGGGATTGGCCGCAAAGCGGGCTGGGGTGTCCACTGAGCGCTTCCGGCGCTTCCTCTATGGAAACAAGCTCGCGAAGCGAAAAAGCGGTAAATGGCGGTTCACTGACAGGCGCGGGCGCGAAATGCTGGTCCTCACGGGAGGCGAGCCGGAACATCTGGTTTTGGCGGGGTACGATCAAGCAAAACTGAATGGTGAGCATCTAGCCGCTGTCAAAACCTTTGTACTGAGCGGCGATGCGTCCCTCATCGAGCCATTTGTCGGCAAATCGGTGCGCGACATCAAAGGCAAACTCCATCCTCTGGAAACGGACCTCAATGATCTGCTTCGCATCGCGAACAGCGGCAATGAGGTCTTCGAGGAAATTTATAATCTCGTGATTGATGGAGAATAAAATGACTGATCTTGAAAATGAAAAGCGCAAAAATAGAAGACTTGCCGCGCTTGGTACGAATGAACCGAAATGCCCTTGTTGCGGTGAAACGGATTGGCGAGTTTTTGAACAAGACCATATAGCTGGCCGCGCTCGCGATGACATGGTGGTGAATATTTGCGCAAATTGTCATCGCAAGCGCACCTATGATCAAAGAGGCCATCCGCTCCATAATCCACAAAATGATCCGCAATTGGACAGAATGGGCCATTTTCTTCTGGGGCTCGCGGATCTGCTAAAGCTGATTATCGACCGGCTATATGAGTTTGGTTTGTTCTTAATCACACTGTCTGAAAACGACGCTGAGAATCAGGTGCAATCATGAGCGCCGCTGTCGAGGATCATGTCGATTATTTACCTTTGCATTTACGCGCTTATGCAGTCTTTGCTGATGCTAAGCCTAAAAATTCGAAATCAGCAAAACGACCAAAAGTAACTCCCGCGAGTGATTTTACGGTTGTCTTCGACACCGAAACGACAACCGATCCAAGTCAACATCTACGCTTTGGAACTTTTCAGGTTTATCGTGGTGAGCAATTGTTTAGGTCCGGAATTTTCTATGCTCCGAATGCTGTTTCGGAAATCGAGCTAGAAGCTCTGAGCCGTTATGCAGCAGCCAATGGCTTGGACTTGCTAACCAGAAACCAGTTTGCCGACGATATTCTATTTGGCATTGGCTATGATCTTAGAGCGACAATTGTTGGCTTCAATCTGCCTTTTGATATTTCCAGAATAGCAATCAGCTATGGTTCTGCGCGGGGCAAGAAAATGCGCGGCGGCTTTACATTTAAAATATCGACGGATCGGCGGCGCTCCAAAATTCAGGTAAAACATATCTCGCAGCGCATGGCTTTTATCAATTTCACCAAGCCATTTAAACAGATGCACAGTCGCAGCCAAAGACAGCGTGGTGAAAAAATCAAAACATCGCTGGATCATTTTGTTGATATCAAAACTTTGGCAAGTGCGTTGCTGTCAGGTGGATACTCGCTGGCAAGCCTATCAAAGCATCTGAACGTGGTTCATCCAAAATTCGAATTTGACGAGTTTGAAGGCCCGCTTAGCGATGATATTATCAAGTATGCGGTGAGAGACACCCAAGCCACTTGGGAGTGCTACGTGGAGCTGCACAGTCGATTTAAAGTTCTCGGCCTTACCGACCTGCGCCCCGAAAAAGCCTACAGCGAAGCGAGCATCGGCAAAGCCTGTTTGAAGCATATGGGAATCGTCCCATGGCAGCAGTCCCAACCCAATTTTGATCCACAGAAAATTGCCAATATCGTATCGACATATTTTGGCGGGCGCAGTGAGGTTCGAATAAGGCGAGAAATCAAGCAGGTCATGCTATGTGATTTCCTGTCGATGTATCCCACTGTTTGCAGCCTGATGGGATTGTGGCGGTTTGTGATCGCGGAGAACAAGGTTGCTCGCGATGCAACCGATGAAGCAAAAGCGATATTAGACAACGTGACCCTAGAAGCGTTGCAATCAAAGGATGCCTGGCTAAATCTTTCGATCTTGGTTCGCGTTAAATCAGCAAAAGATATTTTTCCGGTCCGGACCAAATATCAAAAGGCTCAAACTGCGACCATTGGTTTAAATAAACTGAGTTGCTCCAAACCACTTTGGTTTACGCTTGCTGATTGTATTGCTTCCAAATTGATATCCGGAAAATCGCCTGAGATTGTTGAGGCAATTGGCTATGCACCGGGACCAATGCAATCGGGTTTGAAGCCAATAAACATCATGGGCAACGCCCACTATAGTGTCGATCCTGCCAAGGATGATTTTTACAGACGGGTAGTTGAATTGCGTCATGAAACGAAAGAGCAATTGCGCTTTGCTGGCGAACAAGATGCGCCATCACTGGATGCCGCGCAGCTCAATCTGAAGACCACCGCTAACTCGACCAGTTACGGGATATTCATCGAAAACATTGTCACTGACATAATGGGCAAAGCAAAGCTGGCCGTTTACAATGGACTTGATGATCCATTTGCGACTGAGAAAAACAAGATTGAGGAAACAGGTGTTTTCTTTGATCCGCTTTTAGCAACGCTAATTACCGGCGCGGCACGATTGATGCTCGCGATTACCGAAGCGCTCGTTACCCAAAAACAATTGGAATGGGTATTTTGCGATACGGATAGCATGGCCATTGCAAAGCCTGATGCAATTGAGGAACTCCAATTTGTTGAGAAAGTGCAATCCATTATCAATTGGTTTGATGAATTGAACCCCTATGCATTTGGCGGCTCAATTCTGAAAAGCGAAAGCTACAATTATAGCCATATCAACGGCAGAATACTGAAACCGCTTTACTGCTTCGCGGTTTCGGCAAAACGCTACGTCCTGTTCAATTTTGATGAAAACAAACAACCGATGATCCGAAAGGCATCGGGCCACGGCTTGGGGCATTTGATTGCCCCGTATGATGCAAGCAATCCAGCAATTGGCATTCCAAAGCCTGTTCAACCAATGGCCAAAGTTGGCGTTCCGTTATGGCAACATGATCTTTGGTGGAAAATCATTGAGGCAGAGTTGGATGGACATCCATTTCAAGTCGATTTGACCTTTCATCCAAACTTACTGCTTCCAGCAATGAGCCGTTATGCAGCGACATCTCCTGCATTATTGGCTTGGTTCAAATCGTACAATAAAGGCAAGGCTTATCGCGACCAAGTCAAGCCGTTTGGATTTATGCTGTCATTGAGCGCGGAATGGATTTTGGATGATGAACGTTTTTGCGATGACTGGTCAAAGCGGCGGGAGGCGATCAAGCCCGCAAAGCCGATTGCTCCATTTACACGCGATCCTGTGATTGCAGCGCAGAGCGCATTGGATAGAGTCACGGGCAAGCAGGTTTCTTCAGATAAGCTAAAAAGTTATTGGTCGGTATTAGCGAGCTATCATTTGCATCCCGAAAACAAGTTTTTGAACGGTGACTATTGCAGCAATGGCGCAACGCAGCGGCGGCACATCATCGCGAACGATGCTAATCATATCGGGAAGGAATCGAACAACTGGGAAGAGCAAGCTGTGCTTGGCGTTGACCCTCTTCAATTCGTTCAGTATCTATGCCCTTGAACGCCTTTACTAACAAGCGGCTGGTCGCTGCAAGGTGATGAAGCACTTGAATTATATATGGCGGCCAATTGGTTTTAAAGAAGGAGAGTTTGCACAGACCTTATCAGCCGGCTTAGGGGCAAATTGGAAGTGTCTCTGCTCCTAATCATCTGACATTCTCAATCAGGTAAGCCAAACAAATAGTTACCAAAGATTAATGGCAGGGCCAAAAAAATGTTGACATAACATCCGCATCCCACTACTTCCAGCGCTTCTCAAAACTGCTATATTTTAATAATGCGGGCGTCCTAAGGGGCAGTTATTGAAAGCACGGTTCCCTTGCTTTCAAGATTAGAGAACTGAGTGTCATTGCAAATTTCACAAAGAAAACCGGCTTAGGAAAAAGCCGGTTTTCTTATTTGGGAAGTGTATAAAGAGAGCCACCATTCAATTTGAGTGCGTATCCCCAAGCATGGAGGTTGCCGTCCGTTGACGATGCTTTTTCGGTATAATCAATCGCATAACGCTGTGGCTGGCTATAATATACTGGGACGTCGGCCAAATTTAAATCGTCACAGGCAATTGCGAACAAACACATAGCAAGAGACACCGGTTTCGGACCGTAGGGTGCCATGATTGAAGTTTGCTGTCCGTTCTGTGTGATGTTGCACATAGCTGAAAAGCTTTGAGCAGTGTCTAAAGCAGGCAGAAAGTGAAGGTCCAACGGATCAGATGGATCGTCGCTTGAAAGCTCTGAACCAATTTTTCTAGTTATTTGTTCTACGAACTTCCAATTCTTTTGGTTGCCCGGTGGGCCGGGAGGGAAGGGGAAAAGTAGATTTAATCTGGTTACTCGATCGTCACCCAGCAGCTTTAGCATCCCGAGATCATGAAATCCAACTCCTATGAAAGCATGGTCGTGCTTCCTCCGCTCGTCGCTTGAAGGAAAACCTGGCAGCGTACGAAGCATTTCCGGATTCTCGGCTATAGATTCCGCATAATTGTCGCCTTGAGTATAAACTGCAACAAGGTTCCGTACTCGGGTATCATTGATGAGCATTTGAGTTAGAGGGAAAAACCAGCGTTTTGGAAATGAAGTAATGTCTAGTAAAATATCCGATCCATTTTCTAGACATTTTTCCACATAGTCTTCTAAATCATCTAAAGGCGCAATGAGCGGAGAAATTATGATTTCTTTTTTGTCTGCAGGGATTGCGTCAAGTAAATCCTCAGATCTTTGATATGCTTCTTGCACCTTCGAGTCTGCACTCGGTCGAGTATCTTCGATTTTAAGCATCACAAAATGATCACAAAAATCAGAAAAATTGATTACAGATTCACAACTTCTGGATTCGGTAGCGATGCATCCGAGCGTAACCCAATTGGTTATGCCCAATTTTGTTAAAAGCCAGCGAACTTCGCCCCAAGGTCTGTAATTGAACACCGACTAATATCTAAAAAAGAGTTTCTGATGATTGCTCAGCAGCTTTAGAAAATGAAATGAACCGCCCCGGGATTGCCGGAGGCTCCAACTCTTGAGTAGAAGGAGCTATTATGAGCAAGACCACAAACAAGTTTTCACCGGAGGTTCGCGAACGGGCGACCCGCATGGTGCTGGAGCACAGACA
>Ga0209024_1000460_pt1 | contig 69071 bp, 65 predicted proteins | sample AutmiccommunBRH5_FD_187380 | JGI IMG/M metagenome (GOLD analysis project Ga0209024, IMG submission 187380) | Deep subsurface microbial communities from Mt. Terri, Switzerland - Autotrophic microbial communities BRH/5 (SPAdes) (version 2) | ecosystem: Environmental > Aquatic > Deep subsurface >... | reverse complement strand
GTCTGGGCGCACCATATGTTCACCACCGGCATGTCGGTTAACGTGAAAATGTATTTCACCGCAGCGACGATGGTGATCGCGGTGCCGACCGGCATCAAGATCTTCTCCTGGATCGCGACCATGTGGGGCGGATCGATGTCGTTCAAGACGCCGATGATGTGGGCGCTTGGCTTCATCTTCATGTTCACCGTAGGCGGCGTGACCGGCGTCGTGCTGGCCAATGGCGGCATCGATGACAATCTGCACGACACCTATTATGTGGTTGCCCATTTCCACTATGTGCTGTCGCTGGGTGCGGTCTTCTCGATCTTCGCCGGTTTCTACTACTGGTTCCCGAAAATGTCGGGCCGGATGTATAACGAACTGCTGGGGCAACTCCATTTCTGGATCTTCTTCATCGGCGTGAACATCCTGTTCTTCCCGCAGCATTTCCTCGGCCAGCAGGGCATGCCGCGTCGCTATGCCGACTATCCGGAGCAGTTTGCCTATTGGAACCAGATCAGCTCGATCGGCTATGCCGTGATGCTGGTTGGCGTGCTGATCTTCTTCGTCAATATCGGCTACTCGCTGTTTGCCGGCCGCAAGGCGGAAGGCAATTACTGGGGCGAAGGCGCAACGACGCTGGAATGGACCCTGTCCAGCCCGCCGCCGTTCCACCAGTTCGAAACGCTGCCCCAGATCAAGTGATCTGAGGAGCAGTCGCAGGCTTGGATAGAAATATGACCACCGTCTCACACAGGATATATGGCTTGGCCAGCGCGAAGGATCTCTTTGCGCTGACCAAGCCGCGGGTGATGTCGCTGGTCATTTTCACGGCGCTCTGCGGGCTGCTCGCGGCACCGGGATCGATCCATCCCGTCATCGGCTTTACCGCGATCCTGGCGATCAGCCTGGGGGCAGGGGCTTCGGCCGCGCTCAACCAGTGGTATGAATCCGATATTGACGCGGTCATGAAGCGGACCAGCCAGCGGCCGCTGCCCGCCGGGCGGATGGACCGGGAAACCGCGCTGCATTTCGGCATCGGCCTGTCGGTCTTTTCGGTGCTGCTGATGGGCGTCGCGGTCAACTGGTTCAGCGCCATCTTTCTGGCCTTCTCGATCTTTTTCTATGCCGTGGTCTATACCATCTGGCTGAAGCGCAGTACGCCGCAGAATATCGTGATCGGCGGCGCCGCGGGCGCATTTCCGCCGGCGATCGGCTGGGCCGCGGTGACCGGCGATGTCACGCTGATGCCGGTCCTGCTGTTCGCCATCATCTTCTTCTGGACGCCGCCGCATTTCTGGGCGCTGGCCCTGTTCATGAACAGCGACTATTCCAAAGCCGGTGTGCCGATGATGCCGGTGGTCGCCGGACGCCGGTCGACCCGCCACCAGATATTCGGCTACAGCCTGGTGCTCGCTGCCGTTGCCGTCGCTCCGTTTGCCCTCGGCCTGGCAGGCGCAATCTACGGGGCCGCCGCGATATTGCTGAGCAGCATATTCTGTGCCTTGTCCTGGCAGGTTGCGCGTAGCAAAACCTCCGAGCCGAAGGACATGACAGCGGAAAAACGGCTGTTCAAATTTTCGATCCTCTATCTGTTTGCGCTGTTCGCCGCGCTCGTCGCCGACCGGATGGTCCTGGCATGAGCGAGATCGACCACGACAAGGCACCGATGAGCCCCGAAGAGCAGAAAGCCTATCAGGCCCGGCAAAAGCAGCGCGCGGTGATCATGGCCGGGCTGCTGATCTTCATGGTCGTGCTGTTCTATCTGATCACCATCGTCAAAATCGGGTCGGGCAGCTGATGGCGATCGGGCAGGCCACGCTTTCCGGCAAGAACCGGCGCAGCGCGACGATGGCGGCCCTGATGGGGCTCGGCATGCTCGGGCTGGGTTTTGCCGCGGTGCCGCTTTATGAGGTATTCTGCCGGGTGACCGGCTATGGCGGCACCACGCAGCGGGTCGGCGAAGCGCAGGCGGCAACGATCCAGGCTACCAGCCAGGTGATGTCGGTGCGGTTTGACTCCAATGTCAATTCCGCCCTTCCCTGGTCGTTCAAGCCGGAGCAGGCGGTCGACAATGTTACCGTTGGCGCGCGCGACATGGCGATCTATCTGGCAACCAACAACAGCGACCAGCCGGTCGCCGGCACGGCCACATTCAACGTGACGCCGCTGCTGGCCGGCAAATATTTCAACAAGGTCCAGTGTTTCTGCTTCAGCGAGCAGGTGCTCAAGCCCGGCCAGACGGTACGGATGCCGGTGCTCTATTATATCGATCCGGCCATAATGGACGATCCGGAAACGAAAGATATCAAGGAAATCACGCTCAGCTATACCTTTTATCGGGCGAAGGACCAGCGGGCAGTAGACGCAGGTTCGGGCGATAGCTAAGAGAAATTTGAGACAAGGTTAGGGAAATATTATGGCCGGTGCCAAAAATCATGATTATCACATTTTGCCGCCAGACATCTGGCCGCTGGTCGGTTCGATTTCGGCCTTTGTCATGGCCATCGGTGGCATCCGCTGGATGCATGACATGGCGCATGGCGCGCTGATTTTCGCGATCGGCTTCGCGGCGGTCGGCGTCACCTTCTTTGCCTGGTGGTCCAATGTGATCAAGGAGGCCCATGCCGGTGACCACACGCCGGTGGTGCAGCTGCACCTGCGCTACGGCATGATCCTGTTCATTGCCTCCGAAGTCATGTTCTTCGTCGGCTGGTTCTGGGCCTGGTTCGACTTTGCCCTGTTCCCGCAGCCGCTGGAAATGGTCGATGGCATCGTCACCAATTACATCGGCCAGGAAGGCGCCGCGGCTTTGCTGCAATGGCCCCCCAAAGGCATCGAGGTGCTCAATGCGTTCGAATTGCCGCTGCTGAACACGATGATCCTGCTCTGCTCGGGCACGACCGTGACCTGGGCGCACCATTCGCTGATCCACGGGGACCGCAAGGGCCTGAAGACCGGCCTGTGGCTGACCATCATCCTCGGCATATTATTTTCGGCGATCCAGGCCTATGAATATAGCGTGGCGCCATTCCCGTTCGCCGGCATCAACTATAGCTCGGCCTTCTACATGGCGACCGGTTTCCACGGCTTCCACGTTCTGGTCGGCACGATCTTCCTGATCGTCTGCCTGGCGCGGGCCTACAAGGGGCATTTCACCCCGCAGCAGCATTTCGGCTTTGAAGCGGCGGCCTGGTACTGGCATTTTGTCGATGTCGTCTGGCTGTTCCTGTTCATCGTCGTCTATGTCTGGGGCGGCTGGGGCGCACCGGTTCACTAGGCCATTGCGTTGAACGAAACCCAAAATGAAAAAGGGCAGCCGGATGTTCTTCCTGCTGCCCTTTTTGGTCTCTGCCCCCGTTGCGGGCAAAAGACGCTGTTCGCCAGTCTGACCGGATTCTCCGACCGATGCCGAAGCTGCGGCCTCGATTTCAGCATCTATAATGTCGGCGACGGCCCGGCTGCATTCCTGACCCTGATCGTCGGCGCGCTGGTCCTGGGGCTGGCGCTGGCGGTGGAGGCGAATTTCCATCCGCCGATATGGGTACATATCCTGCTATGGGTGCCGCTGACGATTGCGGCGGTAACCGGATCGCTCAGGGTGTCGAAGGCGATATTGCTGATCCTGGAGCATCGCAACGACGCCCGGGAAGGCCGGATCGACGGCAGCGACGGCCCATGACCAGCCGGGTGCCGATATTTGTCACCATATTGGTGCTGGCGGCGGTGGCCCTCATGATCGGCCTCGGCCTGTGGCAGCTGCAGCGGGCGGAGTGGAAGAACAGTCTGCTGGACAGCTATGCGGCGGCGTCGGAAATGCCCGCCATTGCCTATCCTGCTGTCCCGGACCCGGACGATGCCCCCTATTTCCGCAAGTCGAGCGTCAATTGTCTGGCAGTGACCGGCTGGCGGGCGACCAGTGGGCGCAGCGTCGACGGCCGGTCGGGCTGGGCGCATATCGCCCAATGTCGCACCGCAGGTGCCGAAGGCCCGGGCGCGCAAGTGGTCGCAGGATGGTCGGCGCGGCCGGATGATCCCGAATGGGACGGCGGCGTGGTCGACGGGATCATTGCGCCGGACAGCCAGCATGTCATTCGCCTGGTTGCCAGCGAACCGGTTGCCGGCCTGCAGAAAAGCCAGCCCCCCGCGCTTGAGGATATTCCCAACAATCACCTGTCCTATGCGGTGCAATGGTTTCTCTTCGCCGGCATCGCGCTGGTCATTTTCCTGATCGCCCTGCGCGGCCGCAACAAGGGCGTTGCCCAATCCGGCAACTTGTCCTAACGCGCTCGCCATCATGGACTATATCTCGACCAGGGGCGCAGCGCCCGCATTGAATTTCGAACAGGTGACTCTCGCCGGGCTGGCGGGCGACGGCGGGCTGTATGTGCCGGAACGCTTCCCGTCATTCAGCAAAGCGGAAATGGCGGCGATGGCCGGCCTTTCCTATGTCGAGGTCGCCGTCCGGGTGATGCAGCCTTTTGTCGGCGATGCGCTCGATGAAGCGGAATTGCGCGACCTGTGCGAACAGGCCTATGGCCGCTTTGCCCATGCAGCGGTGACGCCGCTGGTGCAGCTCGATGGCCGGCAATGGCTGCTGGAACTGTTCCACGGGCCGACGCTGGCGTTCAAGGATGTCGCGCTGCAGTTGCTCGGCCTGCTGTTCGAGAAATTTCTCGCCCGGCAGGACAAGCATCTGACGGTGGTCGGGGCAACGTCCGGGGATACCGGATCGGCTGCGATTGACGCGCTGGCGGGGCGGGACAAGGTTGATATCTTCATGCTCCACCCGCATGGCCGGATCTCCGATGTCCAGCGACGCCAGATGACCACAGTGCGCACGCCCAATGTCCACAATATCGCGATCGACGGCAGTTTTGATGATGCCCAGGCGATGGTCAAGCGGATGTTCGCCGACCGGGAAGTGACCGACCGCTTCTCGATATCGGCGGTCAACTCGATCAACTGGGCCCGGCTGATGGCCCAGGTGGTCTATTATTTCTACGCCGCCAGCCAGCTCGGCGGACCGCATCGCAAGATTTCCTTCGCCGTGCCGACCGGCAATTTCGGCGATGTCTTTGCCGGCTATGTCGCGGCGCGCATGGGCCTGCCGATCGAACGGCTGATCGTCGCCACCAACGTCAATGACATATTGCACCGGGCGCTCAGCGCCGGGGATTATTCCACCGGCACCGTCACGCCGACCGCGGCCCCTTCCATGGATATCCAGGTCAGCAGCAATTTCGAACGCCTGCTGTTCGATCTGGAAGGCCGCGATGGCGGGAAAACGGCGGCACGGATGACCGCATTCGAACGCTCGCGCAACATGCAGCTGGAGCCGGCGATGCGGGACCAGGCGGCTGCGCTTTTCACCAGCCACCGCGTGGATCCGGATGACATGGCACTGGCGATGCGCTGGGCGCAGGACAAGACCGGCCATGTGATCGACCCGCACAGCGCGATCGGCCTTTCAGCGGCGCAAAATGCCGATCTCGATCCGGCGGTACCGGTGGTAACGCTGGCCACCGCCCACCCGGCCAAGTTTCCCGATGCCGTCGAACGGGCGACCGGTGTCCGTCCGGCCCTGCCGCGCCGGGTCGGCGACCTGTTCGACCGCGAAGAAAAATACACGAAACTGCCGGGTGACTATGACGCGGTGAAGCAATTCATCATGGCCAATGCCACGCCGACCGATGGCTGAAATTGCTCCGAACCCGATAGTGATGATCAGCGATCCGCGCCACGACTATGCGCTGGTCGACAGCGGGCATGGCCGCAAGCTGGAGCGCTACGGCACCTTTCATTTCATCCGCCCCGAGCCGCAGGCGATGTGGGCACCGGCCAGCGACGACTGGCAGGCGGACGGCGAGTTTGTCCCGGCCTCCGACGAGGATGGCGGCGGTCGCTGGCATCTGCAGGATCATGTCCCGGAAGAGGGATGGCAGATGGGCTGGGAAGAGGTCCGTTTCACCGCCCAGTGCACGCCCTTTCGTCATCTCGCCTATTTCCCGGACATGGATCCGGTCTGGCGCTGGTTCCGCGGCAATCTGCAGGATGTCGAATCCCCGCAGATGATGAATCTATTTGGTTATACCGGGGTCGGGACGCTGGCGCTGTCGGCGGCCGGGGCTAATCTGGTGCATGTCGACGCCTCGAAGAAATCGGTGACGGCGGCGCGCGACAATGCGGCCCTGTCGGGAATGGCGGAGCGGCCGATCCGCTGGATCATCGACGATGCTGCCAAATTTGCCGCCCGGGAGGTGCGGCGCGAACGGCGCTATGATGCGATCCTGCTCGATCCGCCCAAATATGGCCGGGGTCCGGATGGCGAAATCTGGCGGCTCGAGGAAGATCTGGCCGGGCTGGTCGAGAATTGTGGCAAGCTGCTTGACGCCGACAGCCGCTGCCTGTTCCTGACCGTCTATGCCGTGCGCATGTCCGCGCTGGCGCTGGGTGCGCTGCTCAACGAAAAACTGGCGCATCTGGGCGGCACAATCGAGGTGGGCGAACTGGCGGTGCGGGAAGAGGCGCGGGGCCTGCTGTTGCCGACCGCGATCTTTGCCCGCTGGTCGGCCTGACTTGCCATTTGCCCCGGAACATGATCAGGGATTATCCATGACAGATACATTGCTACTGGAAGTCAACGATCTCGATGTTGACGTGCTGACCGGGATATATTCCGAAGAAACCCATTTGCCGCAGCCCCTCCGGATATCGATCGCGGCCGAGATGAAGGTTCAGGAACGCTATGACGCGGACACCCCGCTCGATCATTCGAAAAATTACATGGACCTGAAACATGCCGCGACCGAAGCGCTGCCCGAGGGTGTGCATTTCAAGCTGATCGAGGCGGTCGCCGACCATATTATCGAGACCTTGTTCCTGCAGGACAAGAATGTGCTCCGAGTGACGGTCAAGATCGTCAAGCTGCTGATCTCCGAAAAGGGAGAGCAGATCGGCATCACGCTCAGCCGGGGCAGGCGATGACCGCGCCGCTCGCGCTGGTCACCGGCGGCGTGAAGCGGGTGGGCGCGGTGATTGCCGCGCGACTGGCCGAATCGGGCTATGCGCTGGCGCTGCACGGCAATAGCGATGCGGTTCCCGAGACCCGGCTGGCGGAAAAGCTTCATGAAACGGGCTGCGCATGGTCCGCGTTCCAGCAGGATTTCACGATCGACGGCGCCGCCGGGGAACTGATGGATCAGGTGGTAGACCATTTTGGCCGGGTACCCGATCTGATCGTCAACAGTGCATCGATTTTCGGCCAGGATGACGCCGCTTCAATAGATCAAGATGTTCTGCAGGAACATTTCCGGGTCAACAGCCAGGTGCCGGTGCTTTTGACGACCATCCTTTATCAGCGCCGGCGCGCCGCGAGCGAGCGGGCCTGCGTCATCCACATATTGGATCAGCGGGTTCGCAATCCCAACCGCGACCAGCTCAGCTATACCTTGTCCAAACAGGCCTTGGCAGGATCGGTGCGGTCGCTGGCCGTGGCTTGCGCCGACAGGCTGCGCATCAACGGGGTCGCGCCCGGCCTCACCCTGACAGCGGGCGAATATGGCAAGGGCCAACTGGCCAATATCACCGCGATGATGCCGCTCGACCGGCTTCCCGTTCCGGATGATATCGCCGATGCGGTGCTCTATCTGGCGAGCGCGCAAGCCGTCACCGGACAGATCATCGACGTCGACGGCGGCGCCAATCTGAAGAGCTTTGATCGCGACTTTGTCCATCTGGGCATGGATTGAACCAGAGATACGCCCCAAAGGACAGGTTTGATCAGGTCCGGAGATAGGTCATACAGCGAGTATCCGAAGACCGGTCGTTATGGCGGCGGGTCGGATGCATTTGCAATTTTGAAAGGCTCATCATGCGTATTTCCCCCAAAATCATACTGACGACCGTTGCGGTCGCTGCTCTCGCGGCTTGTTCGACAGAAGCTCCCCAGGCCGCCGTTGACGAAGGTTCTGCCGACGCCATGATGGATGCGACTGCGACTGCGACTGCCGAGCCCGGCACGATCGTCGAGGTCGCAATTGGCAATCCGGACTTTTCGACGCTGGTAACTGCCGTCACCGCCGCCGAACTTGGCGAGACGCTGAGCGGCGCAGGACCCTTCACCGTTTTTGCTCCGACTAATGCCGCTTTTGACAAGGTCGACGCGGACGCGTTGAGCGCGTTGCTCGAGCCGGAGAACAAGGCCGATCTGGCTGGGTTGCTGACCTATCATGTTGTCGCCGGTGAACTGAAAGCGGCCGATGTGGTCAAGGCGATCACCGATGGCGGCGGCACCGCCACGCTGACGACCGTGCAGGGCGGAACGCTCAAGGCAACATTGGATGGTGATTCGGTAATTCTCGAGGACGGCACGGGTGCCAAGTCGACTGTCATCCTGACCGATGTCGATGCATCGAACGGCGTCGTGCATGCGATCGATACGGTTGTCATGCCTGGCTAGTTTTCATCCCCCGAACTAGGATGGATGGGAAGGGCTTCGCCGACTGGCGGAGCCCTTTTCCATTGGCATTATTGGGGGTTTGCTTTCGTCTGCAGGCCAGAGTAACGCCCGCCTACGAATTTCATCATCGTCTGACCGCAAGATGCGGCGCACGGATTGATCACAGGAAAGGAAATTCATGTTTAACGCCCCCAAGATTATTCTGGCCTCTACGCTGCTGGCCCTGGTGCCGGCCTGTTCGCAGGAATTGAGCCAGGAGGAACAGGAGATCCTCGACGCGCGCCTCGCCGATGAGAAGCAGCCAACCAATATGATCGCCGTCCTGCAGGCCAATCCCGATCTCAGCACTGCGGGCATTCTCGTCGGCCTGTCCGGCGTTGGCGCCGAACTGGAGGGCAATGGTCCTTTCACCGCCTTTTTCGCTACCAATGCAGCGTTCAACAAAATGGACGCAGAGCGGCTGAGCGAGTTGTTGACCGCAGGCAACAAGGAAGAGCTGGAGAGCATCGCGAAATTCGGTCTGGTCAAGGGCAACATGACCGCTGCAGATCTCGCCAAGGCTATTGCCGATGGCGGCGGCAGCGCGAGCCTGACCACCCTCGGGGGCGGTACGATCAAGGCAACCAAGGAGGGCGACGTGATCGTTCTTGAAGATGGGGCCGGCAACAAGGCCAATCTGACCACGGCGGATGTGGAGTCGACCAATGGCACGATCCATATCGTCGACAATCTGCTGATGCCGGAATAGGCGCGGTCCAGACCGGCAGTGAAGGCCCCGCGTGATTGCGGGGCCTTTTCTGTTGGCGGGAAAGTCATTCTCTGACTCTGGAATTTGATACTGCCGTTGGTCGTCAGCCTGCCGGCCCGAAGGGCGTGCGAAGCGCAACGACGCCCCCAGGCGACAAGCGTGGTTCGACAAGCCCGCCACCAACGGTTAGAAGCGAACGGATCTCGACACAGGAGCCTGAAATGCCGCAATATTGGCTGATGAAATCGGAGCCGGACGTATATGGCTGGGACGACCTGGTCGCCGAGGGCGAGGGCACCTGGGACGGGGTCAAAAATGCGCAGGCCGCCAACAACATGAAGGCGATGAAAAAGGGGGACCAGGTCTTCTTCTACCATTCGCGTAGCGGGCTGGAAGTGGTCGGCATCATGGAGGTTTCGGAAGAGCACAGCCCCGACGTGACGACCGATCCGGAGCGCTGGGTGGTGGTCAAGGTGAAGCCGGTGCGCAGGCTCGACAACCCGGTATCGCTGAAGGCAATGAAGCAGAATCCGAAGCTCGAGGATCTGGCGATACTCAGGCAGTCACGGCTGTCGGTGGCGCCGGTGACGGAAAGCGAATGGCGGGCGATTCTGGAGATGGCGGGGGAATAGGCCAATCTGACGGTTGAGTTTTTTCGGTAATGCTTTCAAGGCCGCGTCATGATCATGTTCTCCCTGATTCTGCTCTCCCTGGGGCTGGCCATGGATGCCTTTGCGGCCGCGGTGGCGCAGGGCGCGTCCAGTCGCCCCAGCCGCTCGATGGCCTTGCGGATGAGCGTCGCCTTTGGCCTTGCGCAGGCGATCATGCCGCTGCTGGGCTGGGGGTTGGGCATAGCCTTTGCCGCCTCCATCGAGACGGTGGCCCACTGGATCGCGCTGGTGCTGCTTGGCGGACTCGGATTGCGGATGATCCGCGAGGGGCTCGATCGCGACCCCGACCAGCCGCTGAAGGAACTGTCCCTGTGGCCGCTGCTGGTCGTGGCCATCGCCACCAGCATCGATGCCGCCATCGCCGGAATCACCCTGCCAAGTATTGGCGCGCCGATTGTTGTGGCCTGCGCGGTGATCGGGCTGACCACTTCGCTGCTGACCTGGCCGGGCGTCTATCTGGGGGCGCTGGTCGGCGCGCGGATCGGCAAATGGGCCGAGGTGCTGGGCGGGCTGATCCTGATTGGCCTGGGCATCAAGATTTTTGTCGTGCAGCAGTTTTTCGGCGGCTGACCGGGACTATTTCGCGCGCAATCCACTGACGGTAGCCCCGGCTGCGGTCAGAAATTCGACATCGGTCTTGAGGTGCAGCAGCCGCAGCCCCTTGCGCTGCATCGCTTTCGCCAGCGCGGGTGCGAATTCTGCGGTGCTTTCCACCGTTGCGCTCCAGCCGCCATAGGCTTCTGCCAGCTTCGCAAAATCGGGATTTTTCAGCGAAGTTGCCGAGAGGCGGGCCGGATATTCGCGTTCCTGGTGCAGGCGGATGGTGCCGAAGCTGCCATTGTCGATCACCAGGACCAGCAGATTGGCGTCATACTGGATCGCGGTGGCCAGTTCCTGGCCGTTCATCATGAAGTCGCCGTCACCGGCGATCGCCACCGACACGCGGTCGGGGAAGCGCAGCGCGGCGGCGACCGATGCGGGGACACCGTAGCCCATCGCGCCGGAGGTCGGGGCGAGCTGGCTGGGGAAGGCGCCATATTTCCAGTAGCGGTGCCACCAGCCGGAAAAATTGCCGGCGCCGTTGCAGATGATCGCGTCGGCGGGCAGCTGTTCCTGCATCGCCGCGACGCACTGGCCAAGGTCAAGTTTCGCGGCGGTCGGCTCAGGCGTCGACCAGGCAAGATAGTCCGCGTGCGCCGCCTTGCCGGCATCGAAGCTCAGCAGGTCATCCTCCCACAAAGCCGCCAGTTCGGCAAATTCGGCCATTTCCGCGCAGATCGGCAGGTCGGTGCGATAGACATGGTTGAGCTCGTCGGGATCGGGATGGACGTGGACCAATATCTGGTCGGGATGGTCCGGGGTGATCAATGTATAGCCGTCGGTAGTCGCCTCGCCGAGCCGCGCACCGACCGCGAGCACCAAGTCGGCGTCACGGATCCGCTGGGTCAGCTTGGGATTGGGGCCATAGCCGAGATTGCCGGCATAGACCGGGCTTTCATTGGGGAAATTGTCCTGCCGCCGGAACGCCACGGCCACCGGCAGGCCGACCCGTTCCGCATATTGGGCGAAATAATATCTGGCCTTGGCGCTCCAGCCGCCGCCGCCGATGATCGCGATCGGATCGGTGGCGTCGCGCAGCATGTCGGTGAGCGTATTCATCGCATCGGGGCAGAGCGGCTGGGCGGGGGCTATTACCCTGGGCCGGTCGAGCGTCTCGACCTTGTCGCGCAGCATGTCCTCGGGCAGGGCCAGTACCACCGGACCGGGACGTCCCGAACTGGCGGTGCCAAAGGCGCGGGCGATATATTCCGGAATTCTTGCGGCATTGTCGATTCTCGCCGCCCATTTGGCAAGCGGCGTGAACATGGCGGTGAAATCGACTTCCTGGAAGCCCTCCCGGTCGCGGTCATCGCGGGCCACATCGCCGACGAACAGGATCATCGGGGTCGAATCCTGCATCGCGGTATGGACGCCGATGCTGGCATTGGTCGCGCCGGGGCCGCGGGTGACAAAGGCGATGCCGGGCTGGCCCGTCATCTTGCCGTCGGCCTCGGCCATGAAGGCGGCACTGCCGTCCTGCCGGGTGGAGACGGTCTGGATCGAGCCGCAGTCGTGCAGCGCGTCCAGGACGGAGAGAAAGCTCTCGCCGGGGACGGTGAATATGCGCTCGGTGCCCTGGATGACCAGCTGGTCGACGAGAATTTGTGCCCCGGTGCGTTTTGTCATTGCTTCGTCCTTCACTTCTTCTCCCGTGAGGGAGAAGGATACAGAGCCTTGCCAGCTTGCTGGCTAGGCGGAGTTGGATGAGGGCGTTCTGCACTCGAGACAGTGTACACCCTCACCCAGCTATGACTAGGCAACAAGTTGCCAAGTCGTCACAACCCTCTCCCTTAAGGGAGAAGGACAATTTAGGCCTGATGGATCGCCTTGGTCACCATATAGGCTTTCAGCCCGTCCGGTCCGTCTTCCGATCCGTGGCCGCTTTCCTTGACGCCGCCGAAGGGGGCATCGCCGGGGCTGACGGTCAGATTGTTTATCGCCACCATGCCCGCCTCGATCTTGTCGCCGACCAGATTGGCGGTGCGCAGGCTTTCGGTAAAGGCATAGGCAGCCAGGCCGAGCGGCAGGCGGTTGGCCTGTTCAATCACTTCGTCGAGCGTGTCGAAGGGACGCATCACGGCAACCGGTCCAAAGGGTTCCTCGTTCATGATCCTGGCATCGAGCGGGACATGGGACAGAACGGTGGGATCAAAGAAAAAGCCTTTGTCGCCACGCGGTTCTCCACCGAGTCGGACGTCGGCGCCCTTGCTCCTGGCATCCGCAATCATTGCGCCCATGGCGCTGGGTCGCCGCGGGTTGGCGAGGGGTCCCATGTCGACCGAGTCGAAGCCGTCGCCGACGCTGATCTTTTGCGCGCGTTCGGTGAACGCCTTTTCGAAGCGGTCGTAAATGCCCGACTGGACATAGAATCGGGTCGGCGAGACGCAGACCTGACCGGCGTTGCGATATTTGCCGGTGACCACCAGATCAAGCGTCTTTTCCAGGTCGCAATCGTCGAAAACCAGCACCGGAGCGTGACCGCCCAGCTCCATCGTCGTGCGCTTCATGCCGTCGGCGGCGAGCTTCATCAGATGCTTGCCGACCGGAACCGAGCCGGTGAAGCTGATCTTGCGAATCACCGGCGAGGCGATGAGATGGCTGGAAACTTCGGACGGATCGCCGAATACGACCTGGGCAACGCCCGAGGGCAGGCCCGCATCGAGCAGGCAGCGGATCATCTCGATCGGGCTCGCCGGGGTTTCCTCTGCCGGTTTGAGAATGATCGAGCAGCCGGCAGCGATCGCGGGGGCCAGCTTGCGCACCGGGGTGAAGACCGGGAAGTTCCACGGGCTGAACGCCGCCACCGGGCCGACCGGCTGATATTTGACAAAACTGTTCTGTCCGGCCGGCCGGACCAGCACGCGGCCGTAACAGCGCTTGGCCTCCTCGGCCATGATGTCGAAATGGCTGGCGGAGGCAGTCACCTCGCCGATCGCCTGCGCCAGCGGCTTGCCCTGCTCGGCCGTCATCAGTCGGCCGATTTCCGGTGCCCGTTCGCGCATCAGGTCGGCGGCCTTGTGGAGGATCGCGGCGCGCTCGCCGACAGGTGTATCGCGCCACAGGGGAAAGGCGCGGTTCGCAGCATCAAGCGCGCGGTCGAGGTCAGCCTTGGCGGCCATGGGCAGATCGGCAATCGCCTGACCGGTGGCCGGATTGACGACCTGGTGGACATCACGGTCCGCGCCGTCGATCCACTCGCCATCGATATGGAGTTGCAATTTCTGGGGATATGCACCGGAATTTGAGAGGGACATAGTTGCTCCTGTAACCTTCTGTCTTGGCACTAGACTTGTAGCCGGAATCCCGCAATGACTGTGAAAATTTTTGAGAGGAGATGTTGATGGAGATAGTCACCGAAGGCCTGCGCTTTCCCGAAGGTCCGATTGCGATGCCGGACGGCAGCGTCATCCTGGTCGAGATCGAGGCCCAGCAGCTCACCCGGGTGCTGCCGGACGGAACCAAGCAGGTGATCGCGAAAACCGGCGGCGGACCCAATGGTGCGGCCATGGGTCCCGACGGAAAAATCTATGTCTGCAACAATGGCGGTTTCGAATATCACGAGGCCAACGGCTTTCTGACTCCTGCGGGAATTGCCAAGGACTATGCCGGCGGCAGCATCCAGCGGGTCGATCCCGAGACGGGCGAGGTGGAAACGGTCTACAAGGACGGCGATTTCGGCTGCATCCTGCGCGGTCCCAACGATATCCAGTTCGATACGCATGGTGGCTTCTGGTTCACCGATCATGGCAAGACCGACTATGAAAAGCGATGCCACGACATTGTCGGGATTTTCTATGCCAAGGCCGATGGCAGCCATCTGGAAGAGGTCGTCTTTCCTTCCAACAACCCGAACGGCATCGGCATTTCGCCCGATGGCAAGACGCTCTACGCCGCCGAAACCTTCACCTGCCGGCTGATGAAATTCAACATCACCGCGCCCGGCAAGGTTGCTCCCGATGCCGGTCCCGGCGGCCCGGGGATCCCGCTCTACCGTCCGTCGGGCTACAAGTTTTTCGACAGCCTCGCGATGGAGGAATGCGGCAATATCTGCGTCGCGACCATCGGTGAAAGCGGGATCAGCGTCATTTCCCCCGAGGGCGAGCTGGTCGAATTTGTCGCCACCCCGGATATCTTCACCACCAATATCTGCTTTGGCGGCGAGGACATGATGGACGCGTGGATTTGCCTGTCCGCAACCGGAAAGCTGGTCAAGACCCGCTGGAAACGGCCTGGCATGAAACTGGAATATCTCAACAAATAGGAATGTCCCTTGTCCAGAATACATGATGAATCACACCGGATCGACCGGGTCGGCTGGCTTCGCGCCGCCGTATTGGGGGCGAATGACGGGATTGTCTCGACCGCCAGCCTGGTCGTCGGCGTGGCCGCCGCCACCACGTCCCAGCAGACCATATTGCTGACCGCTTTCGCCGGACTGGTGGCCGGTGCCATGTCGATGGCGGCGGGCGAATATGTTTCGGTCAGCTCGCAGGCGGACAGCGAACGAGCGGAGCGGGCCAAGGAAGCCTGGGAGCTGGAGAATCAGCCGAGGGCCGAGCGGGTGGAACTGGTCACGATATACCGGAACCGGGGGCTGACGAAGGAGCTTGCCGAACAGGTCGCCGACCAGATGACGGCGCATGACGCACTGGGCACGCATTTGCGCGACGAACTTGGCCTGACCAAGCATTTTTCGGCCCGACCGTTGCAGGCCGCTGCCGCCTCGGCGCTCGCATTTGCGGCCGGGGCGATATTGCCGGTAATCCTCGCCGCCCTGCTTGCAGGAGAATTGCTGGTCTGGATCGTGTCCGGGACAGCGCTGCTGTTGCTCGCTGCGCTGGGCGCCGCGGGTGCCATGCTTGGCGGAGCGCCCATTTTGCGGCCCGTCGTCCGGGTCACATTCTGGGGTGCCGCCGCGATGGCTGCCACCGCCGCCATCGGATCAATTTTTGGAGCCAGTGTTGCATGAACTACGAGACCGTAATTTTCGATTTCGGCGGTGTTATCACATCGTCTCCGTTTGAAGCGTTCAACCGGCTGGAGGCGGAGAAGGGCGTACCGAAAGACAGTGTCCGCCAGATCAACAGCGCCAATCCCGACGACAATGCCTGGGCCCGGTTCGAGCGGGCCGAACTCGATGCGGCAGGTTTTGACGAGGCCTTTGCAGAGGAAGCGCGCGCCATCGGCATTGAACTGCGCGGCGCTGATGTGCTGGCGCGGCTGGCCGGGGACGTGCGGCCCAGGATGGTGGCAACGCTGGACCGTTTGAAAACCGAAGGCATCCGCATTTCCTGCATCACCAACAATGTGCCGGCCGGCAAGGGTTCGGGCATGGCAATGGATGACCGAAAGGCGGCGGCGGTGAAGGATATCATGCAGCGCTTCGACCATATCATCGAAAGCAGCAAGGCCGGGATTCGCAAGCCCGATCCGCGCATTTACCAGATGATGTGCGACGCGCTGAACGTGGAGCCGGCACGGTGCATCTATCTTGATGATCTCGGGATCAATTGCAAACCGGCAGCGGCGCTCGGCATGGCGGCGATCAAGGTGTCGGCGGAGCAGCAGGCACTCGACGATCTGGGCGCTCTATTGAACATGCAGCTGCCCTGATATTTGGAGCGAAGCCGAGCAAAGCTGTAATATAATCGTCATCAATGAGTCGTCGAATGGTCGTGAAATCGCTATAGCGCGACGGGGATACAAGGTTGCGGGGATTCGTGGGTAACAGCTATTCGGACAGATTTGGGGTGATGGTCCGCTGGTATGACCAGCGGGGTCCCTATCCTGTCCTGTTTGTCCTGTTGCTGGCGTTGCTGCTGATACAGGCCATAAGGCTGATGTGGCTGGTGCTGACGCCGCTCGGGCCGGTCGGTGACTATCGCGCCCATGACGTGCAGGTTCTTTCTCCGCAATCGCGCCTGACCCTGTTCAGCAGCTACGATCCCTTTTTCCGCGGCGACGCGGCGCAGACCGCCAATGTCGTGACGTCGCTGCAGCTGACCCTGTTCGGCATCCGCATGAACGAGGCGTCCGGACTGGGGTCGGCGATCCTTTCCGGTCCCGATGGCGTGCAGGAAAATTATGGCGTGGGCGAGGAGATCATGGCCGGCGTGACGCTGGACAGCGTCGCATTCGATCATGTGATCATCAATCGCGGCGGCGTGCTCGAGAGCCTCTATCTCGACCAGTCGATTCCCGCCCAAACCGTTGGCACGGAAGACCCTGTGGCACCGGCGGCGCTGACCGCGGGTGGCAATGAAATAGCCGGCATCGCGTCACTCGCTCCGCGCAACGATCAGGGGCGGGTGACCGGCATTGTGATAACGCCTCTGGGCGACGGCAGCCTGTTCAGGAACGCCGGCTTCCGCAACGGCGATATCATCGTTTCGATCAACGGCAGCCCGGTGGGCTCGACCAGCGATATCGAATCATTGCAACGTCAGATCCGGCCGGGTGCGCGCCTTTCCGTCGAAGTCGAACGCGGAGCCGATACGGTTCCGATTGCTGTCAATCTGGGAGCCCAATAATGCGTAGCCCTTTCGCCCGCATGATCGCCGTGCTTGTTCTTGCTGCCGGGCTGTCGGCGGCCCCGGCCTCTGCCCAGCACACGCTCAATGTCCGCGATGCGGATATCCGCGCCTTTGTCCAGGACGCGGCCAAGGTGACCGGCCGCACCTTCATTCTCGACAGCCGGGTGCAGGGCAAGGTTTCGGTGGTCACCGACCGTCCGCTCAGCCGGTCGGAATATTTCGAGATTTTCCTGTCGACCCTGCGCGCCAATAATCTGGTCGCTATTCCGACCACCCGCGGCGCCTATCGTATCCAGCCTGCGGATGGCGCGGCGACGCAGCCGACCCGGATCGGTTCGCGCGGCGCGGGCGGCAACCAGCTGGTGACCGAGGTGGTGCGGCTCAAGTCGATCGTCGCGACCGAAGCGCTGGAAACGCTGCGGCCGCTGGTCAGCAAGCAGGGCTCGATCACTTCGAACCGCAACGCCAACAGCCTGGTGATCGTGGACTATGCCGACAATATCCGCCGGATAAGAAGCCTGGTCGGGGAGATAGACCGCGACAGCGCCGCCAGCACCATCATCACGCTGAAAAACGCAGGGGCGCGCGAAATCGCGACCTCGCTGCAGGCATTGGCCGCGCAAGGGGGCGGTGAAGGATTGCGCGCACCGGTGACCGTGGTGCCGATCGACAGCAGCAACAGCATCGCCCTGCGCGGTGATCCGGGTGCAGTCGCGCGCTTTGCGCAGATGGCGCGCGAATTGGACAAGGGTGCGGAATCGGGAACCGAGATCCGTGTCCACCGGCTGGACTATGCCAATGCCGAGCATCTCCTGCCGGTGATCGAGAATCTGCTCGGCAGCAAGGGGACGGCCGGAAATTCGGCGGCGGTGACGCCTGCCGCATCGGGGGAAGGGGCAGGCGCCTCCGTTCCTGCGGTCAGCAGCGGCAGCAATGGCAACGGGATTGCCAGTCGCGGCCCTTCGATCGTCACCCGTCTGGAAGGGACCAATGCGATCATCGTCGCTGCCAATCCCGATGTGCAGCGGATGATCGGCGAACTGATCCGCCAGCTCGATACGCGCCAGGAACAGGTGGTGGTAGAGGCAATCATCGTCGAGATTTCGGAAAGCCTGGCCCGCGAGCTGGGGGTGCAATGGCTGGTCGGCGGCAAGGATGTGCCCTTTGCGGTGACCAATTTCTCCAACGCCTCGCCCAATATCGTCGATGTGGCCGGCGGCTTGCTGGCCGACCAGTTTGACACGACGACCACGACCACGACCAACACGGCAACCACCACGACCACCAACAGTGCGGTTGGCGATGCATTGCGGCAGAATGCGGCCGACGCCGTGCTTGCGGCCCGCGGCGGCTTTGGCGGCTTTGCTACCAGCCTGGGCGGCAGCGCCGTGCTCGGCGCAATCATCAATGCGGTGCAGTCGGACAGCAACAGCAATGTATTGTCGACGCCATCATTGACGGTGAACAACAATCTCAAGGGCAGCATTTTGTTCGGGCAGGAAATACCGGTGTCGACCGGCGAGGCGCTGTCGGACAATTTCGATAATGCCTTTCGCACGATCCAGCGGCAGAATGTCGGGATCGAGCTGGAGGTCACGCCGCAGATCAACGCCGGCAATGAAGTGCGGATGGAATTGCGTCAGCAGGTCAGCTCGATCGCCGGCCCGGTGTCCGATGATTTCAACGAGCTGATCATCAACAAGCGGGAAATCAACACCACCGTGACCGTCGGCGATGGCGAGATTATCGCGCTCGGCGGCCTGCTCGACGACAACGAGCGGCGCACGATCCAGAAGGTCCCGTTTCTCGGCGATATCCCGCTGCTCGGCGAATTGTTCCGGTCGCGCGGCAAATCGCGGATCAAGACCAATCTGATGGTCTTCATCCGGCCGACGATCCTGAAGGACCCCAATGATGCGCGGCGCTTCTCGAGCAGCCGCTACGGCTATATTCGCGATCGCCAGCTCAGCCGCAATCCCGACCGGGAGCCGACGATCGACGCCCTGGTGCGCGACTATCTCGGCACCGTGCCGCCATCGGTCGAGTCGCGTCCGGATGACCAGATCATCTATGCGCCGGGCGACGTGCCCGCGGTGCGCGACAGCGGCGTGATCGAGCAGACACCGCTGCCGGCGAGCGAGACCAGCGGGAAACCGTGATGAAGATCGCCCGGGGAACAGAGGCGGTTGTTTCCGAAGCGGATGGCGGACCGGTCATGACTCCAGTCGTCAGAGATCTGCCCTATGTTTATGCCCGCGATCATGGGCTGCTCGTGCAGGAACATGTTGGCGAACAACTGACCCTCGCCATGCGTGCCGGCGCCGACCCGTCGGCCCTGCTCGAGGTACGGCGCTATCTGGCCTTGCCGTTCGATGTGGAGCTGGTCGATGGCCCGGCGTTCGAGAAATTGCTCAGCGCCCATTATGCGATGGACGGCTCGGCCGCGGCCATGGCCGGCGACATGGCGCTGGCCGGCGAGGGGCTGGACGATATTGCCGGGGACATCCCGAGCGCCGAAGACCTGCTCGACAGCGCCGACGATGCACCGACCATCAGGCTGATCAACGGGATCATCGCGGAGGCCGCGCGGCAGGGTGCGTCTGATATCCATATCGAGCCCTATGAGACCGGGCTGGTGGTGCGCATGCGGGTCGACGGGGTGCTCACGGAAAAACTCAGGATGCCGCCGCATGTCGCCGGGGTGATCGTCAACCGGATCAAGGTGATGGCGCGGCTCGACATTGCCGAACGACGGATCCCGCAGGACGGCCGGATCAGCCTGACTTTGGGCGGAAAATTGCTCGATGTTCGCGTCTCGACCTTGCCCAACCGGGCCAGCGAGCGGGTGGTGATGCGCATTCTCGACAAGGAAAGCGCCGGCATCTCGCTCGACCTGCTCGGCATGTCGGCGAGCACGCACGCGATCCTCACCGATGCGCTTTCGGAACCCAATGGCATCATCCTGGTCACCGGGCCAACCGGCTCGGGCAAGACCACCACGCTTTATGCGGGCCTGAAACAGCTCAACGATGGCAGCCGCAATATCCTGACCATCGAGGACCCGGTGGAATATGCCATCGAAGGCATCGGCCAGACCCAGGTCAATGCCAAGGTCGGGCTGACCTTTGCCGCCGGCCTCAGAGCCATACTGAGGCAGGACCCGGACGTGGTGATGATCGGCGAGATCCGCGACCGCGAGACCGCCGAGATCGCGGTGCAGGCGAGCCTCACCGGCCATCTGGTGCTCTCCACCGTGCACACCAATGATGCGGTCGGCGCGATCACAAGAATGCGCGACATGAAGGTGGAGCCGTTTCTGCTCGCCTCGACCCTGCGCGCGGTGATCGCCCAGCGCCTCGTAAGAAAACTCTGCGAACATTGCCGCACACCGATCCAGGCGGATGGCAGCCTCGCCTCGCTGCTCGGCTTCGACAATGGCACGGTGGTCTATCGCGAGACCGGCTGCGACCATTGCGCCCAGACCGGCTTCCAGGGCCGGATCGGCGTGTTCGAGGCGATCCGCATCGACGACACGCTCCGCAAGCTGATCAACGATGGCGGCGACGAGGCAGCGATCAGCGCGCATGCGTTCCGGAACCAGCCGCATCTGGGTGCTGCCGCGAGAGCGCTTGTCCGTGACGGTCTGACCACCGCCGAAGAAGCTATTCGAATCTCCCGCCGCGAAAGCGAAGCGGTCGATGCCTGAATATGCCTATGTCGCGATCGACCCGAAGGGGCGGGAAAAGACCGGGCGGCTGGCCGCGGCCAGCGACGATGCGGCGCGGGCCCGGCTGACCGAGCGGAATTTCTACGTCGTCAGCATGCAAGCGGCACAGGGCAGGAAGGGCAAGCCGGGCAAGGGTTCGCCTGGCCTGTTCGGTCCAAAGAAACTGACCTCCAAGGAACTCACCCTGTTTACCCGGCAATTGTCCTCGCTGGCCCAGGTCAGTCCGCTGGAGGAAGCGCTGCGGCTGATCGGCAACCAGAATGAGAAGCCGCATGTGCAGCAGCGGATTGCGACGGTCCACGCCGGCGTGATCGAGGGGCAGCGCCTGTCCGAGGCGATGCGCCGCGAACCGAAAAGCTTTCCGCCGCTCTACCGGGCGATGATCGCCGCCGGGGAAAGTTCCGGGACCTTGCCGGACATCACCGAACGACTGGCCGATCTGCTCGAGCGGCAGGCCGAATTGCGCGGCAAGCTGATCAGCACCCTGGCCTATCCGATCGTTCTGGCGCTGGTTTCGGTCATCGTCGTGGCGCTGCTGATGATCGCGGTGGTGCCCAAGGTGGTCGAGCAGTTCGACGATGTGAACCAGCAGCTGCCGATGATCACGCGCATCGTGATCGGCATTTCCGGCTTTCTGGCCGACTGGTGGTGGGCGATTGCGATATTGATCGGGGTCGCGCTGCTGGTCGGCTGGCGCGCGCTGAAAGAGCCGCAAATCAAATATCGTTTCGACGGCTTTCTGCTGCGCCTGCCCTTTTTCGGGCGCTTGCTGAGGGACTTGCACGCGGCGCGTCTGGCGCGGACCCTGTCGACGATGGTGGCCAGCCGCCTGCCGATCATCGAGGGATTGCGGCTGACCACCAACACCATTCACAACAGCGTCTTGCGCAGGGCTTCGGAGGATATGGTGGAAGCCATCCGCGGCGGCGGCAGCCTGTCGACCGCGCTCAAGAATACAGGGGTTTTTCCGCCGATGCTGGTCTATATGACCTCCAGCGGCGAGGCATCGGGACAGCTGGATGACATGCTGGCGCGGGCGGCGGGCTATCTGGAGCGGGAATTTGACAATTTTTCCTCCACCGCCTTGTCCCTGCTGGAACCGCTGATCATCGTCGCCCTTGGCGGGCTGGTGGCGCTGGTGATACTGGCGATATTGTTGCCGATCCTGCAGCTCCAGAATCTGGCCGGACTATAGAACCGGAATAAAGGAATGATCATGACGACAGATACAGACAATCGCGGCGAGACATCGCACCCCCAGCAAAAGAAGCGGAAAAAGCGCAACGGCTTTACCCTGGTCGAGCTGATGGTGGTGATTTTCATCCTCGGGCTGCTGACCACGATCGTGGTGATCAATGTCCTGCCCAGCCAGGACCGGGCCATGGTGGAGAAGGCCCGGGCTGATATCGCGACGCTGGGGCAGGCGCTGGAAATGTACCGGCTCGACAATCTCAGCTATCCTACCTCCTCGGACGGATTGCAGGCGCTGGTCGCCCCGCCCGCGTCCCTGGCCACGACCGCCCGCTATCGGCAGGGGGGCTATATCAAGAAGCTGCCCGATGATCCCTGGGGTCGTCCCTATCAATATGACAATCCCGGCCGTCAGGGTCCCGGCTTTGACCTCTATTCGCTGGGAGCCGACGGCGCTCCGGGCGGCGAAGATGACAATGCCGATATCTACGCCGAATAAGATCGGCAACGCGTGAACCCGCATATTCTTCTCACCGCCTTTCCGGCCACGGATGTCGAGGCGCTCTACTGGTGGCACATCAGGGATGGCGCGGTGCAGGCGTGGGGATGCGATCCGGATCCGCTGACGGCTTCGCAGGCCCATGGGCCGGATGCGGCGCCGGAAGATGTCTGCACGATCGCCCTGGTTCCGTCGCATCTGACCAGCATCATGGGCCATGATCCGATTGGCGAGGCGACCGACAGCCAGACGCTTGCCGCTGCGACAATGACGGCAAAGGGGAACAGCCTGGAAGGCGAGAATGTCCATATCGTCGGCACATTGACCGGCTCGGGCGAAACGGTCACGGCATCGATCGGACGGGACATATTGTCGGCCGGGCTGGTCCACCTGCAGGCGCTGGGTATCGATCCCGATGCGATCATACCTTCGGGCTGGTTGCTGCCGGTGGCCGAGGAGGGCGCGGTTTCGGCGGATTTCGGATTCGACCGGGTCCTGCGTTCCGAAAATATCATCGCGACCGATGACCCCGCGCTTCGGAAAATATTCTTTGCCGACCGGACCGTCACGCCGATCACCGGCGATGCCTTTGATGCAATGATGATCGGGGCTTCGGAAAGGCGCGACCTGAACTTCCGCAGCGGGCCGTTCCAGAAAAAGACCCGGCGCGCGATCGACGCCGGGCAAAAGCGCCGGCTCGGCTGGATGGTGGCGGCTCTGGTCATTGTCACGATTGCCATTCCGCTGGTGCAACTGGCCAAATATCATCGGGCCGCGAGCGCGGCGGAGGCGGCGGCTCTCGCCAGCGCCGCTACGGTGGTCGGCGAGCAGGCGGATGCGGACAGCGCCGAACGCGCACTGGATCAGCGCCTGGTTGCCGAAAATCGCGGCAATATCATGTTCCCGGTGCCCGCTTCGGCGCTCTATTCTGCGTTGCAACAGGCTCCCAACGTGGCGCTCACCCGCATGGCCTATGGTGAAAACGGAATTGTATCGGCGACCCTGTCGGCGGTGCGCAACGAGGACATCAACCCCGTTCTGATCGCGATGCAGAATGCGGGTTTCATTATCACGGCAACCCCGCGCACCCATGCCACGGGTTCGGCGCAGGCGGATATTACGGTGAGGGCGCCATGATGGACCGTGCCCGAAACTGGTTTGCCGGTCTCAGTCAACGGGAAAGGATCCTGGTCGGCGTCGCCGGCCTGCTGCTCGCCGGTCTGGTCGGCTATTATGGCATCGCCCGCCCGATGATCGGCGCGATGGCCGCCGCCGAGCAGCGCTATCGCGAGGCGGTCGAACAGCAGACCCGGATCGAGGCCAAGGTGGCGGCTCTCAATCAACCGGCCGAGCGAACAGCAGTCAGGTTCAGCGGCGCGATCGATGCGTTTGTCGGGCAAAGCGCGGGCGAGACCGGGATAGCGGTGGCCTCGGTGACGCCGCAGTCGGACCGCCGGGTCAATATGGTGGTGGAATCGGCCAAGCCGACCGCGCTGATGGGCTGGCTGGCACGGATCGAACAAGAGGGAATCGCGGTCGAATCGCTGAGCATCAACCCCCGGGACAATGGAACAATATCGGCAACCCTGACCTTGCGATCAGACTAGCAACCGCGCTCGTCTACTCGGCGGGAGCGGTCTCGCGCTGCCTGTCCGCAGGGAACATGACGCCGCCATCGTCGGCTGACATGGCTTCCGGTCCGGCCAGATCGGCCCGGGCGACCTTCGCTTCTTTCTGAACCCATTCGCCATTCTTGTTGCGAATATAGGCGGGCGCCCGCTGGACGTTCCAGACCAGGCCCATTTTCTCCCACAGATAGATGATCTGGCCGTTGAGATCGAATTCCCACCAGGCTACTTGCGAAGACGCGGCGCGCGGGTGCTGGTGATGATTGTTGTGCCAGCCATCGCCAAAGGTCATCCAGGCCATGAACCAGTTGTTGCGCGAGCCATCCCTGGTCTTGAACCGCTGCGAGCCGAAGACATGGCCGATACTGTTCACGCCCATGACGAAGTTCAGGAAGAAGAAATTGCGGAAGAAGCCGCCGATCAGGATCGTGCCGATTATATATTCCGGGCCGCCGAAGGCCAGCGCCCAGAGCGCCGGGAAAATGATGCTGGAAAAGATCGCGATCGACCAGCGATGCTTGTGACACCACAGGACCTGCGGATCGTCGATCAGGCCCTTGCCGTAGACGTTCATGTCGGATGTCGTATTGTCGAACAGCCAGCCGAAATGGGCGATGCCGAGCCCCTTGAGCTTCCCCATTTTCTTGCCGTGACCATCGACATAGGGGCTGTGCACGTCGCCGACCCCGTCGGAAAAGGCATGATGGCGGCGATGGTCGGCCGCCCATTTCAGGACCGATGCCTGGCAGGCCATTTGCGCCATGATGCCGATGGCGAGGCGCATTTTCGGACCCGCTTCAAATGCGCGATGGGTGAAATAGCGATGATAGCCGATGCCCACGCCCATGTTGATCAGCGCAAAGCCGAACAGGAAGGCCGACCATTCTACCCAGCCGGTCTGATGGGTCAGGGTCCAGTAGAGGGCGCCGAGAGAGCCCAGCACCATGGTCGAGAGCAATATGCCATATTCGATCCGCTTGGCCCGCGCAGCCGGTCCGCCAATGATGACGCCATGCTGCGGATGCTGTTCCGACGGAATATAATCGTCGGGCTGAATATCGCTAAATGCAGTTGCCATCGACAGAATTCCTCAACGCATTGGAAGGAACCCCAGGATATAGGCTATTCGCGATGATTACAATTGTGTTAACCATTGGCGGGTCCGCGGAGCCCAAAACGTCCGCTTTGGTCAAATTTGACGGGCCATCTCGATCTTTCGCCGAATTTGATGGTTCGCCATCCATGGAACGTCAGACCTGCCTATTCGTCGACAACATTTTCGCGTTCAGTGCGGCCCCCTCTGGGGGACAGGCGCGGACCTTCATTGCGCGGCACGGGCCGCGCTGCCCGTTGCGGCCGGGCTTGCGGCTGTTCGACCGCTCTGGTCGGCCGAGTGATTACCGGCCTCGGCCGGTCGCCGCGGTCACCGCGAACGCCTCTCCGGTCCCGGTAGTCGCCGCGTCGCTCGTCCCGGACCCCGTCACGACGATCATATCGCCGGTCGCGCCGCTCGTCCCGCACCCCGTCACGGCGATCATATCGCCGGTCGCGCCGCTCGGCCCGCCGCTCGTGACGCCGGTCCCTGGCGTGATGCCCGCCATATCGGGCGCGCTGAGCGGCCCAATAGCGCCGGTGATGGTTGCGCATCGCGTGGCGCTGCCCGCCGCGGTCGAAGACATAGATGCCATAGCCGGGATAATAATATTGATCATACCAGCCGCCGCCATATCCGATATTGGCAAAGCCATAGCCATAGTCGCAGGCATAATAGTCGTCGAACGGCGCATAGGGGTCACAGTCATACCGGCTGCTGTTGACGTAACCGTCACCGTAATAGCCGGAGCCGCCGTACATGCAGCCGCCAAGGCCCAGCAAGGCGCCAGCCGCCAGGGTCGACTTGAGGAGTTGGGGGATTGCTAAATTGATCATGGTCATTTCCTAGATATCGATCCCGGCGGGGTCCGCCGATTGCCGAGTCGGGCTTTCTTTTCCTTCTTCGTCATGCTTAACGCCAAGTGATTGAATAGCCTATGAATGGAGTGTCTTGCTGACATTCATGAAAGTAGCTAAGGTCGATGGAAACCCAGCCCAGGAGATTTTCGTTGGCCACAGTTGTAGCAAGACCGCATGGTTATCCCTATCAGGAAAGCGCCAATCCGCATTGGGTGCACCCCCCGAGCGAGGAGCAGCTGGCGCATATCCCCGGCGAACAGGGGCTGCCCGTAGTCGGCACGACGCTGAAGGTCATCAAGGATCCGATCGGGTTCGGCCAGTATATGTTCGAACGCTATGGCTCGGTCTATCGCACCTACAGTTTCGGCAAGCAGAATGTCATGCTGCTCGGTGCCGACGCGACCGAACTGGTGATGTTCAACAAGGACAAGATATTCTCCAGCGAGCAGGGCTGGGGACCGGTGCTGAACAATCTGTTCCCGCGCGGTCTGATGCTGATGGATTTCGAGCGGCACCGGGCCGACCGCAAGGCGCTGTCGGTGGCCTTCAAGCCGGGTCCGATGAAGCATCATTGCGCGGTCCTGGGCGAGGGCATTCTGGACCGCGTCGCCGACTGGAGCGGGACGGATTTCGCATTTTACCCGGCGATCAAGTCGCTGTCGCTCGATACCGCCGCCAGCGCCATTCTCGGCATCCCCTGGGGACCGGAAGCGGACAAGATCAACAAGGCCTTTGTCGACGAGGTGCAGGCCTCGATCGGCGTTGTGCGCAAGCCGATCCCGTTCACCAAGATGTGGAAGGGCGTCAAGGCGCGCGAATATCTGCTCGAATATTTCACCCCCCAGGTCAAGGAGCGGCGGGCCAAGGGTGGCGAGGATATCTTCACCCAGATATGTCTGGCGACGCATGAAGATGGCGAGCTGCTGACCGAGGATGAAGTGGTCGACCATATGAACTTCCTGATGATGGCGGCGCATGACACGATTACCTCTTCGGCAACCAGCATGACCTATCTGCTTGCCAAGCATCCCGAGTGGCAGGAAAGGCTGCGCGAAGAATGCCTGGCGGTGGCGCCAGCAGGAACCGTGCTCAGCATCGAGCAACTGGGCAAGCTGGAACTTACCGAAATGGCGTTCAAGGAAGCGCTGCGGCTGATTCCGCCGGTGCCCAGCATCCCGCGCCGGGCGCTCAAGGAATTTACCTTCCGCAACTACACGATCCCGGCCGGTACCAATATCGGCATCAGCCCGCAATTCGTCCACAAGATGGAAAAGCACTGGCCCGACCCGCAAAAGTTCGATCCGCTGCGGTTCACGCCGGAAAATTCGGTTGGCCGGCACAAATATGCCTGGGTGCCCTTCGGCGGAGGCGCGCATATGTGTCTGGGCCTCCATTTTGCCTATATGCAGATCAAGATATTGATGCACGCGATGCTGACCCGGAACCGGATCGTCCTGCAGGGCGGACCGGATTACGAGCCGAAATGGCAGGTCTTTCCCATTCCGCAACCGAAGGACGGGCTGCCGGTAAGGCTGGAGCGACTCTAGTCGCCTTGGGTGCAGCGGGCACCTTCGAGAATCCCGTGACGGGGTCAGGATGTGTCGGTGGATTTTTCGTGCTCCTGCGCGCGTTGCGGACAGCACAGAAATTGACAGCTGCATTCGTGCATGGCAGTCTTCGCGCCTGTCGGGGGGATAATCGGGATGCACGTGCGATCAAGGGATATGTCCTCGGCATGGCTGCCACGGGCGGCTGCCGGATCGTGGCTGGTTTTATCGATCGAGGGAGCCCGCAGCCTGATATAGATGCAGGCTGGCTTGGAAATTTGGATATTATCCGGACGGCATAGCTGCCGGATTTGAGTTTGTTGAAACATGCCGGTCAACAGGTGTGGCAGGAAAACAAAGAGGAGAATATATATGGCCGCATTCCGCATCCTTTCCTTTCTGATCGGATTCATCCCGCTCTGGTTCGGGATCAACGGCCTGCTCTTCGGTGCGGCGGAGCATATGGGCGGCGACGCATTCACGCCCGCGATGGACAACCAGTATCGCTATCTTTCCGGGGTCTATATCGGCGTCGCGGCGATGATCTTCTACAGTGCTGGCGAAATCCGCAAGAGGGCGAGGTTGTTCCGTTTCGCGATGCTGTTCTTCTTCATCGGCGGATGCGCGCGGGTCGTCTCCTATCTGACCGTGGGCGTACCGCCGACCGAGCAATTTGCCGCCATGTTCGTGGAACTGCTGGCGCCGCTATTGCTGCTCTGGCAGTCGCGGGTATTGCGCTACTAGGCCAGTCCAGCGGGGCATTTTCCCCGCCTGAAGTTCACTTCGCCAGCATGTCCTTCAGATAGCCGCCGGTAAAGCTGGCCTTGACCTTGGCGACCTCTTCCGGTGTGCCCTGCGCGACGATGTCGCCGCCGCGGACACCGCCTTCTGGACCGAGGTCGATGATATGGTCGGCAGTCTTGATGACGTCGAGATTATGCTCGATCACCACGACGCTGTTGCCCTGGTCGACCAGCCGCTGGAGGACCTGCAGCAGCTTGCGGACATCCTCGAAATGGAGCCCAGTGGTCGGCTCGTCGAGGATGTAGAGCGTCTGCCCGGTCGAGCGTTTCGACAGTTCCTTGGCCAGCTTGACGCGCTGCGCCTCGCCGCCGGAGAGCGTGGTCGCCTGCTGGCCGACCTTCACATAGCCGAGGCCGACCTCGTAGAGCATCGCCATGCGGTCGCGGATCGGCGGCACCGCCTTGAAAAAGCTGACCGCATCCTCGACCGTCATGTCGAGCACGTCGGCGATCGACTTGCCCTTGAACTTCACCTCGAGCGTTTCGCGATTGTAGCGCTTGCCGTGGCATTCCTCGCAGGTGACATAGACATCGGGCAGGAAGTGCATCTCGATCTTGATCAGCCCGTCGCCCTTGCAGACCTCGCAGCGGCCACCCTTGACGTTGAAGCTGAACCGGCCGGGCTTGTAGCCGCGCGCCTTTGCCTCCGGCAGACCGGCAAACCAGTCGCGGATATTGGTGAACGCGCCGGTATAGGTGGCCGGGTTGGACCGCGGCGTGCGGCCGATCGGCGACTGGTCGATATCGATGACCTTGTCGCAATATTGCAGGCCGGTGATCTTTTCGTGCGCGCCGGCAATCACCCGTGCGCCGTTGAGCGTCCGCGCGGCCGAGGCATAGAGCGTGTCGATGGTCAGCGAACTCTTGCCCGAGCCGCTGAGTCCGGTAACGCAGGTGAAGGTGCCGAGCGGGAAGGAGACGGTGACATTCTGCAGATTGTTGGCGATGGCGCCGTGCACGGTCAGCTTCTTGCCATTGCCCTTGCGCCGCTCGGTCGGCACCTCGATTTCCCTTGTGCCGTTGAGATAGGCGGCGGTCAGTGACTTCTTCGATTTCAGTATCTGCTTGAGCGTGCCTTCGGCCACCACTTCGCCGCCATGGACGCCGGCACCCGGTCCCATGTCGACCACCCAGTCGGCGGTGCGGATCGCGTCCTCGTCATGCTCGACCACGATCACCGTATTGCCGAGATCGCGCAGCCGCTTGAGCGTGGTCAGCAGCCGGTCATTGTCGCGCTGGTGCAGGCCGATGCTGGGCTCGTCGAGGACATAGAGCACGCCGCTGAGGCCCGAACCGATCTGGCTGGCCAGACGGATGCGCTGGCTCTCGCCGCCCGACAGGGTGCCGCTGGTCCGGTCGAGATTGAGATAGTCGAGACCGACATTGTTGAGAAAGCCCAGTCGTTCGATGATTTCCTTCAGAATCGGTTCGGCAATCTGGCTCTGCGTCTTGTTGAGCTGCGCGCCGAGATCCTCGAAAAAGACCAGCGCATCGCCGACGCTGCGCCGGGTCGAGATGCTGATATCCTCGCCGGCGATCTTGACCGCCAGCGCTTCCGGCTTGAGCCGTGCGCCATGGCAGGTTTCGCAGGGAGCCGCGGCCTGGAACTTGGCCAGTTCCTCCTGCATCCAGGCGCTCTCGGTCTGCAGCATGCGGCGCTTGAGATTGCCGACGACGCCCTCGAACGGCTTCTTCACCTCGTAGGATTTGCGCCCGTCCTGGAAGCGCAGGGTCACCGGCAGTCCCTGGGTGCCGTTGAGGATGATGTCGCGATGATGCTCGCTGAGCTCGTTCCACGGGGTGTCGAGGTCAAATTCGAACTGCCGCGCCAGCGATCCCAGCACCTGCATGTAATAAGGCGAGGGCGGATTGGATTTTGCCCAGGGCACAACCGCGCCCTTCTTGATGCTGAGCGCCGGGTTGGGGATGATCAGCTGAGTATCGAAATGGAGCTTTTCGCCGAGCCCGTCGCAGGACGGGCAGGCGCCTTGCGGCGCGTTGAACGAGAACAGGCGCGGGGCGATTTCCTCGATGGTGAAGCCACTGACCGGGCAGGCGAAGCGTTCGGAAAAGACGATCCGGTTGGGCGGCAGGCCGGTGCCCTTCATCTTGCCCTGGGGGGTATCCGGATTTGTTCCGTTCGCCTCGAGCGTAGTCGAGAGGCGTGTCTCGACTTCGCTCGACACGAACGGTGTTTGGGCTTCCGCGACGCCCGGTCCTTCGACAGGCTCAGGACGAACGGTTTTCTTTGGCGCAACGGCGTCTTCATCCGCCGTTCGTGCTGAGCCTGTCGAAGCACGCCCGGCATCCGCCAAAGCTTCTTCCACCGTGCCATCGGCCAGATCGACAAAGGCCAGCCCGTCGGCCAGCCGCAGCGCGGTCTCGAAACTGTCGGCGAGCCGTTGCTCCATGCCTTCGCGTACCACCAGCCGGTCGACGACCACCTCGATGTCATGCTTTAGCTTCTTGTCGAGCTTGGGACTGTCCTCGATATCGTAGAACTCGCCGTCGACCCGGACGCGGGTGAAGCCGGCCTTCTGCCACTCGAGCAGTTCCTTGCGATATTCGCCCTTGCGCCCGCGCACCACCGGAGCGAGCAGGAAGAAGCGGGTCTTTTCCGGCAGGGTCATCACCCGGTCGACCATCTGCGACACCGTTTGCGCGGTGATCGGCAGGCCGGTGGCGGGCGAATAGGGAATGCCGGCGCGCGCCCAGAGCAGACGCATATAGTCGTAAATCTCCGTCACGGTGGCGACGGTCGAGCGCGGATTGCGGCTGGTCGTCTTCTGCTCGATCGAGATGGCGGGGGACAGGCCCTCGATATGCTCGACATCGGGCTTCTGCATCATCTCCAAAAACTGCCGCGCATAGGCCGACAGGCTCTCGACATAGCGCCGCTGCCCCTCGGCATAGATGGTGTCGAAGGCGAGGCTGGACTTGCCGGAGCCGGACAGGCCGGTGATCACGATCAGTTTCTCGCGGGGAAGCTCGATATCGACGCCCTTGAGATTATGCTCCCGGGCGCCTTTTACTTTGATGTGGGTCAGACTCATGCGGGTGCTTTGCAGAAGATGCCGGAGAGAGTCCAGCGGGCCAGAGGGACAGGGTGATCTGCGCTATATGTTCAATGTTTGTTCCATTTTCAAGGGGGAGATTTGGATGCGTGATCAGGGTCACGTGCAGGAAGGCCAGCGAGATATAATATTGCATCGGCATCGAGGAAGCACAGTCTGATGAACCCGATGCATCATGACAGGCTGTCGATTGGAGAGAAGGGGGTTGGGATGTCTGGATCTATCAAATCAGTGGTTGCCGGTTTATCCGTTTGCATATTGCTGGCGGGATGTTCGACTTTCAGCTTTTCCCCGCCGCATATTTCGCACCAGAAAGTGTCTACCGACCTGGCAAGTTGCAGCAACAGCGATGGCTCTGCCATCGGCGCCGGTTTTGCAGGTGCCCAGCAATTGATTGAAAATTATCGGATCGGCTATCGATGTGCCCGCGAAGAAGCGGCCAATGGCCGTCAGATTTTTCAGGTGCCGGCGTTGCTCGCCACGGTCACGGGCCTGGTTGGACCCAGCTTTGGTCTGTCCGCGGATGGAACCCTGGCTGCTGGTGCCAGCGCCGGATTTCTGAGCGGCGGACAATCCTATTATGTACCGGAAGAAAAAGCGAAATTATTCAATACTGCGATTGATGCCGTTGCCTGCGTCAAGACCGAGTCGGTAGGTGTAACCCATTTCCACCGCGAAGCCGGAGACGGAACAGACAGAGCCTTCCTGTCAATTACCGATGCCGATGGCGAGGGCACGATAGAGATTGATGTCGGCGACCAATATTTCAATGCCGTTGCCGGTGCGCTGGGGGAAATCGATGTCGAGCTGGCCGAACGTTTGATGGGACTGGGCGAGCAGGACGTGGATTCGCTGATGGCCAAACTGAAAACATTGATTGAGGAGCAGGAGAAAGCGGATTCGGACCTGGACGATGCGGAAGCGGAGAGGCAAAAACTCGACGATGCGGCGGTCCAGACAATATCGGATGCGTTGACCGGCAAATCAGAAGGTCTTGTGATGCCAGAGCTCAGGGCGATGATGAATATCCGCAATATGCTGGTGGCCAAGGTGATATCGCTGGAAATCAAAGCCATGCAGAAAAAGCTTCAGGAATGCGTTCTGCAGATGAAGGTGAATTGATCCCTGGCAGGGCGGTTATTTGTCTTGCTGACTATTCTTCTCTCTGCTCGCCCTGTTTTACCGCGCCGAACACCGTCCGATAGCGTTCAAAAAACCGGACCATCTCCGGGGACCTCTTGCTCTTCATGTCGCAGAAAAATTTGCGGTTCCAGCCTAGTGCCGTACCCAGGTGGACCATGGCATAGACATAGGCCAGCAATCCGGCGGAGAGCCAGAAAGCAGCCCCCATCCCCGCAGCCGCCCAGATGATCACGCCAACCACCGGATAGGCCAGCACCGGGAAGCTGATCGCCTTGCGATAGTTGAAGATCGCTTTGCTCTCTCTGGTGGGCAGGCCGAACTTTCCGACCAGGGTGGAGGTAAAGGGCAGGCGGTTGTGGATGATCGCCGCCGGAATCTTCACCCACCAGGGGACCGGAGCCAGCAGGATCGTGGCGAGCGCCAGCAGCTCGAAGAACGGATAGCGGATGACCAGCAGCGCCAGCACCTTGTAGCCATGATATTGTCTGGCGGTATGCTCGAGCAGTTCACTCACGCCCTCGACCGCATAGCGGCCCTTTTCACGGAAACGGAACACATTGTTCGGGAACATGTAATATTTCATCAGCCCCATGAAGCCCGGCGTGTCGCTGCGTTTGGGCCGGATGCCGAGCACTTTCGCAACCTCGTCGGTAAAGGTGCCGTACCAGACCAGATGGTCGGTCTTTTTCTCCGGCCGGTTCGCATAATAGGTCGCGTTATAGTCGGCGATCCGCTGGTCGATATTGCTGCGAATGTCCGCGCGGAATGCGGGGTCGGTGATCATCCGGTGGACCAGCAGGCACTGCATCTCGCTGATATTGTTGAGCCCGCCGGTGAACGGACGGGTGAAACCGATCGTGTAGATATTTTCCAGCCTCGGCGAGGTAACGCCGAGAAACTGCTCGCGCGGCCGGTAGGCAAAGATGCCACCGTCGTCCTGCATCCGGATTTCCGGAATGTTGGGCACTTCCTGATCCCCGTCGATGATCAGGTCGAAGCTGGCTGTCTCGCCGCCCTCGCTGATCGTCATCGCCTCGTGGTCGATGGCGGCGGCCGACTTGTCCCACAGCTTGACATGGTCGTGTTCGAGAAAGAAGGGCAGGTCGTTGATCAGATAGCCTTCGCGGATCTTCTGCTCGAGCGTCTCCTCGCAGTAGAGTTTGTAGACATCGATCGGCCAATATTTGATCGCGATATGGCCATTTTCGAGCGGTGCCCTGGCCTTGAAGAAGTTACGGATATCCCCGTGCGGGCGGATCGATTTGGGATGGCGCACGCCCAGGCTGTTGCGGTCGAACAGCTTCGCGAACCAGCGATGGATCAGGCCGTGGATATAGCCGCCGTCGATGAAGGCCCGGTAGCTCCATTTGCTGACTTCGGAAAAATTGTGGCATTCCAGCTGGTCGAGCGGCACGAAGCGCGGGCCGTCGTCGAAGGGGGAAAAGGTGGCGAACATCTTGTCGAGGATGATGAAGCCATTGGTGACCAGATGGACTTTCGCGCCATGGGCAACCAGCTTGGCGATCAGCAAGTTGGAACTGTCCCCGGTGGAAGTGATCGCCACGCTCTTGCCGGCATAGCTGGCGTCAACCTTGATCTGCTTGAGATTGGCATTCATCTGCCGCCGGAAGGCGGTCGCGACGACGACATGGCGGGCCCGGAATGTCTCGCCGCTTTCCAGATGGACGATGCTGTAATCGGGGTGATTGTCGATGCTGTCGACCCGGCCCTGATGGATATGGTCGGCATAGCGTGCCGCATATTTCTTGTGGATCGCGTAATATTCCCTGGCGGTGGGAAATCCGTCCTTGAATTCCTCGCCCTGCTCCCGGAGCATGTCGACCAGCTCGAACGAATAGACGCTGCTCTGCAGCGAACTGACCAGATCGAAATCCATCGCATCGGCGGCTTCGAGCTGCTGCCAGATCGGTGTCATCATCGAAACCATCAGCCAGCGGATGCCGCTGGCTTCCAGTTCGCGGATCAGCGGCATGGTCGAAAAACCACCACCGACGATCAGGACATCAATTTCCCCTGTTTCCACATTCACGCTCCCCGCAACCCTGCATTTCGATAACGGGTTGGCGCTGTAAAACCAACGTTCTTTTGGATACTTCCGCGAATGCGCACCTGTGATGCAATGTTGCAGGGGCGAGGGGACCGACAGTGCGCCCGTTCATCGATGACCGATGGTCGTTGGTCGAATGGTCAGGAAAGCGCGGGACTCCTCATGTTATCAGACCGGGAGCTGAGTGAACATCCGGATTGGCGCAATGCCGACGGGTCGCATCGAAGCTTGGCCATGGGGGGATGGTATCATGAGGCGGAACAGCAAAATGCCGGCCCGGGAAATATTGCCTACCGCATGGGCAAGCTCCGAACCCCGGAAAGGCCGAGACCGCGTCCGCCCCCTTTTGGGCGCGGTTCTTGCTACGCTTCTGGTATCATCCCCTTTGACTGCGCCGGTTCAGGCACAGACACCGACTCCATCCACGGCAAAGCCTCCCCCCGCCTGCGCGTCTGCGGATCACCGGGCATTCGATTTCTGGATCGGCAGCTGGGATGTCACCGCAGCCGGGCAGGATCAGCCCAGCGCTACCAACAGCATATCGCGCGAGCATGACGGCTGCGTACTCCGCGAGGATTACAGCACCACGGGCGGCTATAGTGGCATGAGCATGAGCTTCTACGACGCGGCCCGCCAAAAATGGCACCAGACGTGGATGGGCGTGGACGGCAGCGCCCTGTTCATCGAGGGCGGGCTGAACGAGCGGGGTGAAATGGTGCTCAGCAATCGCAACACGCCTTATTACAGGGACGGCATGGCGATCAGCCGGATCACCTGGACGCCCAGGGTGGATGGCAGCGTTCGCCAGCATTGGCAGGCGTCGAAGGATGGCGGCAAGACATGGAGCACGGTTTTTGACGGCCTATATGCGAGAAGCTCTTGATGGCCGGGATTTTCATTGCGTCCGGAAAGCCCTCGGGAGTATTATCGAAACGGTAAATGCTTGAATCCATTTGAGGATAGCGATAGAAAGACCTGCGGGGGTCCTGATTGAAAGGACGAGATATGCTGCAGGAAAAAATTTTCTTCATCGGGGCGCTGCTGGCGGCCTTGTTTCTGGACGGCACCGCCCTGGCGCAGGAACCCGGTCCGGACTGCGCGGCGGCCAAACAATATCTGCTCAATGAATATAGCCGAACCCATCCGGAAGAGAACGAGAAATATTACAGAATATGGTCGAGCCCGGTGTGCGCGCAGGCCCGGAAGAAGGCAGAATTGCAGGTTGATTCGGCCATTGAATCGAACCAGCAGCTTATCCGCAGTCAGAGTGCGGACTATGATGAGCGGCTTGCCGAGATTCCCGCTTTATGCAAATCGATCGTTGACCGGCGCTGGTCCGCAGCATCGGAGACATTCAGAGCGGAACAGAAGAAAGACGAACTGCTGACCTCGTGCATCCGCAACCGGTCCCATGCGCTTCGCACAGAATATCTGCACCGTCTGAACGAGGAGTCGGCGGCGCAATATGCTGAAAGGCTGCGCCTGAACGAGGAGCAGATCGCCGCAGACCGCCTGGCCCACGCCGAGCGCCGCGCCGCATATGAAAGAAAAATGGAAGAATGGCGGGAAGCCGTCAGGCGCTGCAATGCAGGCGAAATCCGATATTGTTCGGAGCCATTCTAGAATAGCGGATCGGGTCTGGCCGGCTATTCTACTCGGCCATCAGGTCCCGGACAAAGCCGATCAGCCCGGTCTGCCGCGACCGCCGCATCCTCTCGGTGGCAAGTATCTGCTTTACCTTGGTAAAACAGGCATCGAGATCGTCGTTGATCAGGACATAGTCATAACCATCCCAGTGGCTGATCTCGCTCACCGCCCGCTGCATCCGGCTTTCGATAATCTCGGGTGAGTCGGTGTTGCGGCTTTCGAGCCGCTTGCGCAATTCATCGAGCGAGGGTGGCAGGATGAAGACCCGCACGACATCCTGACCGGCCCGCTGATACAATTGCTGGGTGCCCTGCCAGTCGATGTCGAACAGCACATCCTGTCCCTCTTCCAGACTCTGATGAACCGGTGCGGTCGGTGTGCCGTAGCGGTTGCCGAAAACCGTGGCATATTCGAGGAAACTGTGGTCGGCGACCATTTCTTCAAACTGGTCGCCGCTGACAAAATAATAATCCTTGCCATGCTCCTCGCCCGGTCGTTTCGGCCGGGTGGTGACGGACACGGACATGGCGATCTCGCGATCCGCCTTCAGCAACATGTGGGCCAGAGTCGACTTGCCGGCGCCGGAGGGCGAAGACAGAACGAACAGCAGCCCCCTGCGGTTCAGTTCGCGGTGATCATTGTCGATGTTCTGGGAAGAGATATTGTCGGCCATAGCGGCTATTGGCCGAGAAGGACGCATGCCGTCAAGATGCTTGTCCCGATGATTTGCGCGATGGCCTGCGGCCGCAATCATCCTGATGACAGTCTTGCAGAATCCGGCTATCGCCGAACCATGTTCCAGGGACGTGTCAGCACCATATTCTATGCCATCGGCATCACCATCATGGTCGGCTGGCTGTTTTACGTCGGCAAGGATATCATCTTGCCGATCGTGACCGCGATCATCTTGCTGCAGATTCTCTATGCCGCAAGCGCTACGGTTGCGCGCATTCCGGGCCTGGGCCAGACACCGCTGTGGTTGCGCGCGACGCTGGCCCTGATCGGCGTTGTCGCGCTGCTGTTTGCCATGACCCGGATGCTTGTTGCCAGCCTGCAGAATCTGGTGCCATCGCTGCCGCTCTACCAGCGCAATCTGGAAAACCTGTTCGTGAAATGGTTTCCGGTGCCGGTGGATCCGGGCGCCGGCCGGCCGAAAATTCGCGAACTCATGGGGTCGCCGGGTGCGATATTCGACCGGGGAACGGAAGCCGTTGGCCAGGCGATCAGCGAATTCGCGACCAGATTCTTTACCGAGATCGATATCGCGGCAGTAGCCCAGGCCGCACTGGCTTCGCTGACCAGTTTTGGCGGATTTGTCTTTATCACGATATTATATGCCTCCTTCCTGCTCAGCGAGATTACCGGCTTTCCGGAAAAGGTACGCCGGGCCTTCGGTTCGGATGGCGCATCGACCGATACGCTCAACATGATCGCTCGGATCAACCATGATATCGGCAGCTATCTGGCGACCAAGACGCTGATAAACATCATTCTCGGCTTAATCTGTTGGGCGATATTGCGGGTCCTCGGCGTGGAATATGCGGTCTTGTGGGCGATCATCATCGGCCTGCTCAACTATATCCCCTATATCGGCTCCTTCGTCGGCGTCGCCTTTCCCGCCCTGTTTGCCGTCGCCCAGTTTGGCAATCTGACAATCCCGCTGGTCGCGACCGGGCTGATGACGGCGGCACAGGTGATCATCGGCAATGTGGTTGAACCCAAGATGCTCAGCAAATCGGTCAATCTCAGCCCGATGGTGGTGCTGGTCTCGCTGGCCATCTGGAGCAGCCTTTGGGGCATACCCGGCGCGATACTGGCGGTACCGTTCACCACCATATTGATGATCGTGCTGGCGCGCCGGCCCGGTACCCGGCCGATTGCGGCACTTCTGTCCAGCGACGGCAATGTATAGGCTAGCCGGGCGCTAGCGGCGGCTTCATGAAGAAGGCGGCGATCAGCCCCGCAACCAGCAGGACGACGGCACCGGCGAAGGCGAGGTCATAGCTTCCTGTGGCTTCAAAAATGAAGCCGGCCCCGGCCGGTGCGGCGGCGGCAAAGGGCAGCATCACCGGTGCCAGCACCGAATTTATGATCGGAAAGGCACGTTCGCCGTAATAATTGCCGATCACCACCGGTCCGAGCACCAGCAGGCTGCCATAGCCGGCGCCAAACAGCATGCCCATCGCCGAGAGAAATATCACGCCCTGGCCGAGCCAGAAGCCGGCGAGGCCGAGCGCCATCAGCGAAATCGAGCCGAACAGGGTCCAGCGCAGTTCGAACTGATCGCCAAGCCAGCCGGCCGGAATGCGTGCCAGGCCGCTGCCGAGAATGGCCAGGCCCATGATCGAGGCGGCTTCGAGACCGGAAAGTCCGTTGTCGGTAAGGTGGAGAACCCCGTGGTTCAGCAGGAAAAAGAAGGTGCCCAGATAACCAAGCGTGACCAGCATCAACATGTAAAGAGTCGGCGTCCGGATGATCTGCTGCATCGTCCAGTCGTGACCGGTCCGGTGGGTCTTCGGCCGAGGACCGCTGGCCTGTCCATCGTCCGATACCCCGGCCGGATCGACATTGTCCGGATGCTGGCCGATATCCTGCGGGCGGTTGATGACAAATTGCGCGGCGATCAGCGAAATGACAACCATGACGGCAGCGATCAGCCATGCGGCGCGCCAGCTGTCGAACCGGTCCATGATGCTCGACAGGACCGGCTGCGCCAGCGCCCCGCCGAGCGCGCCGCCGGTCATGACGATACCGATGGTGGTGGACCGCTTGATGCTGAACCAGCTGATCATCGCCGACTGCGAGCATATCGGTCCGGTCAGCGCAAAGGACAGGCCCATGACGAGGCCCCAGACCATGATCCATTGCCAGAGGGCGGTAACCGCGAACACCAGCAGAATCAGGCCGGAAAGCATAACCAGCAGGCCAAGGGTGACCGTCTGGCGCACGCCGAATCGATGGATCAGATAACCGGTCAGCGGATAGGTCAGTCCGAGCAGGATGAGCGCGACCGTTTGCGCGAGCGACGCCGTGCCCCGGTTCCAGTCCATCGTTTCGACCATGACCGGGAACACCACGGAATAGGCGAAATAGACAAAGCCGGACGCGGCAAACTGGATGAAGAAGAACAGGCCGACATTGGTCCAGCCATAGAATTTGCGGGGCACGGGCCCGGGTTGCGCTGCTGTCGCCAAAATGCTCTCCTGTTCCGCCTGATCCCGGCGACTTGCGAACAGCTTACAGCAATGTCAGTTGCAATCAATATTGCATTGGGGTGGACAGACCGGAGGGGCTGCGCGGACGGCTTTTGGCTAGCGCGGAGGCCTTGAAACCGGCGGCTCGGCAATGGCAGCGCTGGCTACCGGTACCGGTTGACCCTCGATGTCGATGATTGTTTCGGAGGCGGGGAGAGCCTCGGCCTCTTTTGAATCGTCATAGAGTTTCTTGGCAATCAGCGCTCCTCCGACCAGAAGCGCGCCCGGAATGGACGCGGTGGCGATGCGGGCAGCAATCATGCCGAGACCAAAGTTGAGCAAGCCATTGCCCGTCGTGTGCTTGCGCGCTTCGTAACCGACGAATGTGGTGAACAGGTTCCTGACGATCGGCATAATTTTCATGTTCCAGGGTCAGCCATGATTGCCGACCATCTTCTCGGGTCTAACATGGGCATCATATGTTTCCGCGTCAACCAGCCCCAGTTCCAGCGCGGCCGCGCGCAGGGTCTGGCCGGTGGCGTGCGCATGCTTGGCGATGGCCGCCGCCTTGTCGTAGCCGATCACCGGGGCGAGGGCCGTCACCAGCATCAGCGAATTGTCGACCAGCTCCCCGATTCGCCCTTCATTGGCTTCCAGTCCTTCCACGCAGCGTTCGGAAAAACTGGACATGCCGATCGAGATGATCTCGATCGAGCGCAGCACGTTGGCGCCGATCAGCGGCTTGAAGACATTGAGCTCGAGATGGCCCTGCAAGCCGCCGACGGTCACCGCCTGATGGTTGCCGATCACCTGAGCGGCGACCATGGTCAGCATCTCGCACTGGGTCGGGTTGACCTTGCCCGGCATGATCGAGCTGCCCGGCTCGTTGGCGGGCAGGTCGAGTTCGCCGAGGCCGGAACGCGGGCCGGAGCCGAGCAGGCGGATATCATTGGCGATCTTGGTCAGCGACACCGCCAGCGTGTTGAGCGCACCGGACAGTTCCACCATCGTATCATGCGCCGCCAGTTCGGCGAATTTATTCGGAGCCGAGGTAAATTTCAGGCCCGTGATCTTGGAAATTTCCTTGGCGATATGTTCGCCGAAATTTTCCGGCGCGTTGAGGCCGGTACCGACCGCGGTGCCGCCCTGCGCCAGCAGGTGCAGCCGGGGCAATACGCTCTCGATCCGGTCGCGCGCGGCCACCAGTTGCGCGGCATAGCCGGAAAATTCCTGGCCCAGCGTCAGCGGGGTGGCGTCCTGCAAATGGGTGCGGCCGATCTTGACGATCGATTTCCACTGCTGCGCCTTTTCCGCCAGCGCATCGTGCAACTGCTCCAGCGCCGGGAACAGTTCGACCTCCAACGCCCGCGCCGCCGCCACGTGCATGGCGGTCGGGAAACTGTCGTTGGATGACTGGCCGCGATTGACATGGTCATTGGGATGGACGGGATATTTGCCGCCGCGGGTGCCATAGATTGTCTCGTTGGCGACCCCGGCGATCACTTCGTTGACGTTCATGTTCGACTGGGTGCCCGAACCGGTCTGCCAGATGCTCAGCGGAAACTGGTTGTCATAGGCACCGGTGCGCACGGCATTGGCCGCTTTTTCGATCGCCGCGGCAATTTCCGGGTCGAGACCGTGGATGCCATTTACGCGGGCAGCGGCCTGCTTGACCGCAGCGAGCGCGTGGATCAGCCGGATCGGCATGCGTTCCTGCCGCGGAAAGGGAAAATTCTCGATGCTGCGCTGGGTCTGGGCGCCCCAATAGGCGTCGGCGGGAACCTCTATCTCCCCCAGGGAATCGGTTTCTATGCGGGTCCCGCTCACTTTTTCTTGCCGAAGTCCACCGTCACCACGTTGGAGCCGTCGTCGACCGGTTCGACCGCGTCCGTCTCGCCGTCATTTTCTGCAGGGTCATGGCCGTTCACATTGCCCTCGACCTCGTCCACCTGGAATTGCAGCGCGAAATCCACCGCCGGATCGACGAAGGAGGTGATCGCCGCGAACGGGATGTGCAGCATCGAGCTGATCTGGTTGAAGCTCAGGCCGACCTCGAACCGGTCCTTGTCGACCTTCAGGTCCCAATAGCGGTTCTGGATGACAATCGTCATCTCGTCCGGGAATCGCGCGATCAGATGATCGGGTATGTCGACGCCGGGCGCGCGGGTCTTGAAGGTGATATAGAAATGATGCTCGCCGGGCAGGCCGCCCTTGACGACTTCGCCCAGCACCCGGCCGACCACCGCGCGCAGGGCCTCCTGGACGATTTCATCGTAAGGAATCAGGCTATCGGGCGCATCATTGCTCATTTGCACTAGGTGGCGCGAAGCGGGCATCGGGTCAAGGGAGTAAAATCAATTATGCGTCGAGCGAGGCCGCGAAATTCTTGCCTGATTTGTCCAAGCCATTATAGGCCTGTCGCATGAGAACAGCGACAATAGAGCGAAATACCAAGGAAACCGAGATTTTTGTCGAGCTCAACCTCGACGGAACCGGTCAGTTTGACATATCCACGGGCATCGGTTTTCTCGATCACATGATCGAGCAATTCTCGCGCCATTCGCTGATCGACCTGAGCTTGCGGATCAAGGGCGACCTGCACGTCGACCAGCATCATACCACCGAGGACAGCGCCATCGCGCTGGGCCAGGCGATCGATCTGGCGCTCGGCGACAAGGCCGGAATCGTGCGCTACGGCAATGCTTATTCACCGATGGACGAGACATTGAGCCGCGTGGCGCTGGATATCTCCGGTCGGCCCTATCTGGTGTGGCAGGCCGGATTCAGTCAGGAACGGCTCGGCGAGATGGATACCGAACTGTTCAAGCACTGGTTCCACAGCGTTGCCGATGCCGCCGGGATCACGCTGCATGTCGATCTGCTCTATGGCGAAAACAACCATCATATCGCGGAAAGCATCTTCAAGGGCTTTGCCCGCGCGATGCGCCAGGCGGTGGAGCGGGACCCGCGCAAGGGCGATGCGATTCCCTCGACCAAGGGGCAGCTGGGTGGCTGAAACAATTGCGCTGATCGATTTTGGCGCCGGTAACCTGCACAGTGTCCACAATGCACTGGTGGCCGCGGGGGCCGGGGATGTGGCGGTAACCGCCGACCCGGCTGTCGTGGCGCGGGCGGACCGGATCATATTGCCGGGGGTGGGCGCCTTTGGTGCCTGCCGCGATGCTCTGGTCGCGATTGATGGCATGGTCGCGGCCATGGAGCGGCGGGTGCGCGAGGAAGCTGTGCCTTTTCTGGGTATCTGTGTCGGGATGCAGATGCTGGCAGACAAGGGCATTGAATATGGCGCGTATGACGGTCTCGGCTGGATCGGCGGTACCGTCAAGGCGATCGAACCCGCTGACAATAGGATAAAAATCCCGCATATGGGCTGGAATGACGTGACCCCGACGGCCGGGCATCATCTGCTGGAACCCGGCGAAGCCTATTATCTGCACGGTTACCATTTTGCCGCCACCGATCCTTCGGACATATTGGCGACAACCGAGCACGGCGGATCTCTTGTATCGGCGGTGGGCCGCGACAATATCGTCGGCGTCCAGTTTCACCCCGAGAAAAGCCAGGCCTATGGGCTGGACTTTCTCAAGCGTTTTCTGAAGTGGAAGCCATGACTTTGCTGAATGCCGTTCGTCCTGAGCTTGTCGAAGGACGTTTTATGTTCAGTACAAGTGGTTCGACAGGCTCACCACGAACGGATATTAAGAAATGATCGTTTTTCCTGCCATTGATCTCAAATCGGGCGAAGTCGTCCGCCTCGCCGAAGGCGACATGGACCGTGCCACCGTCTATGGCGACAATCCTGCAGAGCAGGCCGGGCTGTTTGCCGCTGCCGGTGCGGAGCATATCCATGTCGTCGATCTCGACGGCGCCTTTGCCGGCTCGCCGCGCAATGCGGAAGCGGTCGAAGCGATCATCGCCACTTTCCCCGGCTATGTGCAGCTGGGCGGCGGGATCCGCAATCGCGAGACGGTCGAGCGCTGGTTCGATCTGGGCGTGGCCCGGCTGGTGATCGGCACGGCGGCGCTCAAGGACCCGGATTTTGTCAGGGACATGGCCAGGGAATATGAAGGCGGCATTGTCGTCGCGGTGGACGCGCGCGACGGCATGGTCGCGACCGAAGGCTGGGCCGATGTCTCGGATGTCAGCGTCCGCGACCTTGCGCGCCGGTTCGAGGATGCCGGAGTCGCCGCGATCCTGTTCACCGATGTCGGGCGCGACGGCATGCTCACCGGCTGCAATATCGAGGCGACGGTCGATCTCGCCCGCGGGGTCGATATCCCGGTGATCGCCAGCGGCGGCGTCAAGGGACTGGACGATATCCACATGCTCAGCCAGTTTGCCAAGGATGGCATCGAAGGCGTGATTACCGGGCGGGCGCTATATGACGGTCGGCTGGATCTGGCGACCGCGATTGCGATGGCCAGTCGATGAAATTGCCGTCAGATAGATATTGTGCTCCGGCCTCCGAGCCGGAGCCCTCGCGCCTGCAGTGCTTTGCCTCCAGGGCTCCGCATCAAGTGCGGAGCACAGCTATGATTGGGCATGCAAGATGACCGTCCGTATCCGCGTCATACCCTGTCTCGATGTCGCCAATGGCCGGGTGGTCAAGGGCGTCAATTTCGTCGATCTGCAGGACGCCGGAGACCCGGTCGAGCAGGCGCAGGCCTATGACGCCGCCGGTGCCGACGAGCTCTGCTTCCTCGATATCACCGCGTCCCATGAAAATCGCGACACGATCATCGACGTGGTGCGGCGCACCGCCGAGGTCTGTTTCATGCCGGTGACCGTCGGCGGCGGTGTACGCACCGCCGATGACGCGCGCGCGCTGCTGATGGCCGGGGCTGACAAGGTCGCGGTGAACAGCGCCGCTGTCTCCCGGCCCGAGGTGATCAGCGATATCGCCACCCGTTTCGGCAGCCAGTGCATGGTCGCCTCGATCGACGCGCGGCAGGTGGCACCGGGCCGTTGGGAAATCTTCACCCATGGCGGCCGCACGCCCACCGGCATCGATGCGCTGGACCATGCCGTCCGGATGGCCGAGCTGGGGGCGGGGGAACTGCTGGTAACCTCGATGGACCGCGACGGGACCCGTGACGGCTATGATCTGGAACTGACGCGAACCATCGCCGACGCGGTTTCCATTCCGGTGGTGGCCAGCGGCGGGGTGGGCAGTCTCGATCATCTGGTCGAGGGAGTGACCCGGGGCCATGCCAATGCCGTCCTTGCCGCCTCGATCTTCCACTATGGCGAACATAGCATGGCGGATGCCCATGCCGCGCTGCGCGCCGCGGGACTCCCGGCCCGGGCTTGATTCCCTGCCGGCGACCGATGGTTAATGTCGGTTTACCTTACAATTTCCCCTTTTCCGAATTCCGGTTAACCATCTTGTTGCCGTGAAACCGCGGCTTTTACACGTGTGGCAGGAATATTGCTTCAACCATGGCAGACAATGGAAAGGGAAGGGACATATATCGTGAAACCGATCAAATGCGCAATCCTGACGGCTCTTGCAGCAATGGCTGTTGCCGCGAGCGCACCCGCTGAAGCGACCTGGAAATCGGACAGCCGCGGCTCGGCCAAGGGCTGGGGCAGTTCGGGTTGGGGCAGTTCCGGATGGGGCAGCTCGGGATGGGGGTCCTCGGGTCATGGCGGTTCAACCAGCTCGTCTAGCGGCGGTGGATCAACCTCCTCTGGCGGCGGCACGCCTGTTCCCGAGCCCTCCAGCCTGATGATGCTGGGACTGGGTCTGGGCGGGCTGGTCGCTGGCCGCATGGCGGCCAAGCGTCGCAGAAAAAACTGATCGTCACCAACATTGCGCCGCCAGCCGCCTCTCTTGGCGCTGCAGCAACCCAAAGGCCGCCAGCGGGGATCGGGCGGCCTTTTGCCTAGATGCCGGCATGCCCATGACGAACCGGTATAGCTAGGGCTTGACGAACAGGCAGCCTGTCGCGCAAACCGCCTGCAATGACAGACATTCTCAAATCTCTCGAACAGACGATCAGGGAACGGCGCTCCGCCGACCCCGATAGCAGCTATGTTGCCAGCCTCCGGTCGAAGGGCCGGGCAAAAATGGCTGAAAAACTGGGCGAAGAGGCAATCGAAGCGGTGATTGCTGCGGTTCGGGACGACAGGGCGGAGATGACCGGGGAAGCCGCCGACCTGCTCTTTCACCTGATGGTGCTGCTGGCCGACATGGATCTGTCGCTCGACGACGTGATCGCCGAACTGGCGCGCCGGGAAGGACTGTCGGGATTGGAAGAAAAAGCGGCAAGAGGAGCAAGCTGATGGCGATCGACCCGACCGAACCCTATGATGACGACAATATTTTTGCCAGGATATTGCGCGGCGAAATTCCCAACAAGACGGTTTACGAGGACGAATGGGCGCTGGCCTTTCACGATATAAATCCGCAGGCGCCCGAACATATATTGGTCATCCCCAAGGGCCGCTACGTCAGCTGGGACGATTTCTCGGCCTCGGCCAGCGAAGCGGAGATCGCCGGTTTCGTGCGCGCCGTCGGCCATGTCGCGCGCGAAGCGGGGATGGTCGAACCGGGCTATCGCCTGCTCGCCAATATCGGCAAGCATGGCCATCAGGAGGTCGCCCATCTCCACGTCCATATTTTTGCCGGAAAACCGCTTGGCCCGATGCTGATGCGCAGCTAGTAACAGGGGTAACAAGTCCGCACAGGGCACAAGATACCGGGGAGTTCACTTATATGGCAGGCGCAGCAATACCGACAGGAGACGGTTGGTCCTCACGGACAGCCTTTGTTCTGGCAGCGATCGGCTCGGCCGTCGGGCTTGGCAATCTGGTTCGATTTCCTGCCGAAGCCGGCGCCAATGGCGGCGGTGCCTTTGTCATTTTCTACATTTTCTGCGTCTTGCTGATCGGCTTGCCGATCCTGCTCTCGGAAACCCTTATCGGCCGTCATGGCCAGGGCTCTGCCATCGAAAGCATGAAGAAGGTGGCGCTCGAATCGCGGGCATCGGGCTGGTGGTCCATCGCCGCCGGGGTCGGGATGGTCGGCGCCTTCCTGATTCTGACCTATTACAGCGTGCTGGCCGGCTGGATATTGCATTTCATCGGCGTTTACGCCGGAGACGTTGGCAATGCCGTCGCCACCGGAAGCGTGACCCAGGGCGCGATGCAAGGCTATTCGGTCGATCGGGTCCAGGGCATATTGCCGGCGCTGCAGGCGGATAGCGGCCAGATGCTCGCCATGCACGCCATATTCATGGCGCTGACGATATTTGCCGTCGGCCGCGGAGTCAGCAGCGGTATCGAGAAGGTGGCGGTCTGGCTGATGCCGACCTTCTTCCTCCTGCTGATCGCGATCACGGTCTATGGCGCCTTTACCGGGTCCTTTGGTGCGGCTCTCGCCTTCCTGTTTGATTTTGAACCGGCGCGCCTGCTCGATCCGTCGGTGCAGCTGTCGGCGCTCGGCCAGGCGCTATTCTCGCTTTCTCTCGGCTCGGCGCTGATGATCACCTATGGTGCCTATGCCGCGCGCGACATCAATCTGGCGAAAACATCGGTGCAGATCGCCACGGCCGACACGTCCGTTGCGATCATTGCCGGTCTGGCGATATTTCCGATCACCTTCGCTGCCCTTGCCCCGGCGAGCCTGGCTGCCATTCTCGACGGACAGGAACAGGTGCAGGGCGGACTCGGACTGCTGTTCGTCAGCCTGCCGGTCGCATTCCAGACGATGCCGGCGGGGTCCCTGATCGGCCTGCTGTTCTTCATCATGGTATTTTTTGCCGCCCTGACCAGCTCGGTTGCCCTGCTGGAGGCCTCGGTCAGCTGGGCCACCAGGCGGTTCAACAAGCCGCGCTGGCTGGTCACGATTGTGCTGGGAGGGCTGGCATTCCTGATCGGTGCCTGGGCAAGCTTCTCCTTCAACAGCCAGGCGGATTTCCATCCGTTCGATTTCCTGATTTTCTCCGGACAGCCGGTGTTCGGGATCATCGATGAGCTGACCGCGAAAATATTGCTGCCAACCTCCGCGCTGCTGGTTGCCATTTTTGTCGGCTGGGTCGCGGATCGCCGGTTGATCGACAGCGAAAATGGCCTGGACGGCAATCTTCACCGCACCTGGCTGTTTCTGGTGCGGTGGCTGTGTCCGCTGGTGATATCGGCGATTCTGCTGACCGGCCTGTTCCCGGCTATCCTGGGCCAGGGGCAATAGGTGGCTGGCAGCAGAAAACCGAAATGCCCGGTCTGCGGCCGCGCCGCGATCGTTGAATTCGCGCCCTTCTGCAGCGCCGGCTGCAAGGATCGCGATCTGCTGCAATGGCTGGGGGACGGCTATAAAATACCCGGCCCGGAGGTTTCACCCGACGAGCTGGCCGGTCATTTTTCCGGGGAATCCGATCGCGATCGCGAGGACTGAACGGCCGCGACAAGACCGCCATTTTTAGGCTAGACAAGCGGCAAGGCCCCCGCCTATAGCGTCGCTTCCCAACCGGGTCAGCGCCTCTCGCCGACCCCGCAAGCCCGAGTAGCTCAGTTGGTAGAGCAAGCGACTGAAAATCGCTGTGTCGGTGGTTCGAATCCGCCCTCGGGCACCATCTTTCTCCTTGATTTCAGAATCCTGCGCCGCCTGCGATCCTGGTCCCATATCGCGGAACCAACTTGTCGGCAAAGCGTTGAACCATTATCGAAGCAACGGAGAAATGACGGCGGAAAAATCCTTCATCGACCTGGGCGCTGCCGCGCGATGACCTCGGCGGGTCGAGCATATGCACCTGTCGATCGAAAGCGATTGCGCCTGATGACGCTGCAGCCCGCCGGACCATTTGAACCATCCGATACCCGACCCCCGCGGTAGATTTTGGATAAGGAGGCACACGATCCCATGAAGATAAAGAAAGATGCTCTTGTACTGATTGCAGATGGCGAAAAGGCATTGTTCCTGCGCAACATAGGTGATGCCATTTATCCGAATCTGGCGGTCGAGAAAAAGAAGACGCAGGACAATCCGCCCACTCGCGAACAGGCCGCCAATCGCCGGGGCCGCATGTATGATGGAGCCGGTCACTCGGGCGGGACCGGTCAGGCAGGCGGAGCCGGCTCGGCAGTCGGGAACAGTCACAAAAGTGCGTTCGATGACACGGACTGGCACGAGCTTGCGAAGGAGCGATTTGCCAGCGAACTTGCGGACCTGCTCTACAAGCGGGCCCATAGCGGCGATTTCGACGATTTGATCATTGTTGCCACACCCAATGTCCTCGGCGAACTGAGGTCCCACATGCACAGCGAGGTGACCGACCGGCTCGTGATCGAAATCGACAAGAACCTGACCAATCATCCGATTGATAAGATTGAACAATTGCTGCAATCTCACGAGAGCAATTGACGTTCGGCGGTGGCACCTGTCTTCGACTGGCCCCGCTTTCAAACCAACCGCCGATGGGCCCGTCGCAGCAATGATCTTGGGCTTACAAGCCGCGCGTTTTTGGCCAGGAAAGACGATTGCAAGGCGCGGCTGGGTCGATGGTTTGTCGCTTCCCAGGGAACCGCTACCACGGCAAAGCGTTGATCGCCATATGCCAGAATGTGAAACGACCTTCGCCAGATCGACGCCCGAGGACAATGACCGCGCGCAACCAGTGGACGGCGAGACCCCACCCTGGAATTTTTGCGCTCAGACAGGTCCTGTGATCACCACCGCCATCCATGCCGGCCATGGGATCCGCAGCGTAATGCTGCCCTGGCTGGAGATAGGGGACCGGGAGCGGTTGCGCGAGGAAGACCCCCTGACCGACTATTTTCTTGCGGTCGGAGACAGCATGCTGCGCGCCAACCGTTCCCGCTTCGAATTTGACCTGAACCGACCGCGCGAAATGGCGATCTCGACAGACCCCGCAGATCAGTGGGGACTCCAGATATGGAAGAGCGACCTGCCTGCCGAACAGATCGAGAAATCCAGAAGATTGCATGACGAATTTTATGCGATGATGCGGAACCATTGTGACGCGATGATCGCCCGCTTTGGCCGGATATTGCTGCTGGACATTCACAGCTATAACCATCGCCGGGATGGGCCGGACGCTGATCCGGCGCCGGCAGGGGAAAATCCCGATATCGATCTGGGTGCCACCACCATGAACCATCGCATATATGGCGATTTGCTGGAAAGCTTCGCGCAAGAATTGCGGTCGGCTCCGGTTTGCGGACGACAGCCGCATGTCGGAGTCAATGTGCGGTGGGAAGATGGCGGAAATTTTCCGGAATGGCTGCACGAAATTTACGGAGATGATGCCTGCGTGATCACCCTGGAATATAAGAAATCCTTCATGGACGAATGGACCGGACAGGCCGATGTTCTGGCCCTGCAGCATTTGCGCGAGGGATTGGCGAGGGCGGTCGGGCGGGCGCGCCGGTGCCTGCACGCGATGCCGGAGAAAGTGGCATGAATCGCCAGGATTTTACCGCCATGCCGAAATCGGATTCCGGACGGTACCAGCGGCTGTCACCGACAGCAGCAGCCATTGACGAAGAACTGGCCCGCATGGATAGCCAGATTGACTGGCTTACCCGGCTGACGCCAGTCAATTTCAACGCAATCAAGTCGGCGTTCATCGCCTCGGGCTATCGTGACATGCCCGATAGCGAATATGGTGAGGGACTGAGCAATGATGCCCCGGTCTTGAGGCGTCAGCTCTTCGCGCTTCCGATCGAGGAGATAGACAATCCGTTGATCGAGGCCTTGCTGATCGAAAAGCAGCGCGAGCTCGACCGCCAGATCGAACTGGTCCGCATGCGCGACCGGGACGGCTTTATTCTGGCGAGCGTGGATCTGTTCGGCAGCGTTGACGAGCAGCTGCTCGAGCAGGCACATGACATCATGGCGCTGGTGCCGAGGAAGGCGCCGGATGAAGCCGATAGCGATGCCAATGCCGTCGCCCATGCCGGACGCAAAGCCACGGCCTTCTACGCCTCGCAAAATCCCGATTTCACGTGCGAGGTGATAATCGATCCCAATCCGGGCACGGCCCTATATACCAGCTTTGGCAATCTGCACATCGCCACCGATTATCGCGTCCCCGCATCCCGCATCAATCCATTGATCCAGCATGAAATCGGCACCCATGCCGTAACCCGCCACAATGGCCGGTGCCAGCCGCTGCATACGCTTGCCGGCGGTCTGTCCGATTATGATGAATTGCAGGAAGGACTGGCCGTCATGGCGGAATATCTCGCCGGTTATCTTCCCGCGGACCGGCTTCGGATTCTGGGAGCCCGGGTGATAGCCGCGCATATGGCAGTCGACGAATGCAGCGGTGCCGAAATTTATGCCTGCCTTGTGGAAGAATATCAGATGGATGCCGACACGGCCTTCAGCACCGCCTTGCGCGCCAAGCGCGGTGGCGGCCTGACCAAGGATGCGCTCTATCTGAAGGGCCTGTCGGAACTGCTTGCCTATCTGCATCATGATGGGGACATGGAGATATTGTTCCTCGGCAAATTCGCGCTGAAGCAACTGCACAGTCTCGAAAAGCTCTTGCAGCAGGGCATTGTCAGCCCGCCCGACATTATCCCCCAGTTCCTGATCGATGCTGGCGCGCAGAAACGCTTGCAGCGAGTCCGGTCATTGCCGCTCAATTCCCTCTATCAGGAAAGTCTAGAAACATGACCGATCAGAAAATCAGGATCGGATTCGTCGTCAACGACATTGCGACCGAGAAGGAAAATTACACCACTATCCGGCTGGCACGAAAAGCTGCGGCTCGGGGCCATGATGTTGCGCTTATCGGGATTGGCGATTTCATCTATGACTGGCACGGCACGATTTGCGCGATGGCCACGATCGCCCAGAAAAAGCGCTTCAAAAGTGACAAGAATTTCCTCGCGCATCTGCAGGCCGAGGATGCGAAGCGCGAGAGGATCGAGCTCGAAAAATATGATATTTTGATGCTGCGCAGCGATCCCGCGGAGGAGCTGGACAAACGCAGCTGGGCGCCTTCCTCAAGCCTCCTCTTCGCGCAGATCGCGGCGGCTCATGGCGTTATCGTGCTCAACGATCCGAAGCATCTGACGGATGCGGTCAACAAGACCTATTTTCAGGGATTTCCCGAAGAAATCCGGCCCGCGACGACCATCACGCGCGAACCCGCCGAAATTGTCGCCTTTTTGAAAGCCCATGACGACAAGGGGGTGATCAAGCCGCTGCAAGGGTCCGGAGGGCAGGGTGTTTTCATCATCGATGAAAATAACCGGCAGAATCTCAACCAGATCATGGAAGCCGTGATCCGCGATGGCTATGCGATTGTTCAGGAATATCTGCCCGCGGCCAGCGAAGGCGACTTGCGCATGATCACGCTCAACGGGCGCCCCTTGGTGGTGGATGGCCAATATGCCTGCCTGCACCGCTTCAGCAAGACCGAGGATCACCGGTCCAATATTTCGGCCGGGGGTGGCGTGGAACTTGCGAAGCCCGACAAGCTGGCGATGAAGGTGGCGGAAATCGTCGGGCCGAAACTGATCGAGGATGGCATGTATCTGACCGGCCTGGACATAGCCGGAGACAAGATGATGGAAATAAACGTCGATACGCCCGGTGGCCTGAACTATCTGGAAGATCTGAGCGAGGTGAATTTTTCCGGCGCGATCCTGGATGATCTCGAACGCAAGGTGCGCCTGCAGAAACAATATGGCGGAACGCTGAGCAACCGGCAATTGGCGGCCCTGTGACTCAGAGATACTGCCCTTGCAAGCCGGTCCACGGCCGGCGAAATCTGGCCCCGCGAACCGGGGGAGAATGATGCATCGGGCGTTGCCCGGGCCGCTGATGCTGGCGGTTGCCTATCGGCGCGATAGCGGGCATTTGTCCGGCTGATGCGAAAAGGAAAGACCATGGCCGGCTGGGGTTTTCGATTGTTGGCGCCTGTCCTCCTGCTGCTGCTCAGCGGGCTGTTCCTGCTGCTGGCGACGCGCTCCACCGCGGCGTTCTGGGGGCTGGGGATCACGATTCCGCTGCTTGCCATTGCCGTGCTTGATCTGGTGCAGAAACAGCATTCGTTGCGCCGCAACTACCCGCTGATCGGGCGCTTCCGCTGGCTGTTCGAGGATCTGCGCCCCTATTTGCGGTCCTATATTGTCGAAAGCAATCTCGACGGCCGACCGTTTGACAGGAATGCGCGGGCGCTTGTCTATGCGCGGTCAAAAAACCAGATGTCGACCCATCCCTTCGGAACCGAACTGGACGTCTATTCGGATGAATATGAATGGCTCAGCCATTCGATGGCGCCCAATGACAGCGTATCCAGGGAATTTCGCATTGCCATCGGCGGCCCGCAATGCACCCAACCCTATTCGGCCGCGATCCTCAATATCTCGGCGATGAGCTTCGGGTCGCTCGGCCACAGGGCGATCGAAGCCCTCAACATCGGCGCGAAACGGGGTAATTTCTATCATGATACGGGCGAAGGATCGTTCAGCAGATATCATGCAAAACATGGCGGCGACATAGTCTGGGAACTGGGCAGCGGCTATTTCGGCTGTCGCGATGCCGATGGTCATTTCGATGAGGAAAAATTCCGCAGCACGGCCACGCTGGACCAGATCAGGATGATCGAGATCAAGCTCAGCCAGGGCGCCAAGCCGGGGCATGGCGGGATGCTTCCCGGTACCAAGGTGACAGCGGAGATTGCCGAGACCCGCGGGATACCGGCTGGCAAGGATTGCCTGTCGCCCCCGGCGCACAGCGCCTTTTCGACGCCGCTGGAACTGCTGGCCTGGGCGGCGCGGTTGCGCGAACTGTCGGGCGGGAAGCCGGTCGGCATCAAGCTGTGCGTCGGCCAGCCGCACGAAGTGTTCGCGATCGTCAAGGCGATGCTGGAGAGCGGCATCCTGCTCGATTTCATCGTGGTCGATGGTGCCGAAGGCGGCACCGGTGCCGCGCCGGTGGAACTGTCCAACCGGGTCGGCATGCCGCTGCGGGAAGGGCTGATATTGGTGCGCAACGCCCTGGTCGGTGCCGGGCTGAAGGAACATGTCGCGCTCGGAGCTGCCGGCAAGGTCGTCAGCGGTGCCGGGCTGGCGATCAACCTGGCCCTCGGTGCCGACTGGTGCAACGCGGCCCGCGCCTTCATGTTCTCGCTGGGCTGTGTCCAGTCGATGAAATGCCATACCGACAATTGCCCGACCGGCGTTGCCACGCAGGATGAATTTCGCCAGCGCGCACTGGTGATCGAAGACAAGGCCGAGCGCGTCCACCAGTTCCAGAAGCAGACCGTCGCGGCCTTGCGCGACATCGTCGTTGCCATGGGCCTCGAAAGCCCGTGGCAGATACGGCCGCATCATTTGCACGAGCGGCTGAACGCGGCCAAATCGAGTTCGATCGATCATATCTATCCGTTTCTGGAAAAGGGGGCGCTACTCGATGCCCCCGACGATACGCCTTATGCCCAATATTGGGCTGCCGCGCAGACCGGCAGTTTCCGGGCCGCGCCCGCGGTCAAGCAGACGCAATATGAACAGGGCACCAAAATGTAGGCAGCCAGCAGACTGGGCTTCGAACATCTCTGTCGAACCGGCACCCGGATGCTTGCGGCATGCCCGCAACCGTCATGCAAGCAGGTCGGCGAGAATCGTTCGATAGCGGCTGACGATCCTTTGCCGGGCAACATGCTGCCCAGCCGCGACGACCTTCCGGCCACGCCGCCAGACACAATCGATACTATCGCTGCGGCTGGCGAAGATCCAGCCGTCGAGCCAGCCATCGGCCTCCCGTCCGGCCAGGCTCGGATGTTCGACATTCAGGCTGACCATATCGGCGGGTTGCCCTTCGGACAGGTCCGCGGGCGCGGCCAGTGCTTTCGCGCCGCCGGCCAGGCTCGCGCGCAAAATGGCCCCGCCCATGCTCTCGTCCGGCTGCGCCGGCAGCCGGTTGCGACCATGGTGGTGAAGCCGCTGGCCATATTCCAGCAGCCGCATTTCCGACGCGGCATCGATCAATATGTTGGAATCGCTGCCGATGCCATGGCTGCCGCCGGCACCGAAGAAGGTCTCGGCTGGAAACAGGCCGTCTCCGAGATTGGCCTCCGTCATCGGGCACAGCCCGGCCACGGCACCGCTCTGCGCCAGGCCCGTCGCCTCTGCGTCGGTCATGTGGGTCGCGTGAATCAGGCACCATCGCTCGGAGAGCGCGACATGATCGAGCAGCCATTCCACCGGGCGCGAGCCGGACCAGGCGAGACAGTCTTCCACTTCCCGGACCTGTTCGGCAACATGGATATGGATCGGCCTGTGGTCTTGCGCCGTATCGACCAGCAGGGCCAGTTCCTGGGGGGTGCAGGCGCGCAGCGAATGGGGCGCGATGCCCAGCACCGCATCGGGCAAGGGCCGGATCGCTCTTTCCGCGGCGTCGACCAGCTGCTGGAATCCGTCAATGCTGTTGACAAAGCGCCGCTGGTTCTCGTCCGGAGCCTGTCCGCCGAAACCGGCATGGGCGTAGAAGACCGGCAGCAGGGTCAGCGCAATGCCCGTTTCCCCGGCTGCCTCGATCACCGCCGCCATCATCTCCGCCGGATCGTCATAGGGCGTGCCATCCACCTGATGATGGAGATAGTGAAACTCGCCAACCCGCGTGAAGCCGCTTTCCAGCATCTCCATATAGGCGAGCGCCGCGATGGCCTGCACCTCGGCGGGTCCCAGCCGGCCGAGAAAGCGATACATCAACTCGCGCCAGGTCCAGAAATTCTCGGCCTGCGCCAGCGAGCCTCGTCGTTCGGCCAGCCCGGCCATCGCGCGCTGAAAGGCGTGGGAATGGACATTGGGCAGCCCGGGAATGGCCGCCAAATGCCGTTCATCCGCGGCCGAAGCCGCGACGCCGGTTTCGATGCGCACAATACAGCCGCCACCGATGGTGATCCGCACATCGCGCGCCCAACCCTGCGGCAGCATCGCCATCGCGAAATGAAGGGAGGCGAAAGAGCTTTGCATCACAGGTCCTCTGGCATCACCGGAAACAGCAATTAATTGTCTATACATATCGCGGGCAAGATGCAATATTGGGTGCTTATTCCGAGAGGATTTGATGCAGGCTGCGATGGATTGCGACACGATCTGGGACAATGCGAGGCTGATGACGCTGGAATCTGCCACCGATTCTCTCCGCGTCATCGCGCCCGGCCTGATCGCGGCCAAGGCCGGCCGGATCATCTATGCAGGGCCCCGGAAAGAGGCGCCCGCGCTGGACGCATCGCGACGCATCGACTGCGAGGACCGGCTGGTGACGCCCGGACTGATCGATTGCCACAGCCATCTCGTCTATGCCGGAAGCCGCGCGGTCGAGTGGGAAAATCGTCTGGCAGGGGCAAGCTATGAAGACATAGCGCGCGCCGGCGGCGGGATCGTCTCGACCATGAACGCGACGCGCGAGGCGTCCGAGGCCGAGTTGATGGCGCAGAGCCGTCCCCGGCTCGAGGCGCTGGTCGCGGAGGGCGTGACCACGGTCGAGATAAAGTCGGGCTACGGCCTCGAGCTCGCGACCGAGCGGCGGATGCTGAAAGTCGCGCGAGCGCTTGGCGAGAATTGCCGCGTTAATGTGAGCACGACATTTCTGGGGGCGCATGCGCTGCCCCCCGAATATGCCGGCCGTGCCGACGAATATATCGATCTGGTTGTCGGGGAAATGCTCCCGGCGCTGGCCGACGAGGGCCTGGTCGATGCCGTCGACGCCTTTTGCGAAGGCATCGGATTCACCCCTGCCCAGACCGAGCGGGTGTTCAAGGCCGCACGCCAGCTGGGCCTGCCCGTAAAGCTGCATGCCGAACAGCTGTCGAACCTGCATGGCGCGGCGCTGGCGGCCCGCTATGATGGCTTGTCCGCAGATCATCTCGAACATCTTGATGCCAACGGGATCGCCGCCATGGCGTGCAGCGGAACCGTGGCGACCCTGTTGCCGGGTGCCTTCTATTTTACCCGGGAGCAGAAGCTGCCGCCGGTCGCCGCGCTGCGCCAGGCCGGCGTGCCGATCGCGATTGCCACCGACTGCAATCCCGGGACCAGTCCGCTGACCTCCTTGCTGCTGGCAATGAACATGGGCGCGACCCTATTTCGGCTCACGGTCGCGGAATGTCTGGCCGCCACCACGCGCAACGCGGCGCGCGCCCTGGGTCTGTCGGACGTGGGAACGCTGGCGCCGGGCAAATGGGCCGATCTCGCAATCTGGAATGTCGCTCAGCCGGCTGAACTGGTCTATCGCGTGGGTAGCCATCCGCTCCATGCCCGGCACTGGAGGGGGCATTGACCGGAATTGTCCTGCTTCCCGGCGAGGTGCCGCTGGCCGACTGGCGGGCGATCTATCGCGGCGCATCGGCCAAACTCGACCCATCCGCCGCCGGACCCGTTGCCGAAAGCGCGGCCGCGGTTGTGCGCATTCTGGCAAAAAACCAGCCGGTTTACGGGATCAACACCGGCTTTGGAAAGCTGGCCAGCGTTCGCATCGACACGGACGATCTGGCGACCCTGCAGCGCAATATCGTGCTGAGTCATGCCGCAGGGACGGGAGACCCGTCGCCGGTGAATATCGTGCGGCTGATGATGGCGCTGAAGCTGGCCAGCCTCGGGCAGGGCGCATCGGGTGTGCGACCGGAAACGGTGGCGCTGCTCGAAGCGATGCTGGCCAGGGACCTGACTCCGGTGATCCCGTGCCAGGGCTCCGTTGGTGCCAGCGGAGATCTTGCGCCACTGGCGCACATGGCGACGGTCATGATCGGTGGCGGCGAGATATTCGTCGGCGACGCGCGCATGCCCGCGGCGGATGCGCTGGCCTCTGCCGGGCTTGATCCGCTCGCGCTCGGCCCCAAGGAGGGACTGGCCCTGCTCAACGGAACCCAGTTCTCGACCGCCAATGCGCTTGCCGCCCTGTTCGAGACGGAGATATTGTTCCGGTCCGCTCTGGTTACCGGCGCGCTGTCGACCGAAGCCGCCAAGGGTTCCGACACGCCCTTCGATCCGCGCATCCATGCGCTGCGCCGGCATCGCGGCCAGATCGAGAGCGCCGATGCGCTGCGCGGGCTCATGGCGGGATCGATGATCCGGGCCAGCCATCTGGTCGACGATATCCGGGTCCAGGACCCATATTGCCTCCGCTGCCAGCCGCAGGTGATGGGCGCGGCGCTTGACGTCATGCGCCAGGCCGCTACCACATTGGTGACCGAGGCCAATGGCGTTTCCGACAATCCGCTGATCTTCCCCGAGACCGACGAAGCACTGTCGGGCGGCAATTTCCATGCCGAGCCGGTCGCCTTTGCGGCCGACATGATCGCGCTGACCATCTGCGAGATCGGTTCGATCGCCGAGCGCCGGATTGCCATGCTGATCGACCCGGCGCTGTCGGGCCTGCCCGCTTTCCTGACTCCGCAGCCCGGCCTCAACTCCGGCTTCATGATCCCGCAGGTGACGTCGGCAGCGCTCGTCTCCGAAAACAAGCAGCGGGCCTATCCCGCCAGCGTCGATTCGATCCCGACCTCGGCCAACCAGGAAGATCATGTCTCGATGGCCGCGCACGGCGCCCGGCGACTGCTCGACATGGCGGCCAATGCCACGGCGGTGATCGGCATCGAATTGCTGGCGGCCGCGCAGGGCGTCGATTTTCACGCGCCGCTGTCGTCCAGCCAGCCGCTCGAGGCGGTCCGCAAGGCGCTGCGCGAACAGGTACCGAGCTTGGCTGACGACCGCTATTTTCACCCGGACATGGAGGCCGCCAATGCACTGGTACGGTCGGGCGCGATTATCGAGGCTGCGGGCTATCCGCTGCCGGGTCTGGATTGATATGACCGACGGCAGCGAACAGGCATGGCTCGAAGTCCATCGCGGCGACGCGCCGCTGCTGCTCTGCTTCCCGCACAGCGGTACGACCATTCCGGAGGAGCTGGAAGCAGGCTACGTCTCGCCCTGGCTGGCCCGCAAGGATGCGGACTGGTGGATCGACCGGCTCTACGCCTTTGCAACCGGTCTCGGCGCCACGACCGTGCGCACGGATATTTCCCGCAGCGTGATCGACTGCAACCGCGATCCGTCCGGCGCCTCGCTCTATCCTGGCCAGACGACGACCGAACTCTGCCCAACGACCAGTTTTGACGGCGAACCGCTTTATGCCGGGGCGGTCCCGGATGCGGCCGAGATCGCGCGCCGGCGGCTGCACTATTTCGAGCCCTATCACGCTGCGATCGCCCGCGAGGTGGAGCGGCTCCGCGCCTCCCACGACAGGATCGTCCTCTACGATGCCCATTCGATCCGCAGCCATGTCCCGCGCCTGTTCGCGGGCGAGTTGCCGCAATATAATATCGGCACCAATGATGGCAGGACCTGCGATCCCGACCTGGCCGCGGGTATTGAAAATATCTGCCGGGACAGCGGCGACAGCCACGTGCTGAACGGCCGTTTCAAGGGCGGCTGGACCACGCGCCACTACGGCCAGCCCGCACACGGCGTGCATGCCATCCAGATGGAACTCGCCATCCGCGGCTATCATGCCGAACCCGACGTGCTGACCGAAGAGACCTGGCCGGGTGCGTTCAATCCGACGCTGGCGGCACCGATCACCGCCATTCTTTCCGAAATCCTGGAGGCGTGCATTGCCTTCGCTTCCCAGCAAAAGGACTAGAATATCATGACCCGCCTCGACAACAGCCGCCAAATCCGACCCGCCACCGGGACCGAACTGTCGGCAAAAAGCTGGCTCACCGAAGCGCCATTGCGCATGCTGATGAACAATCTCCACCCGGATGTCGCGGAACGGCCGGAGGAACTGGTCGTCTATGGCGGCATCGGTCGCGCCGCCCGCGACTGGGAAAGCTACGACAAGATTGTCGAAACGCTGAAGCGACTGGAGGCCGATGAAACCCTGCTCGTCCAGTCCGGCAAGCCGGTCGGCGTGTTTCGCACCCACGAAAATGCGCCGCGGGTGCTGATCGCCAATTCCAATCTCGTCCCCAAATGGGCGAACTGGGAACATTTCAACGAACTGGATCGCAAGGGACTGGCAATGTACGGCCAGATGACCGCCGGTTCATGGATCTACATCGGCACCCAGGGCATTGTCCAGGGTACATACGAGACTTTTGTCGAGATGGGCCGCCAGCATCATGGCGGAGATCTGGCCGGCAAATGGCTGCTCACCGCCGGGCTTGGCGGCATGGGCGGTGCCCAGCCGCTGGCGGCAGTGATGGCGGGCGCCTCGTGCCTCGCCATCGAATGCCAGCCCAGCCGGATCGAGATGCGCCTGCGCACCGGCTATCTCGACCGGTCCGCGACCTCGCTCGAGGAGGCGCTGGCAATACTGGAGGAAGCGAAGACCCGGGGCGAGCCGGTCTCGATCGGCCTGCTCGGCAATGCCGCCGAGATCCTCCCGGACATGGTGAAGCGCGGAATCCGCCCGGACCTGCTCACCGACCAGACCTCCGCCCATGATCCGGTCAACGGCTATCTGCCGATCGGCTGGAGCGTTGCCGAATGGGTCGAGCGGCGCGAGCGCGAACCGGAGACCGTTGCCGCTGCCGCCAGGAAATCGATGGCCGTGCATGTCCAGGCGATGCTGGAAATGCACGCGGCGGGCGTGCCGACCACCGACTATGGCAACAATATTCGCCAGGTCGCCTTCGACGAGGGCGTCAGCAATGCCTTCGATTTCCCGGGTTTCGTGCCGGCCTATATCCGCCCGCTCTTCTGTCGCGGCATCGGCCCGTTCCGCTGGGTGGCGCTGTCGGGCGATCCGGAAGACATCTACCGGACCGATGCCAGGGTAAAGGAGCTGCTGCCCGACGACGCGCCTCTCCATCGCTGGCTCGACATGGCGAGCGAACGGATCCGGTTCCAGGGTCTGCCGGCGCGAATCTGCTGGGTCGGTCTGGGCGATCGTCACCGGCTTGGTCTCGCGTTCAACGAGATGGTCGCGTCCGGCGAGCTCAAGGCGCCGATAGTGATTGGCCGCGACCATCTCGATTCCGGTTCGGTCGCCAGCCCCAATCGCGAAACCGAAGCGATGAAGGACGGCTCCGATGCCGTATCCGATTGGCCGTTGCTCAACGCGCTGCTGAACACGGCAAGCGGTGCCACCTGGGTTTCGCTGCATCACGGCGGCGGTGTAGGCATGGGCTATTCGCAGCATGCGGGCATGGTGATCGTGGCCGACGGAACGCCCGAAGCGGCGGCGCGGCTGGAGCGCGTGCTGTGGAACGATCCAGCCACCGGCGTCATGCGCCACGCCGATGCCGGCTATGAGGCCGCGCTCGATTGCGCCCGCGAAAAGGGGCTCGATCTGCCCGGCATCATTGCGTGAACCGCAAGACCGGTTCGGGAAAGCTGGCGGGGATGGAAGGCCTGCGCCGCGAAGGCGAGGGTCCGGTCTGGCTGCAGATTCGCCGCGCCCTGTCCGGCAGGATCACCAGCGGTGCCTGGCCGCCCGGCACGCGCATTCCCTCGGAAATCGACCTGACCGCGCATTTCGGGGTGTCCCGGATGACGACCAACCGGGCCATCCAGAGCCTTGCCCTGGAAGGACATCTGGAACGCCACCGGCGGATTGGCACGATCGTCGCCCACCGCGCGCAGGAGCGCCCCGCGTTCGAAATCTGGGACGTGCGCGAAATTGTCGAGCGCAGCGGCGAGCGCTATTCCTATCAGCTGCTCGAACGGATGATCGTTCCCGGGGACGACCCCAGGCGCGATCCTTTCAATGTCCCCCCGGAAACCACCCTGCTCTGGTTGCGCTGCCTGCATCTGTCCGACGACATCCCCTTCCAGCTGGAAGAGCGGCTGGTCAATGTGGATGCGGCGCCCGGAATCCTCGATCTGGCGCTGGACCGGACGCCGCCTGGACCCTGGCTCGTCGACCATGTGCCCTGGAGCCAGGCGGAGCATATGATCTCGGCGATACCGGCGGCGACGAAAGAGGCGGACGCGCTGGACCTCAATATCGGCACTTCCTGCCTCGTGGTCGAGCGCCGGACCTGGAACGGCGACACTCCCGTGACTCTTGCCAAGCTGTGGCATCCGGGCAGCCGCTATCGCCTGAAGGGGCAGTTCGAACCGGTGCGCTAGCGATCGACAGCCGGTTTCCATCGCCTTTTGGCCGGCCCGGTCACAAGACTTGCGTTTGAAGCGGATAATGCGGTAATCTCGGCCCATCAGCCAGCTGAACAACTCCACCAATAATCGAATATCATCTCGCTGCGCCGGGATATCTGAACCTGCCATCCAATATATAGAAAGCCCTTGAGTAATGAGTAGTCTGATTGATTTCCGGGAAAAGGTCCGCACGCATCATCGCACCGACGAGGCGGAGATACTGGAATATCTGATTTCCAGCTTCGGCCCGGACGAGAATATGCGCAAGCGGATTCAGGAGCGGGCGATCCAGGTGGTCCGGGAAGTGCGCAGTGCCTCCGGACCGACCCTGACCGAGAGTTTCCTGGGCGAATATGGCCTGTCCACCGATGAAGGGCTGGCGCTGATGACGCTGGCGGAAGCGCTGTTGCGCGTCCCCGACAATCAGACGATCGACGACCTGATCGAAGACAAGATCGGCCCGTCCAACTGGCGCGACCATATCGGACAGTCGGAAAGTTCGCTGGTCAACGCCTCCACCTACGCCCTCGAGATGACGCGCAGCGTGATCAACAAGCCGGAAAGCCGCGGTCCGCTGGATGCCCTGCGCGGCGCGATCAAGCGGCTGGGCGAGCCGGTGATCCGCCTGGCCGTGCGCCAGGCGATGAAGGAACTGGGCAACCAGTTCGTCCTCGGCGAGGATATGAAGCTGGCCCTGAAGCGCGCCGAAAAATGGAAGGAAAAGGGCGCGACCTATTCCTATGACATGCTCGGAGAGGCGGCGATCACGCAGGAAGGCGCGGATGAATATTTCGCCGCCTATGCCGACGCGATCAAGGAAATTGCCAAGGTCGCCGTTTCCGACGACCTGCGCGAAAATCCGGGCCTCTCGATCAAGCTGTCGGCGCTTTATCCCCGCTACGAGATGAGCCAGCAGGCCAAGGCGGTACCGGAACTGGCCGAACGCGTCGGCGAACTGGCGCGCGCTGCCCGCGATGCCAATATCGGTCTGAATATTGATGCCGAGGAAGCCCACCGGCTCGGCCTGTCGCTCGACATGATCGAGATGGTGCTCAGCGATCCCCGGCTCGCCGGATGGGACGGCTTCGGTGTCGTCGTCCAGGCCTTTGGCAAACGGGCGAGCTTCGTGCTCGACTGGCTCTATTCGCTGGCGATCCAGCTCGACCGGAAGATCATGGTCCGGCTGGTCAAGGGCGCCTATTGGGACAGCGAGATCAAGCGGTCGCAAATGGATGGCGTGCCCGATTTTCCGGTATTCACGACAAAATCGGCCACGGACATCAGCTATATCTGCTGCGCCTCGCAGCTGCTGAACATGACCGATCGCATCTATCCGCAATTTGCGACCCACAATGCGCACAGCGTGGCGGCCATATTGGAACTGGCGGGCAACAGGCAGGATTTCGAGTTCCAGCGCCTGCACGGCATGGGCGAAACCCTGCACGAAGCCCTGCTGCGCAACGAAAAGGTCCGGTCACGGATCTACGCACCGGTCGGCAAGCATCGCGAACTGCTGGCCTATCTGGTTCGACGCCTGCTCGAAAATGGCGCGAATTCGTCCTTCGTCAACCAGCTGGCCAATCATTCCGTGGCCGCCGAAATGATCGCGACCGACCCGTTCGAGACGCTGAAGGCCGATCAGCAGGCGAGCCGGTCGAAGATCGTCAAGCCGGCGGATCTCTATATGCCGGAACGGGTCAATTCGCGCGGCTGGGATCTGGCCAATCGCTCCGATATGAACGATTATGTCTCGGAACGGGCGCCCTTTGCCGAAAAATTATGGCGTTCGTCGCCGATCACCGTGCGGCCCGTCACCAGCGGCACCGCGCACCGGATATTCAATCCAGCGCTTACCGAAAGCCAGGTGGGCGAGGTCATCGAGGCGGACGAGGAACAGGCCCTTGGTGCGATAGCGGAGGCCAAGGTCTGGGGCGCTCCCGTCGCCGAACGGGCTGCGGCGCTGCGCAGGGCGGCCGATCTCTATGAACAGCATCACGGCGAAATCTTTGCCCTGCTGGCGCGGGAAGCGGGCAAGACCCAGTTTGATACCATCGCCGAATTGCGCGAGGCGGTCGATTTCCTGCGCTACTACGCCAAGGAAGCGGAGAAAAATCCCGAGGGCAAGCCGCGCGGCATCATCGCCTGCATCTCGCCCTGGAACTTCCCGCTGGCCATCTTTACCGGCCAGGTGGCCGCCGCCCTGGCTGCGGGCAATGCAGTGCTGGCGAAACCGGCCGACCAGACCCCGCTGATCGCGGCTCTGGCGACCAATTTGCTGCTCGAAGCCGGCGTGCCCTTGCCGGCGCTGCAGCTGCTGCCGGGGCCTGGCGCCACGGTCGGGGCGGCGATAAGCGGCGACGTCCGGATAAACGGCGTGTGCTTTACCGGCTCCACCGCCACCGCGCAGGCCATCCACCGCAATATCGCCGAAAACGGCCAGGCAGATTCGCTGCTGATCGCCGAGACCGGCGGCCTGAACTGCATGATCGCGGATTCCACCGCGCTGCCGGAACAGACCGTCCGCGATATTATCACCTCGGCCTTCCAGTCTGCCGGGCAGCGTTGCTCGGCCCTGCGCGTGCTCTATCTGCAAAAGGACATAGCCGAGCCGTTCCTGAATATGCTGAAGGGAGCGATGAATGCTCTCGAGCTGGGCAACCCTTGGTGGCTGTCGACCGATGTCGGTCCGGTCATCGATCAGGCGGCCCATGACAAGATCAGCGCCCATATTGCCGCGGCCAAGCAGGACGGCCGGTTGCTGATGCAGCTGGACGGGCCCGACGACGGCTATTTTGTCGGACCGGCGGTGATCAGAGTCAATGGCATCAACGATCTCGAGGAAGAGATATTCGGGCCGGTCCTGCATGTCGCCACCTATGAGCATGACGAGCTTGACCAGGTGATCCGCGACATCAACAATCGGGGCTACGGCCTTACCTTCGGCTTGCAGACGCGGATCGAGCGTCGCATCGACAAGCTGACGAGAGCGCTGAAAGTCGGCAATATCTACGTCAACCGCAACCAGGTCGGCGCGGTTGTCGGGTCTCAGCCCTTTGGCGGGGAAGGCCTGTCCGGAACAGGTCCCAAGGCCGGTGGACCGCATTATCTGCCGCGCTTCTATGCGAGCGCGAGACCGGTCACCCCGGTCCAACCCGGCCAGGACCTGACGCAGCAGGAAATTCAGGATGCGCTGGACAAGCTTCCCGCTGCCGACAGCCGTCCGCGCAGCTGTCAGGCGATGCCCGGACCGACCGGCGAATCCAATGAACTGTTCACCTATGCGCGGGGAAAAATGCTCTGCCTCGGCCCGACAGCGGAGGACGCCGCAAGGCAGGCGGAAACGGTGCGGCAGCAAGGCTGTGAGCCGCTGATCTGTGTTCCCGGTGCCAGCGGGGAGCAGTCTCTCGACGGATTCGTGCCGCGCGCCATATTGTCGGCGCTGACCGGCATGGACGGCGTGATCTGCTGGAGCGACATCGAGGACATTCGGGCGATCCGCATGGCGCTCGCCGGGCGCGACGGCGCGCTGATACCGCTGATCACCGATCAAGATTTCGCGCATCAGTGCCTGGTGGAGCGTCATGTCTGCATCGACACGACCGCAGCGGGAGGCAATGTGTCCCTGCTGACATAGGATTGTCGGCAATCGGTCGGGGGACGTTCGAGAGGAAAGCCTGGCGCATCAGCCGATGCCGAGCTTCCCCCGCTCCGCCCGACCAGATTGGCATGGCGCCGATCCGCTGCAAAGGCAGTGCGGAGGGATCAACTACGCCTATCTGAGTTCGACAGCGCGCTCGTAGGCGGCCTCGAGCGTGGCGCGGATCAGGTCCGAATATTCCCCGCCGCCGTTCAGCGCATTGAGACCGGCTGCCGTGGTCCCGCCCTTGCTGGTGACGCTGTTGCGCAACTCCTCCAGCGACCGGTCGGACTGCTGGGCCATTGCCAGCGTGCCGCGGACGGTTCCCAGAACCAGCGTCCTCGCGTCCTGCGCGCTGAATCCCAGGTTCTCGGCGGCTTCGATATAGGCTCGTAGCATCTCGAACACATATCCCGGCCCGCTTCCGGCCACCGCCGTCAGCCGATCGAGCATGTCTTCGCTTTCCACCCAGACAATCTCGCCCGAACACAGGGCGAGCTGCTCGATCTCGCCGGTCGCGATATCCGGTACATCGCCGTGGGCATAGAGACCGCTCACGCCCTTGCTGATCATGGCAGGAAGATTGGGCATGATCCGGATCACCGCCCGCCCCGGTGCATGAGCGGCCAGCTTTTCGGCCGAATATCCAGCAGCTATCGAGCTGATGACCCCGTCATCCGCCAGATAGGGCAAATAGTCGGGAAGCACCGTGTCGATCAGCTGCGGTTTCAGCGCTACGATCAGATAGTCGAACATGGTCTCGCCCAGTTCCGCGGCAGCACCAACCTGCGTCACCTTGTCCGGCAATTCCGGATCGGCGGGATCGGCGACGGTGAATTGGTGATCGGTATTTTCGGCCCATGCTTTCAGAAGCGCACCGCCCATGTTGCCGCAGCCAAGGAGTAATATTTTTTTCAAGATTGTCTCTTACATTTCATGATAGGGAAGGACTTGCCGATATCCTTAGAATACAAAACAGACATGTCAACAAATGCTGTTTATTAAAGCTTTTTCGCAAAATAGTATATTTTGATCACTAAATTATTGCACGGGGCAGGTTCAATCCCTACCTCGAGGGCGAGATAACAGGGACGACGTATAAAATGGTAAAAGGCAAAACGATAGTTGTAAAAGTGGGCTCAAGCCTGCTGGCAAACCAGGAACGGCTGACGCCGCGCTGGGCCTTCATGCACAATCTGCTGTCGGACATCGCCCAGCTGCGCGAAGCGGGTGGGAAAGTCATATTATGCTCGTCCGGCTCGGTGGCGCTGGGCATGAACATGATCGGCGAGCGGCCGGAAACCGCCGGCCTGCGCGACAAGCAGGCCGCTGCCGCCTGCGGCATGCCGCTGCTGCTCAACGGCTACAAGCAGGTTGCCCACGAATATAGTTTCGAAATCGCCCAGGTGCTGGTGACCCTGCGTGATCTGGAGGACCGCAAGCGTTTTCTGAATACCAAGAATACCGTCGACCGGCTGCTGGATGCCAATATCATGCCGATCATCAACGAAAATGACACGATCACGACCGAGGAAATCCGCGTCGGCGACAATGACCGGCTGTCCGCGAAAATTGCCCAGATGCTGCAGGCCGACGTGCTGGTGATCCTTACCCAGGTCGACGGGCTGTTCGACCGGGATCCGTCCCAACCGGGCGCGACGCTGGTCGAGGAGCTGAGCGATGTCTCGCCCTATCTGGCAGTGACCGAAGGGGTGAGCAGCCTCGGCAGCGGCGGCATGCTGACCAAGATCCAGGCAGCGCACATGGCCCAGAATGCCGGCTGCGAAACCCTGATCGCGCATGGCGAATATGAATATCCGGTGACTTCGCTGCTCGAGAACAAGCGGCGCCACACCAGGATATTGGCCAATGAGCGCCCCGAATCCGCCTGGGCGAACTGGCTGTCCGACCGCTTGCAGATGGCCGGCAGCATCGTGATCAACGAACAGGCCGCCGAAGCGCTGAAATCCGGCCCGCGCCATATCGGCCGGGAGGATGTGCGTTCCATCCAGGGACCCTATGTCAAGGGCGACGTCATTCATATTTACGGGGAATCCGGCAGCGAGATCGCTCGCGGCCTGACCAATTTCTCGTCGGACGAGACCATGGCGCTGGCTCGCAACCCCTCGATGACCGCGATGCAGCTATTGGGCTATAAAACCGGCGGTACGCTGATTACCGACAAGAATATGGTGGTCCTCGACGAACGGCATCTTCCCTGGGACTTGCCGGCGAGCGACGGCATGAACGAGGTCGCTCCCTAGGAGCGGATCTCGCCGACTTCCAGGATCGGCGCGGAATCGAACCGGTTGGCCTCCATCATCAGCGCTATCCGCTGCACGGAAGAAACCAGCAGATTCTGTTCCCACGGTTCCAGTTTCGAAAAGGACACCAGAAAGTCCTCCTGCAACAATTCCGGCGCGTTGCGGACGCAGTCCGTTCCCTTTTCGGTCAGGACTATTTCCACCGAGCGCCCGTCCGCCTCGCTTTTTTCGCGCGTGACCATGCCCGACTTTTCCAGCCGGTCGACAATCGACGTGACCGTCGCATGGGACAAGTGCACCGACTTCGCAATCACGGACGGCTTCGACCGCCCGCGCTTGGCCAGTTCCTTCAGCAGCAGCAGTTGCGGGGTCGTCTGACCAGTTTCTTTTTCCAGCTTCTTCGACTGCAAATCGATCGCCCGGTTGATCTGGCGCAAGGCCACCAGAAGTGCGTTTGAATTGGACATGGCCAGTCTGTTACAGGATTTTGCCGCCAATAGCCCAGAATATTGCATATTTTTTGATCATGCAGGAAGGGCTTTGCTCTGGTCCCACACGGCCCGGAACCGCTCCCTGTTTCCGACCAGATCGGCTAGCGTGAAGCCGTCCAGATGGCGCAGAAAGGCTTCAATGCCACCAGCCAGGACGTGGCGCAAGCCGCAGACCGGCGTGACGATGCAGCCATTGCCGGCGGCATCGAAACATTCCACAAAGCCTCCCAGTTCCTCAAAGGTGCGGACGACGTGGCCGACGTTGATCGTTTCCGCGGGCTGATTCAGGATCAGGCCGCCGCTGCGCCCGCGGATACTGTGGACAAAGCCCTCCGCGGCCAGTCGCTGGGCGACTTTCATCAGATGGTTTTTCGATATGCCATATTGGCGGGCAATTTCGGCGATCGAATGCTGGCCTTCGTGGGCGGCCAGATACATCAGGGTGCGCAGCGCATAGTCGGTCTGGACAGAAAATCTCATAAAAGATGCATATCACATATTGCATTTAATTGCAAAGCGGCATAAACGGTGCATATGAAATACATCTTAAACGAGTCGCGATCATGACCGGGGTCAGCTATGCCGAGCGGGCCCGCGCGAAAAAGACCGCCGAGGCCCATGCGCTGGGCATCAATGACGCCGTCATTTCCGATCTGGTCGAGAGCTTCTACGGTGCCGTCCGCAGCGACGCCCTGCTCGGGCCGATATTCGAATCCCATGTCGCGGACTGGACGCCGCACCTTGCGCGGATGAAGGATTTCTGGGCATCGATCACGCTCGAATCCGGCCGGTTCCGCGGCAATCCCATGCTCAAGCACATGGCCATTGGCAACCTTGATGATGTGCATTTTGACCGCTGGCTTGTGCTCTGGAACCGGACGCTGGACGAAGTCATCCCCGACGCCGCCGCCGCGCAGGTCTTTCGCGAGGCCGCCGAGCGGATCGCTGGCAGCCTGCTCACCGGGATCCAGATCCAGCGCGACGGCCTGGACGCCGTTTCCAACCAGAAGGAGAAATAGTCATGTTGATGGATTTTCAGATCGAGGGCGGCCAGGCGGTCGCCGCCGAAATTGCGGCAGAAATGCGCGACCTGCCTGTCCGCTACCGGG